>OFTY01000440.1_pt1 | contig 29961 bp, 26 predicted proteins | sample 1775061 | NCBI WGS metagenome assembly OFTY01 (sample SAMN08195773, study PRJEB24354) | sludge metagenome | isolation source: sludge from phenol fed wastewater aerobic bioreactor B | place: India: Nagpur | collected 2016-09-16 | reverse complement strand
GTCCTGGCTGCGCTTGCTGAACTCGCCGCCCAGGATCTCTTCCCAGTTCGGGCCCCACTCGATCTTCTCCATGCGCTCGCCGGTGATCAGCGAGCGCGGCCGCGCCGTCGGCGAGGCGGCGCGCTTCTACAAGGTGAAGCCCGAACACGTCATCGTCTTCCACGACGAGATCGACCTGGCTCCCGGCCGCTTCCGCATGAAGAAGGGCGGCGGCGCAGCAGGCCAGAACGGGATTCGCAGCCTGATCAGCCACCTGGGCGCCGACTTCCGCCGCGCCCGCATGGGCATCGGCCACCCTGGCGAGCCCCAGTTGGTTCACGCCCACGTCCTGGGCGACTTCCACAAGGCCGATAAGCCGTGGCTGGACGCCATGCTGCAGGCCTGCGCCGACGCCCTGCCTTTCGCGGTGAATGGCGACGACGAACGCTATCAGGGCGAAGTCATGCGCCTGGCTCCAGCGCCCAAGTTCAGTCCGAGGCAGGCGGCGAAGGGGGAGTAGCTCTCTCCCGCTGGGAGAGGGTCGATCAATCCGTCGTCGTCCAGGCCGCCTTCAGGGTCGCCGCGCCATTCGCCGGCACGCTCAGCGTCCAGACCGGATAGCCGGTGTCGTCCACCCGACTGCGCACCGACTGGCTGCGGATACGGAAACCGCGCTGCATAGCGGCCGAGGCGACCAGTTCGACCGTCACTTGTTCAGAGCGGGCGTTGGTGACGGTGGTCTCGACTTCGGTGCGCTCGGTCGTGACGGCGCCGCGCGTCGAGCGCCCGGACTTCACCAGCCGCGTCTGAACTCGCACATCCGGCGATTCGCCGAAGGTCAGCCGCACCGGCAGGCCTACGCCCTTGTCCTCGAACCGGTCCTGACCGGCCAGCAGCACTCCGCCCGCTCCGTCCGGCTGCATCACCGCCACCGAACCGCCCGGCAGGGCCACGCCCAGCCCGGCGCCCTCCTCATTGCGCAGCTTCATGACGATGGCCGTGGGCTGCGTCTCCTCGTCCGGGTTCAGCACCCCGGCGCGATAGACCCGTTCATAGGCCACGGCCTCGCGCTCCAGAAAGCGCACCTGCTTGGTCTGCCGCGCCGCGACCGTGGTCGGCTCGGGCAGGGTGTAGATCTTGTAGTCGCCCAGTTCGCCCTGACGCGCCATGGCGGTTACAGTGACCTCTCGCGCGGCCATAGGCACAGGGGGCGGAGGCGGACCAGGTAAAATAACAGGAGGCCCTGTGTATTCGACGCGATCCTGCTTGTAAGTGGGCTGCAGACCACTGCCCAGCGTCGTCGTCCCCTGCGGCCAGCACTGGTTCTGCGGATAGCGGACCAACGGCTCGACCGGCACGGTGCCTGCGTCCTTCCTCAGCGTGCCCGCCACCACCTGCACCGGGGCGTCAGGGAACCCCGTGCCGCCGAAATTGGCCAGCGTGAGCCAGCCGGTCAGGTCCAGCGTCCCGTCCGTCGGGTTAAGGCGGGCCACATAGTCGGCCGACCACTGCAGCCCCGTGGTCAGATAGGCCAGCGTCACCGTATGCCGCCCCGCCCGCTCGGCCCGCGTGCGCACCGACAGGGTCGGCTGGTCGCCCAGTCCCTCCGGGATACGGTCGAACACGACCCGTTCGGTCTGGCCCGAGCAATCCAGCGCCTCGAACCGGCCGTCGATCTCCAGCACAGTCCCTTGAGCGCCCGCGCGGATGACCGCCGCTTTCTCGACCTGTTCGCCGGTCGCCGGATTGGTGCGGACGACGCGCACCACCTCGCCCACCGACTTCTCCATCAGGCTGGCCGGCGACAGCAGGTCGAAGTCGGCGTTGCGCTCGACCACATGGGCGAGCAGCCCCTCCAGCACAGCGCTCTGCGGCACGACGCCCGTAGCCAGCCCCCGAAAACGGATGATCCCCTCGCCCGCTGGAAGATCGACCGTGCGCGTCTCCACGATCAGGGCCAGCCCCTGACGATCCAGCCGACTCCACGGCTGGCGCGACTGTTCCATCAGGGCGACCGTATCGACCGGGCGGTCGCGATAGATCACCACCGTCGCCCCGTCAGGACGCGCGGACACGCTCTCCGTCTGGGCCCAGACCGCAGGCGCCAGAAGGCTCAGCGCAGTGGTGATCGCCAGAAGGCGGCGCATGAGATCAACCGCCCGTGGTGATGGTCGCGGTCAGCTTGGTCTCGCCGTTGGCGGGCACGGGCACGCGCCAGACGACGGTGCGGGCGTCGCGCATCTCGCCCGTAATGCTCTGATCCGTCAGTTCGGTGTCGCGGCCCAGACCGCGCTGGCGCACCTCGACCGTCACCGGCTCGGGCCGAGCGTTGCGGACGGTGTATTCCATGACGTAGCGGGTGCGGAAATAGTCGACCAGGCGCTTCGACACCCGCTCGGACGACACCAGACGCGGTTGCACCGTCACGTCAAAGGCGTCGCCCGTCGTCACCACGATCTCTGACCCGGCGGGCGAGTGGTCGACCTGACTTTCGCCGATGAAGCGCGGCTCGCCCGCCTCATCCTTCACATAGACGCGGATCACGCCCGCCGGCAGGGCGCGCGCCGCGTCGCCCGATCCATTGGCGAAGATGACCCCGACTTCGGCCGCGATCGGCTCTTCGGCGCTATAGAAGCCGTCGACCACCCGCAGATAGCGCTTGGTCGCGGGCACGCCCGCCGCGTCGATCAGGCCGACCTGCTTGGTCTGGTTGTTGGCGACCGTCACGGCCTCGGGCAGCGGATAGACATAGACGTCGGCCAGCGCGCCCTCACCGCCCGACTGGGTTCCATTGCCGCGCAACGAGCCGCCGCCGCGAACCGGCGGGCGCGGATTATAGCCGCCCTGATTGATCAGATTGACGTCGCCCGCCACCACGCGCGTCTGGGCGTTGCTGAAGGTCGCGCCCGAGTTGTTGGTCAGCGTCACCCAGCCAGTCAGGTCCAGCTTGCCCGCCTTCTCATCGAAACGGGCGACATAGTCCGCCTTCCACGTCAGGCCGCTGGTCAGATAGGACAGGGTCGTCTCGCGACGGCCTGCCCCCTCGGCGTCCAGCGTCACGCTGAGCGTCGGGCGCGGGCGCAGGTTCTGCGGCACCCGGTCGAAGATGACGCGCGTCGGCACGCCGTCGTCGCGCAGCACCTCGATGCGGTCGCCGATCTGCAGCACCACGCCCTGATTCGCCGCCAGCACGCGCGCGCGCTCGGTCGACTGGGCGCCCGATCCGGGGTTGGTGCGGACGATGCCGATCTCATTGCCGACGGCGCTTTCCATCAGCTTGCCCGGCGTCAGCAGGTCATAGTCGAAATTCTGCTCGACCACCGACAGGCCGCGCCCCGACAGGCCCACCGTCTCGGGCCGGATGCTTGCCGAAACGCCCGGAAACTCCTGACGCGAGCGCCCGGCGGGCACGTTCAGGTTCCGCACATCCTCCACCAGGGCGATGTTCTGATTATAGACCGTCAGGGAGACGCGATCGGGACCGCCCGGCCCCTCCTCCACCTGTTGCGCGGCCGCAGGCGCGGCAAGAAGCAGGGCGAGAGCGAAGGGTCCGATGGCGCGGATCATGCGTGTCCTCGATGACTGTCCAAGCGTCACGCTGCACTGCGAAGGCGATCTTGTCGAGGCCGCGCGCGACGCCGCGTCGCCCCTCGCCGGTCTAGCTTCCCCGTCTGGGAAGGTTTAAGCCCTGCCCCGTGACCCGCTCCCAGGCAGAAAACTGGTCGACCTGGCGCTCGCTGGCCTTCCTGGCCGCGACGTTCGCCATCGTGATCGGCAGCCTGATGCCCTTCGCGGCGCTGGCGGCCTCCACGCCCGGCCAGCCCATCGTCATCTGCTCGGCCGACGGTCCCCAGACCATCCAGTCCGGCGGCGTCGACGGCCCGGCCAAGGAGCATATGGGGGCCAAGTGCGCCGCCTGCGTCATGCCGCTGCTGGCGGCCCTGCCCGCGCCCGCCGCGCCGGAACCGGCGCCGGTCGTGCGCCTGACGCAGGCCGTCGTCTACGCCCCCTTCATCGCCGGCCTCCCGCCCCCGGCCCGCGCTCCGCCGCGCCCGCCGTCGCGCGCCCCGCCTCACGCCTGAAAACCAGACCCATCGACGCCGCGCGCCTGCTGAAGGCCTGCGCGGCCGCACATCTGTTTTCAGGATACGAATTCCATGTCTCTCAAGACCGCTGCGGCGCCGTGCGCCCTGCTGATCGGCGCCTGCCTGGCGCCGTCCCTCGCCCATGCCTACGACTTGTCGGAGGCTGACAGCCACACCGTCGTCGACAGCATCATCGTCACCGGCCGCCGCAACGCCGAAGACCCGACCGTCGTGGCCGAGGCCCGCGACCGTCTCAGCCGCACCCCCGGCGCCGTCGCCGTGGTGTCGGCCGAAAGCTATTCCGACCGCTTCGTTCAGGGCTTCTCCGACACCCTGCGCAACGTCCCCGGCGTGCTGGCGCAAAAGCGGTTCGGCGAGGAAAGCCGCCTGTCCATTCGCGGCTCGGGCATCGCCCAGGGCTTCCACCAGCGCGGCGTCCTGTTCGCCCAGGACGGCGTGCCCTTCGCCGACGCCGACGGCTTCTCCGACTTCCAGAGCGTGGATTCCCTAAGCGCCCGCTATGTCGAGGTGTGGAAGGGCGCCAACACCCTGCGCTTCGGCGGGGCGCAACTGGGCGGCACCATCAACCTCGTCACCCCGACCGGCCGCACGGCCCGCCAGCGCGCCCTGATGCAGATCGAGGGCGGCAGTTACGGCTTCGTGCGCGCCCACGGCGTCGTCGCCGAGACCTATGGCGACTGGGATGTCTATGCCGCCGCCACGGCCATGCAGGGCGACGGCTGGCGCGACCACAGCAAACAGTCGCAAGGCCGCCTGACCGTCAATGCGGGCCGTTCCTTCGGCGAGGACCGCGAGGTGCGCCTGATCGCCCAAGCCGCCGACATCAAACAGGACATGCCCGGCTCCCTGACGTTGAAACAGGCGCTGAACACCCCGCGCATGGCCTCAGCCAGCGCCCTGTCCGGCGATCAGGCCCGCGACCTGACGGTCAAGCGGCTGACGCTTCAGACCCGCTGGCGCTTCAATGAATCCACCTTGTTCGAGGGCGCCGTCTGGGGCTGGGAGAAGTCGCTGTATCACCCGATCTTCCAGGTGATGGATCAGGACAGCACGACGCGCGGCGCCTTCGCCCGCATCGACTGGACCGGCCAGATCGGCGGCCTGCGCGCCGACGCCTTCTACGGCTTTTCCTGGCGCGAGGGCCAGGTCGAGGCCCTGCGCTATGTGAATTTGGCGGGCCTGCGCGGCGCCAAGACCGCCGATGCGCGTCAGGACGCCTCCGGCCTGGACGTCTTCGCCGAGGGGCGACTGTTCGTCACCGACCAACTGGCCCTGGTCGCAGGCGGCTCATGGGGACGCGCCACGCGCGACTATCTGGACCGCATGAACCCGGCTAACAACGCCAGCCGGGACTATGAGTGGTTCTCTCCGCGCATGGGCCTGTTGTGGGAAGCGGAAAGCGGCGCCCAGGTCTTCGCCAACGTCACCCGCTCGGTCGAACCGCCGACCTATGGCGCCCTGGTGCAGGCGCCGCTGACCGGCTTCACCCCGGTCGAGGTTCAGGACGCCTGGACCGGCGAGATCGGCACGCGCGGCCGTCATGGCCCTCTGGCCTGGGATCTGGTCGCCTACCGCAGCCGGATCGAGGGCGAGATGCTGAACTTCATCACCGGCGCCGACATCCCCGCCGCCACCTTCAACGCCAAGAAGACGATCCATCAGGGGATCGAGGCCGGGCTGGACTGGACCCTTCCCGTCGAACTGGCGGACGGGTCGCTGATGCTGCGTCAGGTCTATAACTGGAGCGACTTCCGCTTCGACGGCGATGCGCGCTGGGGCGACAACCGCCTGCCGGTCTTGCCTGAGCACCAGTACCGGGCCGAGCTGACCTGGCGCCATCCGACGGGCGTCTTCGTCACCCCCTCGGTCGAGTGGCGGATGTCCAGCCCCTACGTCGATTACGCCAACACCATGAAGGCGCCGGACTACGCCGTGCTGGGACTGACCGGCGGCTTCAACATCAACGCCCGCACCTCGGTCTACATCGACGCGCGCAACCTGACCGACAAGCGTTACCTCGGCGAGTTCTCGGCCGTGACCGACGCTCGCTCGTCGCAGACGGCCGTCTTCTTCCCCGGCGAGGGCCGTTCGGTCTTCGTCGGCCTGCGGCTGGCCTACTGATGACCGCCTCTCTCAAGACCAAGGCGCCGAACGTGATGTCCGGCGCCTATCGGGCCGTCTGGCGCTGGCACTTCTACGCCGGGGTGCTGGTGATGCCGTTCCTGATGCTGCTGACGCTGACGGGCGGCCTCTATCTGTTCAAGGACGAGATCGACCACGCCGTCTATCGCTCCATGATCGAGGTTCCGGCCAGCGCCCAGCAAGCCGATCCTGATCAGTGGCTGGCCGCCGCCGCCCGCGCAGGCGAAGGCCGGGCGGCAAATGTGCTGGTGCCTGACCGCGCCGATCAGGCCGTGCGCGTCCGCGTCGACAGGCCCGACGGCGCCCAGCGCACCGTCTTCGTCGATCCGCACACCGCCACGGTCACCGGCGTCACCGCCTATGGCGGCGTGACCGAGACGATCAAGAAGCTGCACTCCCTGACCCTGTTCGGCGGCCCCATCGGCACGGCGCTGAACATTCTGGTCGAGATCATCGCGGGCTGGGCCATCATCCTGTGCGCCACCGGCATCTACCTGTGGTGGCCGCGCCGCCGCGTCGCCGCCGTGCTGAAGCCCAGCCAGAGCGACGCCAGCCGCCGCCCCTTCTGGCGCGATGTCCACGCCCTGACCGGCTTCTATGTCGGCGGAGTGATCATCTTCCTGGCGGTCACCGGGATGCCGTGGTCAGCCGTCTGGGGCGATCGGTTCATGGGCGTCATGCGCGACACGGGACTGGGCCGCCCGCCCGCGCCCGCCGCCGCCAGCCCCTGGAGCCACGCCAAGCCCCACGACGCCCCCGCGGACGTGGGCTGGACGCTGGAGAACGCCGTCATGCCCGCGCATGGGCACGGCGTCGCCAGTCTGACGCGCGTTCTTGAAACCGCGCAGGCGCAGGCCCTGCCCCGCCCCTTCACCGTCAGCATCCCCCGATCCTCCGACCTGGCCTGGACCGTCTCCCGCCAGACCCGCAAGGCCGAGGACGCCCGCAGCCTCTATGTCGATGGCGCCACCGGGGCGGTGAAGGCCGACCTGCGCTGGAGCCAGTTCGGCGTCATGGCCAAGGGCTTCGAATGGGGCATCGCCGTCCATCAGGGAACGCAATACGGCTGGATCAACCGCATCGTCATGCTGATCGGCTGCATCGCCGTCTGGCTGCTGGCGATCAGCGGGTTGATCATGTGGTGGAAGCGCCGCCCGCCCAGCCTGTCGCGCCGCCTTGCCGGCGCCCCGCCCGCGCCGCCCGGCCCCCGCGCGAGAATCGCCGTGCTGTGCATCGTCATCCCCCTGTCCATCCTCTATCCCTTGACGGGACTGAGCCTCGTGGCCGCCCTGCTGCTCGACCGAGCGGCGCGGGCGTTCGCCGGGTCCAAGCCCGTCGCAGCCTCTTGAGAAGGAGCTTCAACATGAAACGTCTGTTCGCCCTGACCGCCCTGTCGGCCGCCGCCCTCACCCTCGCCGCCTGCGGCCAGCCCGCCGAAAAGTCGGCCGAGGCCGCCAAGGACGCCGCCGTCGCCCCCGGCGTGGTCCAGGTCGCCGACGCCTGGTGCCGTCCCACCCCCAACGGCGCCAAGGCCGGGGGCTGCTACCTGACCCTGACGGCAGGCTCCGACGACCGTCTGGTCAGCGTCTCGACCGCCCTGGCCCAGTCGGCCGAGGTGCATGAGATGAAGATGGAGAACGGGGTCATGAGCATGGCCCACCTGCACGACGGCCTGCCCCTGCCCGCCGGAACCCCGGTCGAGCTGAAGCCCGGCGGCAATCACATCATGCTGATGGGCCTGCGCGATCCTCTGGTCGACGGCGGCGTCGCCTCCTTCACCCTGACGTTCGAGAAGGCCGGTCCCATCGGCGTCCACGCGGCCATCAAGCAGCCGCCGGTGGTGGATTCCGAAGAGTAGGAAGCTCTCTTGACGGCGCGAGCCTGACAAACCGGCCCGAACCGGCTAAAGGCTCGCGCTCACGAGGAATACCATGGCCCTGAAAGTCGCGATCGTCGGCCTGCCCAACGTCGGCAAGTCCACCCTGTTCAACGCCCTGACCAAGACGGCGGCGGCCCAAGCGGCCAACTATCCGTTCTGCACCATCGAGCCGAACACCGGCGACGTGGCCGTGCCGGAGCCGCGCCTGAACGTCCTGGCCGGCATCGCCGGTTCCAAGGAGATCATCCCCTCGCGGATCACCTTCGTGGACATCGCCGGTCTGGTGCGCGGCGCATCCAAGGGCGAGGGCCTGGGCAACCAGTTCCTGGCCAACATCCGCGACTGCGACGCCATCGCCTTCGTCGCCCGCTGTTTCGTCGATGACGACATCACCCACGTCGAGAACCGCATCGACCCGATCTCGGACCTCGAGATCATCGAGACCGAGCTGATGCTGGCCGACCTCGAGAGCCTTGAGCGCCGCCGCGTCCAGATCGAGAAGCGCGCCAAGGGCGGCGACAAGGAATCCCAGCTGAACCTGAAGCTGATCGACGCCGCGCTCGAAAAGCTGCGCGACGGCAAGCCCGCGCGCCTAGCCGAGGTGTCCAAGGAGGACAAGAAGGCCTGGGACATGCTGCAGCTGCTGACCGCCCTGCCCGCCCTCTACGTCGCCAACGTCGAGGAAGGCTCTGCCGACAAGGGCAATGAGCTGTCCGATCTGGTCGCCAAGCGCGCCGCCGAGGACAACGCCAACTCAGTCGTCATCTCGGCCCAGATCGAGTCGGAAATCGCCGTCCTGGACGACGAGGAGCAGAAGGAGTTCCTCGAGACCCTGGGTCTGGAAGAGCCCGGCCTGAACCGCCTGATCCGCGAGGCCTACAAGCTGCTGGGCCTACAGACCTACTTCACCGTCGGGCCGAAGGAAGCGCGCGCCTGGACCATCCCCGTCGGCGCCACCGCGCCGCAGGCGGCGGGCGTGATCCACACCGACTTCGAAAAGGGCTTCATCCGCGGCGAAACCATCGCCTTTGACGACTATGTCGCGCTGAAGGGCGAAGCGGGCGCCAAGGAAGCGGGCAAGATGCGCGCCGAAGGCAAGGCCTACATCGTCAAAGACGGGGATGTGATGCACTTCCTGTTCAACAACTAAGACACTTCCTCAGGGCGGTTAGAAAATCTGACCGCCCTGATAGAATTACTGAAATTCCATACCCTTGCAGGTATCGCCAAAGCCCTGGATGAATCAGCCCGACTGACGCTGAAAATTCTCCAGGGACGCCATGAAGTTCGATACCCTCGCCGTGCATGCGGGCTATTCGCCTGATCCGACCACCAAATCGGTCGCCGTGCCCATCTATCAGACCACCAGCTACGCCTTCGACGACACCCAGCACGGGGCGGACCTGTTCGACCTGAAGGTGGCGGGCAACATCTACACCCGCATCATGAACCCGACGTCCGACGTGCTGGAACAGCGCATCGCGGCGCTGGAGGGCGGGATTGCGGCGCTGACGGTGGCCTCGGGTCAGGCGGCGATCACCTATGCGATCCTGACCATCGCCGAGGCGGGCGACAACATCATCGCCACCTCGACCCTGTATGGCGGCACCTACAATCTGTTCGCCCATACCCTGCCCCAGTACGGCGTCACGGTGCGCTTCATCGACGCCGCCGATCCGGCCGCCATCGCCGCCCATACGGATGAACGCACCAAGGCGGTCTTCTGCGAGTCCATCGGCAACCCGCTGGGCAATGTCGTCGACTTCGGCGCCCTGGCCGACGCGGCGCACGCGCAAGGCCTGCCGCTGATCGTCGACAACACTGTGCCGACCCCCTACCTGACCCGCCCGATCGAGCATGGGGCGGACATCGTCATCCACTCCCTGACCAAATACATCGGCGGCCACGGCACCAGCATCGGCGGCGCCATCGTGGACAGCGGCAACTTCCCCTGGGCCGAGCACAAGGCGCGCTTCCGCCGCCTGAACGAGCCGGAAGTCAGCTACCACGGCGTCGTCTACACCGAGGCGCTTGGCCCGGCGGCCTTCATCGGCCGGGTGCGCACCGTCCTGCTGCGCAACACCGGCGCGGCCATCTCGCCGTTCAACAGCTTCCTGATCCTGCAGGGGCTTGAGACTCTGGCCCTGCGCATGGACCGCCACGTCGAGAACGCGACCGCCGTCGCCCAGTGGCTGAAGGCCCACCCCAAGGTGGAATGGGTCAACTACGCCGGGCTGGAAGATCACCCGTCCAACCCGCTGATCAAGAAGTATTTCGGCGGCAAGGCCTCGGGCCTGCTGACCTTCGGCGTGAAGGGCGGCCGCGAGGCGGGCGCCCGCTTCCAGGACGCGGTGAAGATCTTCACCCGTCTGGTCAACATCGGCGACGCCAAGTCGCTGGTCTGCCACCCGGCCTCGACCACCCACCGCCAGCTGTCGCCCGACGAGCTTAAGAAGGCGGGCGTGACCGAGGACACCGTGCGCCTGTCCGTCGGTATCGAACACATCGACGACCTGATCGCCGATCTGGACCAGGCGCTGGCCGCCGTCTGACCCACGACCTGTCCCAGCCAGGCGCCGCCCACGCGGCGCTTGGCTGTCGACTCCGCCGATCCGGCTCACTACGGTCCCGCCATCGAATTCTCCGAGGGGTGAGACTGTATGCGTATTTCATCTTCCGTCGCCGTCCTGGCGTTCGCCGCGGCCCTGGCCGGCGGCGCCGCCGCTCAGGCCCAGACCGCTCAGGCCCAGACCGCGCCCGCCTTCGACGCCGCGCGCATTTCCGAGGACATCCGCGTCCTGTCGGACGACAGCTTCGAGGGGCGCGGCATCGCCACCCCGGCCGAGCAGAAGGTCATCGACTACCTGAGCCGCCAGTATGCGGCCGCCGGCTTCGCGCCGGGCGGCGAGAACGGCGGCTGGACCCAGGCGGTCGGCCTGAACCGCTTCACCGTCTCCAACGTCTCGGGCCAGCTCAAGCTGGGCGACTGGAGCCAGCCGCTGACGCAGGGCCAGGAAGTCACCATGACGACCCGCCTGCCCAGCAACGGCGTCGACCTGAAGGACGCGCCGCTGGTCTTCGTCGGTTACGGCATCAGCGCGCCCGAGCGTCAGTGGAACGACTTCAAGATCGACGTGCGCGGCAAGGTGATCGTCGTCCTGGTCAACGACGCCGACTTCGAAGACCCGTCGCTGAACACCTTCGGCGGCGAGGCCATGACCTATTACGGCCGCTGGACCTACAAGTTCGAGGAAGCCGCCCGTCAGGGCGCGGCGGGCGTGCTGATCGTGCATGAGACCAAGCCCGCCTCCTACGGCTGGACCACGGTCGCCAACTCCTGGGGCGTGCCGCAGTTCGACATCGTGCGCGCCGATCCGTCGGCCGAGCGCGTGGCGATGGAAGGCTGGATCCAGCGCGATCTGGCCGTCGATCTGTTCCGCCGCGCGGGCCTCGACTTCGAGCAGGAGAAGATCAAGGCGCGCAGCCGCGACTTCCAGCCCGTCGAACTGACCGGCGCGACCCTCGACGCCCGCATGGACGTGAAGTCCGAGCGCATCGTCACCCACAACGTCGTGGCCAAGCTGGAAGGCTCGACCCACCCGGACGAGACCATCCTCTACACCGGCCACTGGGACCACATCGGCATGGGCGAGCCGGACGCCAACGGCGACCGCATCTTCAACGGCGCCATCGACAACGCCTCGGGCACGGCGGCCCTGCTGGAAATGTCGCGCCAATGGTCGGCCGGACCGCGACCTGAGCGCACCATCGTCATGATCAGCTTCACCGGCGAAGAAAGCGGCCTGCTGGGTTCGGAATTCTACGCCGCCAACCCGCTGTATCCGCTGGAGAAGACCGTCGGCGGCTTCAACATCGACTCCTCCGCCGTCTTCGGCCGCATGAACAAGCTGGGCGTGACCGGCTACGGCCATTCCGAACTGGACGAGCCGGTGATCGCGGCGGCGGCGGCGCAGGGACGCGGCTTCGTCGGCGACGCCGGCGCCGCGGCGGGCATCTACTTCCGCTCCGACCACTTCCCGCTCGCCAAGAAGGGCGTGCCGATGGCCTATCTGTCCTCGACGGGCGAGTTCGTCGACGCGCCGATCGAGCCGCGCCTGGCGCGCGCCGCCGACTATCGCGCCAACCGCTATCACCAGGCGGCGGACGAGTGGGAGGCCGATTGGGACTACTCGGGCATGCTTCAGGATTTGGATGTCATGTTCAAGGTCGGTCAGGATCTGGCCAACAGCCGCACATGGCCGGAATGGAAGTCCGGCTCGGAGTTCGGCCCGGAACGCGCCAAGAGCGCCGCTCAGCGCCGCTGATCCGGCCCTTCGGTCGAACATGACGAAAATGTAAGGGGCGGCCTCGCAAGGGGCCGCCCTAAGACTATGAAAAACGACCTCGTGGGGAAGGTCGAAGGAAACGCCATGCACCATCGCTTCATTCGCGGCGTCGCCGCCGCCGCGCTGATCCTCGTCGCGGGCGCCGCCTCGGCCCAGGACTTCTCGGCCCAGCGCCTGTCCGACGACATCCGCGTCATCAGCGCCGACGACTTCCAGGGCCGCTACCCCGGCACGGAGGGCGAGAAGAAGACGCTGGATTGGCTGCAGGCCCAGTATGAGGCCATGGGGCTGGAGCCCGGCGGCCCGAACGGCCAATGGCTGCAGATCATCGACTTGAAGCGCCTGACGCCCAGGGGCGAGCCCGCGCTGGCCTTGACCGGAACGCCGTCCGGCGGCCGCGCCCTGACCGCCGGGACCGACTTCACCCTGCGGGCGATGAACGATGCGGCCGTGGGCCAGGTGATCGACGCCCCCATGGTCTTCGCAGGCTACGGCATCCATGCGCCCGAGCGGGGCTGGGACGACTACGGCGATCTGGACGTGACCGGAGCGGTCGTCCTGGTCGTGGCGGGCGAGCCCGACGGCGAACTGTTCAACGGCCCCTACGCCACCACCTACCAGTCCGCAGCCTATAAGGCCGACGAGGCCAAGCGGCGCGGCGCCGTGGCGGTTCTGACCGTCGTCGACGGCGACGCGGGGACGGCCGCCTGGCGACGCGAGACATCGGGGGCCGACCGCACCCGCACCCTGACGCCCGGCTCAGCCGAACTGACCCTCAGCGGCGCCGTCAACCGCGACGTCGCCGTCGAAATGGGCGTGGACCTGGCGTCGCTGAAGCCCCGCCTCGAAACCGGCGACTTCCGCGCCTTCCCGCTGGAGACGCGGATCACCGCCTCGGCCGAGGAATCGGTCGAAATCCTGCGCACCCACAACCTTCTGGCGCGCATCACCGGAACGGAACGTCCGAACGAGGTCGTCATCTACTCCGCCCACTGGGACCATGTCGGCGTCAATGAACAAGCAGCGGGCGACGACAAGGTGTTCAACGGCGCCTGGGACAACGCCTCGGGCACCATCGGCGTGGTCGAGATGGCGCGCCAGCTGAAGGCCGCCCCGACGCCGAAGCGCACCCTCGTCTTCGCCCATATGGCGGCCGAGGAGATGGGCCTGCTGGGCGCCTACGCCTATGTCGCCGATCCGGTCTATCCGCTGGAGACCACGGTGGCCGACATAAACATCGACATGCTGCCCCTCAGCGGCCCGACTCGCGACGTGCCCATCTTCGGCAAGGGCCAGAACAGCCTCGAAGACGACCTTCAGGCCCTGGCCGAACAGGAAGGCCGCTACGTCTCCGACGACGGCCAGCCGGAGCAGAATTTCTACTACCGCTCCGACCACTTCCCCTTCGCCCGCGCAGGCGTGCCGGCCCTGATGCCGTGGCCCGGGGTGGATTGGGTCGAGGGCGGCCGCGAGGCGGGCCTCTCGGCCTGGAAAGCCAAGTTCGGCGCCGACTATCACCGTCCGAGCGACGAGTGGTCGGCCGACTGGGATCTGCGCTCGGCGGTCGAGAACCTGACCCTGCTTTATCGCCTGGGCCTGGACCTGGCCAACGGCGACGAATGGCCGAGCTGGAAGCCGACCTCCGAGTTCGGCCAGGTCCGCGACCGCAGCGCGGCGGCCCGACGCTGACGCATCAAAAGGCAAGGGCGGCAACGCCCTCGCCCGCCCGCACGTTGAGGCGGAAATGAAGCGCCCTTCGCCTCTCTTCTTCATCGTGCTGGCGACCCTGCTGGCGGCCTGCGACCCGCCGGGACAGGTCAACCCGCCCACGGAGCCCGCCCAACCCATACAGGGGCCGGGAACCTCGGCGCCCCCGCCCCAGCGCCCGCCGGGGATGGAGCCCTTGCTGCGCGGCGCCGGCGCGACCAGCTTCGTCGGCCGATGGGCCGCCGCGGCCGGCGCCTGCGCGCAGCCAGACGATGAGGCCGCGCTCGAGATCACCACCACCGATCTGCACGGGCGCGGACTGCTCTGCGTGATCGAAACCATCAATGAGCGCGGCCAAGGCTACGACGCCCTCCTCTCCTGCCAGACGGCCGCCGGCCAGGCCGAACGGCCCGCCCGCTTCGAAGCCACCGACGACACCTTGCGCCTGATCTGGCTGGATCGGCCCAATGAGCAGCCCCAGCGCCTGATCCGCTGCACCACCCTCGCGCGCTGACGCACAGGACGCCGCCCACGAAAAAACCCGCCGGATCGCTCCGGCGGGTCGTTTCGTCTGCGAGGAGAAAGCGCCTTAGTGGGCGACGCCCTTCCAGATGCGGCGATAGCTGGCGTAGGTCACGCCCGCGAAGGCCAGCAGGAAGATGATGACGCCGAAGCCCATCTGCTTGCGCTCGACCATCTTCGGCTCGGAGGTCCAGGCGATGAAGGCCGCGACGTCCTTCGACATCTGGTCCACGGTCGCCTCGGTGCCGTCGTCATAGGTGACCTGACCGGCGGTCAGCGGCGCCGGCATGGCGATGAAGCCGCCCGGCGGCACATGGCCCTTGCCTTCCCAGAGCGGGGTCATGTCGCCCGCCATATAGGGATTGTAGTGCTGGCCCGGCGCCATCTTCAGGCCCGCCGGCGGGGTCGAATAGCCCGACAGCAGCGAATAGATGTAGTTGGCGCCGTCGTGACGGGCCTTGGCCATGACCGACAAGTCCGGCGGCATGGCGCCGCCGTTGGCCGCAGCGGCCGCCGTCGGGTTCGGATAGGGGTTGGGGAAACGGTCCGCCGTGGTCGCGTCGCGACGCAGGTCTTCACCCGTTTCCGAGTCGATGTCGGCGACCTGAATCTCCTTGGCCAGAGCCTTCACGACCGGGTTGTCGTTCGGGTTCGGATACTTCGGATTCCAGAACGGCCCGTGCTTGTCGCCCAGGTTGCGGAAGTGCACCAGATCCATGCCGTGGCACGAGGCGCAGACTTCACGATAGACCTTGTAGCCGCGCTGCAGCTGGCCCTGGTCGAAGGTGCCGAACGGACCGGCGAAGCTGAAGCCGCCGTCGCGCGGATGCTTGGCGCCCCCGGCGGCCATCGCCGGAGCGGCGATGGCGACCAGGCCGACAGCGGCCGTCACGGAGACGAGGATCTTGCGGAAGGACACGGTCTTTTTCTCGTTGCTCATCATCGCGCTCAGGCCTTCTCGGCTGCGGTCGACGGGAGCACGGGCTCCGAGATCGTCGCCGGGATCGGCAGCGGCTTCTCACGCAGGCCGATGAGAGGCATCAGCACCAGGAAGAAGACGAAGTAGTAGGCGGTGAACAGGCGGGTCAGCCACAGGTAGGAGTTCAGCTGGCCGTCGATCAGGTTGAAGCTGGGCATGCCCGGCACGACCGGCGCGTCCGGCAGCTGCGCGCCGCACCAGCCCAGGCCGAAGCAGACGAACAGGAAGATGATGAAGAAGGTCTTCATCGTCGGACGGTAGCGCATGGAGCGCACCTTGGACGTATCCAGCCACGGCAGGACGAACAGCACGCCGATCGCGGCGAACATGGCCACCACGCCGCCGAACTTGTCGGGGATGGCGCGCAGGATCGCGTAGAAGGGCAGCATGTACCACTCAGGCACGATGTGCGCCGGGGTCTGCAGCGGGTTGGCCGGGATGTAGTTGTCGGCGTGGCCCAGGGCGCCAGGGTTGTAGAAGACGAACACCGCGAACAGGATCAGGAACAGGATGATCGCAAAGCCGTCCTTGACCGTGAAGTACGGGTGGAAGGGCAGCGTGTCCTTGGCCTGACGGTCCTTCGGGATCAGGATGCCGACCGGGTTGTTCTGACCGGCGGCGTGCAGGGCCCACAGGTGCAGCACCACGCAGCCGGCGATGACGAACGGCAGCAGGTAGTGCAGCGAGAAGAAGCGGTTCAGCGTCGCGTTGTCGATCGCCGGGCCGCCGCGCAGCCAAACCAGGATCGGCTCGCCGACGACCGGAATGGCGCCGATCAGGTTGGTGATGACCTCAGCGCCCCAGAAGGACATCTGGCCCCACGGCAGGACGTAGCCCAGGAAGGCCGTGGCGATCATCAGGAAGAAGATGACGCAGCCGACGATCCAGATCATCTCGCGCGGCGCCTTGTAGGAGCCGTAGTACAGGCCCCGCAGCATGTGCAGGTAGACGGCGATGAAGAACATCGACGCGCCGTTGGCGTGCACATAACGGATCAGCCAGCCGCCGTTCACGTCGCGCATGATGCGCTCGACCGAGGCGAAGGCCATGTCGACGTGCGGGGTGTAGTGCATGGCCAGGACGATGCCGGTGATGATCTGGGTCATCAGGCAGATCGCCAGGATGCCGCCGAAGGTCCACCAGTAGTTCAGGTTCTTCGGGGTCGGCAGGTTCGCATAGTCCATGCCGAAACGGATGATCGGCAGGCGGGTGTCCATCCACCGCTCAACGGCGGTCTTCGGGACGTAAGTGGATTCGTGATCGCTCATGGTTCCTCTGTCCGTCCTCAGCCGATCTTCACGCGGGTGTCGGACATGTATTCGTAGTTCGGCACGATCAGGTTCAGCGGCGCCGGTCCCTTACGGATGCGGCCCGAGGCGTCGTAGTGCGAACCGTGGCACGGGCAGAACCAGCCGCCGTATTCACCGGCGTTGAAGGTCGGCACGCAGCCCAGGTGGGTGCACGAACCGATGACGACGAGATATTTCTCGTGGCCTTCCTTGGTGCGCTCGGCGTCGGTCTGCGGCGGGCTGCCCACGGCGCCCTCGTCGATGACCTTGGTCAGTTCGGCCGGGGTGCGATAGCGCACGAACACCGGCTTGCCCTGCCACTTGATGACGACCTGCTGGCCTTCCTGAACCTTGGTCAGATCGAATTCGATCGACGCCAGGGCCAGGGTGTCGGCCGCCGGGTTCATCTGGTTGATCAGGGGCCACGCCACCATCACGCCGGCGCCGGCCGCAGCCGCGCCCGCCGCAATGTGGATGAAGTCGCGGCGGGTGGCGTCGCCACCCCCGTGTTGGCCGTCAGGCCCGTCAGCATTCACGACCGATTCGGCCACGCGTTTCACCTCTGCATCGCCGGTCGCCCGCCCCGGGAAGGGACGTCAACCGAATGGAACCCTATCATGCGACGGCAAACCCCTGCCCGTCCGGCCTTGGTTTCGGCTGTTCCTGACAAGTCGCGAAAGCGATTTGCGAAACAGTCGCAACAAAAGCCGCGACAAGGCCCCGCCCCGCGCGTATGAGGGCCTTAGAATGCGTCTCGCCCTTTTTCAACCTGACATCCCCCATAATGTCGGCGCCTGCATCCGTCTGAGCGCCTGTTTCGGCGTGGAATTGCACGTCATCGAGCCGACCAGCTTCAATTTCGACGATCGTGCGATGAAGCGCGCGGCGCTGGATTACGGCCCGCTGTCCCATATGACGCGCCATGCGGACTGGGACGCCTTCCAGCGCGACCGGGCGCCGGGACGGCTGGTGCTGTTCACCACGCGCGCGGCCCAACCCCTGACGGATTTCGTTTTCCGGCCCGATGACGTTCTGTTGTTCGGCAAGGAGAGCGCCGGTTCGCCCGACTACGTCCATGCGGCGGCGGATGCGCGAATCTACATCCCCATCCGCCCGGAAGCCCGGTCGCTGAACCTGTCGGTCAGCGCCGGAATCGGCCTGCATGAGGCGTTGCGGCAGATGAACGAACTGCCGACGCGATAGTCCTTCTCCCCTTGTGGGAGAAGGTGGCCCGTCAGGGCCGGATGAGGGGTGTCGGCGGGCCGTCCGAATATGAGGGCTGAGAGCGCGTGTCGTCGCACCCCTCATCCGTCCGGCTCCGCCGTCCACCTTCTCCCACAAGGGGAGAAGGATTCTCTCAGATCATTCCGGCGCGCCGTCGTTCGGCAGTTTGGCCAGGCTCGGCCGCTCGGCGCTCTTCGAGGCCGCCACGCGCTCCACCGCGCGCATGACGCGCAGCAGGTTCTCGCCCGAGATCTTGCGGATGTCGGCCTCGCTCCAGCCGCGGCGCATCAGTTCGGCCAGCAGGCGCGGATAGCCGTCCACGCCCTCCAGGCCGACCGGCAGGCTGTCCACGCCGTCATAGTCGCCGCCCAGGCCCACGTGGTCGATCCCCGCCACGTCGCGGACGTGCTGGATGTGGGCGATGACGTCCTCCATCGTCGCCTTGGGCGCCGGATTGGCGGCGTTCCAGGCGTCCATGCCCGCCTTGACCGCAGCGGGATCGCCGGGATTGAGGGCCGTCAGCCGCGTCATCTCCGCGCCGCGCGCGGCGCCCGAAGCCCGTACGGCCTCGCTGACGAAGCCCGGCACGAAGGTCACCATGACGATGCCGCCGTTGCCCGCCATCTGGCGCAGCACGGCGTCAGGCACGTTGCGCGGATGAGCCGTCACCGCCCGCGCCGAAGAGTGGGAGAAGATCACCGGCGCCTCGGACACGCGAATGGCGTCGACCATGGTTGCCTCCGACACGTGGCTGAGATCGACCATCATGCCCAGTCGGTTCATCTCGCGGACCACGTCTTCGCCGAAGGCGTTCAGACCGTTCCACTTGGGCGCGTCCGTGCCGCTGTCGGCCCAGGTCGTGCTCTTGGAGTGGGTCAGCGTCATGTAGCGCGCGCCCGAATCGTAGAACTCGCGCAGCAGGCCCAGAGAGTCGTCGATCGAATAGCCCCCCTCCATGCCGATCAGGCTGGCGATCTTGCCCGCGCGGTGGATGCGAACCAGGTCGTCGGCCGTGGTGGCGATCTCGAAGGTCTCGGGATGGGCGGCGACGATGCGCTTCACCGTGTCGATCTGCTCGAAGGTGGCCTTGGCGGCGTCGACCGGCGCCATGCTGGCAGGGACATAGACCGACCAGAACTGACCGCCCACGCCCCCGGCGCGCAGACGCGGAATATCCGTATGCAGGCGCGTCGAGGTCGACAGATTCGCATTGAGATCAACGCCGTGCGGATCATTCCCGAAGCCTTGACGCAAGGCCCACGGCAAATCGTTGTGCCCGTCGATCAAGGGCGTGCGCTTCAGAATCTGCATCACGCGCGCCTCTTGAGGCTGAGACGTTTGAGCCAGAACCGGTCCGGCCAGAACGGCGACGGAGGCGGCGGCCAGAAGGCTGGCGCGCAAGGCGATGCGGATCATGATTTCCCCTCTGAGCTACAGACCCGCCCGGTCGCCCCACGGCGCCGCTTTGCGGGCGCCGCACGCTGGCACATGCGCGCCGCCGAGGGAACCGTCCGTAGGCATCGTTTGCGTCGCGCCTTGTGATCTGGATCAAGGCCCCCTCGCCCGTGCTGCGGCATCAGGCTCGCATCCGCGCACCCCGCCGGACTGTTCAGAAAGGCCGCGTCATGGTTGAAGCCCTCATGATCCAAGCTGACCCCGCCCTGATGATTGAGCGCCGCGAGCGCGCCCGCGTCTGGTTCGAGACCCTGCGCGACAAGATCCACGCCGGTTTCGAGACGCTGGAAGACGCCGCCCCCGCCGAACTGTTCGCCGGAGAGCCCGGCCGCTTCGTCCGCACGCCCTGGGACCGCAAGGAAGGCGGCGGCGGCGTCATGGGCATGATGAGCGGCCGCCTGTTTGAAAAGGTCGGCGTCCACTGCTCGACCGTCCACGGAACCTTCCCCGCCGACTACGCCAAGAACGTGCCGGGCGCCCAGGAAGACCCGCGCTTCTACGCCACCGGCATCAGCCTGATCTGTCATCCGGTCAGCCCGCGCGTGCCCGCAGTGCACATGAACACCCGCCTGATCTCGACGACCAAGACCTGGTTCGGCGGCGGCGGCGACCTGACGCCAGTGCTGGATGCGGACCGTCGCGACGACCACCCCGACACCGTCGACTTCCACGCCGCCATGAAGGGCGCCTGCGACACCTTCGACCCGACCTGGCACGCCAAATACAAGCAGTGGTGCGACGAGTATTTCTTCCTGCCCCACCGCAATGAACCGCGCGGCACCGGCGGCATCTTCTACGACCACCACGACAGCGGCGACTGGGAGAAGGACTTCGCATTCACCCAGGCCGTCGGCGAGGCCTTCCTGAAGGTCTACACGGACATCGTCGCCCGCCGCATGCAGGAGCCCTGGACCGACGCGGAGCGCGAGGAACAGCTGATCCGGCGCGGCCGCTATGTCGAGTTCAACCTGCTCTACGACCGCGGCACCATGTTCGGGCTGAAGACCGGCGGCAACGTCGAGTCGATCCTCAGCTCCATGCCGCCCGTGGTGAAGTGGCCCTAGAGGCGAAGGCTCACGCCGAAACCTGATCGATCGCCCGGTCCAGGGCCTCTGCAACGGCCCTGGTCAGGCCCGCCACACTGAGCGGCTTGGTCAGATGGCCGTCGGCGCCCGCGCGATGGCTGGCCTCGACGTGTTCGCTCATGGCGTTCGCGGTCAGCATCAGGATCGGCGTCGGCTCCGCGCCGATGCGGCGCTCGTGGGCGCGCATCTCGGTCGTGGCGGTCAGTCCGTCCATGACCGGCATCTGCATATCCATCAGCACCAGGTCGAATCCCCCCTCGCGGAAGGCGGCCAGGGCCTGGGCCCCATCCTCGACCGTCGTCAACTCGACTCCCAACGGCTCGAGCATGACCTCGACCACCTTGCGGTTGGCCGGATGATCATCGGCCAGAAGCACGCGCGGCGCGCCTGAGCGATCCGCACGCGGCAGGGCGGCAGGCGGAACTGGAGCCGCTTCAAACTCATCCTCTGCGCCCTCGACCGGCGGCAACGGCAGATCGAACCAGAAGCGCGCGCCGCCCTGCGGCGGAGACTCGCAGTCCAGCTCGCCGCCCATCAGCCGCACCAGATCATCCGAAATGGCCAGCCCCAGGCCGCTGCCGCCGAACTGACGGGTGATCGAGCCGTCCTCCTGCTGGAAGCGATGAAAGATGCGCGACTTGAACTCGGCGTCGAAGCCGATGCCCGTATCCGTGACCGTGAAGCGCACGCTTTCCCCTTCGCCCTGCACGGCCTCCAGCGTCACCGCGCCTTCCTGGGTGAATTTCAACGCATTGCTGATGAGATTGGTCAGCACCTGACGCAGCCGCACCGCATCACCGATGACCCGACGGGGCAAGGTCGGATCATAGTCCAGCCGCAGCTCGACGCCCTTGCCCAGAGCCAGCGGCGCCCACAGGACAGCCACATCGCGCGTCACCTGCTCCAGGTCAAAGGGCGTCGAGTCGATCGCCACCTGGCCTGCCTCGATACGAGCGACGTCCAGAATGTCCGACAGCAGCCGCTCCAGAGTGACCCCCGACGAACGGATGATGTCGACCAGTTCGCGATCCCGCTCCGGCAGATCACGCGTCGTCAGAACCTCGGCCATGGCCACCACCCCGTTCAGGGGCGTGCGGATCTCATGGCTCATATTGGCCAGAAACTCGCTCTTGGCGCGGTTCGCCGCCTCGGCGTGAAGCTGCGCCTTCTTCAGACGCCGCGACTGGCGCCTCTGCCACAGCAGCACCAGCAGCACCGACAGGACGAAAACCAGGCTGATGGCCAGAATCCAGTTCTGCCCCCGGATCACCGCCTGCTGCAGCTGGGTGTTGGCGCGCGCAGTCTCGAGCTGACGACGCCGCTCGGCCAACTGCTGCTGCATGTCGCCCGTCACCTGATGGATGCCCGCGCTGAAGCGGCGGGACAGGTGCAGGTCGCGCTCGCGCTGATACTCGCGCAAGACCTCGAACGCCTCGCGCGGCCGGCCTGAGCCGAAGAGGAGTTCAGCCTCAAGCAGGCGCTCGGTCGGATCGACCGCCCCTTCCGGCGCCAGGTCGCGCAGGCGCTCCAGATCGCGACGCGCGCCCGCCAGATCGCCCAGCCGCGCCCGCGCCACGCCGCGCGCCGGCAGAATGTCCAGCGCCAGAAAGGCCTTGCCGTCTATCAGGGCTTCGTGCGGAGCCAGACAGTCCAGCACCCCGCGCGAATCCCGTCGTGCATCGGCCACGGCTGCGCATAGAGCGGCGTCATAGGCGCTGAGGCTTTCCAGATTGGCGCGCTGGCTTAAGCGGTGGTGCGCCGCGTAATAGAGTTCTGCGTTCGGCAAATCCCCGACCTGAATCGCCATGCGCGCCAGATTATAGAGGCTGTCGAAATCAGGGCGCGGGTAATCGGGGTTGGAATCGTCGATCTCAAAACGACGAAAGGCGGCGGCGGCGCCCGCCACGTCGCTGAGCTTCATCAAGCCCATGCCCGTCATTTCCCACACGCCGGCGCGAGCGGTGGCGGCATAGGGGTCGTGAGCCGGAATCTCCGCCTCGACCGTCGTCAGCAGGCGCAGGCCTTCGCCTACCCGGTCCTGATCCATCAAGGCCAGGGCGCTCAAGCGGGCCGCATGGGCCATGACGAACCAATCGCGCGAGGTCCGGGCCGTGCGCGCCATCTCCTCTTCTACCGACAGGTCGCCCTGGTCATAGCGGATGGTCAGTGCGTTCAGTCGCGCAATGGCCAGGTAGCGCTGGTCGTTCTGGGCGCGCGCCTGCGTCTCAAGGCGCTTGTTCCAAATGGCCGCCCGCTCGAAATCGCCCTGGTTCAGAACCGTCCAGGCGACATGATACAGCCGGTTCAGCCCCTCGCGGTCACGGCGTTTCATCGCCTCCAGGCCGAAAGCTTCCAGCGCCGCGAAATCCGTACGGGAGGCGCGCTGTTCGACCGCGCGCGCCAGTTCGGCGCTCTGCACCGCCTTGGCCGTGGCGGGCCCGGCGGCCGCCATAATGGCGACAGCCATCAAGGGCGCGCGAACAAAGGTCTTGAGGCGTATGGAAGACATCCTCGCGACCCTAGTCCTGCGAAAGTTGCCTAAGACTTAGCGCCGTTCGACGACACGCGCCACGCCATGACCGCCCTTCAGGCCGACACACCCAGATAGGCGCGAATCCAGTCGGCCAGGACGGCGCGGTCGTTCGGCTCGGCCAGGGTGGCGTGGGCCTGATCGACCAGGGCCTCGTCGATGCGTCCCCGCCGCCCCTCGGTCAGGCGCGCGGCGAAGGCCGGATCGAACTCAGGGTGGCACTGGAAGCTGATGGCGTCCTGCCCCCAGGCCAGCCCGGCATAGGGCGTGAACGCGCTGGAGATCAGCACCCGCGCATCGGCGGGCGCGGCCACGACCTGATCCTGGTGCGACACCGGAATGGCGATGGTCGTCGCCGCGGGCCTCATCCAGGCCTCGTCGCTCAGCACGTCATAGCGGTGCAGGCCGACGCCCCACCCCTTGTCGGACTTCTCGACCCGGCCGCCAAAGGCGTGAGCCAGGATCTGGTGGCCGAAGCACACGCCCACCAACCGCGTCTTGCCTCGCGCCTCGCGCAGCCAGGCGGACAGCGGCTCGATCCACGGCAGGTCTTCATAGACGCCCGCCGCCGATCCGGTGACGATCGTCCCGGCGAAGGCCGACGGATCCTCGGGGAGTTCACCCGCCTGAACATCGAAGCGATGGGTGGTCGCGCCCTCGCCCAGCATGGCGCGGAACTGGGCGGTGTAGTCGCCGAACGCCTCGGCCAGATGGGCGGGCGGGCGACCGGTTTCGAGGATGGCGATGGCGGTCATGAAATCCACTTGATCGACAGGAGTGAAGGAAGCCTCAGCGGCCGGATTGCGGTAGAAGAAAGAACAAAGCAATGAGACGAACCGCCCATGCCTTCTTCCGCCGACGCCCAGGCCGATGCGCCGCTTGAAGACCTGGTCGTCCTGATCAATGTCTTCAAGTGCAATGCGCCCCATCAGGACGAACTGATGGAGCGTCTGGCTGATCTGGTGCGTATTCAGACCGCCCTGCCCGGCTTCGTCTCGGCCACCCTGCATCGCGGATTGAACGGTCGCGTGGCGGCCAATCACGCCGTCTGGGCCGACGCCGACGCCTGGAAGGCCATGACCCGCCATCCTCGGATCGTCGCGGCCATGGGGCCGATCCTAGCCATCGCGACCTTCGAGCCGCACCTCTATGAGCCGGGCGAGGTCATCCAGCCCTAGCCCGCGCGCCAGACCTCGGCCCGACCGCCCGCGTCGCCCAGCGCCTGAACCGTCCAGCCGCAGATTTCAGCCGCCGCCGCCTCTGCGCCCGAGGGGGCGTTGACCACCGTCATGGCGCAGCCGTTCATCTTCATCGGATTGTTCAGCGGACGCAGCCGCGCCTCGGCCACCAGCACCCGCGACAGCCCCGCCTGCTCCAGCCGCCGGATGAAGCCGTCAAAGGTCTCCAGATCCTTCAGCGGCGTCCAGATCGCCACGCAGGCCGTCGGATCGGCGCGCAACACCGCCGCCGCCGTTTCGGCCGAGCGGACATAGTCGTCGGGCCGCTCGAACGGCGGATCGATCAGCACCAGCGGCGCCTTCAGCCCCCGCGCCGCACGCACCGCCTCCTCATAGCCGTCGCCCGCCTGCCCCACGGCGTTGGGCCAGGGCGCCAGCGCCTCGCGCAACAGGGCCTCGACCGGCGGATTCAGCTCGAAGCCGCGATAGGAATCCTCAGGCCGCAAGGCCCGCGCCGTCAACACCGGCGAGCCGGGATAGAACCGCACCCCGCCCTGCGGGTTCAGCGCCGCGACTTCCGCCGCCAGGGCCTCGATCAGCGGCGGCCGCGCCTCGGCGGTCATCAGCCGCGCCACCCCGGCCTCGGCCTCGCGCGAGCGGACGGCATCGCCCGACAGGTCGTAGAGGCCCGCCCCCGCGTGGGTGTCCAGCACGGCGACCGGGCCCAAGGCGCCGGTTCGCGCCTGCCGCTCCTTCAACAGCCACAGCACCAGGGCGTGCTTGACCAGATCGGCGAAGTTTCCGGCGTGAAAGCTGTGACGATAATTCATGCCCGCTCGTCTCTCGCGGCGAGCGCGGGGTCAAGCCTGCATCCCCAGCGCGCTGATACGAAAAAGCCCCCTGCCTTGCGGTCAGGGGGCCTTGGTCTCGCTTCAGATTTCGATCAGTCAGCCCAGTTCAGGACGACCTTGCCCGACTTGCCCGACTTCATGGCCTCGAAGCCCGCCTCGAAGTCCTGATACGGCATCTGGTGGGTGATCAGCGGCGTCAGGTCCAGACCGGCCTTCAGCAGGCCCAGCATCTTGCGCCAGGTGGTGAACATCTCACGCCCATAGACGCCCTTGATGGTCAGGGCCTTCAGGATGATCGCGCCCCAGTCCGTCTCCATCGGCTTGGACGGAATGCCCAGAAGGGCCATGCCGCCGCCCATGATCAGGGTGTCGACGCACTGCTTGAAGGCGACGGGCGACCCCGACATCTCCAGCGCCACATCGAAGCCGACCTTCAGGCCCAGCTCGTGCATGACGTCGCGCAGGTCTTCCTTGGTGGTGTTCACGGTGCGCACGCCCGGCGCAACCTTCTGCGCAAGTTCCAGACGGAAGTCGTTGATATCGGTCAGAACCACGGTGCGAGCGCCCGCATGGCGCGCCACGGCGGCGGCCATCATGCCGATGGGACCGGCGCCCGTGACCAGCACATCCTCGCCCAACAGATCGAACTGTTGCGCCGTGTGCACGGCGTTGCCGAACGGGTCCAGGATCGAGCCGATCTCATAGGGCACGTCGTCCGGCAGTTCGATAACGTTGAAGGCCGGGGCCACCACATATTCGGCGAAGGCGCCCTGGCGGTTCACGCCGATGCCGCGCGTGTCCGGGTCCAGGTGGAAGTGACCGGCGCGGGCCGCTTCGGAGTTCAGGTCGATGACGTGCCCCTCGGCCGAGACGCGCTGGCCGACCTTGAGGCGGCGATCCACGTCCTTGCCGATGGCGACGATCTCGCCGGCGAACTCGTGGCCGGTGATCATCGGCACGGGCACGTTCTTCTGGGACCACTCGTCCCAGTTCCAGATGTGGATGTCGGTGCCGCAGACGGCGGTGCGATGCACCTTGATCAGCACGTCCTCATCGCCCGCGACGGGAATGGGGGCGTCGATCAGCTCCAGCCCCTCAGCCGGTTTCGTCTTGGCCAGGGCCTTCATGGTGTCGGTCATGGTGGGTGCTCCCGTTACTTAGATGCAGCCGCTAGGCCGCCTTGGCCTGGACCGCAAGCGGTTCATGCGCCTCGCGGCGGGATCAGCGGCGTCATGCGTTCGCCCGCGGCCCCCAACCGTAACGAAATGAGATAATCCGGTTCAAACAAGCTTGGCTATAAGAACGCGAATCAGCTAGCGGCGATTCCAGAGCCGACGGCGAGATGGTCTCGACGTGGTTTCAGACCTAACCTCCAGCAAAACTCATGAAAAAGACGATCGCCGCCCTAGTCGGCGCCACCGTAGTCCTCGCGGCCAACGCAGCCTCGGCTGGCGTCCTGACCAACGTCTCCGTTAGCCTTTCGGACAGCCGCGTATCGCGGCCGACGGACGTGACCATCCGCTACACCACCGCTACAACACTCGACGCGCCCAGCCTTCGCCGCAACCTGCTGATAGCCACGTTCGGCGGCTTGGCGATGACCGACGGCGATTGCGGCGCAGATGTGACCTTTACGGTTAATGGGGCGCCCCTGGCGCCGGCCGCTTTGAGCCAATGCTCGGTTTGGGGCGGCAACAACGTCCAGTTCCGCCTGGCCGCAGGAGCAAGCGTCGCCGCCGGTTCGAATGTAGAGATCGTTATCGACAGTGCGCGCGTCACCACCACGGCGACGTCAGGCCTCTATGGCGCCACTACCTTCAGGACCGCCATGGACAGCGGCGCCCCGATTGATACGCCCGCCACCCAGCCCACCTACTTCATCAGCACGCCGCCGCCCGCCCCGGTTCCGACCCTGACCGAATGGGCCATGATCCTGCTGACAGCGGCCCTGGGCGGCTTCGCCGCCTTGACCATTCACAAGCGTCGCCGCACGGTCTGATCGGATCAAACAATGGCAGGGGCGGGCCGTTCGGGTCCGCCCCTGCTCTTTTCCTCCCCGCACTTCAGGCGCCCCACCATGCTGCGTTTCTTCAAGTCGCCTGCCGTCCAGTATCTGGGCCTGTTCGCCCTGCTGGCCGTGACGCTGTTCAGCGTCCTGGCCACGCCCTGGGCCGAACGACTGTTCGTTCAGCCCTTTACCCAGTTGCTCGTCGACATCAGCGCCTTCGTGCTTGCGCCGTTTGACCCCCGGGTTCAGGCGCAAGGCGACATCCTGCGCTTTTCCGACGGACATGGCGCGGTTCAGGTGCTCGCGGGCTGCAATGCGGTCGAGGTCTGCGCCCTGCTAATCGCGGCCATCCTGGCGTTTCCAGGCCGCCTGCGCGACGGTCTGATCGGCGCCGGCGTCGGCGTGATCGCCCTGCAACTGGTCAACCTGCTGCGCATCATCAGCCTGCTGTATCTGTCGCGCGGGTCGGAATCCCTGTTCGAGTTCTTCCACCACTATGTCTGGGACGCGATGATCGGGCTGGAGGGCCTGCTGGTTTTCTTCTTCTGGACCCGCTGGCAGAGCCGACAGCCCGGCAATGCACCCAAGACCATCGTTGAGGACGCCGCCTAATGGCCGCCTGGTTCGAAACCCTGGGCGCCAGAACGGCGGAAGAGGCCGCGCGTCGCCGCTTCGGTCTGTGGTCGTTGGGGATGTTCGTCCTGCTGCTGCCGCCGTGGTGGCTTTGGGGCGCTGACCTGGCTGCAGCGGCGCTGCGCCCGCTGGCGGGCCTGGCCTTCCGGATGTTCGGCCTATCCGGCGAGATCGGCGTGACCGCCGATGGCGGCTGGATCATCGGCACGCGCCTGACCAGCGGCGGCGTTCCGGTGAACTATGACCTGGCGGAGACGTCGATTCGGCGGCTGCTGCTCGGCTTCCCGCTGGCTCTGGCCTTCCTGACGGCGCCGCCGCGCACGACGCGTCCGCTCAAGGCGGCAGTCGTGACAATCCTGGTCCTGACCCTGCTGTTCATCCTGTCGCTGGCGTCCCTTATCTGGGGCGATCTGGCGGCGCAGTTGAACCCTGCCCTGGCCCCGCCCAGCGCGGGGGCCCGACAGGCGCTGGACCAGCCGCCCCTGCACCCCATCCTGGCTCAGATCGCCATCATCGGCCGCTATATCGGCATGTCGGTGGCGCCGCTAATCGCTGCGGTCGTGCTATGGGCGGCGCTCAACCCCGTCGGCCGGTCGGTCATCATGGCCGACGACAGCCTGAAATCGTAACTTCTGTTGGGGGTATCAGATGACCCCCAACTCCTTGCCCGCCTGGGTGAAGGCGGCGACGGCGGCGTCGATCTGTTCGAAGGTGTGGGCCGCAGACATCTGGGTGCGGATGCGGGCCTGGCCGCGCGGCACCACGGGGAAGCTGAACCCGATGACGTAGACGCCCAGCTCCAGCAGACGCGCCGCCATGTCCTGCGCCAGCTTGGCGTCGCCCAGCATGACCGGAATGATCGGATGCTCGCCCGGCAGCAGGTCGAAGCCCGCCTCGGCCATGGCTGAACGGAACCGCGCCGCGTTGGCGAACAGCTGGACGCGCAGCTTGTCGCCCTCATCCCCAGCGGCGATGCGGATGGCCTCCAGAGACGAACCGCAGACGGCGGGCGCCAGGGCGTTGGAGAAGAGGTAGGGCCGCGCCCGCTGCTTCAGCAGCTCCACCACGCTCGACCGGGCGCAGATGAAGCCGCCCATGGCGCCGCCCAGCGCCTTGCCGAAGGTGCCGGTGACGAAGTCGACCTCGACGCCGCAATGCGCAAACGAGCCCTTGCCCTTGTCGCCCAGGAAGCCGGTCGCATGGCAGTCGTCGACCATGATCAGCGCCTGATACTGGTCAGCCAGGGCGCGGATCTGGTCGATCTTGCCGATGTAGCCGTCCATCGAGAAGGCGCCGTCGGTGGCGATGATGATGTTGCGGGCCCCGCCGGCGCGCGCCTCCTTCAGCTTGGCCTCCAGATCGGCCATGTCCGAGTTGGCGAAGCGGTAACGCTGGGCCTTCGACAGGCGCACGCCGTCGATGATGGAGGCGTGGTTCAGGCTGTCCGAGACGATGGCGTCCTCGGCCCCGAACAGCGGCTCGAAGATGCCGCCGTTGGCGTCGAAGGCGGCGGCGAACAGGATGGCGTCCTCAAAGCCGAGATAGTCGGCGATCGCGCGCTCCAGTTCCTTGTGGATCTCCAGCGTGCCGCAGATGAAGCGGACCGAGGCCGTCCCCGCCCCCCATTTTTCCTGCGCCTTGATCCCGGCCTGGGTGACGCGCTCGTCGCCCGCCAGCCCCAGATAGTTATTGGCGCAGAAGTTCAGCACGTCGCGGCCGTTGACGGAGATCACCGGCCCCTGACGCGAGGCGATGACGCGCTCGGGCTTGGTCAGCCCCTGGGCGTCGATGTCGGCCAGTTCGGCAGAGACGCGGTCGTAGAAAGCCTGGTTCATATCTTGGGTCATGCCTGCTCCGCTACGCTGAATCCGGGCCGGTTTGAAGCCCTGAGCCCTGGGGCTAATCGACCGCTTGCAACTTCGTCGCAGCAGCCTCGGCCAACAGCCCCGGCGCCCGGTCCGCCTGCCCTCGCCCCAAGACCACAGACGCCGAAGCGCGACAGGCCGCCGCTTCACCGCCCGGCCGCGCCAGGCGCGGGTGTTCCTGAA
>OFTY01000438.1_pt1 | contig 30013 bp, 27 predicted proteins | sample 1775061 | NCBI WGS metagenome assembly OFTY01 (sample SAMN08195773, study PRJEB24354) | sludge metagenome | isolation source: sludge from phenol fed wastewater aerobic bioreactor B | place: India: Nagpur | collected 2016-09-16 | reverse complement strand
AAGGCCGCTCCGGCGAAGAAGGCCGCTCCGGCGAAGAAGGCCGCTCCGGCGAAGAAGGCCGCTCCGGCGAAGAAGGCCGCTCCGGCGAAGAAGGCTGCTCCGGCGAAGAAGGCCGCTCCGGCGAAGAAGGCTGCTCCGGCGAAGAAGGCCGCTCCGGCGAAGAAGGCCGCTCCGGCGAAGAAGGCTGCTCCGGCGAAGAAGGCCGCTGCACCCGCCCCGGTTGCGCAGACCACGCTGAACCCGCAGGCGGCCTGGCCCTTCCCCACCGCCAAGAAGCCCTGAGGCTTCAGCCCCGGTTGACAGCGGTTTGAACATCGCTGGCGTCACATCGCCAGCGGTGTTCGTCAGCCGTTGTTCAGCGAGAGAAGATCTTCCGCGGCGAGCTGGTAGTTCTGCGGCCCGCGCTGCGCGATCTTGATCGCCCCCAGGCGGTTGCCCAGGCGCGCGCAAGCCTCGAGCGACCATCCACGCTCCAGGCCGTACAGCAGAGCGCCGCGCCAGGCGTCGCCACAGCCCGTCGGATCGACGACGGCATCCGGCACCACGGCGTCGACATGGCTGCGCTGCCCGTCGATCCAGATTTCGCATCCCTGCGCCCCGAGCGTGACCACCAGTGCCTCGACGCGCCGTGAAATTTCGGCGAGCGTCCAGCCCGTGCGCTCGCACAGCATCTTGCCTTCGTAGTCATTCACGGTGACCCAGGTGGCTTGCTCGATGAAGCGGGCAAGTTCCGCGCCGTCGAACATCGGCAGGCCCTGGCCGGGATCGAACACGAAGGGCACGCCACGCTCGCGCAGTTGCTGGGCGTGCGCGATCATCGCCTCCCGGCCATCGGGGGCGACAATGGCGAGCCGGATGTCCTCACGCTGCGGCACCGGCAGTTCGTGGGCGAACATCATCGCGCCGGGGTGAAATGCGGTGATCTGGTTGTTGTCGCAGTCGGTCATGATCATGGCTTGCGCGGTGTAGGTGTCGCTGCGGGCATGCACATGGTCGGTCGCAATGCCAAGGTCGCGCATGCGCTGCAGGTACTCGTCACCGTCATTGCCGAGCGCCGCCAGCGGCAGGGGTTCGCCACCCAGCTGCTTCAGCGCGTAGGCGATATTGCCTGCACACCCCCCGAAGTCGCGCCGGAGCGCGGGCACCAGGAAGGACACGTTGAGGATGTGCAACTGGTCGGGCAGGATGTGCTCGCCAAAACGTCCCTCGAACCGCATGATGGTGTCGAACGCCAGCGATCCACAAATCAGAGCTGCCATGTGTATGTCCTGAGGCAAAGGCGGCGCCTGGCCGCTCAAGGATAGAAAAGGAACAAGCGGTATCCCGCCACGGGTTCACCGCCCAGCGCGGCGGCATCGACACCCAGGGCCAGGGAACTGCTCCAGTCGCCTGCAGCGGGCAAGGCGCCCGGCGCATTCGTTTCTTCGGACTTGAGGACGCGGCGCAACAGCACGCGGTCCTGTGCGTCGGTCAGTGTCAGTTCCAACGCCGGCGTACGAACGGTGAACGGTGCGGTGTTGCGCAGTTGAAAACTGAGTTGGTAGCGCTGGTCCGCGGTCCGCCGAAACGTCGAGGCCTCGATGTTGATGGCGTCGATGCGCCGCGGATCTTCGACGGTGCAGCCCAGCGGTTCGCACAGCGCCTGGATCCATGGACGCAGCGGTGGCTTGAGCGCGGCCAGCAGGTCTCGCTCGTGCACGACGACCTGCAACACCAGCGCGACGAAGAGCAGCAGCGCCATGAAGCCCAGACCCGCGCGGACCGCCGGGTGGCGCCAGCGGGCCGCGCGGCGGGCCTGCTGCAGAAAGGCCACGTCTTCTGCGTCGTCGGACGCGGGCGTGGTGGTGGGGGCGCTGAGCGAGGAGTGGAAGGCCGAGTCCACTGCTTCGGCAGCCGCCGGCGGCCGTGAAGAAGATCGGCCCCAACCGGTGGCTGGCGGAACTGATTCCGAGGTGGAGGCGCCTGCGGTTCGCGGAGGCTCCTTCCGGGCGGGTGCCGCGGCTGGCGCTGGCGCAGTTGCGGCAGCCGGCGAAGGGGCGGCCTCTTGCGCCGCGCTGGCATGCGAACTGTCGGTGGGGTGCCGTGCGGGCTCCCCGCTCAGAGGCGACGCAAACGATGCGGATGCGTCACGGCGTGCGGAGGAAGGCGGCTTCGGCACGTCGGCCGACGCGACACCCGCGCGATCATCCGCCGAGGTCGGCTGAGACGCCGTGGCCGTGACGCCTGCGCCCGGCGGCTTCACTGGAGGGGCCGTGGGCGGGCCGCCTTGCATGTGGGACCGCGCGTCGAAGACATCGCCGCAATGCCCGCAGCGCACCCACCCCCCGGAGATGCGCAATTGATCGGCCACCACCCGAAACAAGGTGCCGCAGGAGGGGCAGCGCGTGACCTGACTCATGGGCGGTGGATTGTAGGGGCCACCGAAGCGCCGAAGCCGGCTCAGCGGCGCGCGGTCATGAGCACCCAGCCGTCCTCGGCATCGGCCACGTCGAGGGCGAGGTAGGGGCTGTAGGCTTCGCGCAATTCATCGGCCTGGCGCTGCAGGATGCCTGCCAGCACCAGCGAACCACCCGTTGCCACATGGGCGCACAGCAGTGGCGCCAGCACCTTGAGCGGTGTGGCCAGGATGTTGGCCAGCACGGTGTCGTACAGGCCCTGGGCGAGTTCCGGAAGGCCGGCATTCAGTCCCACGCCGTTGGCGGCGGCGTTGTCGCGGGTGGCGCGCACCGCAGCCTCGTCGATGTCGACCGCGTCCACCGGATGGGCACCATGCAGCGCAGCCGCAATGGCCAGAATGCCCGAGCCGCAGCCGTAATCGAGCGTGCGGCCCAGTACTTGCGTGCCCCGCGTCGCGATCCAGCGCAGACACATGCGGGTGGTGGGATGGGTGCCGGTGCCGAAGGCCAGGCCAGGGTCGAGCCGGATGATGCGCTGCGCCGTGGCCGGGGGCTCGTGCCAGGTGGGGACGATCCAGAAGCTGGGCGTGATCTCCACCGGCGCGAATTGGCTCTGCGTCAGGCGGACCCAGTCCTGCTCGGGCACCGCCACCGGCGCGTCCAACGTGCAACCCGCGAAGAAATCCTGCAACGCGAGCAGGCGGGCGGCCTCGAGCGCGGCGGCTTCGGTGGCAAACAGGGCGCGCACACGCGAGTGCTGCCAGCCTTCGCGCGGCGGCGGCATGCCGGGTTCGCCGAACAGCGCGCGCTCGGCTTCGGTGTCGACATCGGCGTCCTCGACCGAAACGCTGAGCGCATCGAGCGCGTCGAGCGCTTCGCCGATGGCCTCGACGCGGTCTTCGGGGCAGGTCAGCGCAAGTTCGTGCATGGGATGTCGTTCGGTCGTCCAAGGGTGGCGCGTGCGAACTGCGCGAGCGGGTGCGCCAGGCATTCAGCGCGCGCGCTGCTCAAGCCACTCTTCGAGGTAGTGGATGTTGGTGCCGCCCGACTGGAAGCGCGCATCCACCATCAGTTCGCGGTGCAGCGGGATGTTGGTGTTGATGCCCTCGACGACGGTCTCCAGCAGCGCGGTCTGCATGCGCGCCAGCGCCTGTTCCCGGGTGTCGCCGTGCACGATGATTTTCCCGATCATCGAGTCGTAGTTGGGGGGCACGAAGTAGTTGGTGTAGACGTGCGAATCCACCCGCACGCCTGGGCCGCCCGGCGGGTGCCACATGGTGATGCGCCCCGGCGAGGGGGTGAACTTGTATGGGTCCTCGGCGTTGATGCGGCACTCGATGGCGTGGCCGCGCAGCTGGATCTGCCGCTGGGTGAAGGGCAGCTTTTCGCCCGCCGCAACCATGATCTGGGTGCGCACGATGTCCACGCCGGAGATGAGTTCGGTCACCGGGTGCTCGACCTGCACCCGGGTGTTCATTTCGATGAAGTAGAACTCGCCGTTCTCGTACAGAAACTCGAAGGTGCCCGCGCCGCGGTAGCCGATCTTCTTCACCGCCGCCACGCAGCGCTCGCCGATGCGGTCGATGAGACGGCGCGGAATGTCGGGGGCCGGCGCCTCTTCGATGACTTTCTGGTGGCGGCGCTGCATGGAGCAGTCGCGCTCGCCGAGGTAGACGGCGTTCTTGTGCTTGTCGGCGAGGACCTGGATTTCGATGTGGCGCGGGTTCTGGAGAAATTTCTCCATGTAGACCGCCGGGTTGCCGAAGGCGGCACCGGCCTCTGCCTTGGTCATCTGCACCGCGTTGATCAGTGCGGCCTCGGTGTGCACCACGCGCATGCCCCGCCCGCCACCGCCGCCAGCGGCCTTGATGATGACGGGGTAGCCGATGTTCCTGGCGATGCGGCGGATCTGCGCGGGGTCGTCGGGCAGTTCGCCGTCGGAGCCCGGCACGCAGGGAACACCCGCGCGGATCATGGCCTGCTTGGCCGAGACCTTGTCGCCCATGATACGGATGGACTCGGGCGTGGGGCCGATGAACTGGAAGCCGCTTTTTTCGACCCGCTCGGCGAAGTCGGCGTTTTCACTGAGGAAGCCGTAGCCAGGGTGGATGGCTTCGGCATCGGTCACTTCGGCCGCGGAGATGATGGCCGGCATGTTGAGGTAGCTCAGCGGCGAGGCGGCGGGGCCGATGCACACGGCCTCTTCGGCGAGCTTGACGTACTTGGCATCGCGGTCGGCCTCGGAATAGACCATCACGGCCTTGATGCCGAGTTCGCGGCAGGCGCGCTGGATACGCAGCGCGATCTCGCCCCGATTGGCTACGAGAATCTTCTTGAACATGGAATCGATCTCGGGGCGGCGCTCAGGCGATCACGAACAACGGTTGCCCGTACTCGACGGCCTGGCCGTTCTCCACGAGGATTTGGGTGATGGTGCCGGACTTGTCGGCCTCGATTTCGTTGAGGATCTTCATCGCCTCGATGATGCAGACGGTGTCGCCCTCCTTGACCACGCTGCCGAGTTCCACGAACGGCGCCGCACCCGGGCTGGATGCGCGGTAGAAGGTGCCGACCATCGGCGACTTCACCACATGGCCTTGCGGTTCCGCGGCCGGCGCGGGCGCCGCCACCGCCGCGGGGGCTGCCACAGCCGGAGCCGCCACCACGACCGGGGCAGCCGCCGCCAGCGGGGCTGCGGGCAGTGCCGCCGGGCCACCCTTGACGATGCGAACCTTGCCTTCGGCTTCGGTGATCTCGAGTTCCGAGACGTTGGATTCGGACACGAGGTCGATCAGGGTCTTGAGTTTGCGCAGATCCATGGGCCTTCCTGCCTGAGACGTGAGAAAGTGTGCGAATGTACCTCAATTTCTCACAATTGACGCGAACTGAAGTCAATTCGCGCGATCTGCGCCGATTGAAATTTCTTCGCGCAGGGCAGAGCGCCGCTGCAATGGGCTCAGATTGAGGCCCAGGTGCTGAGTTCGGCCGGCGTGACCTTGCCCATTTTACGTTGCACGATGCGCCCATCACGCCCGAAAACGACGCTGAACGGCAAGGCGCCCGCATTGTTGCCCAGTTGCTTCATCAGCTCGCCGCCTTGCAGGCCCGCGAGCCCGATGGGAAAGCTCACGCCGCTGCGCGCAAGAAAGGCGCGCACGGCGCTCGGCTGGTCAATGGCCAGGCCCACGACCACCCAACTGCGCGCCGCCTGTTCGCGGTAGAAGCTGTCGAGCAAGGGCATCTCGGCCACGCAGGGCGGGCACCAGCTGGCCCAGAAGTTGAGCAGCAGGGGCTTGCCCTTGAAGTCGGCGAAGGCCAGCGTGCCGCCGCCGGGTTTTTCGTAAGTGAGCGCCCACAATGAACTGGCTTCGTCGGCACCGGCGGCCACGGCTCCGGGGGTCAGCCGCCACCAGGCAACGCCGGCGCCGGCCAGTGCAGCCAATGCGCCCGCGGTCGCCAGCAGACCGCGGCGGAACGTGGGGGCGTTCTGATGGGGGTTCGATCCTTCGGTCGTCATGGTTCGCATCATGCCTCAAGCAAGGCCTGCACGGCCGCCACATCTCCACGCAGGGGCCGGCCTTTGGCGTCGGCCCGGAGGGCGGTGCGCAGATCGTCCCGGTCGAGCACGATGAAGTGCACGCCTACACTCTCGTGCCAGTCGGAACATCGGGCGTGGACGCTGAGCGCGGGCACCGGCTCGCCGCGCGGGCCATCGGCATTGCGGGCCTCGAAGGGCACGCCTGCGTCGATCAGGGCGATCTCGGCCGACTTTGGGTCGTCGCAATAGAGCTGGATCATCACATCCGACAGCCGGGTGGCTGTGCCTTGCCAGACGGCGCCGGTCAGGTGCGGGCGAAACGCCGCCATGCGCTGCATCCACTGCAACGCCAGCCGGCGCAGCGCAGCGAGCTCCTGCGGCTGCGTATCGGCGCAGAACAGGGCCAGGTACTCGCGCACCGCGTCGTCCAGCGCATCATTGTCGGGCAGCGGGGTGCGGGCACCGAGGCCCAGCGCCTTGACCGCGCGCTGTTTGGCCCCGCGGTAGTCCAGCCCTTCTTCGACCACCAGCCGCGCGGCGAGCGCCAGCAGTTCGTCATGCACATGCGTCATGCGCGCATTGTGCCGCCGCTGCAGGTCAACCCGAATCCCATGCGGCAATTCCAGATGCTTCTATTTTCATAGCGAAACCTGACCAATTGGCGCTGGAGAACGGGAAGAAAAACCCAAATTTCGCTGAAATGCACCGCTCCGATGGCTGAAGACGCCCCCGCAAGCTCCGCCGCAGCACCAAAGGCTTTCTAGAATCAGCCATGCACATTCACATCCTCGGCATCTGCGGAACCTTCATGGGCGGCCTGGCCGCATTGGCACGCGAGGCGGGCCACACCGTCACCGGCTGCGATGCCGGCGTCTACCCGCCCATGAGCGACCAGCTGCGCGCGCTCGGCATCGACCTCATCGAGGGCTACGGGGCCGACCAGCTCGCGCTCAAGCCCGATGTCTTCGTCGTCGGCAACGTGGTCAGCCGCGCGCGAGCCGCCGATGGCGCGCCGAAATTCCCGCTGATGGAAGCCATCCTGGACGCCGGCGCCCGCTACACCAGCGGCCCGCAATGGCTGGCCGAGCAGGTGCTGCAAGGCCGGCATGTGCTGGCGGTGGCGGGCACGCACGGCAAGACCACCACCACGTCCATGCTGGCCTGGATTCTGGAAGACGCCGGCCGGCAACCCGGCTTCCTCATCGGCGGCGTACCGCTGAACTTCGGCGTGTCGGCCCGCCTGGGGGGCCCGCCGCGCCCGGAGCCCAAGGCGGACTCAGACCGCCCCCTGTTCGTCATCGAAGCCGACGAGTACGACACCGCCTTCTTCGACAAGCGCAGCAAGTTCGTCCATTACCGGCCGCGCACCGCGGTGCTGAACAACCTCGAGTTCGATCATGCCGACATCTTCGACGATCTTGCAGCCATCGAGCGGCAATTTCATCATCTTGTGCGCACCGTGCCGGCCAGCGGCCGCGTCGTGGTAAATGCACTGGAGGAAAGCCTGCAGCGCGTCATCGCCCAAGGCTGCTGGAGCGAGTTGCGCAGCTTCGGCAGCGCCGTGGCCGACTTCGCCGCCACCGGTGAGCCCGAGCACTTCCGGGTGCTGCACCGGGGCCAGCCCGTGGCCGAGGTGGCCTGGAACTTAAGCGGCGTGCACAACCAGCTCAACGCGCTGGCTGCGATCGCCGCCGCCGAACACGTCGGCGTGCCGCCCGAGCGCGCGGCCGCCGCCCTGGCGCGGTTCGAGAGCGTCAAACGCCGCATGGAGGTGCGCGGCCGCATCGCCCGCGACGGCGGCGAGATCGTCATCTACGACGACTTCGCCCACCACCCCACCGCCATTCGCACCACGCTCGACGGCCTGCGCCGCCGCATCGGCCCGGGCGAACGCATTCTTGCCGTGTTCGAGCCGCGCAGCAACACCATGAAACTCGGCACCATGAAAGCCCAGTTGCCCTGGGCCCTGGAGAGCGCCGACCTCGCCTTCTGCCACGCCGGCGGCCTCGACTGGGACGCCCGCGCCGCGCTGGCCCCCCTGACCTCACGCGCCCAGGTCGCCGACGACCTGCCCACCCTCGTGCACCAGGTCACCCAGACCGCCCGCGCCGGCGACCACATCGTGTGCATGAGCAATGGGAGTTTCGGGGGGGTGCATGGGCGGTTGATGGAGTCGCTGGTCGCAGCCGGTGACGACGCCCGGCTTGCCGTTGCCCTGCCCCGCACCTGAGAACGCGAGCATGCGCGACGCCATCGCCGACGCCTACGACCGCACGCCTTACGAGTCGGGCTGTTTTCCGTTCACCCACCCCGCGCGCATGGGGGCCGTGGCGCGCCTGCATGGCATCGAGGCGCCCTTACCGCAGAACTGCCGCGTGCTGGAAATCGGCTGCGCCATGGGGCAGAACCTGTTGCCGCTGGCCCTGCAGTACCCGCAGGCTCATTTCGTCGGCGTAGACCTCTCCGTCGTGCAGATCGCTCGCGCCAGGGCGTCCGCGAACGACCTGGGCATCGAAAACGTCGAGCTTCTCCACGGAGACATCCGCGAATTGCAGGACCAACTCCGCGGCCCGTTCGATTTCATCATCTGCCACGGCGTGTACAGCTGGGTGCCGCCGCCAGTGCGCGACGGCATCCTGCGCTGCTGCGCAAGGCATCTGACGGAACATGGCGTGGCAATGATCAGCTTCAACGCGCTGCCGGGCGGTGGCGAGTTCAGGCGCACACGGGATCTGGTGTTGAGCCTTACCACCGGCGTCGATGCATCCGACCTCCCGGAGCGCCATCGGCGGGCCAGAGCCGCCCTCGAAATACTGCTCCGGGACACTGGCGAACACCTCGATGCCGCGATGCGCAGCGCCATTCAGACCTTCATCGACGCCCCCGCAAGCTACGCCATCCACGAATACCTCTCTGACTACAACGAGGCGTTCAGCCTCAGTATGTTCACCGCCCATCTCGAGCCACACGGCTTGCGATACCTCGCCGATGCCCAGCTCGACATCGACGGTGCGCGCGAACGCCTGGCCCAACGCAGCGGTTTGACCACCCGAGGGATGAGCCCGCTCGCCCTGGAAGAAACGCTGGATGCCCTCGTAGGAAATGCCTTCCGGCGTGCACTGATCGTCCGAGACACTGCCCATCACGGAAGTTACCCTGACCTGAAAGCACTTCGATCCATGGCGGTTGCCTGTCGGTTTGCCGAGGTCACGGAAGCCGCAGATGGCACCGAGATCACCGCGCCCATGACCCTGCAGACACCCGCCGGCCGCACCCTGCGGCTGCTGCTGCCGGCGGCCAAAGACACCGCGCGACGGGTCCTGCGGGGGCAACCGTGCTATATCCCAGTCGGTTCCGTGTTGGCGGATCGCAACTCTCCCGAGGCCGAAATCGTCCTCAAAACCCTGCTCCGCCTTGCAACGGAGGGCTTCCTCGACCTCGTCACTTCGCCGCTCGCTATCGCGGCTGAGCTTCCCGACCCACCGCGACTCTGGCCGTGGGCGGCATACGCTTTTCGTAGCGGTGCGGGGCTGTTCTGCGGCACCACGCATGAGCCACGCGAAATGACCGCCGAGATGCGCTGGCTGTTTCAGGCCATCGACGGACACAAGCCTGTGAGCGAATTGGAGCGCCTTTGGCGCGCTCAACCCGGTCGCCTTGCCCTCTCCACGGACCCCAAATACCCGCTGGTCGACAAAAACGAAGCGGCGGAAGTTCCGCCGCTTCGCTCATTGCTAAAGTCGTTTCATGCTCTGGGCGCCGTCACCTGAACGCAGCCCGATACATCCAACCAGCGCTCACAACTACCCTACGCCCGGGCGCGCGGGCACCCCGTCAGCCATCAACCGCAGGGATACTTCGTCATGCAACTCGCCTTGTTATTCGCGTTTGGATTCGCACACGTTGGCGCGCCCTTTGTGTAGTACCAGTTGGTCTCCGGGATGGTGCCCGCTCCCGCCCGAGTAGTCGCCGCCAGCGACCCGAGGTTCATCAAACGCGGTGCTTGCCACGCTTGCTTCGACGTTTGGTTTGCCAAGATACGCATTGCTCACCCACTCCGTTCCGCGATTTCGTCAGAATACTTCAACGACATCCAATTCGAGCCAAAAAGGGCCGTCGGCGTGGCACTCCGGACAGCCGGAACACAAAAATTCACACCGAAACAACGATTCAATCGCTGCCTTACCGCCGAAACTTATCAGGTCGACGACCTGCCCGTCCAGAACCGCCAGCCAAGACCTCACATGCAAGGGTATCGCGTGCCGTTGAAATTGCAGATCGTGAAATTCATAAACATGAACCACACACCTTCGTTCTGCGTGCCCATGCCGCTCAACGTCGCTTGAGCCAACGAGCCGAAATGCGTGAGTGAGGGTCGCACCCAAGGCGTCAAATTTGGAGCTTCGCCGTTGGCGTGGCGCGTACGCTGGAGGGCACGAGCGTCAGCCATTTTCAGGACCTCCGGGTTTGGTGTCTTGTCGGGCGGGGTTCAACTTCAGCTGAACGATACCAGAGTTTGCTTACAAATTGACGCATATAACGTGGCCACCGTACGTCGCCCCGTTGCGGTCCGACATCCTGGCGCCCATGAGGGCGATTACTCGACAGAAGACAGAAGGTCAAACAGAGCGTCCTCGAGATCTTCAGCGAACCCCGACATGTCATAGAGCGAAGAACGCCGGATTCGCTCCACCTCTCGTTTCTTGAACGCATCGACCGCCCCGCGGTCCCCGCACAGGTTCAGCAGACGCCCGCGGTAGTCCGTCGCATCCGCCGCCATCCATTGCGATGCGCCTGCCGCGTCGAGGATGCTGGCCGCAACCCGCCCAGCAAAACGTGGACCAGATCGGGTCAGCGTCGGCACCCCGGCCCAAATCGCATCGGCCGTCGTCGTGTGCCCGCCATATGGCCATTGATCCAAGGCCAGGTCGAACGCCGTCAGGCGGTCAAGGTGGCCGGCGGGCGGTAGCGCAGGGGCAAAGCGTAAACGCCGGTCGGCATTGGCCAATCCACGTGATCGGGAGTAGGCGAGCAACCGATCCTCCGCATCGCGGCCAGGGTCAAGCAGGGTGAGCGTGCTTCCCTCGCTTTGCGCGAGGACATCGACCCACAAATCGAACACGTCGCGCCGCCACTTCCAGGGTTGATTGAAGTTGCACAGGGCCAGTCCATCAGGGGGGAGACCAGCATCCGCGCGCGTCAGTTGCCGCGGAACGTGCCGCTTTGGGTCATTGGGTTGGTAGCAACGCGGCAGGCGAATCAAACGCTCCCGGAACTCGGCCTCGCTTCCGGGCGGCAGGGTGATGTCGTCACCGATGAAACCATCCAGCCCCTCAACGCTGGTGCTACCCGGGTGGCCCAGGAAGTGCAGGTGCACGCGCGCCGGCCGCCGCGCGGCGATGCCCGGACGCCCGCCGATGTTGTCGGCGTCGAGGTCGATCAGGACGTCGATGTCCGCCTCGTGGACCCGTCGTGCAATCGACACGTCGCTCTCGCCAAAGGCGTCGATCCAGTGTTCGAAGGCAGCTTGACAGCGTTCGCGGTACCGATCTTCGCTCGAACCACCGAGATTGATGGCGAAGGTTTCGACGCGGCTTCGGTCGTGCGCCTCGAAAAGACCGGCTGCGAGAATTGCGGTGGCGTGCTGCCGAAAATGCGCACTCTGATACGCCACCCGCAAACGACCAGGCCGGCGCAATCGACGCGGCGCGAAACGTGCGACGGGCCCCGAAACGGGATGCGTGGGCAGGTCGCGGAAGATCGACACTGGCCAACTCTCCGGCATCCCCAGCAGGGTGTAGCGAGAGACCCGCGCGGCCCGCTGGCGGTTGGTCTGTAGCGCACTGAGCAAACGCGGCTCCAGCGCTTCAGCCGTGTCCCAGTCCAACGTGGACTGCGCCTGCCACCACAAGGCGGACAGGGCCACGGGGTCCTCAGGGTGGCGCAGCAGCAGTTCGTCCCAGATCTGCATGGCCTGCACCGCACGCCCCATGGCCTGCTCGATCGACGCCAACGCCTCCCAGCCGAGCGGGTCCTGCGGCGCCAGGTCGACGGCTCGCTCGAATGCGCGCCCGGCGGCTTCCAGCCGCTCGAGCCGAAGCAGCATGAAACCCAGTTCCATCCAAACCGCTGCAACGGAACCATCACGGGCACACATCGACTGGAGATGAAGCAATGCGCGCACCGATTGCCCACACGCATCCAACAGTTCGGCATGCCGCAGTCCAAGAGGCACGCCAGCGTCGGGGCCGGGCACAGAAGACTGCAGCGCCTGCATAGCCGCGGCGCCATCACCGCGAGCCAGTAAACGCTCAACCTCGTCAAGCAATCGCATTCGTGCGCTGCCGTCGCCTTCGAGCATGTCGTTTCCCATGTTCACTGGCCGCGCAAATTCACCCGTGCGGCGTACCACCGGCGGCGATGGCTTCCATCGCTTCCACCAATCGAGTGCACAGCGTCGCAAAATGACGCGAGGACCGCCGGTACGCGACACGCCAGGCCGGGGCCGAGCGCGCGAGTTGACTTCCACGCTCGAATGCCGTTCTGAGGCGCTGCGGTTTGGGGAGCGACAGCAGAAAGCAAGACTCCACCCACGGCGTGATGGCCTGCATCGGAGACAGGCGCGCCCAACTCGGCGCAACCGTTCGGCTGCGCCCCAGGAAACACACGGCGGCAACCTCCACCCCTTCCGCGGGCACTCCGACGACGGGCGTTGTATGGACGCGAAAACGCGGCAGTCCATACCGACCAGGGCGGTGCCCGCGCTGCGAAGCACCCAGCAAGAAACTCTCGCCGCGCAGCCGCGCGCCCGGATAGCCCGGCCAGACACGCACGCAGCCTGCGGCGTCGACCTGCACGCGAACCACGTCATCGCTGAACACGGGGAATCCACGCGCGGCGAAGCCGGCGGCCAAGGTGGATTTGCCCATGCGACTCTCGCCTGGAAACAGAAACGCCCGACCTCCCACCACGACGCAAGCCGCGTGAACCAAGGTATGCCCATGCAACACCAGCGCCAGTGGCACGAACGCATGCAACACCGTGTGGTGGAACAGATCACGCGAAATACCGGGCGCCCGCGCAATGTGCAGTGTGGCGCCCTGCGCCGAGGCGTCGGCTGGCAACCAGGCGCGCGATCCACAATACGACTCGAACACAGTACCCCACGGGCCGTGCGCCACAGACAGCGAGCCGGTTCGGTGCACGCTCCATTGGCGTGCGGAGGGCTCGGGCAGGTCTTGTCGCGCCTTCCGGAGAAGCAACAGGTCGACATCCGACCCATGCCCAGGGGGCAGTTCGCAACCGCTCAATTCCGTGAAATCAAAGTCTGACCCGATGCACAGTCCGTGCACGCGGTAGTGGTTCGATCCCGTCGCTTTAATCATGGGCTGAATCCGACGCGGTTGACTTTGACGTCCGGCTGGCGATGCCGTGAACTCCTGACGAGGAAAGCCCATCCATCCAGGCAAGCAGTCTTTCCGCCGCCTCGAACACACCCGAGGCGTCCTCCGGGAATCGACCTCTCGCGTTGCCTACCTGCGCTTGAAACGCATGGACGGCGGTTGTTGCATGCCGCAAACCTGCCACATCTGACCGATCGGACCGCATGCCGGCGTCGTTCGCGCGGCTGGGAAAGCCCAACAAGTGTCCCAGATGGATCTTGTCGCTACGCCACACGCAGACATCCGGCAGCGCCGCGCTGGCCCATCGGCGGGCGATGTATTTCGTCCAGCCCTCGCGATCCCGCCAGTGCAGGGGCAGCGCAAGGCAGAACGAAATGAGCCGGCGGTCGGCCAGGGGGTCTCGCAGTTGCACGCCATACCGGCCGGCGACGCGCTCGTAGCCTTCGAGCCCGCGCACCACTCCGATGGGAAACAAGGCCTGCAGATGCTCGCGCACGAGGCGCGGCTGGCGCCAGGCGGCCCGGTCATCGCGCAGACTGGCGGACTGCATGCGCTCAGCCAGGCTGAGGCCGCGGCCGATGTCGCCCGCTTCGCGCACCCAGTTCAGGTCGTGCCCGCGCTGCCAGCGACGCAAGCGGCGCCAAAGCGCCCGGGCCGCCGGCGGCGCGAGGTCGGCGTACAGAGCCCGCGCAAGCTGGTGCAACGGCGAGCGCCCTTGCTCATAGGTGTGGTGCCGTTGCCGCAGACGCGCCTCCCGCCAGGCGGCGTGCCAGCCACGTTCCTGGGCGGTGCGCAGCAGCGTGTCGCCCGGGGCATAGAAGCAGAGGTCGCCCGTTGCGCCGTGCAGCAGCACCCGCTGACCCCGACGCTGCGCGGCCAGGCACATCATGCCGATGAGCGAAATACCGTCGTCGACCGGGTGCGGGCGCGCAAAGAACGCGGCCACGTCGGCAGACGACACCGGCCCGCGCATGGACGGCACGCGCTGGTCGATGAGTTCGGCGTCCAGCGTCCGTGCCAGCGCCTCGATCGCGCGCGACTCGATGCACTGGCTGGGGTCGTCCTGTACGGTTGCGAAGAAGCGCAGCGGCCGACCCGCGCGCACGCGAGAGGCGCCCACGGCAACCGTGGCCGTGTCCATGCCGCCGCTGGTGATGAGGCCAATGGCATCCAGATCGCGGGTGCGGTCCCGTACCGACTGGACGACCAGCGCATCGAAAGCCTCCAGCGCCTCCTCATCCGACGCAAACCGGGAAATTTCGGGCACCGGCCAGTGCCACCACGTCCAGAGCCGCTGCGTGCCATTCGCCCCGATGTGCAAGGCAGTCCCCGGCATGAGGATGCGCACCTGGGCAAGCCACGACACGCTCCAGTCAAACTCCGTGAAGGCCGGGCACAGCGCGTAGGCGATGCGCTCAATGTTGGGCTCCGGGCTGACGCCGCCCGTGGCCAGCAACGCCTCGTCCTCCGACGCCAGCGCGAAAAAGCCGGGCCGCACGGTGTAGTACAGCGGCCGCGCGCCCATGGCGTCGCGGGCGAGGACGAGTTCGCGGGCCTCGGTGTCCCAAATGGCAAAGGCGAAATCGCCCAGCAGGCGGGGCAGGACCTCGGCGCCGAAGGCGCGCCAGAGGTGCAGCAGCAGCTGGCGGTCGTCCTCTGCCACTTCGCGGGGAAGGTTCTCGCCCGCGCCGCGCAGGGCGGCGATCAGCTCATCCCGGTTGTCTAGGCGGCCGTCCCAGATGAGGATGAACCGGTCGAGCCGGGCGATGGCTTGCCGGGCCGAGGGCCACTCGGGCAAGGGCACGGCATTGGGGTGCAGCAGGCGCTCGCCCAGGGCAACCGGCCCGTCGACGAGGTGCCGCTCGCCATCCGGGCCGCGGGCCGCTTGCGCCTGCAGCACGGCCGCAAGCGCCTGCGCATCGGCCGCGCGGCCGCCAAAGGACAGCACCGCCGCCAAGGCCGTCATGCGGCCCTCCGGAACCAGACGCCGTGGCGGGCACGGCCAGAGCGCTCAGCACCCATGGTTGCGGGCGATCGCGTCGACGAAGGACTGGGCCTCGCGGGCATCGGCGAAGCGGCGCGGATGGTGCTCACGCAGCAGGGCCGCGATATCGGCGCGCGTGCGGCTGCCATCCATGAGCGCAAGCGCATGCGCCAGGACCTCGCCCTGCTCGTTGCGCCGGGGCCGATGGTCCAGCGCCATCGAGCGCAGGTCGCTGGCGCGCAGGGCCTGGCCGAGAAAGGTGGAATGCCGCTGGCTTCTGGAGCCGTTGCCAAGCGTCCACGTCCAGTCGCCCCAGGGCGGTCGGCGCAGCGCGAAGTCGAGCCGATCACCGGCCTGAACCGGCCACGGTGGGTCCAGGGGCATGAGCTGGGGTGTCCAGTGCAGGGGTGGGTCCTGTGGGCCGGTGCCGATCCATGCATCGCCGAGGTGCAGCCGGATCCAGCCGAGCACGCCGCTGCACGAGCCGGCGCGGTCGATTCCGAAGGCCGCCTGGTGGTCGAGCACCGTGTCGCTCGCGGTGCGCAGGTCGGCTTCGGCCAGCACCTCGGGTGGCGCCAGCAGCGGCCAGGCACTGGATTGTTCGCGCGAACCCGCGAGGAAGCGGTTGGCCGCAAAGCGCCGCAGGTGGGAAAAGTCGAAGCCCAGGTGCGGGCGCGACCAGGCGCCGATCCATTCATCGTGAAACCCGATGGCCTCCGCCGGCGCAACCACGAGCTGCGCTGCATCGGGAATCAGCACCCCGCCGGGTTTCAGCCAGCGGTCGCGCGCCCGGAACAGCGAGGGCAGCAAGTCTTCCATGTACAGCATGTTGCCGGTGAAGACGGAGACGATGACGTCCACCTTCTCGGGCAATTCGATGTCCTCGATCCGCCCCTGAAACGCCTGCACGCGGTCGCCAAGACCATTGCGCTGCGCGACTTCGAGCGCCGAGTGCACCACCACTTCGGGGTCCACGAAATACACCTTGCGCGCACCCGCGCGCGCGGCCACCAGGCCGTGAATGCCGAGGCCGCAGCCGAGGTCGAGCACGACCGAGTCCGGGGTGATGACGCGCTCGATGGCGGCGGCATAGGCGCGGTTGCGGGTTTCGTCGAACACCATGGAGTGGTGGTCGGCGACGTCTGCGTACGACATGGCGTTCGGGATGGAAGCTCGGTAGCTGGCGTGGCTCAGAGCAGGTTGGTGTAGCGCCGGCTGGCGTGCTCGCCCCCGATAAGGACGCGGCCCTTCCAGCACACCCAGGCGTGCGCACCGAAGCCCTCGTCGGCGTCGAGGGCCACGCCGATCTTCAGCTCGCTGGGTTGGCCGCCGTGGGTCAGCACCGCATGCAGCAGCAGCGCCTGGCGCAGGCAGGTGGTCGGCCAGGGTGTGTAGCGCGCGGCCAGGCTCACGGCCCGCGCCCAGTCCAGCACCTGCGACTCCGCGAGCAGGGGGCCGCTGCGCGCCGGAAAACGCCGCGCCAACCAGTCTCGGGTGGCCGCGTAGCCTTGCCGCCGCAGCCGCAGGTCCACCCAGGGCAGCCAGAGCAGCGCCCACAGGTACGGGCGCCAGGGCACGGCGCGCAGACGCTCGGGCGTGGGCAGGCGCACGGCCATCATGACGATGGGCGGGCCGTCGCTCAGCCGGCGCCGACCCGCACGAGGCCGGCGTCCACCAGTTCGGACAGAAGCGCGGAGAGGTCGGCCTGCAGCCGTTCCGGCGTGACCTCGAACTCCTGCTGCAGGCGCGCCATGACCTCGGGCGCACGGCGCGTCTCGACCAGCAGTTGCCAGACCCGCGTGCCCACGGCATCGAGGCCGAAGTACTGTTCGTTGGCCAGATTGAGCAACACGGTTTCACCGCCGAGCTCCTGGTGGAGCACGTCGGGCGAGGGGGTCAGTTCCTCGGTCCAGAGGTCAGGCATGGGGTGTGGTGGGCTGGGAAGAGGTTCGCGAAGAATTTAGCACGTCGTGCACCTGCGGCCGGGGGCCGGTGGTGGGCGCACCCTCTGCCGCTGCGCCCAGGCGGATCACCCGGTCGGCCAGGGCCAGACTGGCGGGGCGGTGGGTGACGAGGATCACGGTGCGTCCGTGGAACAGGGTGGCGCAGTCGCGCAGGAAGTCGAGTTCGGCCTGGGGGTCGAACATGGAGGTGGCTTCGTCGAGGACGACGATCCGGGGCTCGCGCAACAGCGCGCGCGCGAGCGCGAGGCGCTGGCACTGCCCGCCCGAGAGGCGCACGCCGCGGTCGCCGATGGGGGTGTCGTAGCCTTGCGGCAGCTGCGCGATGAAGCCGTGCGCCTGCGCGAGCCGCGCGGCGCGCTCGATGGCGGCTGGGTCGGCACCGGGGCGCCCGAAGGCGATGTTGTCGCGCACGCTGGCGTTGAACAAATAGACCTGCTGCGGCACGAGCGCGATCTGCTGGCGCAGGCTGTGCAGGGCCACCGTGGCGACGTCCTGCCCGTCGATGGTGACGCGCCCGCCCTGCGGCACGGCAAAGCGCAGCAGCAGGGCAATGAGCGTGCTCTTGCCCGCACCGTTCTCACCCGTGATGGCGATCGTGCGGCCGCCCTCGATGGCGAGGCTGAAATCGTGAAACAGCGGCTCGCGCCCGGGGTAGGCAAAGTCCACGCGCTCGAACCGAATCGCACCGCCCTGCAGCTGCAGCGCGGGTGCCTGCGGCTGATAGCCCTCGGGCGGCTGCGCGAGGATGTCGAGCACGCGTTCCAGCGCCGCGCGGGCGTGCTGGTACTGGCCGTAGGTTTCGCTGAAGGCGCCGACGGGCCTCGTGAGCAGCGACACGTACAGCAGGAACGAAACGAGCGCGCCTTTGCCCAGTTCACCCGCGAGCAGGCGCTCGCCGGCCAGCGCCAGCAGGCCGATGGCCGCCATTGCGGCCACCCAGTACACGCCGGGGCCAAGCGCGGAATCGACCCAGTGCTGGCGCAGCGTGAGCCGGCGCAGTTCGTTCACCCGATCGGCATAGCGGGCGGACTCCAGCGGCTCGCGCGAGAACGCCTTGATGGCCGGCATCATCTGCAGGTTCTCGTCGGCCGTGGCCACCATTTGCGCATAGGCCTCCTGCTGGGCCTGCGAGAGCGGCCGCATGCCGCGGCCCAGCCATTTGACGAGCAGGTAGAACACCGGCACGGCCACCAGCGCCAGCGCCGCAAGCACCGCGTCGATGCCCAGCATCATGAGCACTGCGCCGGCGGCGGTGGCCAGCATGGGCAGCAGACCCACCACGGTGTGGCTGAGAAACTGGCCGACGACGACCACGTCGTTCGACAGCACGGCCAGCATGCGGCCGTGGCGGTTCTGCTGGAAGTAAGCGAGTGGCAGGCTTTGCAGATGGTCATACGCGGTTCGGCGCAACTGGGCCAGCACGTCGGCCACGCGCCGAGCGGCGAGGTAGTTGCCAAGCGCCTGCAGCACGACCTGGGCGCTGACCAGTGCCGCCAGCCAGCCCAGCAGCATGCCGAGGCTGCCCGGCTCCAGGCGAAACAGCACCTCGGCGGCCTGCCCGCCCACCCAGGGCACGGCCAGCGACACCGCGGTTTCCGCCAGCAGAAACACCGAACCGGCCCAGAGCATGCGCCGGTGCGGCCGCGCCAGGCGCGCCAGCGCGCGCACGAAGCCCGGGAAATCCAGCGAGACGCCGGCCTCGGTCATGCCCGCCCCCGCGCTCGCCACTGCGTGTGCTTCGCTGCCCCCCGAGGGAGCCTTCGCGCCTTGGGGCGGCCCGGCGGCGCTCATGCCGGCCCCCACGCTCGCCACTGCGTGTGCTCCGCTGCCCCCCGAGGGGGCCTTCGCGCCTTGGGGCGGCCCGGCGGCGCTCATGCCCGCCCCCGCCGCAGCCGCGCGGCCAGCGCGCGTGCGAGGTCGCCCGGGCGCTCGTGAAAGGCCAGGGTGAAACCCACGGCCACCCAGGTGTCGTGGCGACCGGTCCAGCGGCCCGGCCAATCCCGGTCCACCCACAGGCCAAGCCAGCGGCGTCGCCCGGCGCCCGGCGCCCAGCGGTCAAGCGCCTGCTCGGGCCCCGGACCCACGGGCCAGACGCCCAGGTGGCGCAGCCAGCGGGCCATCGTCCAGGCGGCCGGCGCGAGGCCGGTGGCCTGCACGCGGTCGGCCACGGTCGTCCAGTCTGGCGGGCGGACCTGCACGAAGCGCGAAAAATCCACCACGCGGTTGAGCCCCACATGGGGTGAGCACACGTATTTGGTGACGGCCGGGTGGATGAGCATGAAAGCGACTGTATCCGCGTCGTCCAGCCGCCAGCCCATGGACGCGCGCACGCGCCGGTCGACCAGCGCATCGGCCACGGCGCTGCGCGTGCGGCCGGGGGCGAGGATGTCCCAGTGCAGGTCGATGTCGAGGCGGCCGCGGCGCCAGGTGGCTTCATGCGCACTGGCGCCCTCGTCGATGCAGCGGTAGCCCAGGCCGGCCAGCACGTCGGCGGCCCGTGCGCGCTGGGCGGGGCGCACCAGGATGTCGATGTCGGTGGCGCTGCGCTGGTGGGGGGGATCGTGCAGGAGTTCCCGCACGGCGCAGCCCTTGAGCACGGCATGGTCGATGCCAGCCTGGTCGAAGGCCTCGCCGATACGGCGCAGCGCATGCGACTGCAACAGGTACTGCGCCGCATCCGCCTGCTGCTGGGCCTTGAAGCGCTGCACCCGCGCGGGCGGCAAGCCCGCAGCCAGGCCGTGCGCGACCAGAGCCTGCCACCAGAACCCGGTGAGGCCGTGGGCGAGGAGAAAGTCGACGAAGCCCTCCGCGTCCGGGCTGGTCAGCGCTGCTTCGAGCGCGCTGGCGGGCAACTGGCCGAGCGCGCCCGCCACGGCCAGGCGGTGCCGGTCCCACACTGCGCTGGGAGGTGGCGCCATGCGAGCCCCTACGTGGCGTGGCGCCAGCCGCGCGAAACGCACCGGCACCCTGCGGGCGCCGACGCCCGCACGCGCACCCGAGGGCATGCGGGCAAGCACCCCCTCAAGATATCAAAAACAATAGCAGACACTGACCAGTTGGCGCTGGGGCACAGGCCGCTTTTTCTCAAAATCGCGCCCCGTGCGCCCGCCACGCGCCGCGCTGGGGCCAAACGGGCTCAATACGCCAGCGTGGAGGTGCGCAAATCCACCGTCACCAGGGGCTGGCCCAGTGCGGCGGTGGCGGCTGCGGCGAAGGCGCGCGACCAGGTGGCGTCGGACCAGCGCTCGGGGCCGGCGGCCTGGGCGACGGCGAGCACCTTGTCGGCCAGCAGCACCTTGCCGCTGGCGCGCAGCGGCTCGCATTCGAGGGCGACGAACTGCGCGTCGAGCCAGGCGCGCGCCGCCTCGGGCGTGCTGCCAGCCTCGCCGGCGTCGAGGGTGAGGGTTTGCCGGTCGTCGATGACCAGGGAAACGCGGGGGTGCATGGTCGATCTCCTTCGGAAGCGTTCACGTCGGACCGGGCGCGTGCCGCGCCCCGAGCCTCATTGTGCCCGTGCGCGGCGCGCCTTCACACCGTCGGCCAGGGTCTGCAGCACGGCGCGGGAGTCGTCCCAGCCGATGCAGGCGTCGGTGATGCTCTTGCCGTATTCGAGGCGCGAGGGGTCGTCCTTGCCGGCGGTGAATTTCTGGGCGCCGGCTTCGATGTGGCTCTCGACCATCACGCCGAAGATCTGCCGCGAGCCCGCCGCGAGCTGGCCGGCGATGTCGCGCGCGACGTCGAGCTGGCGCTCGTGCTGCTTGGCGCTGTTGGCGTGGCTGCAGTCCACCATGAGCGTGGGCGGGAGCTTGGCGGCTTCGAGCTCCTTGCAGGCGGCGGCGACGCTGTCGGCGTCGTAGTTGGTGGTCTTGCCCCCGCGCAGGATGACGTGGCAATCCTTGTTGCCCTGGGTGCGCACGATGGCGACCTGGCCGTTCTTGTGTACCGAGAGGAAGTGGTGCGGCCGCGCGGCGGCCTGGATGGCGTCGATGGCGATCTTGAGGTTGCCGTCGGTGCCGTTCTTGAAGCCGATCGGCGCCGACAGGCCCGAGGCCAGTTCGCGGTGCACCTGGCTCTCGGTGGTGCGCGCGCCGATGGCGCCCCAGCTGATGAGGTCACCGATGTACTGCGGGCTGATGACGTCGAGGAACTCGCTGCCCGCGGGCAGGCCCAGGCGGTTGATTTCGATGAGCAGCTGGCGCGCGATGCGCAGGCCTTCGTCGATGCGGTAGCTCTCGTCGAGGTAGGGGTCGTTGATCAGCCCCTTCCAGCCCACGGTGGTGCGGGGCTTCTCGAAGTACACGCGCATGACGATCTCCAGCGTGTCGGCATGGCGCTCGCGCTCGGCCTTGAGACGGCGGGCGTAGTCGATGGCCGCGGCCGGGTCGTGGATGGAGCACGGGCCGATGACCACCAGCAGCCGGTCGTCCTTGCCCGACATGATGTGGTGGATGCGCCGGCGCGTGTCGGCGATCAGCGCCTCCACGGGCGTGCCGCTGATGGGGAAGAAGCGGATCAGGTGTTCGGGCGGCGGCAGCACGGTGATGTCCTTGATGCGTTGGTCGTCGGTCTGGCTGGTGCGGTCGGCGGGACGCGGCGACCAGACGTCGGTGCTGGCCTGGGGCTTGGGGGTCATGAACGGCTCCTGCAATGAAAAGATGGAACGGTGGAAATTCGCGACCCCCAAGAAAAAACCGCCGGGCTGTGAAGCTGCGGCGGTTTCAAGGGAGGGTCTGGATGCTTACGCGTTCGCCTCTCGTCCGCCGGGGACAGAGAACCAAAAGTAAAAACCAAAGGCGAACCGCGAAATCATGGCCGGCAATGTAGCACAGGATGGCGGCGGCTGGCTTACGCCGTGCCGCCCACGGTCAGGCCGTCGATGCGCAGCGTGGGCTGGCCCACGCCCACGGGCACGCTCTGGCCTTCCTTGCCGCAGGTGCCCACGCCGGAGTCGAGCCGCATGTCGCGCCCGATCATGGAGACGCGCTTGAGCACGTCGGGCCCGCTGCCCACCAGCGTGGCGCCCTTGACCGGGTACTGGATCTTGCCGTTTTCCACCCAGAAGGCCTGGCTGGCGCTGAAGACGAACTTGCCACTGGTGATGTCGACCTGCCCGCCGCCGAAGTTGGTGGCGTAGAGGCCGCGCTTGATGCTGGCGACGATTTCCTCGGGCTCGAGCGAGCCGCCGAGCATGTAGGTGTTGGTCATGCGCGGCAGCGGCACGTGGGCATAGCTCTCGCGGCGGCCGTTGCCGGTGGGCTTGACGCCCATGAGACGGGCGTTGGTCGCATCCTGGATATAGCCCTTGAGGATGCCGTCCTCGATCAGCACCGTGCGCTGGGTGGGCTGGCCCTCGTCGTCCACGTTGAGCGAGCCGCGCCGGTCGGCAATGGTGCCGTCGTCGAGCACCGTCACGCCCTTGGCCGCCACGCGCTGACCGATGCGCCCGGAAAAGGTGCTGGAGCCCTTGCGGTTGAAATCGCCCTCGAGGCCGTGGCCGATGGCTTCGTGCAGCAGGATGCCCGGCCAGCCCGAGCCCAGCACCACCGTCATCTCGCCCGCCGGCGCGGGCCGCGCCTCGAGGTTGGTGAGCGCGGCCTGCACCGCCTCGTCCACGTACTGCGCGATCAGCGCATCGTCGAAATAGCTCAGCCCGAAGCGCCCGCCGCCGCCGGCGGAGCCGACTTCGCGGCGGCCGTTGTGCTCGGCGATCACCGTCACCGACAGGCGCACCAGCGGCCGCACGTCGGCCGCGCGCGTGCCGTCGGCGCGGGCGATCAGCACCACGTCGTACTCCGCAGCCAGCCCCGCCATCACCTGCACGATGCGCGGGTCGCGGCTGCGCGCGAGCTGCTCCACCCTGGCCAGCAGCGCCACCTTGGCGTTGCTGTCGAGCGTGGCGATGGGGTCCAGCGCGCCGTAGAGCTGGCGGCTGGGCGCCACCTTGCGCGCCGGTGTTCGCACGCGCCGGCTCTGCGCGGCCTGCGCAATGGCGCGAACGGTGTGCGCGGCGTCCATCAGCGAGGCTTCGGAAATGTCGTCGGAATAGGCAAAGGCCGTCTTCTCGCCGCTGACGGCGCGCACGCCCACGCCCTGGTCGATGCTGAAGCTGCCGGTCTTGACGATGCCCTCTTCCAGGCTCCAGCCCTCCGAGCGGGTGTACTGGAAGTACAGATCCGCATCGTCGACCTGGCGCAGCCGGATGTCGGCCAGCGCGCGGCTGAGGTGCGACTCATCGAGGCCGAAGGGTTCGAGCAGCAGCGCCTGCGCCGTGGCGAGCCGCTCCAGGGTGGGTTCGCGGGAGATCATGGGGGCATTGTAGGCAGCGGGGCCGGCCGCTGCAGCGCAAGGACTTCGCGTGATGCGGAATGAATCCTCACCCGCCGCGCAGCAGCTGCAGCAGCGCCGAGTCGTCCTGCTCGGCCAGGCCGGCGGCCAAGGCGCGGGCGAACACGGCGGTGGCGGCGGGGCCGAGCGGCCCGGTGAAGCCGGCGGCGCGGGCGGCGGCCACGGCCAGGCGGGTGTCCTTGGCCAGCAGGGTGACGTGGGCGCGCGGCGCGGTGTCGCCGGCGAGCGCGCGGCGCATGCGGTCGGTGCCGATCCAGCTCTGGCCGCTGGAGCGTTCGATCACGTCGAGGGTGCGCGCCGCATCCAGCCCCAGGCGCTCGGCCAGCGCCAGCGCCTCGGCCGCGCCAACCAGCTGGATGCCCGCGAGCAGGTTGTTCACGAGCTTGGTGCGCGCGCCGTCGCCCACGCGCTCGCCGATGAGGAACACCGGATCGGCCAGGGCGTGCAGCAAGGCGTGCTGCGCCGCCACCACGGGCCGGGCGCCCGCGACCATCAGACTCATGCGCCCTTCGCGCGCCCGCGCCGGGCCGCCGGACATGGGCGCGTCGAGCGTGTGGATGCCGTGCGCAGCCAGGCGCGCGGCGAAGCGCTCCACGTCGTCGGGGGCGATGGTGGGGCACAGCAGCACGGTGTGGCCCGCGCGCGCGCCATGCGCGAGGCCGGGCGGGCCGAAGAGCACGTCCTCGGTCTGCGCGGCATCGACGACGCAGACGATCGTTACATCACTTTTTATAGCAACATCGGACGGATTGGCGCTGGGGTCTGCGCCTTTTTCCTGCAGACGCTGCACTTTGACGGCGTCCAGGTCGCACACGGCGACGCGCCAGCCGCGCGCAAGCAGGTTCTCGGCCATGGCGCCGCCCATGTGGCCCACGCCGACGAGGCCCACCGCCCCGGGCGCGCCGGGTGGGGCGCTCATGACTGCACCAGCCGCTTGGCGCGCGAGATGGACATGAGCATGCCCAGCGCCAGCCCGAGCGTGACCATGGCGGTGCCGCCATAACTGATGAAGGGCAGCGGCACGCCCACCACCGGCAGGATGCCGCTGACCATGCCCATGTTGACGAAGGCGTAGGAGAAGAACATCACCGCGATCGCGCCGGCCAGCAGCCGGGTGAACAGGGTAGGCGCCTGCGCCGCGATGACGAGGGCGCGCAGCACCAGCGCGATGAAGCCGGCAATGAGCAGCAGCGCGCCGAGCAGGCCGAACTCCTCGCCGAAGGCGGCGAAGATGAAGTCGGTGGTGCGCTCGGGCACGAACTCCAGGTGTGTCTGCGTGCCCTGCATGAAGCCCTTGCCGGTGAGGCCGCCCGAGCCGATGGCGATCATGCCCTGGATGATGTGAAAGCCCTTGCCCAGCGGGTCGCGCGTGGGGTCGAGCAGGGTGCAGATGCGCTGCTGCTGGTAGTCGTGCAGGATGGGCCAGCGCACGCCCTCGGCACACCAGTCGTCGCCGAAGAACACCAGCGCCCCGATGGCCGCCACCCCCAGCACCACCGGCGGCACGACGAGCCGCCAGCTCAGGCCGGCAAAGAAGATGACCGACACGCCCGAAGCCAGCACCAGCAGCGCGGTGCCCAGGTCGGGCTGCTTCATGATGAGCCCCACCGGCACCGCCAGCAGCACGCCGGCGGCGAGGAAGTCCACCGCGCGCAGTGCGCCCTCGCGCTTCTGGAACCACCAGGCCAGCATCAGCGGCATGGCGATCTTCATGATCTCGCTGGGCTGGATCACCACGCCCACGTTGAGCCAGCGCCTGGCGCCTTTCTTGGTCAGGCCGAACAGCGCCACCGCGATCAGCAGCGCCACGCCCACGGTGTACAGCGGCACGGCCACGCGCATGAGGCGCTGCGGGGGCACCTGCGCCACCACGAACAGGATGAACCCCGCAATCAGCATGTTGCGGGCATGGTCCACGAAGCGGGTGCCGTGGTCGTAGCCCGAGGAATACATGGTCAGCAGCCCCAGGCCGCAGAGCAGGAAGATGGCGAACGCCAGCGGCCCGTCGAAGCCGCGCAACATCGGCGCGGCGCGGCGCCACAGCGGGGGTTGATCGAACACGACGGCCATGGAGGGCGATTATCCTGTGCCACGCCCCGCGTGAACGCTCCGCCCTGCCCATGTCCCTGCATGCCTCACCCGTCGCATCGGCCACCACCCCACCGGTCACCCACCTGCTCTACCTGCACGGCTTTCGCTCTTCACCGCGCTCGGCCAAGGCGCAGCACATGGCCGCGGTGATGCAGCGCACGCACCCCGAGGTGCGCTGGTGGTGCCCGCAGCTGCCGCCCTCGCCGCGCGCGGCCATGGCGCTGGTGCGCGAGGGCATCGCCACCTGGCCGGCCGACCGCATGGGGGTGGTGGGGTCCTCGCTGGGCGGCTTTTACGCAACCGCGGTGGCGCAAAGCAAGGGCTGCCGCGCCGCGCTGATCAACCCGGCGGTGCACCCGGCACGCGATCTGGCGCGCTACATCGGCGAGCAGACCTTCTGGCATGAGCCCGATGCGCACTTCTTCTTCCGCGCCGAATACGTCGAGGAACTGCGCGCACTCGACGCCGGCGCGCTCAGCCAGCCGCAGCGCTTCCTCGTCTTCATCGCCAAGGGTGACGAGGTGCTGGACTGGCGGGAGATGCACGCGCGCTTTCGCCCGGCGCAGGTGGAGCTGATCGAAGGCGGCGACCATGCGCTGAGCGACTTCCCCGCGCGGCTGCCGCGGCTGCTGGCGCACTTCGGTCTCAGCGCCTGAAGCCGCCCCGAAAGCTGGGACAATTCCCGCCATGCATGCATTGTTTGAAGACGCCGGGCGCTTTCTCGCCGGGCGGGTGTTGTCCGAGGCCGAAAGCTCGGCGCAGATCGAGCTCGACAGCGGCAAGCGCGTCAAGGTCAAGGCGGCGAACATTCTGCTCAGGTTCGACCAGATGGCGCCGGCCGATCTGCTGGCGCAGGCGCAGGGCCTGGCCGCGGGCATCGACCTCGACCTGGCCTGGGAGTTCGCACCCGAGGACGAATTCGGCTTCGCCGACCTGGCGCGCGAATATTTCAGTGCCCAGGCCAGCGTGGCCGAGCAGGCCGGCACCTTGCTGCGGCTGTTCGAGGCGCCGCACTATTTCCGCCGTGCCGGCAAGGGGCGCTTTCGCAAGGCCAGTGCCGAAGTGCTGCAGCAAGCGCTGGCGGCCATCGAGAAGAAGAAGCAGATCGCCGCGCAGATCGACGCCTGGGCCGGCGAACTCGCCGCCGGCCGCTGCCCCGAGCCCATCCGCGCGCAGCTCTACAAGATCCTGTTCAAGCCCGACAAGAACGCGCCCGAATACAAGGCCGTGGTCGAGGCCGCGCGCCAGACGCAGCGCGCACCCCTGGCCTTGCTGCAGGGCGCAGGCGCCATCGCCTCGGCCTATGAGTTCCACTGGCAGCGCTTCCTGTTCGAGCACTTCCCCAAGGGCATCGGCTTTCCCGAGCTGCAGGCCCCGGCGATTGCCGACGCCGAGCTGCCGCTGGCCGAGGGCGTGCAGGCCTACTCCATCGACGACTCGCACACCACCGAGATCGACGACGCCCTCTCGGTGCAGGGCCTGGGCACGGGCCGCGTGACCGTGGGCATTCACATCGCCGCGCCCGGGCTGGCGATTGCGCCGGGCAGCGCGCTCGACCAGCTCGGCCGCAGCCGGCTCTCCACCGTCTACATGCCGGGCTACAAGATCACCATGCTGCCCGACGCCGTGGTGCAGACCTATACCCTGAGCGAAGGGCGCGCGGTGCCGGCCGTCTCGCTGTATGTGAGCGTGGATGAAGAGAGCCTGGCCATCCTCGGCAGCGAGACGCGGCTCGAACGCGTGCCCATCGTCGCCAACCTGCGCCACGACCAGCTCGACGGCCTGGTCACCGCCGAATGGCTCGAAAACCCCGGCCTTGACGACCAAACCCTCGATACCCCAGCGCGAAAGGGTCGTCCTGCGCTCTCATTTTTATATCGATTTGCGCGCCACCTGAAAGCCGGCCGCGAGCAGGTGCGCGGCAAGCCCGAAAACTTCAACCGCCCGGACTACACCTTACGCCTCATCGGCAACGACGGCGCCGTGCCCACCGGCGCCGAGCGGGTGGAGATCCACACCCGAGCGCGCGGCGCGCCGCTGGACCTCATCGTCGCCGAGGCCATGATTCTGGCCAACGCCACCTGGGGCCAGTGGCTGGCCGAGCTCGGGGTGCCCGGCATCTACCGCAGCCAGGCCTCGATGGCGCCGGGCGTGAAGGTGCGCATGGGCACCAAGGCGCTGCCCCACGCCGGCCTGGGTGTGCCGGCGTATGCCTGGAGCACGTCGCCGCTGCGCCGCTACACCGACCTGGTGAACCAGTGGCAGATCATCGCCTGCGCGCGCCACGGCCGCACCGCCGCGCTGGCCGCGCCCTTCAAGCCCAAGGACGCCGAGCTGTTCTCCATCATCAGCGCCTTCGACGCGGCCTACGCCGCCTACAACGGCTACCAGGCGGCCATGGAGCGCTTCTGGACGCTGAAATACATCGAGCAGAACGGCCTCGCCGAGCTTGAAGCCACCCTGCTGCGCGACAACGGCGGCGGCGTGTGGCTGGCCCGTGCCGACCACCTGCCACTGGTGTTCAGCGCACTCGGCGGCGGCACCCTCGAGCGCGGCGCGCGCGTGCGGGTGAGGCTCGGCGCCATCGACGAAATCACCCTCGACGTCAGCGCCACCGTGCTCGAGCGGCTCGACGCCACCGGCGGCGCGGCCGCACTGGCCGGTGCGGACGACGAAGCCGAAGACGGCGAAGTCGCCGCCGCCGGTCCGATTGCGATCGCGCTCGACGTCGACGACACCCCCGCGGCCGCCCCGGGCACCGCAGCGGAGGCCGCCGCGCCGTGAAGCCCACCGCGTCCTTCCTCGGCAAGCTCGGCGTGATGCAGTGGGCGCTGGGCATCTCGGTGCTGGTGCACGCCGCCTTGCTGACCGTGCGCTTCGTCGACCCCGAGGGCTTCAACCGCGCCTTCCAGGACACGCCGCTGGAGGTCATCCTCGTCAACGCCAAGAGCGCCGACAAGCCCGACCCGCGCCAGGCCCAGGCCATCGCGCAGCATGCGCTCGCCGGCGGCGGCGAGGCCGAGCGCGGCCGCGCCACCTCGCCGCTGCCCGCCTCGGCGCTGACCGAACTCGGCGACGCCGCCGAGGAAGCCCAGCGCCAGATCGAGGCGATGCAGCAACAGCAGATGGCCTTGCTCGCGCAGCTGCGCGCGCAGATCGCCGCCCTGCCGCCGACCGACCCCAAGCAGGCCGCGCGCAGCGCCGAGGCCCGCGCGCGCGAGGAAAAGCGCCGCCAGCTGCAGAAGATGCTTGCCGAGATCGAGCGCCGCATCAACGAAGAAAACGCCCGCCCAAAGAAGCGCTACATCAGCCCCTCCACTCGCGAGGCCGAGTACGCCGTCTACTACGACCATCTGCGCCACAAGATCGAGGACAAGGGCACCGAGAACTTCCCCGAGCTCGCCGGCCGCAAGCTCTACGGCGAACTGACCATGATCGTCACCGTCAACTTTGATGGCCGCGTGCTCGACACCGAGGTGGTGGACAGCTCCGGCAACCGCGCGCTCGACCGCCGCGCGCAGGCCATCGCGCGCCAGGCCGGGCCGTTTGGCAACTTCACCCCCGAGATGCGCCGCAAGGCCGACCAGATCGTCGTCGTCTCCCGCTTCAAGTTCACCCGCGAGGAGACGCTGGAAACCCGACTCACCGAACGCTGAAGCGCCACCCACGCCGCGCGGCGCCCACTTCGCCCCCGCCCATGCACGACCCCGACCTCTACTGCGTCATCGGCCACCCGGTGGCACACAGCCGCTCGCCGTGGATCCATGCGCGCTTTGCCGAGCTGACCGGCCAGGCCATGCGCTACGAGCGCTGCCTCGCGCCGCTCGACGGCTTTGCCGCCACGCTGGCCGCCGAGCGCGCGCGCGGCCTGCGCGGCTGCAACGTCACCGTGCCTTTCAAGCACGAGGCCGCCGCGCTGGCCGACGTGAAGAGCGCGGCGGTCGAACTCGCCGGGGCGGCCAACACGCTGCGCTTCACCGACGACGGCCGCATCCTCGCCGACAACACCGATGGCGCCGGCCTGGTGGCCGACCTCACGCGCAACGCGGGCGTGGCGCTGGCCGGCTGCGACCTGCTGCTGCTGGGCGCCGGTGGCGCGGCCGCCGGCGTGCTCGCGCCGCTGCTGCGCGAGCGGCCGCGCCGCCTGGTGCTGGCCAACCGCACCTTGGCGCGCGCCGAAGAGCTCGTGGCCCGCCACGCCTGCCTGGACGCCGCGGCCGGCACCGGCCTGCTGGCCTGCGCGCGGGCCGACGCGCGGCTGCGCGCGGGCTTCGACGTGCGGGTCCACGCGC
>OFTY01000437.1_pt1 | contig 30025 bp, 35 predicted proteins | sample 1775061 | NCBI WGS metagenome assembly OFTY01 (sample SAMN08195773, study PRJEB24354) | sludge metagenome | isolation source: sludge from phenol fed wastewater aerobic bioreactor B | place: India: Nagpur | collected 2016-09-16 | reverse complement strand
TCGTCCCCTGGGCCATGTCATATTTGCCGAAGACAAGATCGCGTCTCACGCATCCGACGAAGAAGGCGCGCAATACGACGTTGCGGACCTTCCGGCTTGCGGCTCATTCGATAGCAAAAAGCTCGCCAAATGCGCGCCCTATGCTAAGACAATGGATGGCATGACTTACAACGACCGGGCGTTTTTCTTCGGAGGCGACGGCGCAACCCCGGTTCGCGGTATCGTCATGAAGACTTCGCAAGCTGTCGAACACCGGCAAACCGATTACGATCTTAACGAAGACATTCCGTTCTGACCATGTTTTTCGAAGATAGCCGACCGGATAGGAAGAAGAAGGCGTTGCGTCAAGCAAAGCTGGCGGGAACTTTCTTGTCTCGCCCGCTTGAGCATTCGCCTATTCCACCCCCTAAGCCGGTCGAGCTATTGTCGTTTGACGACGTAATGTATAGGGGCGACCGAACCCTTATCTATGACGTGGAATGTTACCCGAACTATTGGCTTTGCGGGTTCAAATGCCTTCGCGAAGAAAAATACTTGTTCTTCGAAATCACGCCGGACGGTCATCGGATTAACGGCGAACCTGTTAGTCAAGATCAATGGAACGTCGCCCTGGCGTTCGTCATGCAACGCTTTCTGATTATCAGCTTCAACGGCATTAAATACGACGTGCCGATGATCCAGCTTGCTATTGCGGGCGTCCTGCTTTGGAAGCTCAAAGAAATCAGCGACGAAATCATTCAAGAAGGCGTTCAGTCCTGGGAAATTGAAAAGAAGTATGCTTGCAAGCGTCTTCGGCTGAACCATATCGACATTATGGAAGTTGCCCCGTTGCACGACGGGTTGAAGACTTACGCCGGTCGCTTGCACGTCAAGCGAATGCAAGAGCTTCCGTATCCGCCGCATCTTGAGCTTACGCCGGAACAGGCCGACTTCGTTCGCGGATATAACGTCAACGATCTTGATAACACCGGGACGTTGTATGTCGAACTCTTGCCGCAAATCGAACTTCGCGAAGCTCTTGGGAAAGAGTTCGGGCTTGACCTTCGGTCGAAGTCTGACGCGCAAGTCGCGCAAGAAATCATTAACGGCGAACTCGAAAAGGTTCTAGGCGAAAAGCCGAAGAAGCCGGGAAGCAAAGTCGGAATGGTCTTCCGATACACGTCCCCGGCTTACGTCGAGTTCGACACGCCCGAACTTCAACAGGTCTTGCGGGACATTGAACAGGCCGAAATCGTCGTCGGGCCTAGCGGGCACGTTGTATGCCCACGGGCTATTGAAGGTCGCGTCATCGTCATCGGCGGTCGCAAATACAAAATCGGAATGGGCGGGCTTCATAGCCAAGAGAAAAAGCAAGCCGTCGTGTCCGACGAAAACGTCATGATTATCGACCGCGACGTTACCGGATATTACCCGAACCTTATGCTGAAAAACGGGTTCTTCCCCGAACACCTGGGGCCGGGCTTCTTGGTCGCCCTGGGGAACCTTGTTGACCGCCGGACCAAGGCCAAGAAGCTCAAGATCATGGTCACGGCGGACGGCCTCAAGATCGCGACGAACGGCACGTTTGGCAAGACTTCCGACCCCTTCTCGACGCTGTATGACCCGCCGATGATGGTTGCAACCACCCTGACCGGCCAACTGTCACTGTTGATGCTGATCCGTTGGCTTGAGCGCGCCGGTATCCCCGTAATGTCCGCGAACACTGACGGCATTGTCATTGCTTGCCCGCGCGACCGATACGACGATCTTCTTGCGATTGTTGCCGAATGGGAAAAAGTCACGGCGCTTGAAACCGAAGAAACCCGGTATAAGGCCCTGTATAGCCGCGACGTTAACAACTACATTGCCGTCAAATACAAATTCGACGAAGAACGCAAAGTTTGGCTTGACGAAATCGACTTCAAGCCCAACTCGCGATACGCGGACGAACGAAACGGTTGCAAGACGAAGGGCGTTTATTCCGAACGCGGATCGGCGCTGAACAGCATCCTTTCGAAGAACCCCGAAACTTTCATCGTCAATGATGCGGTCGAAGCCTTCTTGGCGCGTGGCGTCCCGCTTGAAGAAACTATCACCGGAAGCAAGGATATTCGCCGCTTCGTGTCAATTAAGAAGGTTGCCGGGGGTGCGGAGAAGGACGGCGTTTATCTCGGCAAGGTCGTTCGTTGGTATTACGCAACCGGCGAAGACGGTGCAATTCATCGCGTGACGAACGCGAACCAAGTCGGAAAATCTATGAACGCGAAACCGCTAATGGATTTGCCCGACGAATTCCCCGATGACGTTGACTTCGATTGGTATGTCAACGCGGCCGTCAAAGCCCTGTATGAGCTAGGCCACTATCGGGAAGCGGCGTCGGCCCGCCTGTTCTAAATCGCCAGGAAGGCCGAATTCCGCCCCGTGGGCAGCTTTCGAATTCCTCCCCGGCCGGTTGCAGCCCCAAGGATCGCCAGGGCCGCCCCAGGCAAAGAAAACCCCCGGCGGGAGGACGCCGGGGGAAGTTGGAGGAACGCGATACGTGCGATCACCACTTTAGCAAATGTCGGTTCGGAGCGATAGCCCTAAGAATGAGCGGATCGAGTTCGCCAATGTCCGCATTGATACCGTCTGTAATACCGTAGTCGTTGGTATCAAGGTGAATGGGGGCGCGGCGATGACCGGCGATCACAAGTTCAGAACTCCAATCCGCATACATATGGATGCGGTCTAGGCGAGTTCCGCCCTCGAAACCGGGAATGTTGATACCGGGATAACCAATGTTGGGCCGGGTCATTCCATATTCGCCAGCGAAAAGAGCGCCGGGAGGGATATCGTAACCTTCGGCCCAAGCGGTGATTTCAGCAAGATAAGCTCTAATCCACGTTCGGTCTTGCGGCGTGTCGAAATAGGCGTTCAAGTCGCTTGTCAAGCCCGCAATCGTCGCAGTTTTTTCCGAAGGTGACAAGGTGTTGTCAGCATTAACCGCCGCAGTCATGCGCGCAATATCACCGGCCTTATATTTCGGGTCGGGCGGGTAATGAATGCCCGTCGTATATTTATATTGGTTGTAAATATAGCCTTGCAGCACCGCAACGACCGGACGCAACGGGTGATAGGTGTAAATCGTGTTCTTATCGAAGCCGGACGCAACCGGGTTCAGGTTGACAAGCTCTTCCTTCGAAGACCAATCCGAAGAAGTGACGACAAGCGTATGTTTCGGCGCAACCCGACGAAGCAGCTTATACAGGTCAGGTTGAAGCGTGTCGTTCCAGCTTGCGAGCGGGTAACGGCTGTTGATCGGCGGTTCGTTGAACAGTTCCAGCGCCACCCGGCGCGGGCTGTATTTGCGAAGGACACCGACCCAACGAACCCACAGTTCTTTGAGCGCGAGCCATTTCGGGTTGTCGAGGCCGTTCAGAACGCTTTCGGCGTCCCAACCGGCGTAACCTGTGTAAAACGGGCAGATCATGACCGAAAAGCCGTGTTTGAGCGAATGCCGAACGGCGTCGTCAAGCATCTTGTTCAGGCGTTCGACCTGGGCTTCGTTGCCCTCCGCAATCGCGACCAACCACGGCGCGGGCATGACCTGAAACCGGAAGCCTTGAAACCCGGCGTTCCGAAGCATGGTCATGACTTGGGGCGTCATCCGTTCGATGAAGGTTCCTTCGAAGCTGAACGGGTTTTCGTCCCATACGTCGAAGTTGGTCGGGTCTTTGAGCGTAGGACCGCCCCAAGGCCAGAATACGCCGATAAGCGACGCGCTTTCAAAGGCGATGGTATCCCGGCCGCGCTTCCGCATAAGCATTTCAGGTTCTTCCGTTTTGCAAGCAGCCAAAGCGGCCGCGCTAACAAGAAAGGTTCGACGGGTGATTGCGTTTGCCATAATGACGAAACATAAACCGAAACCGTCGAACCCGCAAGCGAATTAGGTAAAGGCTTTAATGATGATTTCACCGGAACCGCCGTTACCGCCGGAACGCCCGCTTGTTCCAGCCGTGCCGCCGTTTCCGCCGGTTCCAACCGCATAAGCAATATCGGCGGTCGGGGTCGAAACGATGAAGGTTAGATCGGCCCCTTCGCCGCCACCGCCCCCGGCGTCGGCTTGGCTATCCGCCCCGCCGCCACCACCGCCGCAGCCGCTATTCGCGGGCGCGTTGGTCCCGTTGGCTGACCCCAGGGTCGGGGTGCCCTTCGCGCCGCCGCCCTTGCCCCCAGGGGCGAAGGTGTATCCCCCGGTCGCATAGCCGCCCGCTTGGCCCCCGTGGCGGACCCCGCCGCTTCCCCCGGTCGCCGCGCCACCCGCGCCCCCGCTGGCCCCCGTGGCCCCCTTGCCGCCCCCGGCGGTGAAGACCCCGAACGTGGTATCGCCGCCGTCAGTTCCAGCGCCCGGCGTCGTGCCCGATCCAGCGCCGCCACCACCGCCGCCCTTGATCGTCACTTCAAGATAACGGCAGTTCGCGGGAGGCGTGAAGTTGCCCGAACCCGCCGTAAGATGCGTGATAGCCGGGATCGCCGTAACGCCGCCCGCAGCAGCGAGCGCGTCCAGGACTTCGGCCGCAAAGTTCGGATTGTTGCCCACGGCGAGCGCGAGCTTTTCGAGCGAGTTCAATTCGGTCGGGGGCGTCCCCTTGATCGGCGTAAGCCGGTCCTGAACCCATTTCGTGTTCGCAATCTGACGGCTATTCGAGTTCGCGGCCGGGTTCACCGTCAACGGCGTTCCGGTAAAGTCGGGGTCCGAAACAGGGGCGAAAATCCCCAGGTCGATCAAGCTTTGAACGAAGTCGTCAGCACCGACCGCGACCCAATGGCCGCCCTGGCGTTGCAGAATGTCCCCTTCGACCGGCGAGGCTTCCGAAATGTCAGTAAGGGCCGGGTTCGTCGGCTGAAACTGGAATTCCGTAGGCAACAATTGTTCCGTATGAAGATACGAAATGTCGAATTGTTGGTTGCCTTGGGTCGCGGAAGTTTCGTTGAAGTTGTAGTAAAGCCGCATCCTATACCAAGGCGCGGGATTGTTCGGCATAACGAAGTCGAAGCGGATTTTGACGACACCGGCCGAAGGTTCAAGGAAATCGTAAGAGTTGCCGCCGGGCAGATATTCCAGAACGGTGAAATCGGCGTTCAGGGCGACCATTGCAACGCCGATGCGCGAATGCTCGCCGCCGCTCGAATTGATGTTGACGGCCGAAACTTCGGCTTCCAGGATCACCCGTTTACCCGGAACACCCCGAACCACGCCAAGGGTTGCAAAGCTGTTATCGTCGGTCGGGGCTGCTTCGGTGCGATAAACGCGGCCCTTGCCGGGAATGTTTTCGAACGTGCCGGGAAGCGGCATGGTCGCCGCAATGTTGATCGGTTGACCTTCGCCGGTTTGAGCCGTCCAGTAACGCGAACCTTCAAGGAAGTTGTCGGGCAACATTTGAGCGGCCGAAAGCCTGACAGCCAAATCGGAAGCTTCCGCGTTCAGTTCAGATTGTTGGGCCGCATAGGCGCTATCGGCGGGCGCAACAAGATCGTTGACAATCCCTTCCAGGTTCGAAATGTCAGCTTCGATGGCTGCAAGCAAACCGTTGACTTCCGGGGGATAGATATTCCCTTCGGTTGCCAAATAGCCAAGGATCGACGCCAGGGTTTGATGAACCCGACCCGAAGGCGTCACGATGTTACCGGGACCGCCGTTAACAATGTCCCAAATAACCTTGAGGTTTTCGGAAGCGTCTTGAAGGTCTTGAGGCAGGGCCATTTTAAGCCGCTCCTATTGCAAAACAGCGTTTTCGCGTTCGAACTCATTTCGGCCCGGCGGGGGTTCGTATCCGCCGCCAGGATAACCGCCAGACGGCGGCGAACCGGCCAAAACGTCCATGTTGAACAGGTCGATTACAACGCCAGTGTCGGCATTGTCCACAATCCAGTTGATCGCGACGGCCACGCCCGCGCCAATCGGGGCGTATTCGAAGTAAACTTGATCGCCGTCTTGAACCGCGAACACAAACTGCGATTGTCCAGGGATGACCGAACCGGGAAGTTGCCAATCTTCACCGATCCGCTTGCGATAGCAACGGATAATGCAACCGTTAATCAGGGTCGCGCCGAAGCGAAGGCGAAGATTGATCGAACCAAGCCCTTGAAGGGTGACGATGTTAGTTCGCGGGTTCTGCGAAGCATAGCCCACAACGTCGGTCCAGTTCAGCGAGACGGGGATAGTCCCGCCGTTGTCTTCGGGCTTTTCGTCTTCGGTGATATAGCCGTCAATCAAGTCCCGGTCAGACTGATAATAGCGGTCATCATAGTTGATTGCCGTTACATTCGAAGTCGTCGCGCTTTGCGGGGTTCGTTCGGTCAAGATGAAGGCCGAATGGTTTTGCGCGTATTCCCTGACAATCTGATAAGCGGCGTTCCGATACGCTTCGTCGTTAAGCGAAAGCGCGACGCTAGGCGCATTCGCAAGAATAACCGCGTAAGGATCGCCAGGAACCAAGGCTTGAATTTTGATACCTTCAACGGTTCCGTCGGAATATTGCAAGAAGATCACATGATCCAGCGGTTCGCCGGAACCCAACTTGAAGGGTTGCGACAAACCTAGTTTCAGAACGTCTTGGTAAACAACCTGACCGTCGAAGGTGTCAGACCGCGTATTGTCGGCAACAAGAATTCGGTCGCTCCGAACCAAAAGGTCGGCCTCCGCAAGCGCCGTGAATTCAGTTGTCTTGTTCTGATAGCGCATCTTGTTCCAGATGCGGTTCGCGTGGAAATGCGCCTGAACTTCCGAGCGAACCCCGACGCTTTCAACGTTACGCGGATTGATTGCGCTCCCGTCATAGGGAAGCGAAATTTCAACAATAGCGTCGTCTTTGGGGCTGACGTATTTGTAAACAAGACCGTCGTTGTCTTGGAACCGACCAAAGCGAACCGTTCGGGTTTCCGAATTCGGAACCTTGTTTCGGTGATTGAACAGCAATACGCTATCGCTAGTCTTCTTCTCGAATGAAAGCTGAATGGTCGAACCGCGACGATAGGGGACGCAAAACACGGCGTCGGCAATCGTCGTCAAGGTTTCTTCGAACGAAATATTCGACTTGTCGAACGTATATTGGAACTTGGCGGCGCTCGCCGTTCCGAAATATTCAGCGACTTCCCCAATCGTGCTGTAAATGTTTTCAACGTCGAGTTCGGCAAGCGTCCTGTTGCCGATCTTCGGGTCAAGAGCGATGGCGCACATAATATCGGCCGCGTTCGTCGTCGGGAACAGGCCGGTTGTGAAGCCGTCCCCCAGGCGCAACGGAAGCCTTCGCGTGACAAGCATATTCAGCTTGCGTTCTTTGATCGCCAAAGCGCCTTCGGTCGCCTTGGTCAGAACTAGAACCGTCGTAACGTCACCGAACTTATCGACGTTCAAATACGAAATGCCGTAAGCATCCCGCCATTTCACTTCGTCCACGACTTGACCGTTGAAGGCTTCGTCTTTCGGCGTGACCCGCCGGGCGCGGACTTGGCAACGGCCCTCAAACGTGGGATCGCAACGAACCGTCGTCGCCTTCATGTCAACGTCGGTCGCGGAGCCGGAAACCCAACCCGTGAAGTATTCAGGGTTGCCGATAGGTTGCCCCATACGGTCAACCGGCCGAAGTTCGATTTCGAGTTGAACGTAAGCGGCGGTTTGTGTCGTGCCGTCGTCCTTATACATTCCGTTGAGGGCGACGAAGTTCAACCAAACTTCTTTCAGGTCCGAAACGTCGAACGTAAACGGGCCAACCCAACCCAAAGTATCAGATGGCAAAGTTTGGCCGTTGACGGCGCTGTTGCGGAAGCAGTTGACCAACCGTTCGGTAATGGGCGGCCCGATACGCTGAATTGGCGCGTCGCTGGAAATCGGGGAAGTGTTCGGGCCGTAAACTTCAAGCGCCGCGCCCTCAATCTGCCCGAAGGCGGTCGTATCGTCTCGAATGTCGTAAATTTCATACTGACCCCGACCCAAACACATATAAGCGTATTCGTATTCGACGTTGTTAATGAAAACTTTGTAGGGGACCGCGATAAGATCAGGCGTTGCCCGAACCGTGCCGTAAATGTCCGCAATACGCTCCCCGATACGCGGTTGATTGGTCCGCTCCGAAAGCGCGTTGTTAGGCGAGCCGACTTGCCGGTTACGTTGAGTAACGGCCGGGATTTTCGGCATAGTGAAATAGATAAGCGCCGCGCCTAGCAGAATGCCGCCAATAATCAGAACCGGAAGAGGCAAGCCGGGATAAACGACAACGTAGAACGGGCCGGGCAAATCTTTAAGAGCATCGGCCGAAGCTTCATCAACCGGCGTAACGTCGCAATCCTTCGAAACCGAAAGATGATACAGGCGAGCGCCTTCCGGCCATTCGCCCATTTCAGCTTCAAGAAAGCTGACAAGATCGTCGCATTCGTGTTGAACCCAAGACGAAGGTTCGAAGGCGTTCCAAGCGATTGTGACTTTCATTTGTAGTATTTCACCGAACTAAAGCCGCGCGAGGCAATGGAAGGCGGGAAAAACTCAACGCCGGTTTCGGTAATATGCAAGATACGGCCCCGAATGTATATGCCCACATGGGGCGGCATGGCCGGGCGTTCCATGAGGGCGAAGCAGGGGCTTTCCGGCCGGTCCAGGCGGGTGAAGGCCCGAACGTGCTTCCGGGTCAGCCCGGCCCCTGAATGGGCTTCCAGCAGCGCCCCAAGCCGCCCCCGCGCGTCTTCGCCGGTTTCGGCTTCCCAAACTTCCGCGACGAAGTGAAGGCAAGTGTAGTTTTCGCGGTCATACCGACGATCAAGGTAGCGATCAACGCTCATAGGAACCCGCGAAGCATCGGGAACCGGGTTAGGGTGAAAGCCTCGCCGGTCAGGTTCAAGTTCAACGAAGGGGCCTTGGCTTCGAAGGTCGATCCTTCGCGGTTAAAGCTGAACGTTGTAACTTCCAACGTAATAGGCCCATACATGGGCGAATTAAGCTGATCCGACCGATACGCCCGATAAATGACCTGGGGTTTGATTTCAAACGTATCGTCGCCTTGAATACGATCCATTTCTTGCGGCAAGACTTCCCCCAAGTCCCCCAGGGCAATTCGAATGCCCTGTTCCAGATCGTCGCGGGTTCCGAGTTGCGTCGCTTTTAACGGATAGTAGATGAACGGAACGTCGTTGCCGTCTTCCAGCTTGGCGACGATGCCGTTAATTGCATTGCGAACAACCCGGTAAGTATGCGTAAACGAAGGGTGTTTGATTTCCAACGTTTCAAACTGAACGATTTCGCGGTTCGCTTTCAGGAAATATTCAGTATAAGCGGACATTCAGTCAATCCATTTCGGAGCTTCGATGTTTACGAACTTGTTCAGCGAAAGCAGCATGAACTTAAGTTCTTCCAAGCTGTATTGTTCAATAAGCTCGATAACGATCCAATCGTCAGCTTCTTCGTAATTCGGTTTAACTTCCAGTTGGGCCGAAACCGTCATGGTCATACCCGACATATTGTCGAGAGAAACCGAACCGGGAATGAAGCGAGCTTCGTTCAACTGTGGGGTCGAATAGTCGAACGCCAGGGGCAACAGAAAAGGTTTCGAACCCTCTTCGATTGTATCGAAGAAGAAGTCTGTAAACTGGCGATACCGTTCAGTTGTCAGGAACCAAGTGACATTCGCCGTCCCCTTCGAACCGATCACGTCCAGGCGAACAGACGGCAAGCCGCCGTCAGTGTCGCGCCCGTCAAGAGCTACGCCGTCCTTACCTTTGAAGGACGAAGGGTCAATAAGAAACGGCAGAATGGGCAACATTGGGGACGACATAAGCCCTTGCTGAAACGGTGTAGGAAATACCCGTATTCCCGCTAAAGTCAAACGAACCGGGGACAAACATAGCTGTATGCTCAATCGGACCCTGGCGGCGAACCGGGAGGTCGATAAGGAACGGCTTGACGCCGAACTTAGTCGCGGTGCGCCAGAACGCCCGCAGATAGTCGAATTCCAGCCCTACGGCCGTCCAGGTGAGGGGAGCAAGGTGCGGGGCCCCCCGCAGCAGCCGCCGAAGGCGCATAGACCCCAGGTCTTCGCCCGTGCTTAGGTTGCCGTTCGCGAAGTCCAAAACGTAACCGTCTTCGTTCGGGATAAGGATAAGCTTTCGCATTTAGCTTCCCCGATTACGGGTTAGACCGAACGCGCGCCCGGCCGCCTTCGAAGTCTTCGAGTTCGGGTCGTTAAACTGTTCTTCGTTCAGCTTCGGCAACTGTTGACGCATTTCGTCGCGAACGATGACGCGAATATCGCCGTCAGGGGTCCGCTCTTCTTCAACCGTCGTATTGCGAGCATAGTTGAAGATTTGAACGTTCGCCCCGCCACCCTTGCGCTGTTGCGCCAAGGTTTCGACGGTTACACGCTCGCCCTTCGAAACGTTCATGTTGATATTGTTCTTATCAACGCCGTCTCGACCCTTCACGACGAACGACCCGCCATGCTGGAAGTTGCCCACATTCGTTGACATGATCCCGGCGACCTGGGCAGCGGAAAGCGCGGCCTGGGCCGCAGCGGCGGCGATGTTGAACGGGTAGGGCAGCGACGTATAAGCCTTCGACACGGCCAAATAACCGTTGATCGTCGCTTGAGCGATTGCGGCCGCCTTGCCGATCCCGGCAAGGGTCTTGTTGCCCGAAGAGGCCAGACCGGCCAAGTCGCCAAAGTAGGACGCGGCGGCCGACAATCCAAGGTTCTGATAGTGCGACTGAATGGCCGCTTTCTGGCGTTCAGCCTGTTCGAACGTCGTCTTGTTATCCGCGACCATTTGGTTGATCGAAGCATACGCGGCCGCCATGCCGTCGCGGTATTGCAGGAAGCTTTGAAGCGCCGCGCCGAAGCCGGTTTGCGCCTGGGCCGCCTGGGCCTGTTGCAGCATATTAAGCAGGGTGATTTTGTTTTGCAGCGCCAAGCCTTCGGCGGTCAACGCGCCGGTCGAAGCGTCGATCAAGCTCTTACCTTGCGCCAGCATAGCGTTTTGCGCCGCTTGCATTTGGGTTGCGATTTCAAGTTGCATCCCGTATGCGCCGGTCAACGCGATTTGCTGTTCAATCGACCTGTTCAGTTCATGAAGCGGGTTCGTCGCAGCCGCATAAGCCTCGCCCGCCTTATACAGTTCGGCGGAATATTGCTGTTGCGTGATAACGCCTTGTTGCCGCAGCCGGTTAGCCGCCTCAACCGAAGCGTTGTATTTATTCATCGGCCCGACCGCTTCTTCGTGAATGCGATCCAGTTCCGTTTGAATGCGGGCTTCGCCTTGGATCGCCTCAAGCTTGCGACGGATCGAAGCCGTTTCAGCATCGTTCAGGGGAACGCGCTTTTCAGCGAACTTTTGACTGATTTGGTCAAGCCGGTTCTGAACTTCGCGGGCGTCTTTCAGCATCCCCATTCGAGCAAGTTCGTTGTCAAGCTCGCGGTTGACGTTTTGAAGCTCCCCGGCGCGGTCCCATTCCTTTTCGCCCTGGCCGCCCCGTCCACCGCGACCGCCGCCCCGGTCTTTGTTGGGGTCGCCAGCTTGGCGCAAGGCCCGCTGTTGGGCACGACGAAGGGCCGCAGCGCCAATCCGCCCGGCGCGCTCTTCCGACGCCCGGTATTGGTTTTGCATTTCACCGACGACGGTTCCGACGTATTCCTTCGCCAAATCCATACCGGCCCCGCGCGCCTCGCGCTGAACTCGCGCCATAGACGCCCGGTTCAACGTGGGCAGTTCAATACCGGGGATTTGGTTGACGCCGGAAATAAAGCTGTTGATCCGGTCAACCGCCGAGTTGACCAGGGCTTCCATTTTGTCGATTGCGATATTCGCCGCAGCCGCAAACAAGTCCCCGAACGCCGCCGGGAACTTCCGCCAGTTATCCATGACGAATTTCAGGGTTCCAATCATGGTTCCCTTAAGAACGGCCATATACTTTTCACCGTCCGACGTAATCCAATCCATAACGTTATTGAACGTTTCGCCAACCCATTCGATAGCGGGGCCAATCGGCCCGTTCATAATGTCTTCGCCCGCGACTTGGAAGGTTGCAACAACCGTGTCGCCAAACGTTACAGTTCGGTTTTCAACGCGCTTCAACTGTTCTTCGGTCAGCTTAAGACCTTCGGTAATGTCCTTCGGGTATCCTTTAGACAATTCGCGGTGAAGCAGACCAAAACCGGCCGCAAGCGCACCGACGATGAAGATTGCAGGACCGGCGGTCTTGACGAACGCCAGAACGCCCGAAGCCATGCCGCTAAATCCGCCAGTCATTCGGCTTGAACCGAACAACGAAACGAATTGCGAGCCATACATGAGAAGGGCTTGCATCGGGTCTTTAGTTGTATAAAGAGCTTGACCGAAGCCGACGATTTGGCCGGTAAGTCCGCGCGCCGCCATGATCCCGCGTTGTTGCGCCGTCGTCAGGCCGTTTTGCAACACGGTTGCTTGTCCGACGCGCTGATTTAGGACGGTCATCGCTTGCGTATATTGCGCTTGCGTGATTGCGCCGTTCCTATACAGGACGCCCGCAAGCATCATCTGTTGGTTCAGCTTTTGTTGCGCGAAGCCCACGGGATCGGTCGAACGAAGAAGGGCGTTGCGCTGTTGGGTGATGCTCTTTTCGGCCCGGTCAGCATCCCGCGTCGCGGCCGCCAGGGCCTTCGCGCTGTTTTGGGCATTGAGTTCGGCCGCCGCGACTTCATCCGTCAGCTTCTTCCGCAGCCGCAGCACGTCGGCCGCCTTGACGTTCGCGCCCCGCAGCAGATTTTGAGCGTCGGCCGCGTCCTTCTTCGCGCGCGTAAGCCGGGCCTCCGCATCGGTCGAAGTCTTGAGCGCGGCGGCTAGACCCGCCTGGGCCTTAAGCTCGCGACCCAACACGCCGGACAACTGCGAAGACGCCTCGGCAAGCTTCCGAACCGGCGTTGAATTAATGTCGTTCAGGCTTTGCTTGAGCTTATCGACGGAAGTTTGCCCGCCTCGCGCTTCCTTCGCAATGTCCCGAAGCTTGGTCGCAATACCGGCGTCAACCTTGTCCGAAACTTCAATATCAACCCGTTCGTCGGACATGGTTTAACCTATTTGCGAAGTCTTACGAATTGAACCGAACGAATTACCATTCGGCCGATTTCAATTGCGCCATCAATGAACCCGGCCGGGGCTTGCTTCGACCATCCGTTATTCAACCGCCGAATGTAAGGGACAAGGTTCGACAAGTAAACAGGCTGACCGGGCTTCGCTTGCCTGATCCGGTCCAGGCCGTTCGCCAGGGCGACGGCGGCCGATGCGTCAGCCGTCGAACCGGCCTCGCCCCGAACGTGGGCAGGGATTTCGTCAGATACCGGGCGGCCAACCCCGACTTGCCAATTCGACAGGGCCTTCGACGTATCAACCGGCGTCGCGTCAACCAAGTATTCGAGCATTTGGGACGCGGCTTCGATCTTGCAATCGTTCGCGTTTCGCTCAATAGCTTTTGCCCGGCGTTCGCAGTTACGGGCGAGGGTTCGAAGATCGCCGCTCATTCGCCAAACCCTCGCCTTCCCTTCCTTGGCGGTTTCGGGGGTTTAACCTTCGCCCGCTCCCGCTTCAAATGCGCCGTATCCATTGAGTTAATGTAATACAGCAAGTCGTCTGTTTGCTCTTCCGAAAGCTCATAGTCGCGAGCGTATTCGAAAATGCTTGAACGCTTGATCGGGGCCAGGGCTTCCGCCCTTTCGGTGTCAAGCTCAAACCAAGCGTTCAGGTAGAGGGCAAGGCCAAGGAACAAATTCGGCTTGTTCAGTATCTTATCCGGGATTGGTTCCTTGAACCTCAAGCATTCGGCAATCGTTTTGCTTTCGACTTCGGGCGGCATATCCAAAGTATAAAGCAAAACGTCTGTTAGTTTTTTGCGGCGGCTTTCCTTTCCTGTTCGCGGAAGGTCGCCGCCTTCTTCGCCCGGCTTTCCCAATCGTCGTAAAGATCGGGCAGTTCATCGAACAGCGCCAGGACGTTTTCGCGGTTGAACGGCAGTTCTTCTTTGTCAGCTTCGTTGCCGGTCAGTTCGGATTTCGGAAGGTTCTTCCAATCCAAAAGCACGGCGTCAACGAAGACTTCGCGGAGAAGCTTCGTCCCCAAGTCGTTATCCATGCTTTCATTTTGGATCGAAGCCGAATGCGGTCGGGTGACTTCTTCAAGCATCTTCGTATAACGCTTGTTCGTCCGCGACATACGCGACAGGCGAATTTCAATCGGCTTGCCGTTGTGTTCGTTGACACCGACAGGAACCCAAACGCCTTCGACTTCGGCGTTTTGGTCGGTTTTGAAAGTCTTCCGAAGGGACATTTGCCCGGTTTCCTCATAAAAAGGGCGGGGATTAGACCCCGCCCCGTTATCGTCCGGCGGTATTGCCTGACGGGTTACGCGATGCCCACATTAGGGACATACGGGAGCCAAGTAAGCAACAGCGTATGACCGAAGGCGCTTTCGGCCGCGTTGCTTTCCAGGGGAACCATGATAGCGGCGTCTTGTTCGATTTCAAGCTTGCCGCCGCCGAGGCTCAAAAGCGGCATATCCATGATGATAGCCGCATTGCGCTTCGCATAGATCGCATCAAAGGTAACGTCGGCATTCTCACGGATCGCGCGGATTGCGGCGACCGTCGAGAAATAGGCGGTGATTTCGCCCCCAACGTCGAAGCCCCCGACAATCGTGTCAAAGCCGCCGAGGGTTCCTTGGGCCTTCGCCGCCGTGACGTTGTTGTTGATCGTTGCCGACCATTCGGTCACGCGGGCGAAGAGCGGCGACGGGTTCAGGGTCAGGGGGTCCAGGATGCCGAGGCGAAGCCGGAAGACGTTCGAAGACGTGTTGAAGGCGTCTTCACCCAAAGCCTTGATTACGGTCGCGCCAGCATCGGCCGACTTGATCCCTTCGGAGCCGTCGCGGTGCGAGTTGTCCAGGGCGATGAAGCCAAGGTCAAGGTTCACCTTGTCAGCAAGCGGGCTGTTCCAGGTCAGTTCGTTCGCAACGGCGGCTTCAAGGTATTCGGCTTGCATCCCGTCGTCATCGCGACCCAAGGTCCGCTCAATCTGATACGTCCGGCGCTTGATCTTGGCCGGATCGTCTTCGTTCCGCAGGACCGGGCCGAAAAACATACGGATTTCTTTCGCCGCGCCAGCATCGGCCACCACGGGGGCGGTCGATTTGTCGAACGTCAGCTTCTTCGCCGCGATAGCCGAAATGCGGGCATAGGTCGGGGCGCTTCCGGCGAAATGGTTCAGCGCCGCGTCGCCGCCGATGAACACCCATTGGCCGGGGATCAGGGCTAGGGTCGTGAAGTCGAACGCCGTAGCTTCCAGGTTGAACGCGCCAGGGACGACGGTAAGGGCAATGTCGCCCGCCGCGAAGCTGACCCCGACGACTTCCAGCTTGACGCCCGCCGGAAGCGGGTTTTCGGCCACGGCCGCGCCATTCGTGACGGTCACGGTCGTTGCGGCGGTTGCGGACACGGGGAAGACCCCGTTATTGGCCGCCACGGCGCAACCCGTCACCTTGACAAGCTGGCCCGGCTTGAAGCCCGCGCCGGTCCCGAAGCCCGCCGGGCCGGTGAAGACGCCCGCCGCCGAAACTTGGGTTGCGTTCAGGGCCGCACCGTTGAACGGGATATTCGACGGTTGCTCGCGAATGTCCGCGAAGAAGAACCCTTGCAACAGACGTTGCATATTGCTTTGCGTCAGGTCTTCGTTGAAGCCGCCGTTCGCGTCAAGATCGGTGACAGAACCTTTCTTGCGCTGGCGAGATTGCGAGAAGGGACGACGGGCAACGGTCGTCAGTTCGCCGCCCATTTCGTCAAAGGTGTTCGGTTCCCGCAGATACCATTTCGGGTCCGCCGGAAGCACCTTAAGTTGTTGCTCTTCGGCAATCGCCAAGCCAACAACGTTAGCGTCGATTTTGTCAGCCATTCGTCTAGCCCTTCACCTTGTCGAACAAATATTGCCCAACTACGTTAAACCGATACGACTTGCCGTCATCGTTCAAGTCGTTAATCCTGACCGACCGGAACCAAACGCCCGAAGAAGTCTCGGCGTTTTGATACACGTCTTGGACAAGTTCAGCAAGCTTTCCGGCGCGTTCAAACCCTTCCGGGTCGTTGAGGGGCGCATAAATTTCAACGAAGAGCATACCGCGTTCTTCGTGAACCTTCGGACCCTTACCGGAACCTTCAACATTCGCCATGTCCGGCGAAACAAAAGCAGTCTGACGCGAAGTTAGGTTGCGAGTAGATAGCCGCATCCAGAACTTCAAAGCGTCCGGCGCATCCTTAACGAACTTGCCCTGATACCGAACTTCAACCGGCGAACCCGCGATAACGTCAAGCAGCGGCGCGGCCTTCTCAACGAAGAGCGCAAACATTTCGTCGCGGGCAATGGTGAACGTCGCGGTCATCGGCTGAACCATAGCGTATAAAGCACAACGTCCCCGCCTGGGGCCAGGGGTGAAACCCCAACCACCGCCGAACCGATCCCGGCGCGCAAAACCGCGTCGCCCGCCTGTGGGCTAAACGGAACGGCGGCCATCAGGCCGTATTCGTCCGCCCTGGGCAGTTCGACGCCGGTAATCTGTTGCAGCGTCCGGCGCGATCCTTCATCGGGCGGGAAAAAGACGATCTTGACTTCGGGCAGGGTTCCGGCGGCCGGGCGTTGGGACTTCCACGGCTCCGAACCGGCCTCGCCGGTATTCTTGCGCCATTGGACCGTTTGCCCCTTCTTTTCGATAAGGCGTTTGGCCGTGGCGATTGCGCGGTCATATTCGCCCATTACACCCGCACCGTTCGCAGTTTGAAGCCCACGGTCAGGGGCGACAGATAGCCCCAGGCGGCGACAAGCTGACCGCCGGTCGTCGCAACGTCAGCGCCGAAGTATTCGGTTTCGATAGGTCCGACCTTATCACGCTTGATTGCCTGTTCGGCCGTGTCGTCAGGGAACAGGGGAACACCGCGAGCAACGTCCAACATGAGTTGAAGTTGCGCCAGTTTCAGGGTCTTCGGAATGGCGTCTTCGGGGAAGGCTTCGCCGTAAAGCGTCACGTTCTTCCGGGGATACGGCAAATCTTGAAGCAGCGGGGCCGCGCGTTGGCCCATCATCTGACCTTCAATTGACATGATGAAGCGGATCGCTTCTTTCGCCGCAAATTCAGCGTCGAAGCTTGAAGGGACGGCATAACCTTCGGCAAAAGCTTCGAATTCGTTTTCAGTAACGAAAGAGTTGGCCCCTTCAACGATAGAGCCGTCTTCGATGACTAGGGCCAACTTTCCGTTTCCTTCTTAAGCGGCGGTCCAGACGCCGCCGGTAATCACGCCGTTAACGACAGTGACCTTGAAGCTTCCGCCAGTTCCGGCGATAACTTGGTCATGCTTGACGACGGCTTGCGTCGGCTCAAGAACGAAGCCGACCGGAATGTTATCGGGGTCGATAACGGTATAAATCGGTTCGTCATCTTCGTCCAAGTATTCGGCCGGGATTGTGGCCCCGACGTGAATAATCCCGTCCGCAGGGACCGGACGGCCTTCGCCGTATCCCGTCGAACCGTTTGTATTGTTGACGTTCATGACGACAACTTCATACGGCGCGGCAACCAAGCTGTTAAACTTGGCGATTGCGGCGGCTTCTTGCGAGGTCGGAACTCGACCCGCAATAAACGCCAGAACTTTTTTCGTCATGTCGTCGTTTCCTTCTTAAGCGTTCGGCTTCCAACCGGCGGGCTTCGCACCGCCACCCCATGCCCCGCCCTGGCCCGCAGGGGCGGCCGGGGGAGCCTTCTTACGGGCCTCTTCGGCCTTCGCAGCCTTGGCGGCTTCGTCTTCGGCCCCGTTGATCGGTTCCGCCGGTTCACCCTGGGCCTCGGCGGCCCTGGCGTAGTTATCGGGAACAGCGCCCGCAACAAGATCGAACTTTTCGATAGTGTCGCCTTCGTTCACGAAGGAAGCGTTGCGAAACATGACGCGATATTCGTCGCCGTCGAACTCCGCGATAGCTTCCCGCTCTTCCTCCGAAGCAACAGCGCCAGCAAGGAAGAACAGAACAAGTTTCTGACGAACAGATTTAGCCATTTGAACACCCGGTTCATTGAAGGGATGAAGGGAAGGGCGAAGCGGGGGCCGAAGCCCCCGCCCAAGTCTTACTTGACTTGAAGCAGAACGCCCGCCGTGTCCTTATGGGACGTGGCGTAGCGATCCCAATTATTCGCCGTCGCAATGGCCGCATCGTTGGGCGACTTGCCGCCCGTGGCCTTGTCCCAGGAATAACCCTTGATGCCCACATTGTAGGACCATTCGCTTTGAATGGTGCGAACAATGTTTTCTTCGCCGTTCGAAGTCTCGACGTTCTGAACGAAGTCGCCGTTCATATCGACCCGAACACCGCCGCGAACAAGGCCGCCGACGAAGTATTCGTTGACGCCCGCACCACCGCCGTTGACGGCGACAAGCGAGGGGCTATCGGTGACGATCAGCGGGCGACCGAAGCCGTCCTGGCGAACGTTGACCGTGCCGAAGTTGAACAGGCCCGCCGAGTTGTCCAGGGCGGTTCCGTAAATGTCGAACAGGGTCTTCGAATGCATGACCCACGAAAGAACGTTGCTGGAAGCGTCCCCGAACAGGGCCGCGCCGGTCAGCAGGGTCTTGAACGTGGTGTCGGCCGCCGAAGTGTCCTTGAACACGTCGGTTTCCCCGGTCAGGGCCGCAACATACGCCATCAGCGACGTATTCAGCATATCCGCCAGGGTATCCTTAGCGAGTTGCTGACCATAGACCGCGCCGCCTTCTTCTTGGTTGCGCTGAATCCATTCGAATTGCGACGGGTCGATACGAACCGGGGGCGTCCCGGCCGCGATCTTGACCATCGTGTCGATCAGGTGTTCCAGGTTCTTTTCGGCCACCGTGCCCGAACCGTAGGCATTACGGCGACGAACAAGCCCTTGGATTTTGGCCCAAAAGGCAATGTCGCTGTAATCGCCTTCGTGGTTAGCGCCACGAAGCAGGATCGTTCCGCCGGATGCGGCGTTGAACAGTTCCACTTGTTGCGCCAGAACTTCGGTCATGGCGCTGTAAGTGTATTCGGAGAAGACGGCCAGATCGGAAAGGGCCACGGTCGTTTACCTTCTAGCTTTGGCGGTTCAGGTTCGCGACCGTGACACCGCCCGGTTATTGGGCTTCGGCCGACGCTTGCTTTTGAGCTTTCAGACGTTCGGCCAAAGCCTTACCGTCCAGCGAAGCAAGATCAACCTTCTTGTCATCGTCAGCCGGGGCACCACCGCCGCTAGACTTGAGCGCGCCAGGGGCGGCACCACCGCCCTTAGCCTTGCTGGCGACGATAATAGCCTTGAAATCCGGGTTTGCAACAAATTCTTGCGAGAGTTTGTCGAAATCAGCTTCGGCGTCCGGCTTGCCGTCTTTCCCCAGGATAACGGTCTTGGGTTCGTCGCCAGTCATGTCAACGCCGAGGCGTTCGGCAATCTTCGGGGCAAGCAAGGCGGGGACCGTCGAAATCTTCGTCGCGATTTCAAGAGCCTTTGCGTCGCGAAGGGTCTTGTCAACGAACTTCGAAAGCTTGCCGGTTTCCGCCTTATGTTGGGTCGTCAAAGCTTCAACGTCCGGCATATCATCCAGCTTCGATTGAAGTTCAGCCTTGGCGGCTTTCTCTTTTTTCAGGTCTTCGCGGGCGCGTTCCAGGGAGCGTTTCAGCGGGCCGGTATCTTCGGGTTCGGGGAGGCCGGTAACGTCCAGGACGTATTCGCCATCGGTTTCGCCCGCAATGTATTCGGCTTTCAATTCGTCCGAAAGTTTGTCATAATCGGACTTTTTGATTTTGTGCTTGAGCGCCATTGCCCGGTTTCCTTTTTAGGGTTGAAGGATAGTCTTACGTTTCTTCGCAAACTGTTCTAGTGTCAAGGCCCTTGCGGCCTTTGCCCAAGCCCGAAGATCGGTCCTGATATTTTCCGGCTGACGCCTCAACCACTGTTCAAGCGTCAAGTCCGCGTAATCGGCTTCGCCATTGATAACGGGAACCGTGCTTGACCGGCAACCGTAGTGCGCCGGGGGAACCGGGCCGCGACCGTAAAACCAACGCTTCCCGTCTCGCTTCCGGCAAATTTGGGTCGTCACGTTGTCAATTACGGAAACCCATTCGTATTCTTCGAACAGGCGACTTGATACGTTCAGATTAACTTGCGCGGCGATATGCTGAATGATCGTATCGTTCGCGCTCTTCGTTGCGCGATACAAACGGTTCAATTCGCCATCGCGATAGTTCGCAGCTTTGGTTCCGCGAATGCTTGCGATTAGTTCGTCAATCGTCGCGTTATTCGCATATGCCTGAACGACAAGCCGTTCGATCTTCGCCGTCATATTCAGCTTCGCGTTCCGAAGCAGGATCGCAGCGAGAACGCCCGTCGCGGCCATAGGTGCAGCCCACACTAGGCCCCAAAGCCGCTTTTCGTCGGGCGTCTTCTCTTCGACTTCTTCCGTGGGCTTGTATTCGCTGTAAAGCTCAACAAAAGTTTGCCGGTCTTCGCGCATATAGAATTCGAACCATTTGACCATTTCGTCAAAATACGGGTCAAGACTTGTCAACATGATTTCGCGAAGACGGCTGACAAGCTCGCGAAGTTTCTGCTTTGGCATAGTGCCGAGTTCGTCATAGCGCCAAATCGACAGGGTTTGCCGCAAGTCTTTGTCGATCTTGACCATGACTTCGTTAAGCCTGTTCGCCTGACCAAGCTTCAACCCGTCGAGAAACAGTTGATGGCGCAAGATTGCGTCGATTACGGCGATTGTCATTCGCTAGGCCCTGGCGCGGGATCGACGTTACCGGCTTCGGCAAGGCGGGCCGTCTTCTCTTCCTCAAGTTTCAGGTTGTCAGCCGCTTCCTTTTCAAGCTGATCCTTGGCTTCTTCGTCTTCCAGGTAAGCGAAGCCGCCACGGCGAAGCGCGGAGCGCATTTCTTCGAAAGTCAAGGCCCCGGCTTGCCATTCGGCAATAAGCTGTTTGCGCTCTTCGGGCGACAGGTTGACCAAATCAAATTCGGTGTTCAGGTCATAGGCAACTTCGCCGGTCGCACCGACGAATTGCGCGGCCATTTCCAGACCCCATTTGATAGCGGCGGCGACGTTTTTCGCGACAGACGACAGAACCGAAGTTTCGGAAATATTGTCGAAGCTCGCTTCGGTTGCGGTTCGCTGAACCTGTGACCCTTCGACAAGCTTCGCCCCAAGCGCCAACATTTGCGCTTCTTTCTGATCCATCGCTTCTTTCGCGAGGGTGTTCGGCTCAACTTGCAGAATGCCCGCTTCGCCCCCAACCGGAAGCATGATGCCGCCGCGCGCCCCCAGGGTCACGGTTCCACCCATGACCTTCGTAACCCATTCTTCCGTTAGGCCGGAAAAATAGGGCGTCGGTTGACCGATGAAATAAACGTTCTCTTCGTAATCCGCCGAATTCCTGTAATGCGCCATGTTGATAGCGCAAAGGTCATACATGGGCGGAAGGTCCGGCTTGGGATCGTTGTTGATCGCGCCGATAAACTTGAACGGGATTTCGCGCATACGCGAGCCGCTTGCGTCTTGCGGGAAATAGCGTTGATACGGGGTTGTTCCCGTCTTGTCCCGATAGATTTCGATGACGTATTCGCCGTTTTCGTCCAGACGAAGAACGCGCCATTGGTCGCCCTTCTTCGTTTCGAAGCCGTCGTCTTCCTTGTCGTAATCTTCGCGGAACACGACAAGGGTTAGAAGCTGCTTCCCGCCTTCGACCCTAACCCTATGGTTGATGCAATCCCACGGGGGAACGACCTTAAGGGTCGGCCGAATGGAACCTTCTTCGACTTCCTTTCGGCTCGCCGGGGCTTCGGTATCGGGATAATCGACATACAGCCCGGCCCGGCCGTAGGGCATGACATAATTCGAACCTTCCTGGGCCAGTTGTTGCAGCGAGACGCCGGAACCCGTGGCGTCGTCAACGACGGGCTGCAACAGCGCCGGAACTTCAAGCACCGGGTCACGAAGGAAGATTTGTCCGGTCAATCCGGCAAGAGTTCGTTGCGAAACGTTGTAGAATACGGCCCGCGTCAGATACGCCCGGTATCGCGCCAAGTTTTCCGGCGACGTATCCGAAGAGTTCGGTCGTGGCAAATACTTTTCTTTGCGGAACTTGACTTGCTGTTCACCCGCAAGACAATCACGAATAAGCTCATATTGCGGAAGAAGTTCGGCAACTTCTTTAACAACGAATGCGACGTTCGCCATTGCTTCAACCTTAATTTGCGTGCTTGACTTTGATCGTCTTAGCGAGGCGGTTCGCCCCCTTCAATACACGATAACGAACCATGTCGTAAGGGTGATCTTCCGCGTCGGTGTCAACGTCGTCCAGATCGTCTTCGTCCCTGGGGAGCGTGGGAAGGGTTGCAATCGACGCCAAGCAGTTTTCCATGAAGTAGAGGGCCGGAAGCTCTGACCCCCGCATAGCAGCTTCCAGGCGGTCGCGCATCAGTTGAAGGCCATTCTTACGGCTCCCTGGCGACTTGTCGCTTTCGACCCAACGAACGCCCTTGTCGGCCATCTTCTTTTCGATTGTGTCAACGTCGGCTTCGCGAACGTCTCGAATTTGGTTATCCGCCGGACCCGGCCAGGGTTGTTCTTCGATCCATTCGCTTTGCATCAGATTGATTTCGTAATCAATCACCTTATCGGCCACGTCCGGCGCGGACATTCGAAGGCCCCGATTGGTTCCTAGCTTTTCGGTTAGATACACTTCACCGATTTGGATAAGGGTTCCAGGCGGCGGGCAGAACTTCCGAATAGACCCGTCTTTCATCTTGATTTCGGCTTCTTCGCCGTTGGCCTCGGCAAACCAACCCACGGAACAGGGATGCGACGAACCCCAATCAAGCGCCCGGTCAACGCGCCACCCGGCCGGAACCTTGAACCTGGGCAGGACGTGAATAGCCTTGCGCCAAACGTCGTCTAGCGCGCCGCCCGCGACAATATCCCAATCGCCTTCTAGCCAAGCCGCCCGCTTGTTCGGGTCGGTAATGCTTTCGAGTTCCGCGACGTATAGCGGATCAAGATAGATATTTTCCTTATACGAACCGAAGATTGCGACTTGCTTACGGCGAACCTTGACGTTCTTCTTCAAAGCCGGGTGGAAGACTTCGACTTCGGTAACGTAGGTTTCGCCCATAGGTGCGGCGTCAATGAACTTCAACTTGACCCAATTGTGACCCGGCCCGTAAGGGTTCGTCGTGCTGAACACTTCAAGCGGCATTGGGGGCAGTTGTTCGCGGCTGTATAGGTATTTCCCGCTGTTATCCTTAGGGCAATCCTTTTCGTAAGTCCAGGAACTACGGTTACAACTCATCATTGTATCGTAAGCATCCGAAGTCGGATACTTGCAAAGTTCGTTCCATCCGATGAAGGGGAACTCTTGCCCGTGATAGTTCCAGTAATCATCCGCCTTGAGAAACTGACGAAACATCAGTTCTTCGCCGGTATCCCAAACCCATTTATAATCGCCCTTGCTTTCAAGAAACTTGCAGCGATTTCCGAAAATCTTTCGAAACATTCGCTTTGACTTGGCGATCAAGTCGTCAAGGTTCTTATATTTGCGGTCAAAGATTACGCCGCGCCAATGCGAGCCGTAACCAACCCCAACGTTGGCCGCGAAGCGCGCAAGCTGACAGTCGGTCTTACCCGGCCCGCGCGTCCCGTGATACAGGATATGGTTCGCATTCGTCCGCAACGCGAACTCTTGCGAGGTTCCAGGCAGGAAGGCCCAACCGTCTTCGTATGTTACATTATTCGACACGTTGGGACTTCGCTTCCGCCACTAGCCGCAATTGTTGGGCCTTGAAACGGCGGTCAAAGTCGTCATCGTCTTCCGGGGTCATATCCCGCGTTGGAACGCGGAGAACGTTAACCGTTCGGTTGTCGTTCTGATTGATAGTTACGCCCGGTTTCGCGATTTCGCCGTTAAGCTCGCCCCATAGCTTATAAGCTTTCAGCCTAACTTCGGGATCGCGGGTCGTCCTAGCGATTGCCAAGACTTCTTGACTGACCTGTGACTTGTCGGTTTCGCCCGGCTCTTCGCCGCCGTTTAGTATAAATTGGTCACGAAGGGCAACAACGGCGAGTTCGCGCGACCATACGGCCGCAGCTTGAAGACCGCGCATCGGCTCGCGGCGATCCGCGAACAGTTGAAGCCCGATTTCGTTAGGCTGATAGTTTGGATATTGCGCCCATAGCGAAGCGAACTCGCGCTTCAACGCGGTTTCGTCTTCGTCATCGAAGAGCGGAACAGGCTTGAACCAATCATCGGCCATGAGGCGAAGATATTCGACCGGCGCTTAATCAGCAAGCCCACATTATCGGGGATCAGCGGCCCTCTTCGCGGCCCCTTCGCGCCATTCGCGAAGACCGTCAACTTGGCGGGCGCAACTGTTACGTTGGCCCCGGTTCCGTTCCAGTTCTTCGGCCATCTGCCCGTTCGTGGGCACCGGAAGATTAGACGTGTCGCAGGGAGCAACAAGGCCCGCGTCGGGCAAGTCCGCGAGCCATTCAGTTCGCGTTTTCGAGGGAGTTCCGCACGACGCCAGGAACAGGGCTGTCATACCAATCGCGAACAGTCGGGTCATTGCGGGCCGCCTCCCTCATTTGGGCAATGGTCGTTTCCGACTTCGCCCTGATTTTCGATACGTCGGAAGCGACGGCCGCCGCGATCCTGGCGTTGTCCTTAGCCGCATCCGAAATGCGCTTCAAGCTTGCCGCGTTCTGTTCGTTGACTTCACGAAGCGAAGCGGCTTCGACCTGGGCCGCGTCGCGTTGCGCCTTCATCTTGATATGGTCGCCACGATAGAACAGGACGACGAAGAGCAACGCGGCGATTGCGAAATATTGCCAATTCGCACGAAGGAACAGGGCGGCGGTCATCAGCGATACGAAGCGTATTTGTTCCGCTCTTCCCTGTTCATCGTTTCGATTTGCTCTTGCAAAACGCGATCCAGCTTCTTCGCAGCTTCGGCGTTGCGCTCAACAGCGGCGCTAACCGCGATTGAAGTTGCGTCGCCTTGGGGGCGTTCGACGGGCTGTTTGCGGAAGATCAGGTTAAGGATTGACATTACAATTCCCGCTTTGCACGGATAATTTCAGACAAGTTGTCAAGCGCGTTAGAACTACGCTCGATTGCGGTGATTGCCTCGCGGCCTTCCGCAATCCGTTTTTCTTGAGTTTCGACGTAAAGCTTATGCAAGCGCCACACGACGAAACCCAATGCAAGAATAACGACGCCGGACAAGCCTAGTTGCAAGATCGCGTCGATTGATCCGGTAAAAGCCTTTTCCAGCATCACCCGGCCGCCTTTTCGCGTTGCTTGCGGAACCAATCGAACGTGACCAAGCTGACACCAAGCAGGATCAGCAGGATAAAGCCGACCAGGGCAAGCCGTCCGATAAACGTATCCCCGATATGGGGCTGAACTTGGGTTGCAGCGTTAACAAGGGTCGTGCCGCCCGCCCCGGCCGCCCCCAGGGCCGCCCCCAAGCCTTCGGGGGCCTTGAGGGCCGACTTGTCGCTTTCAACGCCCTTGCCGCTGATTTCGCCGCTCTTGAGGCCAATCGCGCGGGGCAGGACGCCGGACTTGATCGGATACGTCAGATCGTCGCGGGCCATCATGATAGCGAAGTCAATGACGCCCCGGTCGCCGTCCTGATAGCCTTCGAAATCGCCGTTGACACGGCGGGACCAACCCCGGCCGAACGTGCCCCAGGTCTTGAGCGAGCGAAGGAAACCCATACGGCGTTTGCAGTAGGCTTCGATCAATCCTTCTTCATCAACCGCCGCAGCCAAGCAAGCGCCGCGAATAGTCCTATCGCCAGGAACGCCATCAACAGCAAGCTTTTGAGGTAAATTGTAAGCCGCATTGGCGTTCAAAGTCCTTTGAAGGTCTTTAATCGCCCGGCTTGGCCCGCTGTTCACCGAATAGTCGAAAACGGCGTAATCGACACCGGCGGGCAGATCGTCGCATTTGGCGCGATCCCAAAACTGTTTGTCGTAAATGTCGGCAAGTTCGGCCGAAGTGATCGAACGAACCGAACGCGGGGCCAAGCCCCGGTTCTCGCGATATGCGTCATACGTCGCCTGGGTGACGCCCTTATTCGTCGCGCCGCCTGGGTCTTTCGGGTGATTAACGAACCCGCCTTCATGCGCCAGGACTAGCTTAAGGCTCGCCGGTTGATTGGCCTTCATTATCGCACCCGGTCAGTTGCCCACAATCCGGGGCGGTTGAACAGGCGTCACCTTGCCTTACTTCGGCAGAAACGACAAGACCCCCGGTTTTTCAACCGGGGGTCTGCAACGACGGCGTGTCGCGTCGCGGGGGGGCTGTTGCTGTCACGCCGCCGAAGTCGTTAGGCGGTGCGCCAGATGCGCGCCCCCTTGCCCCGACCTTGCGCGGTTTCGTCCACCGAACGAACGGTAAACTTGCGGGTTTCGCGCATCTTCGGAACGACGTTGCCCTTGCGATTGGTCACAGTCTCGCCAGGGACTTCGACGGCGAAGCGGGCCGTCGCGCTGGAAACGGTCGAAGCCAGGGACTTCGCCGGGTTCGGGCGGTCAGCCGTCGCCGGGACGAAGAACGAACCACCGACCGGCAGGTCATCGAAGGGATAGACGGAACCACCACGGCCGCCGCGAGCGGAGGGAAGCGGAACGTCGGTTTCGATGGCGAATTCACCAGACGACGCGGAAGCAGGTTCGGAACCGGCAGCTTCGCCGTCGCCTTCATCGTCCGAAACACCGTATTTCGCGGCGGCTTCGTGACCGGCTTCCGTAAGGCGGGTTGCGAGCTTGTCGCCGTCAGTGATTTCGGGGTTCTGTTCGACCAGACCGGATTTCAGCAGTTCTTCGGCTTCCTTCGGGGTCGCCATGTAATAGCCCGGTTCGGTCGTCATCGCAGCCGCGATTGCGGTCAGCAGAATGATCGAAGATTTCTTCATTTTCGTTGCCTTCGTTGAGAGTTCGGAGGGCGTTGCGCCCGGTTGCAGATCGGAACCTAGTTCGGCGGTTTCGCGGCGTCAACCGCTTTTATCCGCCCAAACCAAACTTTTTTGAAACTCCCCTAATTCCTTCAATCGCTACACTTTTCGTCATAGCGACAGAGGCGTTAAGGGTAATTGCCGACGCTGCAACTTCTTCGAAACCCTTGCTTTCGAGAAATTGAATTATCGCGTCTAAACCCTCCTGTAAGTGATCCAGTGTTACAAACATCAACGCCGAAGACGCCAATAAGTTCGTATAAGCCGGGTTCACCTTTTCGGGAACAAAAACCCTATGGAAAGTCTGGAAGTTGTTGCGAGAGGCGACGACTTCCCCCGTGGCCGTTTCAGCCATGACGGTTTCAAGAAGCTCCGCAGCGGTAAGGGTTTGCCCGGTCATTGTCCTTCGCCCTGGCCGAAGTAGCGACGCCGGGGCGTGTCGTCCGCCGGTTCCCGCCACCCTGGCAATATGTCGTTGCCCGATTTCCCGGCGGCCTCATACCCCCGGATATAGAAGTTAAGTTCTATCAGGCCGATTTCGCCTTGGCAACGGTCGCAGCGGACTTTTCGGCCGATCATCGCCCCAACCCCGCCCGACAGGATGCTTTCGCTATCTGTTAGGATCAGATGGCGCTTGCACCCGTCGAGACGGTCCCTGTTCGCGTTGACTTTCGCGAACAGGGCTTTGAAGTCAATGTTATCCGGGACGATCTTCATTGACCCGGCGTTTCGTCTTGCGACAGAACCGACGCGGCGAGCGACCGGGCGTCCGCGATCAGTTGCGTCACGTCCAGGTCAGCCCCGGCCGCCGTTCGGTTCATGACCGACGCCGCCAGGGACGACATTCGGGCCGACGACTGCTTGCGGGCGGGCCTTTGGCCCATTTGCTGCAAATGCAACGCCGGGCTATCCGTGGGCTTCAAAGCGCCTTCCAAGATCGCCCGTTCGGCGTCCAAGTCGCGTTCGTTCGCCGCTTCGGTCGTGAACTTGTCGGGGAACCGTTGCCGAAGCTTTTCGATATTCTGGCGCTGGATCACCCCGAACGTGGTTCCGAGGGCACGGGCAAGCATGGCCTCATACCATTGCAAGTCCCCGATTTCTTCGGAAAGGTTCACGTCGTCCAGATCAATCGAATTGTCGGAAAGCAGAACCTTCAAGACTTGTTCGGCAATTTCGCCCGCTTCGGTGCAAATGCCCAAGACGGCATGAAGGATCAAAACCGCCCGTTCGGCGCTTTCGTCGTCATACGACAATGCCGCAATGGCTTCTTTGCCGTCGAAGCCTTGCACCGTATGGCGATACCGACCCTTCTTCACGTCTTCGCCGTAATAGAGAAGCTTCTTGATCGAATCCAGGTGCGACGAAGCGCGAATGAAACTGGCGAACTCTTCGCAAAGCGTCTTAAACGACACGAAATGCCCGAAGAATTCATCGGATGCGGTGCGCTCGCTTTCCGACAGATAGTCGAACGATGCCCACGCTTGGGCCGCCCGTTGGTCGGGGCCGTCCAGGGCTTCCAGCATATCAATGATGAAGCCCGCCCGCTGATCGGCCGAAGTCTGGCCCGCCGGGGGTTTCAGATAGCGTTCCGCCTGACCTTGCATCCGGCGGAAGTGTTCAAGCAGCAAATTACGTTCTTTCATGACCCGGTTTCCTATGGTTCGGGGTTATTGACCGAAGCGGCTTCCGCCTCTTCTTCGTCTTCGATTTCAGCCAGACATTCGAAGCAATACCCGTCGTCCAGGTTATCCGCATCGCGAACGGTCACGCCGCAGCGAACACACTCGGCGGAATGAAGAACGGTAGGATCAAGAGGATTGCACATTTGCCCGGTTTCCTTCGTTTGAAGGGGGTAAGCTACACGAAAGCGTCAATCGTCGCAAGCACAAATCCGACGACGCCGATAAAGCCGACGAAATAGACGGTTGCGGTAAAACCGGGACGCCGGTTCCGCATCTTGGGTGTTTTCCAAAACATTTTCATTCCCCCTCCCAAGGGAAGTTCATTTGATTCGAGTTACTTTCGCCCTTCCTTTCGTCATGGTTCGACTAATCCATTGCGCGTGAAGTCCAGCGGTTCCCATCTTCTTTCGAACTTGCTGCTTAAGCGCGGCGTAAAGGCTCCCTTGAATGACAACGCTTTCGCCAGGGAGCAAAGCGGCGATCAGTTCGATTGCCGGGTTCTTCGGCAACCCGTAGTGCTTTTCGGACCCGTCCGGCATACGCTCAACCCTGACGTTTCCGCTTTCGAGCGTCTGACAAGCCCAAACCGCGTTCGGGTTGTCAAGATGCTTTCGCGCCGTCTTCCTGGCGCTAGTGATCGCCCCTATGGTCGTCGGGGGCAAAACGCAAACGTCGCCTTCCTTCATCGTGAGAAGGGTTCGGGTCGTCTTCGAAAGCTTGAAGGCTCCCGACCGGCCGTCGCTAGTCCGACGCCGCCGCAGTTCGTCCAGGATACACATAAGATCGCGGCCGGGCACGGAAACCCAATGCGGCGGCTCTTTGTGTTTCACTTCGGCCCGAATGCGTTCATGCAACGCTTCTAGCGCGTCATCTGCAATGCGGCGAGACATAGCTTAGTGAACCGTAAGCCGGTAATAATCCCGCGCATACATGGCCCGTTGAGCTTCCAGGCCAAACCAATGAATACGGAATTCGGACCAATCGTATTTGTCGTAAGGCTCGCCGCTATTGTGCGAAGCTTCAAGCGCCAAGTCGATTAGTTGGGTCATGACGTGTTCGGGGACTTCGTTGACCCCTTGAGAAGCGAGCTTTTCGGCAATTTGCCGTTTGGCTTCCTCTTCGAACTCGCGGCGGTTCACGGCTGACCCCTTTCGCGAAACTCGCCGTCTTCGACAGGGCGGCGCATATTGTTGAGCATTTCAACAGATGCGTTGATCGCGTCTGCGATTTCGTCGCAAACGTCTTGACGGTTCGCGACGTGTTCAAGGGCGATAGCTACGTCATCCCCGAAGAACCGTTGCCAAAAGGGCT
>OFTY01000436.1_pt1 | contig 30155 bp, 18 predicted proteins | sample 1775061 | NCBI WGS metagenome assembly OFTY01 (sample SAMN08195773, study PRJEB24354) | sludge metagenome | isolation source: sludge from phenol fed wastewater aerobic bioreactor B | place: India: Nagpur | collected 2016-09-16 | reverse complement strand
TGCGCTTATACGAAGAGATCGGCAATGATGATGTTGATTTTCTCTACCTGACGGTAAGCAACGACTGCGGTCTGGTGGGGCTCGCCTATTTTCAGATACTCCACATCCGCCATAAACATCTCGACTCAGACAAGCTGAAAGGTTGGCAAAAGCCGGGCTGGAGCCTATTTACAGGCTGGTGCCAGCCCAAACTGCTGGTAGCGGGTCATCTTTTTCGCCATGATATATGTTCCTTTTACTGGAAAGATGGCATGGCGCACTATGAGGCCTATAAAGCGTACCGCACCGCCATAGACTTTGCCCTGCAGCACAGTGGCGCAAGTGCCGCACTGGTGAAAGATGTGAACGAAACGCTGATACCTTATTTCCAGCATTACGCTCCTCAGTTCCTGATGCTCAGCAACGATATCTCCATGGAAATGCTATTGCCCGACGACTGGAATCATATCGATGACTATGAGCGGGCGCTGAAACATAAATATGCCCAGCGATTTCGAAAAGTACGGCAGCCCTGGAGCCATCTTCGGGTTGAGGAATTGTCGGCTGCAGATTCCGAACGACAAAAAGGAGCGCTTTACCGATTGTATCATCAGGTTATAGTGCGACAACAGGTAAGGCTGGGCCTGCTCAACGAGAACTTTCTACCCGTTCTCCATGCACACAACGAGCATCTGAAAATCTGGATGGTCTATGAAGGCGAAAATCCGGTGGCCTTTTTTAGCGCATGGACCCGCGGGCGCGTTTTCGACATGTTTTATATCGGTCTCGACTATGCCGAAAATGAACGGCTGCAGCTTTACTTCAACATTTTGTTCTTCTCTGTGGAGCAGGCTATTGCACTGAAAAAGGAGAAACTGGTTCTGGGGCGTACGGCGCTTGAAGCCAAGGCAAGGATCGGGTGCACGCCTAAATACCTATCGACCTATGTGTACATAAAAAATCCAATCGTGCGTGGTATTGTGATGCGTATGCAGCAACAGGTGAGCAGCAGGGAAGGAGAGTGGGAAAACCGGCATCCCTTCAAAAAATAAAGCGGCTGAAAGAATCAACCGCTTGTAAAAATCTTGCTGTAAAAAAAGATTGCCCTTACACGTCTATACGTGCATATTTCGCGTGGCTTTCAATAAATTCTCTGCGCGGAGCAACCTCATCACCCATCAACATGGAGAACACCCGGTCTGCCTCGGCAGCGCTGTCTATGGTTACTCGCTTCAATGTGCGTGTAGCAGGATTCATCGTGGTATCCCAAAGCTGCTCTGCGTTCATTTCACCAAGACCTTTGTATCGCTGCACATTTACACTGTCTTCTTTCCCATGGCCGAGCTTTTCTATCCATCCTTTTCGCTCCTCTTCGTTCCATGCATACGCCTGATCTTTTCCTTTTTTTACGAGGTATAGCGGTGGCTGTGCGAGATACACATAGCCCTGTTCTACCAGTTCTTTCATATAGCGGAAGAAGAAGGTGAGAATGAGTGTGGCAATATGTGAGCCATCCACGTCCGCATCGGTCATAATGATGATCTTGTGGTAGCGGAGCTTTGCAAGATTCAACGCCTTTGGGTCGTCGGCGGTACCAACGGTTACGCCCAAAGCCGTGAACATGTTCTTGATTTCCTCGTTTTCGTAAATCTTATATTCCTGTGCTTTTTCTACATTGAGGATTTTACCGCGCAGTGGAAGGATAGCCTGAAAGGATCGGTCGCGGCCCTGCTTGGCGGTGCCGCCCGCAGAATCTCCCTCCACGAGGTACAGCTCACAATTTTCCGGGTCGCGGTCGGAGCAATCCGCCAGCTTGCCGGGCATACCCCCACCGGTCAACACGCTTTTACGTTGCACCATCTCGCGGGCCTTGCGTGCTGCAGCTCTCGCCTGTGCCGCAAGGATCACTTTATCAATGATCAGCTTGGCTTCCTTAGGATGTTCTTCCAGATAGGCTTCCAGCACACGGCTCACCGACACGTCCACCACGCCCATCACATCATTGTTTCCAAGCTTGGTTTTGGTCTGTCCTTCAAACTGTGGCTCCGGAACTTTCACGGATATAATTGCGCTCAGACCTTCGCGAAAGTCGTCGCCGGTAATTTCCACTTTGGCTTTTTCAAACAATTTGTTTTTATCGCCATAGGCTTTGAACACCCTTGTAATGGAGCGGCGAAAACCTGCAACGTGCGTGCCCCCTTCGATGGTGTTAATATTGTTTACGTAAGAGAAAATATGCTCGTTGTAGGAAGTGTTGTAAGAAAGTGCTACATCTACCGCTACATTGGAGTCTTTGTCGTAAGCTTCTACGTAGATAGGTTGTGCCAGCAAGGGGTCGCGTTTTCCGCTTCGGTCCAGCATCTGAACAAATTCGATGATACCGCCTTCGCTATAGAATTCTTCCCGTTCTTTGCCTTCGGCGCCATCCACCTGTTCGCGTTCATCAATAAGGATGATGCGGATTCCTTTATTCAGGTAGGAAAGTTCACGAAGACGGCCCGCCAGAATTTCGCGGTTATAGACCGTGTCTTTAAAGATGGAATCGTCGGGCGTAAAATGCTGTAAGGTTCCCCTTTCCTCTGTAGTGCCAATTTCGCGAACCGGATATTGAGGAATACCCATTTTGTACTCCTGCTCAAAGATTTTTCCTTCTCTGAACACCGTAGTATGCATGTGCTTACTCAGCGCATTAACGCAGGAAACCCCAACGCCATGTAATCCGCCGGAAACCTTGTACGAATCTTTGTCGAATTTACCACCGGCATGCAGCACGGTCATGACCACCTCCAGCGCCGATCGTCCTTCCTTTGGGTGCATACCTGTGGGTATGCCGCGACCATCGTCCCGAACACTGATAGAGTTGTCGCCATGTATGGTCACTGTAATGTTTTTACAATGTCCGGCAAGTGCTTCGTCAATAGAGTTGTCCACAACTTCATACACCAGATGATGAAGTCCCTTTACGCCAATATCTCCGATGTACATGGCCGGGCGTTTGCGTACGGCTTCTAATCCTTCCAATACCTGAATACTACCTGCGTCGTAATTCTGCGCCGGTACGTTCATAACTTCTTGTTCTGTGCTCATAAGTTTGTGCTCCGGAGCCGTAATTTTTAGTGTGGGAGTGCCTGAAAGCGCCACCTCCGGAAACATGGCAAAAGCTTGAAAAATAAAGCTTCAGGACTATCTGCAAAAATAACGAAAAAATGCCTTGTAAGCAAGCAAAACCGCAGCACAGAGCCTAACGCTTTTCAACAGAGAGAAGGAGCAACTGTGCATAATTTCACCCGGCTGTCTGCCGTATAGAAAAGCTTATTTTTATCCCGATGAAGAATGCCTTTGCTTTGGTCGCACTCGTCCTTCTAATGAGCGTTGTCTCTGCCCGTGCCCAGCCACACACCTTCCGTGGTTACATGGGGGTGGAAGGTGGCACTGCCTATAGCTATAAATTGGTTTTTGATGACTCTTCGGGATATATACGCGGCTATGCTTATACCTACATAGAAGAGGGAAAGGAGGTTAAGGCTACCATATCCGGCAGGCTTGATCGTCAGAAGAAGAATCTCTTTTTTCAGGAAACCTCTATTGTTTATAACCATGGTTTCGAAGCAAGCACAACGATGTGCCTGGTGAAGGCTACCCTTAGTCTGAAAAAAAGTAGCGATGGAAGCGACATTTTTTCCGGGCCGATAACCAGCAGTGATGCCGGAAATGTGTTTTGTGGCCAGGGCACCATTTCGTTTCCTGTTAACGAAGCCGTGAAGAGATTGTTGAATCAACCTTCTGCAATTCCGGCGCCGGCGCCCAAACTCAAGAAGCCTGTCCGGGTGGTTTATGACACAGCAAGACCACCCTTAGCTGTGGTGTCCCAGAAAAAAGAAAAGGAAGCCGCGGAACAAATAACGGAAGGTACCAACAAGGCCATTGTGTGGCAGAGCGACACCTTAAAACTAGCGGTATGGGATGGTGGCCGCGAAGACGGTGACCGCGTAACCATAAGCTGCAATGAGCATATATTGCTGAAAGACTACGAGATTAAAGTGCAGCCCGTTTCCCGCATCATGCTGCTTCCGCCGGGGACAACAGTCATTACCATACAGGCTGTCAATGAAGGAAATGAGCCGCCCAATACAGCAAACCTTGTGCTGACGGACGGCCTTATCCAACATAAGTTTGTGGCCTACAATACTATCGGTAAGAAGGCCATCATCCGGCTGGTAAAGTCAAACCGATGAATTTGGCTTAGTCTGTATGTACATCGCGACGAATGGTAGTGCGATGAATATCCGTCCTGCCCGTCCTGTTGCCGCGTAGGAGCGCTACCAGCAAAAGAATGAAAACAAGCGCGCCGACGGCCCATACCCAGGGCTCTGTAAACCATTGATGCGTGGTGGTGGTGGTGGTCTTTGTGACGGAGACTACACGGCCCTCCTTGTCCCCGCTTCCTGAGGCATCCTGCGCCATCGCGCCGGCTGTTTGTAACAAGGCAAAGAACAACAGCGAAAGAGAATATACCAGATTTTCTGTTTTCCGTTTCATACGTATGGGAGTTTTGGTCGATAAAATGCCGTTTAAAAAATATGCCATTGTGCGCCCGAACAGGAAAATGGATTGGGTAAATGCGCACAACAGTCTATTACCTTTGCGCTTATGGGCATCGTGTTTCGCCAATCTGTAAAAGCCTCCTTCGTCACCTTTACTGGTGCGGCATTGGGCGCGCTTTCCATTTATCTTGGTGCCCGGTACATACATAAGCAAGAGCTCGGATTTGTTCGTAATACATTGCCGGAACAAGCCATTTTGGTCGCCCAGATCTTTTCGTTAGGGCTTCTTTCCACCATGATGGTATATGTGCATAAGTATCCTGCTGGCGACAAAAGGAGGAACCTGCTGCTGGCACTCAATCTCGTGGTGCCCTTTTTATTGACATTGATTGGTTTGCCTTTCTATTTTGTCTTTAAGCGCTCCATTGTTTCCACCTATCAACCCGACGACCAGCCTTTGGTAGCGCAGTTTTATGGCTTGCTTCCCGTCCTCAGTCTGTTCTTTGTGTTGCTGATTTTCTTTGAGCAATACCTGATTTCTCAGATGAAGGTTGCAGCCGCCACCTTTATGAGAGAAGTGGTTTTACGGCTTCTTACCATTGGACTTATTCTTTTGTTTGCCCTGCATGTTATAGACTATGGAATGCTGGTGTATGGCAGCGTACTCGTATTTGCCATTCCGGTGGCAGTTTTGATGGTTATGTCGCTCAAGACAAAGGGCTTTGCGTTAAGCCGCGACTGGCGCGCCTTTAATTCGTCAGAGCGAAAAGAGCTGGCCAGTTTCACCTGGTATCATTTCCTGCTTTCTATTTCTGTGAATTTTATGGGAAAGCTCGATATTATTTTGCTTGCGGTATGGTCGAGTCTGGAAGACGCAGCGGTGTATGGTATCGCTGTATATATCATTTCTTTTTTGCAGGTCCCGTTCCGTGCTATGCTCAATGCTTCTTTCCCCATTCTCACCAAAGCTGTTCATGACGAGGACACGGAAAAAGTGCGGGATGTTTATCTGCGTTCTTCCTTAAATATTTTAATCGCCAGCATTGGGCTCACCGTTGTCATCTGCTGCAACCTCGGGAATGCAGTCGCTATGCTCCGCAAAGGTTTTGAGGCCGTATCCGCCATCGTGCTCATTTTAACCGCAGGAAAATTGTTTGATTATTCAACAGGGATGAACGATCAGATGCTGAGTATCACTAACTACTACAAATTTAATTTCAGAATCTCGGTCCTTATGGTAGCGTTGTTGCTACTGCTCAACTACTGGCTCATTCCAAAATATGCCTACTACGGAGCGGCCATTGCAACCAGCGTCACCCTCATTATATTCAATGTTTCCAAGCTTATCTTTTTAAAAATTAAGCTCAATCTTCAACCCTATTCCCGCAATAGCTTGCTGGTATTCGTAGCAGGAGGTGGGGCTGCACTGGCAGGTTATTTCTTTCCCTTTGTGATGCATCCCATCATCGATGCAGGCATAAGAAGCATAGTGATCCTGTTGGTTTATCTTGCTTTGCTCATCCTGTTAAAACCATCGAAGGACCTTAATAGTTACCTCGCTTCGATCCGTCAGAATAAGCGTCTTTTTTAGACCGTAGTGGTTTTACCTAAAAACTTTATTTTTGCTCCCCTTCAAAGTATTGTATGGATTACAGAGAAATAGTTTCGGTAACGGGTATCGGTGGCCTTTTTCAACTGATGGCAACGAAAAGCGACGGCGCTATCGTTAAAGATCTTGCGGACAAGACCACTCGTTTCATACCGGCAAGGCTACATAATGTTACGCCCTTAGAGAGTATTGAGGTATATACCACGGGCGACAATGTGCGTTTGCATGAGGTGTTTGAAAAAATGAAAGAGAATGAAAATGTTGCCCTGCCCGATCCTAAGAAGGCAGACAACAACACGATAAAAGCCTACTTCAAGCAAGTATTTCCTGAGTTTGATGACGAACGCGTGTACGTAAGCGACATGAAGAAGATGCTGAAATGGTATGAGATACTGAAGAAAAACGAGTTGCTGAATTTTGATTTCTACAAGCAGCAGGAAGAGTCTGGTGCGGAAGCGCCGGCCCACGAAGCCGTGGTAGCCGCAGAAGTAGAAAGCACAGAAGAAAAGCCTAAGAAACGCAGCAAAAAAGCCGCCGATACAGAGGGCGAAACGGAGGAAGAAAAGCCCAAGAAAACTGCCCGCAAAAAGAAGGCAGCCGATGAAGATGCCGCAAGTGTAGAAAAGCCGGCAAAAAAAGCCGCTAAGAAGAAAACGTCTGAAGAATAGAACACAGGCAGTTTATTTTTTTACAGGGCTGGTCTTCATGATCAGCCTTTTTTGCTTACCCCGGCGTTTAGGCTATTTTTGTTTTATCCATTCGCAACTTCAACGAAGCTGAACATGCGCACTGCTCTTTGTACTTTTTTATTTCTTTTTCTACAGCTATGCACCCGGGCGCAATCTCCCAAAAGAGAATTTCGCGCGGCCTGGGTGGCAACGGTGTCCAATATAGATTATCCTTCAAAGCCTGGCCTGCCTGCGGTACAACAACAACAGGAGTTTATAGACAGGCTCGAGCAGCTAAAATACCTGGGCTGCAATGCGGTGATCATACAGATCCGCCCGGCTGCAGACGCTTTCTACAATTCTGATTTTGAGCCCTGGAGCCGTTTTCTTACCGGCAGACAGGGCCAGCCTCCCTTTCCTTACTACGACCCGCTTAAGTTCATGATAGAACAGGCGCATATGCGTAATATGGAATTCCATGCCTGGTTCAACCCCTTCCGGGCACTTACGGACAGCAAAAAAAATCCCAATCCGTCATCGCATGTCACCCGCAAACACCCCGACTGGTTAGTGCATTACGATGGTAAGTCACTGCTCAACCCCGGAATTCCTGAGGCAAGAGAGTATGTGTTGCGCGTGATTATGGATGTGGTGAAGCGATACGATATCGACGCGGTACACCTCGACGATTATTTTTACCCCTATCGTGTAGCCGGCAGAGAATTTGGCGACGCCAAAGCCTATCACTTGTATGGTCAGGAATATCCGGATCGAAATGAATGGCGCCGTCACAATGTAAACCTGTTTGTATCGGCACTCAACGCCAACATAAAAAAGCAAAAGCCCTGGGTTAAGTTGGGCATCAGCCCCTTTGGCGTGTGGAGAAATCAGAGCAAAGATCCGGAAGGTTCTGCGACCCAGGGCGGACAAACCAATTACGATGATCTGTATGCCGACATTCTGCTCTGGCTGCGCAAAGGATGGATCGACTATTGCGTACCCCAACTCTACTGGGAACACAAACATCGGCTGGTGGCCTTTGAGGTATTAATGCCCTGGTGGGATACGCATGGCTATGGCCGGCATGTGTACTATGGCCTTGGGGTGTATAGAATGCTGGGAAGGCCGAGAGGAGCCTGGGAAGGAACCCACGAACTGATGTGGCAGGTAAAGGATATCCGGGAGCTTGCAGAACACCCGGGCTATGCATTTTACAGCTCGTCGAACTTTGATAAGATCGCCGCACCCATTGCCGACAGTATCCACCGTTTCAACCGCTTTGTGGCTTTTCCGCCGGCTATGAAGTGGCTCGACAGCACACCGCCATCGCCGCCTATTGTGCGTTCCATTCCGTCGGCGCAGGGCACCCTTCTGAAGTGGGACCCGATAAATCCTAAAAAGGAAATCCAGCGCTATGCCGTATATCGCTTTATCAACGACGAGCCGGTGAATCTGGAACGTAATGACCGGATAATCAACTTTTCGTCCAACCTGGAATATCTCGACCCGGAGGCTAACAAATACAGGAAATGCACCTATGTGGTGACTGCTTTTGACCGGCTTTGGAACGAGAGTGCGCCCAGTAATATGACCCAAACCGGCACTGCTCCTTAGGCCAGGCGCGGGACGCAACAAGACTTTGCCTAACTTCATAGCTAAAAGCCCGCACGATGTTAACACGCCGACCTGCACTTTTACTTCTGTTGCTCTCCACCACAATTGCCTGCAACAGAAGCGACAACAATAATGATGATATGGCTGGTAAAGGAGGCAAGGCCACGCTCAAGGTCATGCCCGCCCACCACGAAAAGCAAATTGACAGTTGTACTGTGTACATCAAATACAACACGAGAGACGCCCCGGCGACTTACGATGATTCGGTGAAGACGCAGATTGCAGGTGGTGTGCCAACGGCCACTTTCACCGAATTGAAAAAAGGAGATTACTATCTGTACGGCCGCGGCTGGGACAAGGATATCCAACAGGTGGTGACCGGCGGCATTCCGGTAACCATAACTCAGGAGGCCGTGGTGCCTGTAAATCTGCCGGTTTCTGAACAGCACTAAGTGGGTGCCGCGCGTACTTTTTTACAATCTAACAAAATAGATGATATACGCAACCGTTCCGACGGCGTTGTGGATGGGTTGTGTATTTTGACGTTGAGTTAACAGCACGCAAAAAAAGCGGCATGTTATTTTATTTACTTTTGAAGCAAACCATGCGCTATGTTTGATGATGACTATTACGACGATGAAGGAAGCCCGCTGGAAGACCTGCTCAGAAGGTACGAACAGGTAAAAAACGGAGAGTCGGTAGGAATGATGGATGAGGAGGAGTTTGAGCGGGTGATCGAATACTACTTTCAGAACAGCAATGAAGAACAAGCATTGCTTGCCTGCGAAATCGCCAATACTTATTATCCCTTTTCTTCTTCGGTACTCCTGCTTAAAGCCGAAATACTAACACAGTCACAGAAATTTGGTCAGGCGCTAAAAGTGCTCGACGAAATGGAGCAATATGATCAGCACAACCTTGACGCCGTACTGCTGCGATCTGATGTGTTGCTGAGCCAGTTTAAATTTGATCAGGCGGCTGCCTTGCTGGAGCAGCGTCTCTCAGAGTTCAGCGGCAAGGACCGGATAGAGTTACTGCTGGAGCTTTCTGATGTGTATGACGAAAGTGAGGAGTATGACGCTGTGTTTGATACGCTGAAGCGCATTGTAAGCCTTGATAAAAGAAACGACGAAGCGCTGCAAAAGCTCTGTTTCTGGGCCGATTTTACCGATAGAAATGAAGAAAGTGTAGCGTTGCATACTGCCTTAACGGAAGAAGATCCCTACAATACGCTGGCATGGTTCAACCTTGGTGCCGCCTATCAGGGGTTGAAACTCTATGAGAAAGCAATTGATGCCTACGAGTTTTGCGTAGCGATAGATGAGAAATTTGAATTTGCCTACCGCAATATGGCAGACGCCTATATGAGGATGAAGTGGTATGAAAAGGCGCTTGAGGTGCTGGAAAAGCATCTTGAAATTGCCAAAGCTGAAGATGTGATTTTCGAGGCCATGGGCTATTGCTGGGAGAAAAAGAAAAACTTCCCCAAGGCTCGTTACTATTATCGGCAGGCGTCTCAGCTCAGTCCGCAGGACGACAGTATTTTTTATAAGATCGGAGAGACCTATGCGCGGGAAAAGCAATGGGAAAAAGCCGTCAAATCTTACTCGGTAGCGCTGCACCTCAATAAGGACAACGCATCTTATTACATGGCTATTGGCAATTGCCTTATGGAGATGGATGCCAAAAGCGAAGCTCTGGTGTGCTACCTCAATGCTGTGCGACTCAAGCCGGGGAACAAAACAACATGGGTGGCGCTGATACGCGGTTTATACCTTGCCGGATACTACGAAGAAGCGCGGACCCAACTCGAAGTAGCCCGTGTCAACTGCGGCGACAAAGCCGATTTCAAATATTATCAGGCGGCAATTTTACTTGAGCTCGGAAAATCGAAGGAAGCCATGCTGCAACTCGAAAAGGCGCTGAAAGACGTTCCATCAAAACTGAAACTGTTTACCGAACTGAATCCGGAATACCTCCGGCGCACGGCTGTGTCTGAGCTCATAGCGCGCTACAAGAAAAAGTAGAGAAAGAAGTGCTTACCAAAGCCTTATAGTTTTCGAACTTTTTTCAAGTCGATCAGATTCATAGGATTGGCCGAAAAACCCATAATGCCGGGTTGTGTAAAGTGAAGCATTCTGTCATAGAAAAGGGGTATTACAGGGGCATAACTCGTTACAAGGCTATCCATTTGGCGATACATACGCTGCCGAATACTGTCGGGCTGGTTCATGCTGGCATCATAGAGTGAGTCGAAAGTTGCATTTCGAAAGCGAGTATAGTTGGGGGGAGCCGGAAAGCGACTGTTGAAAAATGCAAGAAAGGTCTCAGCATCGGGGTAGTCTGCAATCCATTGTCCGCGAAAAGCGGTAGCCTCAGACTTACTCATCTGCTGGCGAAGTATGTTTGCCTGAATGATCTCTACGCGGGCTTGTATGCCTACATCCCGAAGTTGTGTGGCCACAAAGTTTACGATGTCTGCCCAGTTATCCGGGGTCAAAATGGTAAAGCTGCCCAACCCCTCACCTTTGGGATGACCTGCTCTGGCCAGCAGTTCCAGCGCTCGTTGAGGATTATATGGGTATCCGTAGCCGGCAGCACTGTCATAGGCGGGCATTCCTTTCGGTATAAATCCCTGCAGTGCCGGGGTTACGGCGCCATTCTTAAAATACCGCACTATTTTTTCGCGGTCAATGGCATAGTTTATTGCCTGGCGGACAAGCCTGTTGCCCGTGGGGGCATTTGCTGCTGCCGGCAGTGTTGTGTCGGTAAGCAAGCCTATGTATTCGGTGTTGAGGTAGGGCCTTTTTGTAAGCACGATGCGGTGCTGGTATTCCTTCTTCAATTCACCGTTTTTTGTCAGCACCAGATCTTTAAAGGAGCCGTCAATATTATTCACAAAGTCAATTTCTCCCTGCAGGAAAAGAAAAAATTCTGTGGCCTTACTATCGACAAAGCCAATCTGCACAGCTTGCAAATAAGGCAGCCGCCTTCCATGTTCATCTTTTTCCCAATAGTTAGGATTACGTTTCAACACCATTGTATTTCCCTCATCCCAGTAGTGGAGGTAGAAAGGGCCTGTGCCCAAAGGATGCTGGCCAAACTCTTTGCCCCAGCGCTCTACTGCTTCCCGCGCCACCACGCTGCAGTAAGGCATGGTCAGAATTTCGGGTAGCGGGCGAAAAGGTGCGGTGAGATTAATTTGAACGGTAGTATCGTCTAGCGCCACAAAAGCATTCTTTTCTGCTACGCGCCCGTTAAAAATCCACGCGCCGGTAGATGCAGTGGCGGGGTCGATAAGCCTTTCGAAACTATAGACTACATCCTGTGCCGTCATCCTGCGTCCGCGGCCGTCCGGGAAAACTTCACTGTTCTGAAAAAATACATCGGGTCTTAAATAAAAGCGGTAGTGTAGCCCGTCGTCACTGACCTCCCATCGGTAGGCTAAGGAAGGAACTACCTCCAGATTCTCATTTGTTTCTACCAGGGTATTATACACCATGTGGTCGGTCCACATGTTATACAGGTTGCGTGCAAAAGCAGGATCAATACTTTCTACGGTGCCTGCTGAGTAGTTGAGATGGAATGTGTTTCGGTCGTCGCCCCGCCGATCACCACAAGCGGCGCAACATACCCAGAGGGCAAGGCCGCAGAAAACCTGAAGACAACGCAGCGAAAGCACCCTGCAAATTAATTGAATGACTTTAATTTTGACCGAAAGAAGCACTATGTCCGTAAAGCTGTCCGTTAATATCAACAAAATTGCAACGCTTAGAAACAGCAGGGGTGGGAAGGCGCCCGATGTGTTGCAAGCAGCTATAGACTGTCAGGAATTTGGAGCCGATGGCATTACGGTGCATCCCCGTCCTGACGAAAGACACATCCGGTATAGCGATGTCAGAGCAATCGCTCCCATTATCCGAACAGAGTTTAACATAGAAGGAAACCCGAAAGAAGACAAATTTGTGGCTTTGGTGCTGGAGGTACAACCCGCACAAGTGACCCTTGTGCCCGACGAACCCGGGCAGCTTACTTCTAACCACGGCTGGGATACCCGGCGCGAGGAACGTTATCTGAGAGATATTATTGACGTGTTTCGGCAAGCGGGCATCCGGGTATCGATTTTTGTAGATCCCGACGACACGATGGTGGCCGGTGCTGCGGCTACAGGAACCGATCGCGTAGAGCTTTATACGGAAGACTATGCTCGAAATTTTTCAAAAAGTCCCCGGGAAGCTGTTGCTGCTTATGCGAGCGCTGCAAAAGTTGCAGGTCTTCATCAAATAGGTCTGAATGCAGGTCATGATCTGGACCTGAAAAATCTTTCTTTTTTTGCGGCTTCTGTGCCGGGTCTGCTTGAGGTTTCTATAGGACATGCGCTGATTAGTGATGCCCTTTATTACGGGCTCGAAAACACTATTCAGATGTACCGACGCCAACTCTTAGGTACATAGCCGGTTTGGGTTTGTTAATGATTCGTGAACGCGATGTTAAGGGCGTTAACAAAATCTGTTTCCTCAAACGCTTTAGTTATTTTCCACTTGCCCTGAAATGCAAACAAAGTTATCTTTAAAATAAATGATTAGTTTTTAGCACTCTATCAGTTAGATTGACTAATTTCGGGCGCAAGAGGGAGAAGCTGGTAATTACAATCTAAGTTTTATTTGATGGGAGGATGGGGTAGCATTCTGTTGCTATCGCCTTGAAGAGGACAGGCAAATCTATTTTATTCGAAATAATCGCTGGTAATGAAAAAAGGTTTATACGCCTTGCTGTGTATATATGTGGCAGTGCTATGTCCGCTTATTTTGAGCGCTCAGGTGACCGCAAATTTTACAACGAATATTGTGTCGGGATGTGCGCCGATTCTGGTAAACTTTACAGATCAGAGTACGGGTAATCCTACGAGCTGGAATTGGGATCTGGGCAACGGCACCGTAACCAATCTGCAATCGCCTTCCACGCTTTATATTCTTCCCGGCACCTATACCGTAACACTTACGGTCAGCGACGGCACTACCTCGGATACAAAAACCATTACTAACTACATCACGGTCATCCCTTCGCCGGCGCCCAACTTCACCGCGAGCGATTCCGGAGCATTTTGTCCGCCAAAAGCCATCCAGTTTACGAACTTATCTGTTGCCAATTCGCCCGGTAATGCTACCTATTTCTGGGACTTTGGCGATGGTGTAACCTCTTCGCAAGCCAACCCTTTGCATATTTATAACTCAGCGGGAAACTACACGGTGACCCTGAATATGACCAACAGTGCCGGGTGTAGTAAGATCTTTTCAAAACCCTTTTTTGTACAGATCTATCCGCGTCCGGTAGCCAACTTTACTGCTGTCAATAATAACTCGTGCTCCTATCCGGTCAACGTCTCCTTCACCAGTACTTCTACCGGCGGCAGTTCCTACCAGTGGAATTTTGGAGACGGCGGCACGTCTACCAGTGTAAATCCGTCTCATAACTACGTAACTCCGGGCTCTTACACCGTAAGTCTGATTGTGACCAATGGTAATGGCTGTAAGGATACCATGATCAAGCCGGTGTTTGTGAATATCGGAGTACTCAACCCGGCATTTACAAAATCTGCCAGTACTGCCTGTACGGGCGAAAACATTTCTTTTACGAATATTTCAACCCCAGGGGTTGGCGTGAGCACCTGGCATTTCGGAGACGGTACAACCGGCAGTGGCACCAGCACTACCCATGCTTACGCTGCTGCAGGCACCTATAATGCAACCCTGGTTGTGAATTATGGTGGATGTATAGACTCAACGACGCAGACGGTTACCATCAATCAGGGACCGATCATCAACTTCTCCGCTTCCAATACATTAGGTTGCACCGTTCCGTTCACCACCACCTTTACAAACACAACGACGGGCGCCACGGGCTATCTCTGGCTATTCGGTGACGGATCAACCTCTACACAGGCCAATCCTACGCATTCCTATCTCTCCTACGGCAGCTACCACGTAACCCTGATTGCCTACGGAGCAAATGGCTGCAACGACACACTGGTAAAGTACGGCTATCTTGCCACCGTACCCGGGCAGTTGAATCTGACGCCAGTGACCAACACGGGCTGCGTTCCTGCTACATTTACCTTTAGTGTTACGCCGAACCCGAGTAATACAATGAGCAGTTATACATGGGATTTCGGAGATGGAAACGTTGTCACCAACACCTCTGCTACAGTATCGCACACTTACGCCACACCCGGCAACTATAACGTTACGGTGACCGCGGTAAGTACCGGCGGCTGTGGATACACCAGCAATACCGCGACGGTACAAGTTGGTGCACTTCCGCAAGTTGGCTTTACGGTACAGTCGTCTGCCTGCCCCAGCGAAACGGTACCCTTTACCAACACATCCAATTCAGGAAACACTTCCGCCTATACTTATACCTGGAAATTTGGTGATGGCTCACAGAGCAATGATGTGAATCCGAACCATATCTATTATTCGCAGGGTACCTATACCATTACCTTAATCGCCAACAACAATGGTTGTATAGATTCGGTTACGCAGCAAATCATTATTTATCCTCCCATGGCTCTGTTCAACGTAGCCTATTCCTGTACCAACCGGCTCGAAGTGCAATATTTCAACAACTCGACAGGAGGGGCCATTTTCAAGTGGGATTTTGGGGATGGAGATACTTCCAACCTCCAGTTTCCTGCACCGCATGTCTATCCGGCTTATGGATCGTACACCACTATACTGTATGTAATCAATTTACCTTCCGGTTGCCTGGCCATCAATAGCGTACCGATATTATTGTTTGACCTGGATGCACAGTTCAGGGCTGACGATACAGTGGTGTGTAAGAACGATCCCGTAGTGTTTACAGCAGATTCATCTCAATATTATTCTGATTATATCTGGGATTTCGGCGATGGCACCACGCTTACCACTTCCAGTTACACCACCACGCATGCCTATGCTTCAAATGGTCTATTCACGGTTAAGCTTATCGTAAAGGATATGCGAGGGTGCTACGATACACTCATAAAGCCCAACTACATTATGGTGAGCGGACCTACCGCAAATTTTGCCGGCTTGCCTGTGAGTGGCTGTGCCCCGCTGACGGTTAACTTTACAGACTCGTCCGTGGGTGGAGGTGTGCCGCTCACGTCGTGGAAATGGTATTTCGGTGACGGTGCTACGAGCACCTCTGCTACTTCACCGGTCAGCCACACCTACGCAAAAGGGATTTATACCGTGAGCCTGAAAGTCACCAATGCTAATGGCTGCAGCGATTCTTTTTCAAGAGTCAATTATATCAACTCGATAAAACCTACTGCATCGTTTACAGCAAACCCAACTACGGTTTGTCCGCACGATACTGTTTACTTTACCAACAACTCGCAAGGTAGCAACCTGACATACTACTGGGACTTTGGTGATGGAACCACCGGAACGGCACAGAATCCGGCACATGCGTATGCGCTCACCGGCACCTATACGGTAATGTTGGCCGTAAGCGACGGACAATGTGTGGATACCTTAGTCAGGACGGCCTATATCAATGTGGGCGGACTTAATGTGAGCTTCACCGCAAGCGATACATTTTCATCCTGTCCGCCGCTTACCGTAAATTTTGTCAACACCTCCACGAGTGGCTACAACTTTGTCTGGAGTTTCGGAAATGGCAATGTCTCTTCCCTTGATACACCCTCAACTTTCTACGGCACCAACGGCGTATATACCGTAATGCTTGCGGGTCAGAACGGCGTATGTTATGATACGATGTATAAAACCATCACGGTGATCGGGCCAAGCGGAACGTTCTCCTATGCACCGCTTACCGGCTGCGCGCCACTTACCATTTCCCTGTCCTCGACCAACACCAACACGCAGCAGTTGATTTGGGATATGAACAACGGTGTGACGCTTACCACTACTGCTTCATCTACGACCTATACATACACCCAACCCGGAAAGTATATACCAAAATTACTTCTGAGTGATGGAAACACCTGTATTATCCCGATCATCGGACTCGATACCGTTGTGGTTAACAGTATTAAAGGGAATTTCTCTTTCTCGCCGGCAAGTATTTGCTCCTCTGGCACCATACAATTTACGGACACGACCACCTTTAATTCCGGCGGTACAGTAACGCGTAACTGGACTTTTGGAGATGGCGGAACAAGTACGGCGCATAATCCGTCGCATAACTATACCACACCAGGGAACTATTCGGTAAGGCTCATTCTGAGTTCGAACCTGGGTTGCTCCGACACCATCACTAAGGTGGTGCACATATTGCCGCCGCCACCTATTGCCGCTACAGGCGGAGCCGGGATTTGCATCGGAGACACAGCTTCATTGCAGCTACAGGCTACCGGAGGTATCAGCTACTCCTGGGCACCGTCGTCAGGTCTCAGTTGTAGCAACTGCGCCAATCCTGTTGCCCATCCTTCATCAACTACTGTCTATACGGTGACGGGTACCGACACGAACGGCTGTACGGCCACTGCACAAACAACGGTTACGATACATCCGCTCCCTACGATACAAACGGGCCCAAATCCTTCTATATGTGCGGGAGCCAATGTACAGTTGGCAGTAAGTGGCGCTACAAGCTATAGTTGGTCGCCCTCAGGTACTTTGTCTTGTCAAAACTGTAACAACCCGATAGCCAGCCCAACAGCTACCACAACTTATACGGTCATCGGCACTTCCGCTTTGGGTTGCTCTGATAGTGCCCAGGTAACGGTCAATGTAAACAACCTTCCCAATATAACGGCCACGACGTCTAAACCTGCTATGTGTATTGGAGATACGGCCACATTAACTGCCGCCGGTGCCACGTCCTATAGCTGGTCTCCGGCTACAGGCCTGTCCTGTGCCAACTGCGCACAACCCGTGGCCAATCCCACTTCTACAACCGTATATACCGTCACTGGTGTAGGTGCCGGAGGTTGCTCCGACACGGCTATGGTATCGGTTACCGTTCATCCGCTGCCGGTACTTACAGTGCCTTCGCAGTCTATTTGTTATGGTTTTAGCGTACAGATGCAGGCAGCGGGCGCAGCGAGCTATGTTTGGACACCATCCGGCAGCCTCACATGCGTGGGTTGTTCCAATCCTATAGCTAGTCCGCTTACCACTACCACGTACACCATTACCGGTACCAGCGCAGCGGGCTGTGTCAATTCTACACAGGCCACAGTGACGGTCAACGCTCCGCCGGTCATTTCCGTGAGCAACGATCAAACTATATGTCTTGGCGATGCCGTATCGCTCCAGGCTTCGGGTGCCAACAGTTACTCATGGTCGCCAGCCACAGGCCTTTCCTGTACGATTTGCCCCAACCCATCTGCCAGCCCTTCCGCAACAACCACCTATACAGTCATCGGAGCCGATGCTAACGGTTGTAAGGATACAGGCCAGGTTAAGGTGACTGTAAATCCGCTTCCTGTAGTAGATGCCGGCCCTGACGCCATGATCTGCCGCCTGAATTCAACACAGTTGCAGGCTACCGGTGCATTGTCCTATAGCTGGTCGCCCTCAGCATCCCTTTCCTGCAGTCAGTGCGCTAACCCCGTAGCTACGCCATCCATCAATACGGTGTACACGGTGACGGGAACGGATGCTAACGGATGCGTCAATACGGATAACGTTTCTGTTGGGCTACACCCGGACGCCCAGATCGTGGCAAATGGCGATACCACACTTTGCGAAGGTCAGAGACTTCAACTATCGGTAACCGGTGGTGTTTCATACACCTGGCATCCCTCTTCCGGTCTCTCTTGCGTCACCTGTAGTAACCCGCTCGTGCAACCCTCCAACAGTACGATTTATACGGTGGTGGGCGTAGACATTAATGGCTGCCTTGATTCTGACCAGGTGAATGTACACGTGATCCTGCGAGAACCTTTTACCTATAGCGCAGATGCTACCATTTGTGAAGGACAATCCGTGGAATTGTTTACAGGTGGAGGTCAAGACTATAGCTGGTCGCCGCCCGCAGGTCTCAACAATCCAAACATTAGCCACCCGGTTGCAACACCCACCCACACCACAACCTACACCGTGATTATAAAACAAGGCTCCTGTTTTGTGGATACAGGTAAGATTACCGTTACCGTAAACCCCAAACCGACAGTGGATGCAGGGCCCGACCAAACCATTATTGCCGGCGCCTCTGCCAACCTGAATGCTACCAGCACTTTCACGGACTATTGGGAATGGTCGCCGGGAGCATTCCTGAATTGTACAGACTGCTCGAGTCCTGTGGCTACACCGCACCAAACCACCACTTTCAAAGTAAAAGCTTCTAACCGTTTTGGTTGCGAAGCCGAGGATGAGGTAACTATTTTTCTGGCCTGCGACAATAGTCAGGTATTCGTGCCTAACACCTTTACGCCGAACGGCGATGGTAATAATGACCGGTTCTTCCCTTCCGGCTCAGGCCTTAACATCATCAATTCCCTGCGCGTGTATAGCCGTTGGGGAGAAATGTTGTACCAGGCACAAAATATCAGTCCCAACGATGACTTAAAGGGTTGGGATGGCACGTACAAAGGCGAGGAACTAAAACCTGACGTTTATGTTTACATCATAGAAGTGACATGCTTCAACGGTACACATATGCAGATGAAGGGAGACATTTCACTGATCCGATAATTCAAAAAAGCAGCCGATATGAAAAGACTTTTATTGATAGCAGTGGCGGGCTGTGCTTTCTTGCTGAATGGGCATGCTGTAGCGCAGGACATTCACTTTTCGCAGTTTTATGAAAATGCCATTCTGAGAAATCCGGCCCTTACCGGAATTTTCAGCGGCGACTACAAAGCCGGTATTAACTACCGCCGGCAATGGAGTAACATTTCTGTTCCCTTTCAAACGGTGCTGGCATCGGTAGAAAGTCGTATTACGGTGAATGAGGAGACCGGCGATAACTTCAGCTTCGGACTTACTGCAACCTACGATAAAGCAGGAAGCATCAATTTCAACAGCTTTCAGATTTATCCGGCAGTGAATTACAACAAGGCCCTGGAAGACAAACATCAGTCCTATGTATCGGTCGGGTTTACCGCCGGCTATATCCAGCGTTCCATCGACCCGACGAAAATGACATTTTCTTCGCAGTATGTGGGGGGCTCGTTCAATTCTTCCAATGGTTCTAATGAAAACATTACCACCACAAAGAATACTTACTTCGATCTTGGCGCGGGTTTGAGCTTCAATAGTTCTGCAGGCGAGTATAATCAGGTGAATTATTATCTCGGTGTGGCTGCTTTCCATCTTAACAAGCCCAAGGCCGCCTTTGCCAGCGACCAGTCTTTTTTGCGGCTCGATACCAAGTGGAACGGTAACCTGGGCGTGCAATATCTTGTAGACGAAGCCTATGCCATTACGATGCATGCCAACTACTCAAGGCAAGGTACTTATCAGGAAACCATATTCGGATGTCTGGGTAGCTGGCGCAATATGGATGCGGCTTCAAGGACTCTTTTTACATTTTATGCAGGCCTTTTTTATCGAATGAATGATGCCTGGATTCCTACGGTAAAACTGGATTACAAGAGCTACTCCTTCACGGTATCTTACGACATCAATACTTCCACGCTGAAGCGAGCCAGCAACGGTATGGGCGGCACTGAAATTTCAATTTTCTCACGTGGGGTGTTATCCAAGGGTCCCTGGGCGCAGGATAAAAATAAATGCCCTCGCTTTGAGTCTATGCTACTGCCTACGTTTCAATAGTCAGGCCTATGGACACAAAAGAAATGCACCGCGCCGCGGTGCATTTCTTTTGTGCAGGAAATATTCTATAACCTTTGTTCTCCTTCCTGGAAATATTCGTAGGCTTTTTTCAGGCCCTCTTTCAGATGAGTCTGATGCTTCCACCCCAGGCTGTGCAGGCGAGAGGTGTCCATGAGTTTTCGCGGTGTACCATCGGGCTTGCCCGTATCGAAAACTATATTGCCTTCGAATCCCACCACCTCTTTTACAAGGCCGGCCAGGTCTTTTATGGTCACTTCTTCACCCGTACCGATGTTCATAAACAGGCGGTCGTTGTAATGTTTCATGAGGAAAAGGCATCCGTCGGCAAGGTCGTCCACAAACATAAACTCGCGGAGTGGTGTACCCGTGCCCCAGATCTCCACCTCGTTCTTTCCCTGAGTTTTAGCCTCATGAAACTTGCGGATCAAAGCCGGAATAACGTGTGAATTCTGAAGGTGGTAATTATCTCCCTTACCGAACAAATTGGTGGGCATTGCCGCAATGAAATTGCATCCATACTGGTCGCGATAAGCTTCGCAGAGTTTAATGCCCGCAATTTTTGCAATGGCGTAAGGTTCATTGGTTTGTTCCAAAAGGCCGGTAAGCAGGTCGTCTTCCTTCATCGGCTGTGGCGCCATCTTCGGATAGATGCAAGAGCTGCCCAGGAACAGCAGTTTTTTGACATCGTTTTTATAAGCAGCATGGATCACATTCAGTTCCATAGCCAGGTTGTCATAAAGAAATTCCGCGCGATAGGTGTTGTTGGCCACAATGCCACCCACTTTTGCGGCGGCAAGAAAAACGAACTCGGGCTTTTCCTCAGCAAAGAAAGCATGTACAGCCTGCTGATCGCGCAGATCCAACTCTTTCGATCCGCGCAACACCAGATTCTCATAACCCTCTTCCCGAAGCTTGCGGACTATTGCCGAGCCCACCATGCCGTTGTGGCCGGCTACATATATCTTACTATTTTGCTCCATGCTATTCGTACTGGTTTAAGGTTCTGTACCCTGATTCCTTCAGCAACAAGTCTTTTCTAAACAACTCGATATCGGCTTCCACCATTTCGCGGGCTAATTCATCGAGGCTGTATTTTGCCTTCCATCCCAGTTTCTGTTGTGCTTTTGTCGGATCGCCCAGCAACAAGTCCACTTCTGTAGGCCGGAAATAACGCTGATCCACTTCTACGATTACATCTCCTACAGACACTTTTACGTCTGGGTTAGTTACCGCGGTAACAATTCCTTTCTCATTTATGCCTTCGCCCTCAAAGCCAAGCTCTACACCCGCGTGGCTAAAGGCAAGACGCACAAAATCGCGCACGGTGGTGGTGACACCCGTGGCGATAACAAAATCTTCTGCCTCCTGTTGTTGCAGGATCAACCACATGGCTTCCACATAATCTTTGGCATGTCCCCAGTCGCGCTTGGCGTCCAGGTTGCCGAGGTAAAGTTTTTTCTTCAGGCCCAGCACCAGTTCGGCTACTCCACGGGTGATCTTACGCGTCACAAAGGTTTCGCCGCGCAGGGGGCTCTCGTGGTTAAATAGTATTCCGTTGCAGGCATACATTCCATAGGCTTCACGATAATTGACTGTAATCCAGTAGCCATAGAGCTTTGCAACAGCATAAGGAGACCTGGGGTAGAAAGGAGTAGTTTCCGACTGAGGTACGGCCTGCACTAATCCGTAAAGTTCGGACGTAGAAGCCTGGTAGATCCTTGTCTTCTTTTCGAGGCCTAAAATGCGTACCGCTTCCAGAATGCGCAGCGTGCCAATTCCATCAACCTGAGCGGCATATTCGGGTTCTTCAAAACTTACCTGAACATGGCTCATAGCGCCAAGGTTATAAATTTCATCAGGCTGCACCTGTTGTATGATCCGAATGATATTGGTAGAGTCAGAGAGATCTCCATAGTGCAGGATCATTTTTAAATACTTCTCATGGGGGTCCTGATACAGGTGGTCTATGCGCTGGGTATTGATCAGTGATGCACGACGCTTAATGCCGTGTACTTCGTAACCCTTCTCGAGCAGCAGTTCCGTTAGGTAAGCGCCGTCCTGACCGGTAATACCTGTAATTAAAGCCTTCTTCATGGACTGAAAAAATTTGGGCAAAAGTAATGTTGTTCTGACACTTTCATAGTATAATAAGCGCTCGGATAGAAAAAATCTGATTGTTGCGGCAACCGGGTTTACAGGCTATAGAGTAAATGCAGCCTTCTGAAAACACAGACACAGATCACCAAGCCTGAAGGCCAAATTGCCTACCTTTGCGCAGCTCCGCCAAAAACGGAATTTTTATCAGGTTATTTTATTCATGTTTTATGTCTGTTCCTACACAGGTTGTCGAAGATGTAGTCATCAAATTTGCAGGTGATAGTGGCGATGGGATGCAGCTTACGGGCTCGCAGTTTACAAACAATACAGCGCTGATTGGTAATGATCTCTCTACTTTTCCGGATTTCCCGGCAGAGATACGTGCGCCTCAGGGCACTGTACCCGGCGTGAGTGGTTATCAGCTTCATTTTTCAAGCCACAGAGTGTTTACGCCGGGCGATGTATGCGACGTGCTGGTGGCCATGAATGCTGCAGCACTAAAGGTAAACCTGAAGTCGTTGAAGCCGGGCGGAATGATCATTGCCAATACAGATGGTTTCGATACAAAAAATCTCAGGCTTTCTAATTATCCGGAGGGTGTAAATCCGCTGGAAGACGGCTCGCTTACCGGTTATGAGCTATATAAACTTGATATAACCAAGCTTACCCGGGAGGCACTTAAAGAGGTGCAACTTGGAACGAAAGAAAAGGATCGTGCAAAGAACATGTTCGTGCTGGGCTTTCTCTATTGGCTTTATAACCGGGAATTGGCCAACACAATCAACTTCCTTGAAGAAAAGTTTGGAAAGCGGGCTGAAATTCTGGAAGCAAACACAAAAGCCCTCAAAGCCGGTTATCATTATGGAGAAACTGTTGAAGCCTTCACTACCCGCTACAAGGTGGAAAAGGCAAAGCTGCCCCCGGGCAAATATCGCGGCATAACGGGCAATACGGCCCTGGCATACGGCCTCATAGCCGCGGCCGAAAAATCAGGCCTTTCTCTTTTTCTGGGTACCTACCCCATCACGCCGGCCTCCGATATACTTCATGAGCTTTCGCGCTACAAAAACTTCGGTATCCGCACTTTTCAGGCCGAAGATGAAATTGCTGGTATCACAGCGGCTATCGGCGCTTCTTACGGCGGCAGCCTTGGCGTTACTACTACTTCGGGACCGGGCATGGCGCTCAAAACCGAAGCAATGGGTCTGGCACTTATGCTGGAGATACCCCTCGTAATTATCAACATTCAGAGAGGAGGGCCCTCAACGGGTCTTCCTACCAAGACAGAGCAAAGCGACCTGCTGCAGGCCTACTACGGCCGCAATGGGGAAAGCCCGATGCCAGTGGTATCGGCGAGCACACCGAGCGACTGCTTTGATGCCGTGTACGAAGCTGTGCGGATTGCGGTGCAGCACATGACACCTGTAATACTGCTTAGTGACGGATATATTGCCAATGGTGCAGAGCCCTGGCGTTTTCCCAAGAGCTCCGACCTCCAACCTATACCTGTACATTTTAAGACCGGGCTTAATGAAGGCGAAGAAAATTTCCTCCCCTACCTGCGCGATGAGAAACTGGTGCGTCCCTGGGCAGTGCCCGGTACACCTGGCCTCGAGCATCGCATAGGAGGGCTTGAGAAGGAAGACATTACCGGAAATGTGTCTTATGATCCTGAAAACCACCAGCATATGGTAAAAACCCGCGAAGCTAAGGTGGACAAAGTGGCTGATGATATTCCTTTACAGACACTGGACAGTGGCCCCGCTAACGGAGATGTATTGGTGCTGGGCTGGGGCTCTACCTACGGCTCCATCAAAAGCGCAGTAATGGAATTGCAGGCACAGGGAAAAGCTGTGGCCCATGCTCACCTGCGGCATCTTCGTCCTTTTCCGAAGAACCTGGGCGACCTACTGAAAAATTATAAACAGGTGTTGATACCGGAGATCAACAATGGACAGCTTATAAAGATCATCCGCGACAAGTACCTGATCGATGCAAAGGGATATAACAAAATCAAAGGTACCCCGATTACGAGGTCTGAGCTGGTATCGGCGATCAGCCAACTATTGTAAGGGATACGAATGTTGAAGATAGAACCTGATGGAATGGGTCCGCGTTTGCCGGACCTTTTTTGTTAGATCTGCTTACACTTTTACGTCGAGGCTCTCGAACGTAGAATTTTTTGAAATGAACTCCGGCACGATTTCCTTCATCAGCGCTACTGTTTCAAACGTGTAGTGCTTGCTGGCGCTTTGTATCAGTTGTTCGATCTTTTCGTTCACTGCATGAAAATCATATTCCATTACCTTGGCAATAAGAATTTTTTCATGGTAGGTAGGCAGTGTATTTTCTTTATTACTCAACAGCTCTTCATATAGTTTTTCACCCGGACGCAACCCCGTGAACACGATGTCAATATCCGCGCCGGGTTGTCTTCCGGAAAGGCGGATCATTTTTTCGGCAAGGTCAACCACGCGTACAGGATTGCCCATGTCGAAGACAAATATTTCGCCACCCATACCCATTACGCCCGCCTCTATCACCAACTGGCAGGCCTCGGGGATGGTCATAAAATAGCGTGTAATTTCCGGATGGGTGACGGTGAGGGGTCCGCCGCGCTCAATCTGCTTTTTGAACCTCGGAATTACAGAGCCATTGCTGCCCAATACATTGCCAAAACGTGTGGTAATGAACATGGTAGGTCTGGTTCCCTTTTTCATCAGAGCCTCTTCCGAAGGATAAAGATGTTTGAAAAGACTTTGAATAAGTATCTCTGAAATGCGCTTGGAGGCACCCATTACATTGGTCGGGTTCACCGCCTTGTCGGTAGAGATCATCACAAACTTCTCCACCCCATAGCTTACTGAAAGTTCGGCCAGTACACGTGTGCCGAGTACGTTGTTCAAAATAGCAACCGAAGGATTCTCTTCCATCAGCGGCACATGTTTGTAAGCAGCCGCATGAAAAACGATATCAGGATTATACACCTCAAAGAGATGGTCCATCCGCACTTTGTCGCAAATATCTCCGATGTAGGGTTTAATGGGTGCGTTCGAGTAGTTCTCCTGAATCTCGAGGCAGAGCTCATGCAGCGGGCTTTCCGCCTTGTCGCAGAGCACAATCAGGGCGGGTTTGAACTTTATAAGCTGCCGCACCATTTCGCTGCCTATAGAACCGGCTGCCCCGGTCACCAGCACCTTCTTTCCCTTTAGTGCGTAGAAAATATTCTCGTTATGGATCTGAATAACTTCACGTTCCAGCAGGTCTTCGATGTTGATGTCTTTAAGTTGTTCCGAGCCTAGTTTGCCCTTCAGCCATTGGGAGATCGGAGGAACCTGTTGCACCCGGATGCCGTGCAGCAGGGCCATATCCACAATGAGGTTAAGCTTCTGCACAGCAATTTCCTTATTGGCGATGATGATGAGTTTCACTTCTTCATCCACCAGTTTTTTGAAAGTCGCATCATTGAGATCGTAGATGGGCAGGCCTTCCATGATCTTTCCGTGGTTGTTGGCTTTATCATCCACAAAAGCAACTACCTGCATCTGGCTTTGAGGATAGTCGTTGATCACTCTTTTAGTAAGCAACCCCTGCTCGCTCGTATCGTACACCACCGCTCTTGCCCGGTTCTTCAAAAGGTTTTCTGTAAAAAACAGTCGGTATAGGTGCCTTACCACCATGCGGTAGCCAATAAGACCAGAGCTTACAATGAAAAAATTAATCAGAATAGTAGCCCTCGATAAAAAGAAAACACCCTTCTGGTAATAAATGAAACCAATGACAAAGTAGATGATGCTTGAAATGGTGGTGATGGCCAGAAGGCGGAAGGTGTCGCGAATAGTAGTATACCGAACAATGCCCGCATAAGACTTGAACCCATAGAACAAACCTGCATTGATGGTGAGGGCCAGTGCCAGCGCAAAACTGAAGTTCTGGAAAGCCTGCTCAACATGAAAGTTAAACCGGAGAATTTGGGATACCAGTAATGCAACCCCTACGCCGGTCAGGTCTAATAAAAAGATAAGCCATCTTGGCAGGGTCTTGAATTTGTCTGGCATGTGAACTTCTTTAAAAAAATGAAGTCAGAGGGTCGTTCTTACGTAATCAGCAACAAAAATAATATGCGAATCCCGAATAATAAAGTTGTAGGAAAATTTAATTTCATGATAATGTACACGTTTTGGATGAGCCTGTTTGTTATGAGATGTAGCCATATTTGATTAGTTTCGTCTCGAAGCATTTACACTGTTCCTTTTATGCAGCCCAACTCGGTAGCAGCCCAGCTCAGGAGATCATTCCTTCTGATCAACGCTACCATCATCGTTTTTTTGTGCCTATACGTTTTTCAGGCCTTTCAGTTATACCGGCGTGCCGGCCAGTCAGAACTATGGGTAAACCGTACCAACGATGTTTTGCAGCAAATAAAATCTACTCAGACCGGGGTGCGCGACATAGAGGTGGCTCTGCAGGGATATTTGCTCACCGGCCTTGACAATTATAAAAAGACGCTGGTAGAGAAGGCGGATAAAACGATAAAGCGCACCACCTACCTTATAGATATCACCAAGGAAAACGGTGGCCAGTACCAAAGAGCGGTAACGCTACACGACCTTATCGTACAAAAAAAATCGACAGCCTTACTGCTCATCAAACAAATGGAAGAAGGGCGAATGAAACCGTCGGACCCGGACATAAAAATACTGATGAACGAAGGCAACAAGGAAATTGACGAACTACTTTCTGTAATGGAAAGCACACAGTCAGAGATGCTTGCCAGCCGAACCAGCGAAAATAAGTCCTACAGCCGCAGCCGGATTTCTTTTTCAGTCATCAGCTTTTTTCTGATCTCCGCATTTCTAAGCCTTGCGCTATACAAAGTAAGGCAAAGCATTACCCGAAAATCTCTTGCCGAAGAACAAGCCCGGAAAAAAGAAGCCAGATACAGGGCGCTTGTTGAAAATGCCGGGGTGACAACATTGATTGTGGACGAAAGTGGCGTGGTGCGCTTTGTCAGTAAAAATATTGCTACGCTGGCTGGCTACAGCGCAGAAGAAGTGCTGGAGCGCCCCTTTCATGCCCGTGTGGTGCGCGAATACAGGCCGGTGCTGCACCATGCGCTTTTTGATGCAGGCCCTCAGGCCCAGCAAAACACTTCTGCTGAAATCCAGATCATTACCGCCGATGGTCAACACAAATGGGTGATGTGCCGCATTTTTCCTGCAAGCCGTGAAACCGAACAAAGGGAATGGCAGGTGGTGCTTTGGGATATTGAAGAAGAGAAACAAAGAGCCCTGGAGATAGAGGCACTTGAAGCTGAAAATCGTAACCGCCTTAAGATCATTCAGGAAATTATTGACAATGTGCCGTCCGTGCTGTACATCAAAAATGTAGAGGGCACCTATCTGATCGTCAATAAAAAGACGGAAGAGGTGTTCCGGACGCCGGCCGCAGAACTTATCGGCCGCACAAACGAACAGATACCCAGACACACGCCGGACCGGCTAGCACTCTATCGAGAGACCGACGAATATGTGGTGCAGCATGCACGGCTGGCGGAGCTCGAAGAAACGATCTATGAAGATGGTGTGTATCTGCACTACTGGGTCGTGAAGTTTCCCCTGCTCGATGAAAAAGGAAAGGTTCAATACGTAGGCGTCATGGCTACAGACATCACCGAGCGGAAAGCCACGGAGATAAAGCTGATAGAGTCGCGTCAGGAAGCCGAGAATGCAAAAGCAGCGCAGGAGTCTTTTCTGGCCAACATGAGTCATGAGATACGTACACCGATGAATGGCATTATCGGTATGGCTAATCTTTTGATGAGCACGGATCTCAACGACGAGCAAAAAGATTTTACTGAAAGTATCCACGAATCGGCCCAAAGCCTGCTTTCTATAATCAACGATCTGCTCGATTTTTCTAAGATAAAATCGGGCAAGTTTGAGTTTGAATCCATCCCGTTTGCGCCGCGGGAAAGTATCCGGAAAGCAATTTATCCGCTACACTTCAAGGCAGATGAAAAAATGATCAAGCTCAATCTGGTGATAGACGGTAATGTGCCGGAGATACTGTTGGGCGATCCTTTGCGCCTGCAGCAAATCGTCATCAACCTGGCCGGAAATGCTTTGAAATTTACTACGCAGGGACAGGTGGAAGTGAAGTTAACGGCGGAAAAAATCGCGGCCGGAAAGGTGTCGCTGAATGTAGCAGTAAAGGATACAGGAATTGGCATCCCGCACGATAAGCTGGGGCAAATTTTTGAAAGCTTCTCTCAGAGCAAGGCCGAAGATGCACGGAAGTATGGCGGCACCGGTCTTGGGCTTGCCATCGTAAAACAACTCGTGGAGCTACAAGGCGGAGTGATCATGGTAAGCAGCACGCCGGGCAAGGGCTCTGTGTTTACCTTCTCCATACCCTATGAGGTGGCCGACGGCAGGCAGGGTGTTGTGGAACGCGACAGAGAGAACGATGCAGCAAGTTATTCACTGACGGGGTTAAGGATATTGGTGGCAGAAGACAACCTGATCAATCAAAAGGTGGTCAAAAATACGCTGGAGCGGCAAGGTGTGATCCTAACCATCGCCAGCAACGGACAGGAAGCTATTCAACAAGTGAAGCGGGGTGGGTTCGACCTGATTCTTATGGACATTCAGATGCCCGAGGTAGATGGTTACAAGGCAACACGCTACCTGCGGCAGGTAATGAAATGTACACTGCCCATCATAGCCATGACGGCCGATGCACTAAAGGGTGAGGAGGATAAATGCAAGGAAGCAGGTATGGACGGATATATTTCAAAGCCTTTTGAACCGGATCAACTCTACCGGATCATAGCAGAGAAAACAGGAATCGTTTCCGCGCATAATTCCGGTCCGGCCAACACAGAGTCGTTGCCGGCACCCGATCAGCTTGTGGACTTCAGCTTTCTGAAAGAGCTGGCCGGAGCTGACCACAAGTATTTTCATGATGTGCTGGAGATCTTTATCAGTACCATGCCGGATGGTTTGCAGCAACTGGCCTCGCTGGCCGAGGCGGGCGACGATATGGATGCACTCGCAAAGCAGGCACATTTCCTGAAATCAAGCGTCGGCGTGGTAAAGGTCGCTGATATGTTCGACCAACTGGCACGGGTAGAGCACCTGGCACGGGAACGGGCATCTCTCATGAGCATCCGGTCTCTGGTGGAGTCGTTGCAGGCTCTTTATGAAAAAGCACATCCACTGGTACTGCGCGAATGGGAAAAGCACAAAACGCGGCAGGCATAAAAAAGCAGCAACGAAAAGCTGCTGCTAAAAGTAGTTGGGTTACTGCTGCACTAAAATGAAAAGATGTGGTGTGTGTGTGTGTCCGTAACAGACTGTCTGTAGTTGGAAACAAGGCTGTGTTCCGGATCAATGAAAAAGAGTTTCTCACCGTCCCGCAGCCGGATACCAATGCTGATCAGCTTTCCATTGTCCACATTGAGGAACGCTTCAGAATCCAAGCCTTTTTTTGCCTTTAGAGAATATTCCTGACCTTCTACGATCACAACATCATGATCAATAGTGATCAGCCCCTGCTCGGCTTCCGTGGTCAGATATTCAGCATCGTCCTCAGTCCGGTCTATCCTTGTGGTGCGGATAAACGGATAAGTGGTGCGCTGACTGCTCAGCATTCGGTAAAGTACAATGGCTAAAACAACAGTAACAGAAAGTAAAAAATATTGCATAGGCATTCTCTCTTTACGCGAAAGATAGCCATTTTATTTTTAATCTTTAAATAGAACAGCCTGATTTTACACAAAAATGAAAAAGCCCCGTTTCCGGAGCTTTTGTATGCTGTTTTCTCTTGAGTTTTATTGCTGTGTAGCGGTATAAACTACATCGGTAGAATAAGTGCCGGCAGGGAATGC
>OFTY01000435.1_pt1 | contig 30281 bp, 24 predicted proteins | sample 1775061 | NCBI WGS metagenome assembly OFTY01 (sample SAMN08195773, study PRJEB24354) | sludge metagenome | isolation source: sludge from phenol fed wastewater aerobic bioreactor B | place: India: Nagpur | collected 2016-09-16 | reverse complement strand
CCACCCGACGGTGCGCGAGGCGCTCGAGGCCTCGATCCGCGACGAGAATTTCCACGTCTATGCCCCGCCCGCCGGCGTCGAGGCGCTGCGCAAGACGGTGGGCGCGGCGCACGAGCTCGGCATGTGCTATCTCACCAGCTCCTCGTGCCCCTCGGAGAACTGGTCGCGGCCGGCGAGCGAGATCGGCGATCTGTTCGGCCTCCTGCGCCGCTTCATCCTCGGTCGCGACCACGGCGCGCGCGCGGCGGCGTTCGCGACGGCGGCGGTCGCCCTCGCGCCGGTCGTCCACGACCGGGTCGTTCAGCGGACCCGAGGCCCCGATGGGACGGATCTCGTCCGTCACGGCGGCCTCAGCCCTTGGACTGGGCGAGGCGGTCGATCTGAGCCCGCATCTCGTCCATCTGGCGGCGCATCTCGTCCAGGGCCGCGCCTTCCTTGGCCGGTTCAGCCTTGGGTTCGGCGGCGGGCGCTTCGGCCGCCTCGCCTTCCGGGCGGCCATAGGCGAAGCCGGGAAACATCCGCATGGCGCGCTCGAACATGGCCATGTTCTGGCGCACGGCCTCTTCCATCAGATTGCCGCCGGGCGCGGCGGCGAAGGCGCGGGTGAACTGGCCGCGCAGCTGCTCCTGCTGGCGCGTGAACGTATCCAGCGACATCTCCAGATACGACGGCAGCACCCCCTGCATGGAGTTGCCGTAGAAGCCGATCAGCTGACGCAGGAACTGCACCGGCAGCAGGGCCTCGCCGCGGCTTTCTTCCTCGAAGATGATCTGGGTCAAGATCTGGCGCGTCAGATCGTCGTTGGTCTTGGCGTCATAGACGACGAATTCCACGCCTTCGCGCACCATGCGGGCCAGATCGTCCAGCGTCACATAGGCGCTGGTGGCGGTGTTGTAGAGCCGCCGGTTCGCATACTTCTTGATGACGACCATGCCGTCACGGGTTTTTCCGCCCTCGGATTTCTTGTCGGTCACGCTTGTTCTCGCGATGTTGCAACGCCCAAGCATCCCGCATTGCGCGCGCGAAGGCGAGTCCCGTCTTTGACGCGGGGAGTCAGGCCTGGACCAGCACCACGCCGATCAGCACGGCGGCCCAGTGCACGCCCGCGCCGGTGACGACGAAGCCGTGCCAGATGGCGCGCCGGAACTTCACCTTCTGGCTGATGAAGACGAAGACGCCCGTCGTATAGATCAGTCCGCCCGCGACCAGCAGGCCCAGCGCCAGCGGGTGCACGGTCTCGATCATCGGTTTCAGCGCGAACACCGCCACCCAGCCGAACAGGACGTAGATCACGCTCCAGAAGGCGTCGGACAGGCGCGGCGCCAGCATCTTCACCCCCGCGCCGACGATGGCCATGGTCCACACCGCCAGGGTGAAGCCCACGGACCAGGCGCCCTCGAACCGCACGGCGGTGAAGGGGGTGTAGCTGCCCGCGATCATCAGGAAGATGGCCGCCTCGTCCAGCCGCCGCAGCACGGGCCGCGCCGCGCACGGATGGGTCAGGTTGTAGACGGTCGAGGCCGCCAGCATGGCCACCAGACACAGGGCGTAGATCGCCGTCGACACCGCCGCGCCCACGCCCGCATAGACGCTGGCCAGAACGGCCAGAACCACGCCGCCCGCCGCCGCCAGCGCCAGGCCCACGGCGTGCACCCACAGATCGGCCAGGCGCTCGGCCCGCGTCTGGTAGTGTTCGATCATGTCCAGATCGTCGGGGGTGCAGATACGGCGGGCGAGGGCTTTCAGCATGGTGAGGCTTTCGGCAAGATCACGTCTCCTTCCCTTTCTGAAAGCGCGGCACGGGGCATCGTTCCCGGCCGATGGTGCGGCGCGGCGATGACGTTTTGCTGATTGCTGCATCGCAACAGGTGACGTGCGCCTGCGAATGCGGCACAACCTCGCGCAAAGAATTTCTCCAGGGAGTGAATAAAATGACCGACGTCGTCATCGTCTCCGCCGCCCGCACGCCGGTCGGCTCTTTCCTCGGCGCTCTTTCGACCCTTCCGGCGTCCAAGCTGGGCGAGGTCGCCATCAAGGCGGCGCTGTAGCGCGCCGGCGTGGCCGCTTCCGATGTGGATGAAGTGATCCTGGGCCAGGTGCTGCAGGCGGGAGCGGGCCAGGGCCCGGCGCGTCAGGCGGCCATCGGCGCGGGCCTGGCCAACGAAACCCCGGCCTGGAGCCTGAACCAGCTGTGCGGCTCGGGCCTGCGCGCCGTGGCCCTGGCCTATCAGCAGATCGGTCAGGGCGACGCCAGGATCGTCGTCGCCGGCGGTCAGGAAAGCATGAGCCAGTCGCCGCACACGGCCCAGCTGCGCAACGGCCAGAAGATGGGCGAGCTGGCCTTCAAGGACAGCATGCTTCAGGACGGCCTGATCGACGCCTTCCACGGCTATCACATGGGCCAGACGGCCGAGAACATCGCCGCCAAATGGTCGATCGACCGCGCGTCTCAGGACGCCTTCGCCGTCGCCTCCCAGAACAAGGCCGAGGCCGCCCAGAAGGCGGGCAAGTTCGCCGACGAAATCGTCCCGGTCGTCATCTCGACCCGCAAGGGCGATGTGGTCGTGGATCAGGACGAATACATCCGTCACGGCGCCACCCTCGAGGCGATGGAGAAGCTGAAGCCCGCCTTCGTCAAGGACGGCACGGTGACGGCGGCCAACGCCTCGGGCATCAACGACGGCGCCGCTGCGCTGGTGCTGATGAGCGCCGATGAGGCCAAGACGCGCGGCCTTGAGCCGCTGGCCCGCATCGCGTCGTGGGCCACGGCGGGCGTCGATCCCGCCATCATGGGCACCGGGCCGATCCCGGCGTCCAGGAAGGCGCTGGAGAAGGCGGGTTGGACCGTCGCCGATCTGGACCTGATCGAATCCAACGAAGCCTTCGCCGCCCAGTCGCTGTGCGTGGTCAAGGAGCTGGGTCTCGACCCGGCCAAGGTGAACGTCAACGGCGGCGCCATCGCCATCGGCCACCCGGTCGGCGCCTCGGGCGCACGCGTCCTGACGACGCTGCTGCACGAGATGAAGCGCTCGGGCGCCAAGAAGGGTCTGGCCACCCTGTGCATCGGCGGCGGCATGGGCGTGGCGATGTGCGTCGAGCGCTAAGCGTCACGATGCCAAGCTGAAACGACAAAGGCCGGCGAGCGATCGCCGGCCTTTTTTCCTGCGCCCCTAATCCCCGCTCATCCCGGCGGACGCCGGGACGAGCGGGAGGTGAGTGTTCAAAACCCCCGCCGCCAGCTGCCCAGCAGGGCGTAGCCGGTCGGGGCGCCCGCGCGGTGCTGCTCCTCGCGGCTGGCGACGGCCTCGAGCTGCAGCCAGGAGCCGCCGGGCAGGGCGTGCAGGCTGCGCACACTGAAGTCGATCTGACGCCCCGACGGCGCGGCCGAGAAGCGCCGCTCCGAGAAGGTCACCGGGTCGAAATAGTCCAGCGGCGCGTCGGCCAGATAGGCGCTGAACGTCCCATCCTCGATGCGCAGGGGCTGGGAAATCTCCCACGTCAGGCTGCGGCAGCCCAGGGCCTTGGCGAAGGACAACGTCGGACAGGCCGACTGCAACGACGCCCGCCACGTCGAGCTGATCGCGGGGGCCGACAGGTGCAGGAACCGCCCCTCCAGTTCGGTGCGGCCGAAGCCCGCCTCGCCCGACAGGGTGAAGCCGCGCCCCAGATCCACATCCGCCCCGACCGCTGCAAAGCGGGTGCGCGACGGCAGGGCGAAGTCCGACTGCGTCGGCAGATAGGCGCCCAGCGGGCCCATCCGCTCGTCCAGAGCCCCGAGACTGAACGACAGTCCCCCTCGGTCTTGGCCGCCGCTCTCGGCGCGCCAGTCCAGTCCGGCGCGGGCGTAGGTCGAGGCGTCGCGCTCGACCGGACGCAGGGGGGCGCGCCGGTCGCCCGATCCGCTCTCGGCGCTGAAGGTCAGGGCGCCGAAACTAAAGGCGCCGCGCAGGGCGTGGTCGGCCTGGCTCAGCGCCACGAAGCCGTCGCCGGAGCCGCTGCGGAAGGGCGAGCGCGCCCCGCCCTGACCCTGCCACGCCGCGAAGGACAGCCGTCCCGCCTGAACGTCGAACAGGGCCTCGCTGCGCGGTTCGTCGCCCAGCCACGGCGCGTCATAGGGGCCGTAGCGCGCCACGACCGGCTCGGGCAGTTCGACCGGCACGGCGGCGGCCAGGGACAGTCGCGTCCCGCCGGGCGCGTCCAGCGACACCTGCGACTGACGCATGGGCGTCGGCGTCTCGGGCTGCCAGCTGCGGCGCGGGGCAGAGCCGTAGGCCAGGCCCAGGTCGACGCGGAACAGCCTCTCATACTCGTCGTAGGCGATGGTGCTCAGCGCCCCGGTCCGACCCATCGCGTCCCCGAACGGCCCGCCGACATGGGCGCCGGGCGCGATGGCGATGCTCACTGATGCGCCGGCCGCCATGGGCGAGGCGGTTGCGCCGACGGGCTGGAACGCGCGGGCGATATCCAGGGCTCCGCGTCCGAAGGTGACGTCGGTCCCCGCGTCGCCGAGATCCGCCCCGGTGCGCAGCAGAATGTCCACCGCCTCCCGTCCAGTCAGATTGGGGAAGGCCTCCAGCAGCAGGGCCAGGGCGCCCGCCACGGCGGGCGAGGCGAAGGAGGTGCCGTTGACCCGCCAGCAGCCGTCGCCTTCGCAGCCCACGATCACATCGACGCCCGGCGCCGTCAGATAGACGCCCTGCGAAACGCCCGCCTTATTGGAGAAATCGCCTAGTTGGCGCGCGCGATCATGGGCGCCGACGACGATGATGGAGCCGGCGAAGCGCGGGTCGCTGGCGTATCGGCCAGGCCATTCGGGATTGGCGCCCGCCTCATTGCCGGCGGCGATGGCGAAGATGATCCCGGCGTTTACCGCGCGCTGCAGGGCCGCTTCGAATTGGGAGCCTAGAGGCGTCTCGCCGCCCAGGGACAGATTGATGATCTTGGCCCCGTTCTGAACCGCGTAGTCCAAAGAGCGCACCAGGTCGGATGATCGGAAACAGACCTTGTCGTCGGGGTCCGTGCAGTCGCTGACATCGGCGCGAATCGACAAGATGGTCGAGTTGAAGGCGACGCCGACGGTGCCGAAGCCGTTGAAAGGCGCGGCGATGATGCTGGAGACATTGGTCCCGTGGTCGTCCGCACCTTGCGGCTGGTTGCGGCCGGGCACCACATCGGTCGACAGGGGAGAGACGTTCACCCCCAGATACTGATGGTTCAGCTTGATGCCGCTGTCCACCACGGCGACGGTCACGCCGCGCCCGGTGGCGCCTCTCTGCCAGGCGCTCATGGCGCCGACGTCTCCGACGCCCCAGTTGCGCAGATATTCGGCGGACGTCGCGCTGGGGATGGCCGGAGGAGGAGGAGGAGGAGGAGGAGGAGGAGGAGGAGGAGGCGGCGGAGGTGGAGGCGGAGGCGGCGGCGGCGTGACGATGCCGCCGCCCGTTCCGCCGCCCCCGCCGCCGCAGGCTGCCAAGGGCAGGGCCAGCAGGCCCAGAACGCTGATAGAGACGGCGTATCGCCGCAGACGCTGAACGGACATGGTTCCCTCTCCCGAAACCTATCCAGCCATTAGGCTGGTTTCAGAGAGATTGACGAGTCCGTCCGATCCGGTGACGGACGATCAGTCGCGCAGCAGTTCGTTGACGCCGGTCTTGGCGCGGGTCTGGGCGTCGACGCGCTTGACGATGACGGCGCAGTACAGCGACGGGCCGCCGTTCGGATCGGGCAGGGCGCCCGGCACCACGACGGAATAGGCCGGCACCTCGCCGCGGAAGATCTCGCCCGTGGCCCGGTCGACGATCTTGGTCGAGGCCGCCAGATAGACCCCCATGGCCAGGACGGCGCCTTCGCGCACGATGACGCCCTCGGCCACCTCGGCGCGGGCGCCGATGAAGCAGCCGTCCTCGATGATGGTCGGATTGGCCTGCAGCGGCTCCAGCACGCCGCCTATCCCTGCGCCGCCCGACAGGTGGACGTTCTTCCCGATCTGGGCGCACGAGCCGACCGTGGCCCAGGCGTCGACCATCGAGCCTTCATCGACATAGGCGCCGATGTTCACGAAGGACGGCATCAGCACCACGTTCTTGCCGACATAGGCGCCGCGACGAACGACGGCGCCCGGCACCGAGCGGAAGCCGGCGGCCTGATAATCGGCGGCGCTCCAGTCGCCGAACTTGTTGGGCACCTTGTCCCAGAAGGGGCCGACGGCGACCGGATGATCCGCCGACAGCGGCAGGGTCGGGGCGTGGCCCGCGCGCATGATGACGTTGTCGTTCAGGCGGAAGGACAGCAGCACCGCCTTCTTCAGCCACTGGTGCGTGCTCCACACGCCGTCGGCGCCGCGCGAGGCGACGCGCGCCTGGCCGGAGTCCAGCAGGGCCAGGGCGGTGTCGACGGCGTCGCGCACTTCGCCGCGCGTGGCGGCCGAAACTTCGGCGCGGGCTTCCCAGGCGGCCTCGATGACGGATTCCAGGTGGGTCAGTTCGGTCATTGCGGATCTCCGTCCAGCATGGCGGTGGTCAGGAAGGGGCCGAGGGAGGCGGCCCGGTGTTGGATGTGGTCGCCCTCGGCGGTGAAGGCCTTGGTTCCGACCAGCACGGTGGTCATGCCCAGGTCGCGCGCCGGCTCCAGGTTCTTGGGCGTATCCTCGAAGAAGCAGGCGGTGGCCGGATCGACGCCGAAGCGCGCCAGCATCTTGTGGAAGGTGCGCGGGTCCGGCTTGGGGATCAGGTCGGCGTCCTCAAGCGCGAACACCCCGTCGAAGAAGGGCGTCAGCTCCAGCTTCTCCATCACCCGCTGGGCGTGACCGGCCGAGCCGTTGGTGAAGATCAGGCGCGGACCCTGCAGCCGCTCCAGCGCCGCGTGCAGGCCGGGATCGGGCGCCAGCGCGTCCAGCGGCACGTCATGCACTTCGGCCAGGAAGTGATGCGGGTCGATCTCATAGTGCATCATCAGCCCGGCCAGGGAGGTGCCGTAGTCATGCAGATAGCCGCGCTGCACCGACAGGGCTTCGGCCGATTCCAGGCCCGAGGTCCGCACGACGTACTGGTTGATGCGCTGCTCCACCTGACGCAGGAACTGCGTCTCCGGCGGGTACAGGGTGTTATCCAGATCGAAGACCCAGGACCGCACATGGCGCAGGTCCGCGCCGATCTCGGTAGGCGCGGTTTCAGGCGCCGTGTTCGACGCCGAACCCGTCACTTCCGCCTGACCAGGGTGCCGGCGCCGTGCTCGGTGAACAGCTCGACCAGCATGGCGTGCGGGCGGCGCCCGTCCAGGATGACCACGGCCTCGACGCCCGCGCGGATGGCGGCCATGGCCGTCTCCAGCTTGGGGATCATGCCGCCGGTGGCGACGCCGTCGTCGATCAGGCTCTGCGCCTCGTCCAGCGTCATCTGGCGAATGATCTCGCCGTCGGCGCCCTTGACCCCCGGCACGTCGGTCAGCAGCAGCATCCGCTTGGCGTGCAGGGCGCCCGCGACGGCCCCGGCGACGGTGTCGGCGTTGACGTTGTAGGTCTGGCCGTCCTCGGCCACGCCGATCGGAGCGATGACCGGCACCCAGTCTTCGGTCTCCGAGGCGATCAGGCCCTTGATCAGCTTGGGATCGACCTTGGTCGGCTCCCCGACGAAGCCCAGGTCGACCTCGTGTTCGATCATGCTGTCGGGATCGCGCTTGGTGCGCTTGGTCTTCTCGACCGTCAGCAGGCCGGCGTCCTTGCCCGACAGGCCGACGCCGCGCACGTCGGCTTCCTTGCCGGCGACGGTGATCCAGTGGGCGATCTCTTTGTTGACCGCGCCGGACAGGACCATCTCGGCCACCGACATGGTGTCCTTGTCCGTCACGCGCAGGCCGTCGACGAAGGCCGACTTGACCCCCGCCTTGTCCAGCATGGCGCTGATCTGCGGGCCGCCGCCGTGGACCACCACGGGGTTCACGCCCATCAGCTTCAGCAGCACCACGTCCGCGGCGAACTGCTTCGCCACGGCGCTCTCGCCCATGGCGTGGCCGCCGTATTTGATGACCACGGTCTCGCGGTCATAGACTTGGATATAGGGCAGGGCCTCGGCGAGCGTCTTCGCCGTTTCCCAGCCGCGTTCCTCGGATTGCCGATCAGTCTCTATCATCGTGCGCGCTCGATAGCCCCAAGGGCGGCGGGAGTCACGCATGAAGGCGTCTGAATCAAAGACGCATCAGGGTTCAGCGCGGGGCGTCCTCGAACACGGCGCAGGCCTGGTCGAAGTCGAGGCGAAGCTCGTCCAGCGCGCGGTGCAGATCGGGGTGCTCGCCATGACGGGACAACTGCAACAGGCCGTCATGCGCTCGGGCGATGCTGGCCGGGACCGGCGAGGTGTCCGACTGCCGCCGGAGGTCGCTGGACAGGAAGGCGTCGATCTCGGCCGAGACGGCGTCATCGAGATTGAGCGGCGTCGAGGACATCTGGCTGAGTTCGGCGAAATTCGCCCGCCATCTCGTCAGGAAGTCCGGCCACATGACGAATCGTCGGGGCAGGCCGCGCGAAGCGTGCTCGGCGTCCAGAACATGGCGCATCCACAGACGCAGGGCATGGCTGCGTCCCATGGCGTTGCGCGACACCAGGGAAGCCGCGACCTCTGACGGCGCGCGGAAGGGGCTGACGATCAGGAGGTCATACCCGGCTTCGGTGAGCGCCTGGCGCCAGAAGGGAAAGAGCCGGCAGATGCGAGGGTCTTTGAGCACGATGGTCTCAGCCGCGCCGAACTCGTCGTGGATCAGTGCGGCGGCGTCGCTGCGCAGGCCGGGGGCGGCCAGGATCGAACGCCCCGGGAGCGTCTGCCAGTCATGCCAGTTCGACCCTTCCTGAGCGAGCAGTCGGTCATTGAAGTCGGCGACGGCGCTGCTTTCCCAGAAGCCTTTGGGGTTGTCTTCGGCGGCCGGCATCAGGTGTTTCGGCGCCGTCGCCCCCGCCAAGGCCAAGGCGCCCGCGACGGACGAGGTGCCGCTGCGATGCATCCCCAAGACGATCAGGGCCGTTTTCTTCGTCATCTTCGCCAACGCCGTTTGTCTGAAGACTGTCACTAGCGGTTCACGACAGCCCGTCCTAGCCTTCGCATTGGGGGCGCCACGGTCTAATAGGACGCGATGAATCTCTATCCAGTGATCATGTGCGGCGGCTCGGGCACCCGGTTGTGGCCCGCCTCTCGCCCCTCTCGACCCAAGCAGTTCATTCCCCTGGCGGGCAATCGATCGCTGTTCCAGGAAACCGCCATGCGCGTAGCGCCGCTCGTCGGCGACGGCGTCATGGTCGTGGTCGCGGGTACGCGTCACCGGGAATGGGTCATAGAGCAGCTGGAGCAGCTGGGTCTGCAGGACCGCACCCATATTCTGCTGGAGCCCGAAGCGCGCGATTCGGCCGCCGCCATGGCCGCCGCCGCCGCTTGGACCTTGGCGCGCGATCCCGAGGCGGTGAACGTCTTCGTCGCCTCCGACCACCATGTGCCGGACCACGAGGCTTTCCGTCAGGCGGTGCGCAAGGGCGCCGCGGCTGCGGGCGCGGGACGAATCGTCACCCTGGGGGTGAAGCCGACCTCGCCGTCGACCGCCTATGGCTACATCAACCCGGAAGGACCGGGTCTGGCGCCGGTCAAGGCCTTCCGCGAAAAGCCGGATCGCGACAGCGCGGCCGAGTTCATTCGCGACGGCTATCTGTGGAACAGCGGCAACTTCATCGTTTCGGCCGCCACCCTGGTCGAGGAGCTTGAGGCGCGCGCCCCTGGCGTGGCCGATGCGGCCAAGCGCTCCTTGGGCGACCTGGCGCCGGGGCATGTGCAGGTGCTGGGCGACGCCTTCCGGGATGCGCCCAAGATCTCCATCGACTACGCCGTGATGGAGAAGACGTTGCGCGCTTCGGTCCTGGCGGTCGATTTCGCCTGGTCGGACCTGGGCGCCTGGGACGCCATCGCCGAGACCGGCGAGGGCGAATTCGGCTCGCACATCTTCGAGGATTCCGAAGGTTGCCTGGTTCGTGCGCCGGAAGGCGTGCTGGTCGGCGTCCTGGGAGTCAGCAACCTGGCCATCGTTGCCGAGGATGACGCCATTCTGGTCTGTGATCTGGACCGGGCTCAGGACGTGAAGAGCGTGGTCGAGCGCGTACGCACGGCGTTCCCTCAACACCTCGATTTCCGCAAGGCCGAGCCTGAGAGCCTGGAAGTCGGCGGTCGTCGCTTCGGCGACTGGCTGAGGCAGTCCGCCCTGCCCTTGTGGGCGACGCTGGGACAGGACGAAGACGGCCGGTTCGCCGAGGCTATCAGCCTGGATGGTCATGTGATGAAGGTCGCGCGTCGTGCGCGGGTTCAGGCGCGGCAGATATGGACCTACGCCGAAGCGGGGCGCCTCGGGTGGACCGGGCCCTGGCGGCGCGCCGTCCGTCTGGGCGCCGAACGGTTGGCGACCGAGTATCTGCGTGCGGACGGCCTGTGCCGGACATTGCTGACGGCGGACGGCGCGTCGCTGGACGACACCGCCATGCTGTACGATCAGGCGTTCGTGCTTCTGGCGCTGCAATCGGCGCGCGCGCAGGCGACGGATCCGGCGGACATCGAACAGCGCGCCCTTCAGATCCGCGATATCCTGCAATCCCAGCGCTTGTCGGACGGCGGATGGCAGGAGCAGGGAGAGCATCCCTATCAGGCGAACGCCCATATGCACCTGCTGGAAGCCTGCCTGGCCTGGGAAGAAGGCGGCGGCGACGCCGGCTGGGCTGAAATGGCGGATGAGGTGGTGCGACTGGCTCTCACGCGCTTCATTGATCCGACCGGGGGCTTCCTGCGGGAGTTCTTCGATGCGGCCTGGCGTCCGGCGACCGGCGAAGAGGGCCGTCTCGTCGAGCCGGGGCATCAGTTCGAATGGGCCTGGCTGCTGACGCGGTACGCCCGTTTGCGCGGCGATACGGCTCTGTTGGGCCATGCGCGGCGGTTGTATGATTTCGGCGTCAAGGGCGTCAGCGACAGCCGCGTCGCGCTGGACGCCATCAACGCCGATGGACGCCCACGGGGCGAACGCGCCCGGCTCTGGCCGCAAACCGAATGGCTAAAGGCCGCGCTGATCCTGGCGGAGACCGCCGAGGACGGTGAACGCCGCCGCTACCTGGCCGATGCGTCCGACGCGCTGCGGGCCTTGTGGCTCTATCTGACGCCGAACGGGGCCTGGCGCGACAAGCGGCTGGGCCGCAAGGGCTTCATGAACGAGGCGGCGCCAGCCAGCTCCTTCTATCACATCATGGGGGCGTTCGGGCAGCTGAGCGCCAGCGCCCGCCGTCTCGGCCTGACGGTCGGCGACACGAGCAAGCCCCTGAGCTGAGCCATGCTGAGCGGCCGGTCGGCTATTGGAGAGAGCCATGACGATGAACAATGTCCTGGTCACGGGCGGCGCCGGCTATATCGGCAGCCATACCTGCATGCGCCTCGCTGAGGCCGGCTTTCAGCCGGTGGTCTTCGACAATCTGTCGAACGGGCACAGGGAGGCCGTGCAATGGGGGCCGCTGGAGGAAGGCGACGTCCGTTCGCCCTCCGACGTTCAGCGTGCCTTGGAGCGGTGGCGGCCGGTCGGCGTGATCCACTTCGCGGCCTTGATCGAGGTCGGCCTGTCGTTCGATCAGGTCAGCGATTTCTATGCCGTGAACGTGGGCGGCGCGCTCAATGTCCTGGCCGCTATGAGCGCGGCGGGCGTGGCGCCTTTCGTCTTCTCCTCGACCTGCGCCACCTATGGCGAGCCGCAGTATCTGCCGTTGGACGAGGCCCATCCGCAGCAGCCGATCAATCCCTATGGCCGCACCAAGCTGGCGGTCGAACAGGCGCTGGCGGACCTGGAGCGTTTCGGGACGATCCGCCCGATCATCCTGCGCTACTTCAACGCTGCGGGCGCCGATCCTGAAGGTCGTATCGGCGAGCGGCATGAGCCCGAGACCCACGCCCTTCCCCTGGCCATCCGGACGGTGCTGGGGCAGAGGGCGACCTTCTCAATCTTCGGCCAGGACTATGACACGCGCGATGGCACGGCCCTGCGCGACTATGTCCATGTTCTCGATCTGGCGGACGCTCACGTGCTGGCGCTGCAACGTCTGCTGGAGGGCGCGCCGGGCGGGAACGCCTTCAATCTGGGCACGGGCGCCGGAACGACGGTGAAGGAGTTGATCGCGGCGGTGGAGCAGGCCAGCGGCCGTCCGTTGCCGACCGTGCCGCAGCCGCGTCGCCAGGGGGATGCGCCCAGCCTCGTGGCCGACAATGCGGCCGCCGCCCAGACGCTGGGCTGGCGACCGCAATGGGGCCTGGCCGATATGGCTCGGCACGCCTGGAACTGGCACGCGAAAGGCTGAACGCGCGCCGCCCAGAGGTCAGACCAGGGCGGCGGCCAGGGCCTGACGCTCTTCGTCCGTGAGGATACGCTTCAGAAGAACCGGCAGGCGGTCCTTGAACTCGGGGCTTTCCATGCAGCTGCGCAGGTCGTCGCGATAGGTGCGGTCCCCATTGCGCAAGGCGGCGAGCGAGGACACGCGGCCGCCAGGGTCCGGGGTGCGCCCGAACATCACCTGATAGACGGCTTCGACAAACTCTTCGTTCGCCTCTTCGCGCTCGCCGTAGTGCTCGTGTCGGGGGAGAGCCGACGTATCCAGGCCCGCCGCGGCCAGGCTCTGGTTTACGGCTTCTTCGATCCGCTTGACCCGTAGCCACATCGGGCCAGCGTCGCGCACGATTTGTCGAATGAAGCGAGAGTTCCAGTTGAAGACACCTTCGTCACGCAGAAGCGCCGCTTCGAAACCGTCGATGGCGTTCATCGAGTCGTGAAGGATCGCCTGATCGTCGATCACATCGCCCCAAACCTGCTCGGCGGACAGCACGTCCAGGGGCGGGGCCATGAATTTTTCGAACCACAGATCGACGAGTTCGCGGCCCTTGGCGTGGCCCAGATTGATGGCGAACACGCCGGCGTTGATGTCCCACCAGCGCGGCGGCGTCAGGCCGCTGGGAGCGGCGATCAGGGCGTATTGGTTCCGTTCGGCGAGATAGGCGCCGATGTCGAACGACAGGTCGGCGATGTAGGCGTCCGCATCAACATAGATGATCCAGCCGTCATAGCCGCTCTCGACGTAGGATTTCGATTCAGGGACGCGTGCCAGGGCTGGGCGCCGCGCTTGATGCCGTAGAAGCACTCGTAGGCGTGGCCGAATTTTTCGCAATAGGCCTTAAGCGACAGCGAGGATCGGTCGATCAGCGGGCGATATTTCGAGACGTCGGACGTCTGAATGAACGTGATCATGTCGTGTCTTGCGACCCTTTGCTTGGCGAGCGCAGTTCAGAGTGGGAGGTTGGAAACGGCTTCGCCTGATGGCGATAAAGAAGAAGGTTTGGCGGGCTTATGCCGGTGGAGCTGCTAGGCTCTACAGCAAGCCGGTGGTGTCGAACCGGAAGTCCGGGTGATAGGGGCCAGGCAGTTGGCCTGCCCATTTCGAAGCGAACTCCTCGCTCCACACCCGGTCGTCCAGATCGGCGGAGATCCGCTTTTCGTCCTCGACGATTTCGCCGTCAGGGTGGGCGGCCGCCTCGTCAGGCCAGCGGCCGAACAGGGTCAGATAGGCCATGTCCCGGAACGACTGGGCGCCGTGGCGGCGATAGTGGTTCATGGCAAAGGGCAGCAACTGCTCCAGGCCGGGGCAGCCGCGGGGGGCACGGACTTCGCCCAGCAGCTCCTCCACGCTCAACGAGCGGGTGACGCTGGGGGGCGGGGGCATGTCCTCGGCGTCGAGCGACAACGATTTCAGGATGCGGCCCGAGACGGCGCAGGCGACCTCGACCCGCTCGCCCAGGGCGATGGCCGCGCGCAGGCCCTGCAGCTCGAACCCGCACCAACCGCTGCGCAGGCCTTCCTTGGCTGCAGCCGCAGAGAAGCCGCCGGCGACGGCGAAGCTGATGGGAGTGTCGTTCGCGGACAGGCGCAGAAGGCAGGGGCCGCCCGACTGGGGCGCGGCGTAGCCGAAGACGCGCGCGCCTTCGATCAGCACTTCGGACACAGCCACGGGGGCGTTGGAATAATGGGGGCTGGTCATCACTGTTCCTTCACCCAGCGCGCGATTTCCGCATAGCAACGCTCCCAGCCGTGGGGGGCTGTGCGCTGCAGGAGGTCGGGGATCGACTGCCCGGCCGAGCGCGTCTGAACGGCGCGAAGTTCGGCGGTTCGCAGCGCCTGGGCGAACTCGAACTGTTCGGTCGGATCGAAGAAGACGCACTGCTCGGGGAAGACTTCCGGCATGCTCGAGCTGTTGGAGCAGACCGTCACCTTGCCCAGGGCGCCGGCTTCCAGAACCGGCAGGCCGAAGCCCTCGAAGAAGGAGGGATAGATGCAGAAGGCGCTGTTCAGCATTAGCGCCGTGCGCTCTTCATTCGAGATAAAGCCGGTGAACAGGATGCGGTCGGCGGCGACGCCCGCGCCATCCAGGCGCTTCATCAGCCGGGTCTTCTCGTCCAGCCAGCCGTCACGGCCGACGAAGACGACCTTGTACCGCGAGGCGAAGCCCGGATCGGTCATCAGATAGTCGAAGATCAGGCTGCCGTTCTTGCGCGGTTCCAGGGTGCCGATGACCACGACATAGGGTTCGACCGACAGTTCGGGGCGCAGTTGCAGGGCTCCGGCGCTGAGCTCGTTCGGTTCGAACTCGCAGCCCAGGCGGATGACGGACATCTCCGAGCGCGGCTTGCCGAAATAGGCCTCGACGTCGGTCAGGGTCGCACGCGATACGCAGAACAGGTGGTCGGATGTCTCCACATCCGACCGGATCCGGTTGGCGAAGTGGAAGATGTTTTCGGCGTTGTGGAACTGCGGCGTCACGACCGGGCTGAGGTCGTGGATGATGGCGGCTTCCTTGCCGAAGTAGCGGCGCACCGGCTTGATGTTCGGGAAGACGGCGACCATTTCGGCCGCCTCGGCCTGCGGGATCGGCGCCACGTCCCAGACCAGCTGCGACAGGGCGTCCAGCCCTCCCGCGCCGGAGCGCTGACGCAGGAATTTCACCACCAGCTCGCGCGGCAGGGGCACGGTCTCGTGGGTGAATATCCAGTCGATGCTCTGATCTTCCAGGGCGTGGCGGACCAGGGCGGCCACGACGTTAGGAATGCCGGTCCAGTGTTCTTCGAACAGGGCGCCGACATCGAGGACTGCCTTACGCGTCATGCTTGGCCTCCCTGGGCCTTGAGCTGTTCAACCGTGCTCCAGAAACGCTCGGCGAAGGGGGCGAGGCCGAACTGGTTGCGAACCTCCTCGAAGGCCGCCGAAGACCTGTGGGCGTAATCGGCGTCTTCTAGCGTCACGGCCCGCTCCAGCGAGGCGCGGACGTCTTCTGCGGCGACGTAGTTGGTGTCCGTCCCGAACATCCGGTAGCGGGCGGCCAGGCGGATATCCAGCGGGCGCGGTTCGGACGGAATGACGACGGCGTCGTTCTCGGAAATATAGTCGCCCATGGCGGTGTGATTGACCGTCACCGGCACCACGCCCCGGCCCATGGCCTCGATCAGCGGCAGGTTCTGTCCCTCGGCGTAGGAGGTGCAGACATAGTAGGTCGCCGCGTCATAGAGACGGTTCAGCTCATTGCGCGTCAGCACCGAGTCGGTCAGCCAGATACGGTCGCTGACCATGGGCGGGATCAGGCGGCCCGCGTCCGAAACCTGTTCTTCCATCAGGATGCGGTTGGCCAGGCGCTTGGCCCGATGCGGCGTCGTCATCTTCAGCAGCAGAAGCGCGTTCGGGCGCTGCTCCAGGAAGCGCATGAACCCGGTCAGCATAGGCTCGATCTGCTTGCGGTAGTCGTGGACGTTGAAGACGCTGAGGAAGATCTCCGGCCGTTCTTCTCCGTCCAGGGAGGACAGGATGGCGGGCAGGGAGATAGCCTTGTTCCGCGCAGCGTGGTCGAGCATGGGCTGAAGGCGCGGCAGGATGCTCAGCGGTTCCCAGTTGATCCCGGCCAGGTCGCGGCCGATGCGTTCCAGTTCGCGCAGGTCCGGGCGGTGCGAACGCGGGCGACGGGCCAGGTTCGACAGGACCGGCGAGGGCACGCGCGTGGCCGGCTTGGTGATCTGGGCGGCGACGGCGGCCGTCGCGTGATGCGACGTGACCCACAGCTCGTCCGCGACATCCAGCATCTGGGCCTGGTCGGCGAAAGCGTGATGGCTGAAGGCTTCGGTCGGCAGGCGCAGCCGATCGAACTCCCAGGCGAAGCAGTTGATGTTGTAGGCGCCCTTCAGCACCCGCATCCGCTCGGGCGGATAGAAGCCCAGGTGGATGTTGACCTCGGCGCCCGATCGGTCGCGAATGTCGGAGATGTATTCCGGCTTGTCGATTACCGTGTAGTCGACCTCCATCTCCTCGAAGGCCTGGATAAAGCCGCGCATGGCGAAGGAGTAGGAATAGTCGGCGGCGCCCAGTCCGGCCGAGGCTGCCTCCTTGTCTCCCTCGTGAACCTGGCCGCCGGGCACCGAGAGGAAGACCCGCAGGGGCGCCTTGGGCGCGCTGGGGTTGGCGCCGCGGAAAACGGCGGTGTTGTCGATCCGCCGGAACAGCTTCAGCTGCAGCGCGATCTCGTCGGCGGCGGGATGGCCAAGGGCGGCGGCCGTCTCGAACTCGCGCGCGGCGGTGTCGAAATCGCCGCGGATCTTGGCCAGGTGGCCGAGCTGCAGGGCAGCCTCGGCGCTGTCGCCGTCCAGTTCCCGAGCCTTGGCGTAGGCTTCCGCCGCGCGGGCGTGGAAGCCGGCTTCCTTCAGCGCATGGCCGTACTGGATCCAGACGCCGGGCTTGGCGGGCTCCATCGCGCAGATCTGGCGCCGGTAGAGCACGTCCAGCGCCCAGTCCCGTTGAGTGCGGGCCTTTTCGGCCTGACGTTTCAAGTCCTGTGTTGAGCGGCGACGGCCGGTCAGGGGAGCGCTCAGCTCCGCGAGACTCCGGGCGATGCCCTGAGGCATCGGTATCTTGTCACTCATCAACGGCTCCCGAAGCGTCTGGAAATGCGGCCGGCCGACCCTGCACGCGGCAGACCAAGTCCTGTCCGTATCGTCAAGCCCTGCAGTAGCGAATATATCGACGGTTTATGTGGAGGCGAACCGGGATCGTCGATCTATCTGCAAGGCGCAACGCCATGAGCCTGCATCGACGAAGAGGCAGGAGCGGTCTAGAGACAGGCAGTCTTACGGGGGTGATGTTTTTATGACGGCAGGGAAAGAGGCGGACGTGCACGCTTGGGACGAAGAGGATGTCCTCAGCCTGTACCGGTTCGCCCTGCGACGCGAGGCCGAGTCTGAAGAGACCGTCCGCGACATGCGGACCTGGTCGCCGGACAGGCTGGTGCGCACCTTCTTCACCTCGCCGGAATTTTTAGGGCCGCTGGAAACCGCCTTCCAAAGGGGTGATCGTCCATGGGGCGAGGAGGGCGGCGTGCCTGACCAGACCATCCGGGCCTGGGCGGCGGCGCGATTGCCTTTGTCGGATGAGGGGAAGGATGCTCTTCGCCAGGCGCCGGCGTCATGGGCCCGCGTCTATTGGCTCCTGTTCAGTGATCTGGAGTTCGGTCAGGTCGTCAGCGCAGACCTGATCGGCGGCCCTCAAGGGGTGGCGCGGCTGGAGGCCGCCGCTGCGGTGGACGGTCGCGTTGAACAGGTGGACGGACATGTGGTGCGTGGCTGGGCGGTTCGCCTGGATCATCTCGAAGAACCGGCGGTCGTGGAGGTCTGGTCGGACGGCGCCTTTTACAGCGCGGTGACGGCCGACCTGTTTCGGCGCGACATTCAGGATCGGCTCGGCGGCGATGGACGAGCCGGCTTCCAGCTTAATCTGCCCGCGGGCGTAAGCCGCGGCCAGGGCGGCGGGATCGAGATTCAGGTTCAGGGCGTCGTCATCGGGCGCGTTCAGCTGCATCGTGATGAACTGGCGCTGGACGATATGGCGGCCGCCGCGCGGGAACTGGCGGAGGTCCGCGCCCTGCTTGAACGGCTCGAAGCGCGGATGCCCTGGGTCGAGGCCAGCCTGGCTCAGCCCCTGTCCAACTATGAGGCGTATGCGGCGAGCTGGCGCGATACCGGTCTGGACGCCGCCGCGTCATCGCGTCGCAGTCTCGCGGTGATCGACGCCGTCGGCGCTTCGCCGCGCGAACTTGACGACACGGTCCGCAGCCTGATGGCGCAAACCGTGCCGCCGGACGCATTGTCGATCGCCCTGGTCGTCGACAGGGGCCAGGCCGCTTTCGCAGAGGATCTGCGCAACCGCTGCGCCTGGCAGGGGCTGGGGGGCGTGTCGGTCCATGCCGTCGAGGCGACGTCTGCGGCCAAACGCATCATGGCGGCGGTGGAGCAGGTCGGAGCGCGCGGCGAGGACTGCCTGCTGATCCGTGCGGGCGACGAGCTGGCGCCGGGCGCCCTGCGCCGGATCAACGCCCGCATGGATCGCAACGCCAGGGTGCAGGCCGTCTATTTCGACGAGGACCGTTTCCTGGACGGCGAGCAGGAAAAGGATCCGGCCCTGCGCCGCCGCGTCGATCCGGTGCTCAAGCCGGGCTTTGATCGCGATCTGTTGCTTCAGACGCCCTATGTCGGCCGGTGTGCGGCCTTCCGCACCGACGCTCTGCGCCGTCACGGCCTTGATGAAGCCGCAGGCGATGATTTCGCGGCCGAGCTCATGCTTCGCATCGACGCCGGCGGCGGCGCGATCGACCATGTCGGCCGGGTGCTGCTGACCCGCTGGAGCTCGGCGCCGTCGGCTGCGTCGTGGCGGTCGGCGGTCGAGGCGCATGCGCGCGCCGAGGGCGCGGCGGTTCTGGATCACGAAGACGAACTGGGCGCTCAGGTTCCAGGGGCTGTCCGCCTGCGTCGCCGCGCCGATGTAGCCAAGGCCTGCATCATCATCGCGACCAAGGACGCCCTCGACCTGCTGCGGCCCTGCGTCGAGAGCATTCAGGCGAACCGCGCGGCCAACGCCACGCCCCATGAATTGCTGATCATCGACCATCAGAGCCAGGATCCGCAGACCCAGGCCTATCTGGCGGATCTTGAGGCGGCCGGAGAGGCGCGCGTCATGCCGTACGAAGGGGAGTTCAACTGGGCGCTGATGAACAACCTCGCCGCGGCCCAGACCGACGCCGAGGTGCTGGTCTTCCTCAACAACGACACCGTGGTCCACACCCGCGACTGGCTGGATGAGCTGGTCAGCCAGGCCCAGCGGCCCGAGGTCGGCGTCGTCGGCTGCCGCCTGCTCTATGAGGACGGCACCATCCAGCACGCAGGCTTTGTGGCGCGCGAGGAGGTCTACTCCTTCCTGATCCACGAGGGCGTGGGCGACAGCGGCGACGACGGCGGCTACCTGGGCCGCCATGCCCTGATGCACGCTTGCGTCGCCGTGACGGGGGCCTGCATCGCGGTTCGCGCCGAGGCGTTCCGCGCCCTGGGCGGGTTCGATTCCGCCAGCTTCCCGGTCGAGGGCAACGACGTGGACCTGTGCCTGCGCGCCCAGGCCGAGGGGCTGAAAGTCCTCTACGACCCCTATGCGACGCTCTACCATCTGGAGTCCAAGTCGCGCGGCTTCAACACCGATCCCGTGCGCCAGGCCCGCGCCGAAGCCGCATCGCGTCTGCTGTGGAATCGCTGGAGCCAGGGGTTCAGCCGCGACCCCGGCTTCAATCCGCATTTCGACCGGTTGTCGCGACCCTTCTCGCGGCTGCGGCCGCCGCCGTCCTACGCGGGCTGATGGCGGGGCCGGTCCTGATCCTCGGCGCCGGCGGCCAGGTCGGCCGCGCGACCCTCGCCGCCCTGGCGCGCGCGGGGCGGCCTGTCGTGGGCCTGAACCGAAGCGAACTGGACATCACCGACCCGGCCGCCGTCGAGGCGGCCTTCGCGCGCATCCGCCCCGCCGCGGCGATCAATGCGGCGGCCTATACGGCGGTGGATCGGGCCGAAGCCGAGCCCGAGGCGGCCGAGGCCGCCAACGCCCGCGCGCCGAGCCTCATCGCCGCCGCCGCCCGCCGCCATGACGCCGCCCTGATCCATCTGTCGACGGACTATGTCTTCGACGGCCGCAAGGGCGCGCCCTATGACGAGGCCGACCCGACCGCCCCCCTGTCCGCCTATGGCCGAGGCAAGCGAGCGGGGGAGGAGGCGGTCCTGCGGTCGGGCGTGCAGGGTCTGGTCGTGCGGACCTCCTGGCTGCTGTCGACGGGCGGTTTCGTCGGCGCCATCCTGTCGCGCGCCCAGGCCGGAGAGGCTTTGCAGGTTGTCCAGGATCAGACGGGCCGCCCCACCCTGGTCGACGACCTGGCCGAGGCGCTCGCCGTCCTGGCCCAGGCGGAGCGCCTGCCCGAGCCCGCCCGAATCTATCACTATGCGGGGGCGGTCGACGCGACTTGGTTCGAGGTGGCCGACGTCCTGCTGGACGCCTTGAGCGCCCGCACCGGCGCCGCGCGCCCCGCCCTGACCGGCATCGCCACGGCGGCCTGGAAGGCGCCGGCGCCCCGCCCCCCGGACGCCCGGCTCGACAGCCGCCGGATCGCGGCTGATTTCGGCGTGCAGAGTCGTGACTGGCGAAACGCCGCGCCCGGACTGGTCGAGGCCTGGTTGAAGAAGGATCAAAGCCGATGAAGGGCATCATTCTGGCCGGAGGCGCCGGCTCGCGCCTGCATCCCATGACCACGGCCGTGTCGAAGCAGTTGATGCCGGTCTACGACAAGCCGCTGATCTACTATCCGCTGACCACCCTTATGCTGGCGGGCATCCGCGAGATCCTGGTCATCACCACCCCGCGCGATCAGGCGGCCTTCCAGGCCCTGCTGGGCGACGGCGGCCAGTGGGGGATCAGCCTGACCTTCGCGGTTCAGGACCAGCCGCGCGGCCTGGCTGACGCCTATCGCCTGGGGGCGGATTTCGTGGACGGCCGTCCCTCGGCCCTGATCCTCGGCGACAACATCTTCTACGGCCACGGCGCAGGCCGGGCGTTCGGCGACGCGGCCGCCGCCCTGGACAAGACCTGCGGCGCCAGGGTCTTCGCCTATCGCGTGGCCGATCCCGCTCGCTACGGCGTGGTCGAACTGGACGGCGAGGGGCGTCCCGTCTCCATCGAGGAAAAGCCCCGGACCCCTCGCTCTCCCTGGGCGGTGACGGGCCTCTACTTCTACGACGGCCAGGCGCCCGAGATCGCCGCCGGCCTCAAGCCCTCCGCGCGCGGCGAGCTGGAGATCACCGACCTGAACCGCGCCTATCTGGAGCAGGGCCGCCTGGGGGTCGAGCGTCTGGGGCGCGGCTTCGCCTGGCTGGACACGGGCACGCCCGACAGCCTGCTGGACGCCGCCGCCTTCGTCCGCACCCTCGAACAGCGCCAGGGCTTCAAGATCGCCTGCCCCGAAGAGGTCGCCTGGCGCATGGGCTGGATCGACGCCGCCGCGCTTCAGCGCCTGGCCGAGGGCTTCGGCGCCGCCGACTACGGCGCCTATCTGCGGGGGCTTCTGACGGCGGGTTAGAGCGGCTGCCCGCGATAGCGGATCGCCAGCGGCACCGTCAGCGTCATCTCGTGCGAGACGCCGTGCTCCCACAGTCCGTCCTCGCCCCAACAGTCGCCGTGATCGGCGCACATCAGGATCGTCGCCCCGTGGAAACGCTCGATCAGGGCGGCGATCTCGCGATCGACATATTCGACGCAGGCGATCTGGCGTCGCCGACATTCGGCTGACCGGTCCTCGGTCTGGAAGGGGACGCACGGGTTGTCGTCCCGCGACCACGGCGCGCCTTCATAGTGGTAGGGCACATGGGTCTCGCCGATATTGGCGAAGACGAAGACCGGCTGCTCGCCGGCCTCGGCCAACTGCTCCTCGATCCAGCGGACCTGCGGCTTCACCCCCTGATGGCCGACGAACTGAAAGGCGTCGAAGCCGCGTCTCAACGCCGCCGACACCGCCGTCTCTGGATCGAACCAGCCCATGGCGGCCGTGCCTATGGTGCGATGCCCGGCGTTGCGGAACCCGTCCACGATGTTGTCGCCGGCCAGCAGGAAACCGGGGGGCGCGGCGCCTGGATGCCCGGCGTAGTTCAGCCGAAACAGCCGCGCGAACTTGGGATTGAAGAAGGGCGTCTGCTCCTCGGCCACGCCGGGCGTGAAGCCGACGAACATGGCGGCGTGCGAGCCATAGGTGAAGTGCGAGGGCGCCTTGGCGCGACGGACCGGCGCAATGCCGTTCAGCGCCGGCGCATCAGCGGCCGTGAAGGCGTCATGACGGCACGAGTCCAGGGAAAGAAACAGGACGCTGTCGGGGTTCATCTTCGTTCAAAAAAGCGCGGCGAACGCAGAGAGCGCGCTCTGTCTCCACGGCTTTGGCCTGTCCCGCCGCGCCGTGCAAGGCCCGACCGCTGACGGCCAGGGCGGTGAAGGCTTTCATGCAACAAAATTGTGTCTCAGCTTGACAGTAATCAGCCGACAAACCAGATATTTTCGAACAACGATACCGAATCAGAAGAATCGTCGAAAAAGACTCATTGAACAGAAGTCAATTTCGAATTTCCAAATAAGCGCTTAATGCAATTGGAAAAATAGCGGCAAAAGAGCCGCGATATCTCTCTTGACCCCTCAAAGAATGCCGGGATACAAGCGCAAAGCCATGGACGCAGCCATTCCTCTCGGGGGGTGTGAACTGTGGCCGAGAGGCGTTCACAAAACGGCGCCGTCCACTGACAAGTTTCTTTGGGGAACCAACCGAAATGACTAAGAAGCTTCTTCTCACCGCCGCCGCCCTGGGTGCGATGGCCTTCGCCGGCGCCGCGAGCGCAGGCAGCATTTCTGCGGGCCAGATCAGCGGTGTTTCGCTGATGGACGGCACCAAGGTTGCGCCTTATACGGTCGCCACCGAGGCCGACCTCGACGCGACCGCAGGCATCGTGACCACCGCTGGTACGACCGCTCTGACGGTTAAGCTGGACTCGGCGGTCAACCGCGCGCAGGACGCCACTGTTCCGTCCGCCGTCACCGCCACCCTGACGGGGCCAGCCGCCGTCGATGGCAGCTTCACCCAAGCCAACCTCGTCGCCGCCAACGGCGCCACCGCCGCCACCGGCCTGGTGGTCATGTCGGCCGACAAGAAGTCGGTGACCTTCCACATCGAATACAAGGGCGGCGTTGGCGGCTCGAATGTCGACGCCCTGACCCTGAACAACATCAAGCTGAAGGTCACCGGCGAGCAGGACGTGTCCATCGCCAGCGAAGCGCGCGTCACTGTTGCCGGCTTCACCCAGACCGTCGGCACCCAGGCCGCGACCAAGATCATCGCCTTCAAGCCGGCCCTGGCCAGCTTCAAAGCGACGAACTACGACGTGACCGCCATGCTGCCGAACTTCAAGACGTTTGACGTTCAAGCCGCCAACGCCACGGGCGGCGTCTCGACGGCCGTCAGCGCCACCTCCAACCGTCTTGGCCTGGACGTGAACGACGACGTCTATGGAGATCTGGCTGGCGGCACGCCGCTGGTAATCGGCGACGTCATCGCCAGCGCCACCGCTGTCGTGAAGGGGCCGCAGGTCAAGACCCTGGCCGCGACGCTCGGCACCATCGACGGCACCGCCGCCAACACCGAAGCCAAGTTCAACCTCACCGCGGCTCAATTGACGTCGGGCCAACTGGTCCTGACGCAGCCGGCCACGCCGGTGGTTCTGGATGCCGGTTCTTACACCGCTGAAATCAAGCCGGTGTTCCAGACTGGTTTCTCGGGGAATGCTAACGCTACCCTGTCGCTGGTGACGATCGGCCTGGACGGCACCAACTTCTACGCTCCGTGGTTCGCCCTGGACAACGGCGCCGCTAACTCCAGCCTGCGCATCGCCAACAACGGTTCGGCTGCGATCGGTCCGATCGTCGTCTCGCTGAAGGCCAACAACGGCGCGGCTGCCCCGACGGGCACCTACACCATCCCGTCGGTTGCTCCGGGCGCCTTCGTTTCGGTGCGTGGCGATCAGCTGAAGGCCGCCTTCGGCACCACGGCCGCCAACGGCGACCTGCTGATCACGGTTCAGAGCCAGGCCAACGGTCTGTCGGCCAAGGTCCGCACGACCCAGTCGACCGGCCAAGTCTACGAAAACTCGCTGGGCATCACGCCGCCGGCGAACTAAGTCCAGGTTCATTCCTGAACTGGGGAAGGGAGGGCTTTACGCCCTCCCTTTTCTTTTGCGTGAAGCCGTGATGGCGGTCCGGGTCACGCCTTTCCCAAGCCGTTGTCGTTCAGGCGGTTCGTCCGGTGGACGGCGTTCGCTTCTCTCGCTACAGCGGACAGGTGACTGTGAGCGCTCCCTCCGTGAACCCTGATCGACCCGCTGCCGCTTCAGCCCCGCGCGCGGGCCGGCCGCGTCTGGGCGAACTGCTGGTCGAGCGCGGCCTGATCCGCCCCGCCGACGTCGCCAACGCCCTGTCGCTTCAGGCGCAGAACGGCGGCCTGATCGGGCTGAACCTGGTGCGTCTGGGCGCCCTGTCCGAAGCCCAGCTTCTGGACGTCCTGTCCGAACAGCTGGACCTGCCGATTCTCGCGCCCGAGAACGGCCCCGCGCCCGAGCGCATCTCGGCCTTCCTCGGCGAAATCGGTTCCCCCCTGGCCTGGTGGGCCGACCGCGAAGCCGTCGCCTGGCGCGAAGAGCCTCAGGACGAGACGGGCGAGGCCCGCATCGTCTGCGCCGCCGTCCAACCCCTGGACCCCGCCCTGGCCGAACGCATCAACCAGGCGACAGCGGAGCCCGTCGCCTTCTTCCTGGCCCAGCGCTCCCTGATCGAGGCCCTGGCGGAAGACCTGACCCGCGATCACGCCCCGGCGCTGGACCCGGCCCTTGGGGGCGCGGGCGCTGACGCGGCTCGCCTGCGCGAACTGGCGCAGGAAGCGCCGGTCATCGACTTCGTCAACGCCGTCTTCGCCGAGGCTCTGACCCGCCGCGCGTCCGACGTGCACGTCGAACCCTATGAGGACCGCTTCCTGGTCCGTATGCGGATCGACGGCGTCCTGACCACGGCGCGCAGCGCGCCGCGCTCTAACTTCGACGCCGTCTGTTCGCGCATCAAACTGCTCAGCGGCATGGACATCGGCGAGCGCCGCCTGCCGCAGGACGGCCGGCAGTCGATTCGCGTCTCGGGCCAGGAGGTCGACCTGCGCGTCTCGACCCTGCCGTGCTCCTGGGGGGAATCCATCGTCCTGCGTCTGCTGGGCAAGACCAGCCGCCTGCCGCAGCTGTCGGAACTGGGCGTCAGCGCCGAACAGGAAGCCGGCTTCCTGCGTCTGGCCGAACATCCCAACGGCGTCTTCCTGATCACCGGCCCGACCGGCTCGGGCAAGACCACCACCATCTATCGCCTGTTGACCCACCTGAACGACGGCGAGCGCAAGATCATCACCGTCGAAGACCCGGTCGAGCTGGACCTGCCCGGCGTGATCCAGGTCCGGGTCCGTTCCGAGATCGGCCTGACCTTCGCGGCGGGGCTGCGCTCCATCCTGCGTCAGGATCCGGACGTCATCATGATCGGCGAAATCCGCGATCCAGAGACCGCGCGCATCGCCGTCCAGGCCGCCCTGACCGGCCACATGGTCATCTCGACCGTGCACACCAACACCGCCCTGGCCGCCATCCCGCGCCTGCTGGACCTGGGGATCGAGGACTATCTGCTGGCCGACGTCATGCGCGGGGTGGCCGGACAGCGTCTGATTCGCCGCCTGTGCGACGACTGCGCCCGCCCCTCGACTTCGGTCGAAGCCTCAGTTCATGAACAGACGATTCCCGCGCACCTGCACGGCGTCGTCGCCCGTGAACAGGCGCGCTGGATGGAGCCGGTCGGCTGCGCCAAATGCGGCCACAGCGGGTTCCGCGGCCGTCTGGGCGTCTATGAGCTGGCGCCCATGTCGTCGGCGCTGATCGCAGGTATGCGGGCCTCGGCCGATGAGGACCAACTGACCGCCGCCGCCCGCGCCGAGGGCTTCCTCAGCTTCGCCGATGACGCCTTCCTGAAGGCGCGTCGCGGTCAGACCGCCCTGTCCGAGGTCTATCGCATCGCAGGCGCCGGCCAGTGAGGCGCGCCGCATGACCGATCAACTGACCTTCCAGTATGAGGCCGCCGGTCGCGACGGGCGGATGGTCAAGGGGATGATCGGCGCCGCCGACGAGGCCCTGGCCATGCGTCGCCTGGCCGCCGACGGCTTGACCGTCGTGCGCATCCGACCCGCCGCCGCGCCCAAGGCGGAAGGCCGCGAGCGCGGCCTGAAGACCGGCGAGCGGGTGCTGGTGTTGCGCCAGATGGCCCTGATGCTCGAGGCCGGCGTCTCCCTGCTGGAAGCGCTGGATACGGTTGCTCAGGGGATGCAGGCGCGCAAGGGCCGCCGCCAGTTCCAGGCCGCCATCGCCGCCCTGCGACGCGGCGAATCGCTTGGCGACGCCCTGGAAGAGCACGCGCCGGGCTTTCCCGACTACGTCTACGCCATGGCTCGCGTGGGCGAGGCGTCGGGCCGCATCGCCGAGGTGCTGAAGGAGGCCGCCGAGCAGATGGCCTATGAAGACCGGCTGCAGCGCGATTTCGCCAACGCCATGACCTATCCGGCCTTCCTCTGCTTCGCCGGGGTGGCGGCCATCGGCTTCATCTTCACCCAGGTCGTGCCGCGCTTCGGCGCCATGATCGGCGAGGACCGCGAGAACATTCCCGCCATGTCGCGTTGGGTGCTGGAGACTGGCGAGTTCGCCAACGCCAACCTGGGTCTGGTGGGCATTGGCGCAGCGCTGTTGATCGCGGCCATTGTCGTCATCGTCTCCAACAAGGCCGTGCGCGAGCGGGCCTATACGGTCGCCCACGGCCTGCCGGTCGTGGGGGCGGTGATTCAATCGCGCGAGATCGCCTCCTGGGCGCGGCTGACGGCCTTCGCGCTCAACAACAGCGTGCCGCTGCTGTCGGCGGCGGCGCTGGCGCGGGCGGCGGTGCCGATCGGCCCCTTCCGCCAGGGGCTGGATCTGCTGGACAGCGATCTGCGCGCGGGCATGACGCTGGACGCCTCGCTGGGCGCCCACACGGGGCTGGAGGCGATGGACCTCAGCCTGCTGCGGGCGGGCCAGAAGTCGGGGGCCATCGGCGCCATGTTCGGCTTCATGGCCGACAACTACGAAGCACGACTGCGCGACCGGATGAAGCGGATGACCTCCCTGCTGGAGCCGATGGCCATCGCCGTCATCTCCATCGTGGTCGGCTTCGTGGCCCTGTCCTTGGTGCTGGCCCTGTCGAGCGTTTACGAAGGCGTGGTCTGATGCCGCGGCCGCCAAGGGCGAGGCGCGCGGGCTTCAGCCTGATCGAGGCCCTGGTCGCGCTGGCCATCGCCTCCATGACGCTGATGGCCATTTTCGAGCTGCAGATTCAGATGGCGCGCAGCCAGCAGCGGGCGGCCCTGGCGATCGAACAGGTCGCCTCGCAGGAAAACGCCCTGGCCCTGACGCGTCATCTCAATCCGATGGCCCAGCCTCAGGGCCGTATCGAACTACCCGGCGGCGACGTCGTGGTCTGGGAGGCCGAGCCCAAGAGCGAACGCCGCGTCAACGCCGGCTTCCCGGCGGGCGACGGCGCCTATGAGGTTCAGCTGTATCGCGTCACCGTCGGGGTGGAGCGGCGCCAGGGACGCTCGCCCGCGCCCCTGGTGTTCGACCGCCTGGGGTGGCGGCGCCTGACCCTAGCAGAGGACTGAGGGCTCAGTCCTCGACAGGGGCGTCCGCGATCTCTGAGGCGTCGTTGGCGGCGCCCGCCGCTGTTGGCTGGGCTTCGACGACTGGCGCGCGGCGACGCTCTGATGCGCGGTTGGGCCCAGGCAGGTCGAAGCCGACGCCCCGCACGCCTTGGCCGATAGAGAAAGGCGTCAAGGTGTAGGACCAGCCGCGGCCCGTGCGGAAGGCGGCGTTGATGTCGCTGGAGAAGGTGTCGGCGAAGTCCGCCATGTCCTCATCCCCGCGAATGACGTGGGGCGTGATCAGCATGACCAGTTCAGTCCGCGCCCCCGAAACGCTGTTGGTCTGGAAAGCCGAGCCGATCAGGGGAATGTCCTTGATGAAGGGCACGCCCGTATTGGTCTTTGAGTAGTTGTTGCTGATCAGTCCGCCCAGAACGCCGGTCCAGCCGTCAGTGATGGAGATCTGGGTGGTCAGGCTGCGGTTCAGGATCGGCGGGCTGGCGATGGCCGGGTTCTTGGATTCGCCGATCTCGGAGATTTCCTGACTGATGGTGATGTCGACCCGGTCGCCATAGACCACGGGTTGCAGGTCGAGGATCACCCCGGTCTGACGATACTGTACGCTTTGCAGGATGTCGGTGTCGCCGCCGGCTTGATTGTTGGCGGCGCGCTGCGAGGTGATGATCGGCACGTCCTGGCCGACCTGGAAGCGCGCGGTGCCGCCGCTGCGGGCGACCAACTGGGGCCGTTGCAGGATGTTGATGCGGTTGTTCGACGCCTCTGCCGCTAGACTGGCGCGGAAATCAGGGCCCTTGAAGGAGACGACCAGGCCGCCGCCCACCTTAAGGCTCCCGGTCGACCCCGTCAGGACGCCGTCGCCGCGACTTTCGCTCCCGAACATATTGACGCCGAGGGCGGTTTTGTCGGTCAGCGTCACCTCGGCGATCATCACCTCGATCACCACCTGGGGCGCCGGGGTGTCGAGCGTGCTCAGCAGGTTGCGCAACTGGGCGAACTCATTGGCCGTGCCGGTGAAGATGATGCGGTTGCCGATCGGGTCGGTCAGGACGCGGCCGTTCATGAACTGGCCCTGGGCGCCGGGCCCTTGGCCGCCTCCCCCGCCGCCGCTCATCGTATTGCCCTGAGGACGGCCGCCGTCCTGTGCGGGAGGGGCGCCGGGCACGCCGACGGGCGCCTGGGCCTGGGCCATGGTCGGGCTCTGACCCATGGCCAACTGGCCCAGGGACGAGGCATCGGTGTTCTTGACTTGGTAGACGAAGGTCGAGGCCTTGTCCCCGAGCGAGGCCGGCTGATCCAGGGTCTCGACCCAGTAGCGGGCGCGGGCCAGGGCCTCGGGGTCGCGGGCGAAGATCAGCAGCTGGTTCGCCGCCGGGAAGGACAGGATGACGATGGCGCGTCCGGCCAGGGCCTGGCGGGAGACGACGTAGCCCTCGGTCGTCAGCGTCTGTTCCAGCGACGTCGCCAATTGGTCCGTGGCCCAGAAGGAGGGCTCGACCCGCAGCACTTCCGTCCCGGCGAAGCGCGGCTGATCCAGCTCGCGCAGGGCCCGCACGACCTGGGCCACTTCACGACCCGAGCCGGAGATGATCAAGCTGTTGGTCAGGGGGTCGGGCGTGATCCGCGCGCCGCGCAGATTGGGATAGACGTCCTGCAGCAGGCTTTGCAGAGCGTTGACCTCGATGGTCTGGACGCTGAAGAACTGAACCACGCGGCCGGCGGCCGTCGGCACGGCGCGAGTGCGCTGGATGTCTGCGCCGGTCGAGGTCTCAGGCGATGCGCCGATGGTGACGAAGCCGCCGTCGATATAGACCTCGATCCCATACTGCTTCAGGGCCTGCTGGGTCAGGCTGAACAGGGCGCGTTTGCTGATGGAGCCGCCGCTGCCCCCGGCCACCACCTCGGTGCGCGAGGCGACGTCGGACGACAGGGTGAAGGGGACTTTCAGCACGCCGCCGAAGACGGTCGCCGCGAACTGAGGAATGGGCTGGGGCGACAGATTGGCGTCGACCGGTTCGTCCGGCAGCAGATTGGCGATCTGCTCCGGCGTGGCGGGCTGGCGCGCGGCGGCCGAGGCCGGCGGCGGACCGGGAATGGCCAGGGTGCTGGTCTGGACGCGAGCGCGGCCGTTGCTGGCCGCGTCGCCGATCTGGCCGTCGGCGGAGTCGGATTCGATACGCGCCTGCGGGCGATCCACCACGGTCTCGAAGTCGGGGAAGGCGGCGCAACCGGCCAGCAGCAGCAGGGGCGCGGCCGCGACGGCGGCGCGCAGGCTCAGACGTGACAGGCCGTGCATGGCCGGACGCCGAAGGGCGGGACGATCCGCGGTCAGGTTCGACATGCCGTTCTCCTCGATACTCAACCGAACACCCGCACGACGCGCGTCTCGCGTCCCTTGGCCAGGGTGACGGCCTCAGCCGTAATGTCCTTGATGCGCCAGCCGTCGCCGAAGCGGGCGCCTTCCGCCAAGGCGCCGACGCCGCCGCTGTCCGTCGTGACCAGGGCGCGGCGCTGACCGGTGGCCGGATCGCGTTCGACGCCGCGCAGCAGCGCG
>OFTY01000434.1_pt1 | contig 30300 bp, 24 predicted proteins | sample 1775061 | NCBI WGS metagenome assembly OFTY01 (sample SAMN08195773, study PRJEB24354) | sludge metagenome | isolation source: sludge from phenol fed wastewater aerobic bioreactor B | place: India: Nagpur | collected 2016-09-16 | reverse complement strand
TTTTTTTTCAAGCAGAAGACGGCATACGAGATGCTTAGCTGTGACTGGAGTTCAGACGTGTGCTCTTCCGATCTGACGCGCTGAGCCTGCAGGCCGTGGAGCTGATCGCCGCGAACATCCGCCCGTTCGTGGCCGACCGCTCCAACCTGGAAGCCGGCCTGAACATGCTGTGCGGCTCTGCGCTGGCGGGTATGGTGTTCGGTCAGACCGGCCTGGGCAACGTGCACTGCATGGCTCGCTTCGTGGGCGCGTTCTACCATCTGTCGCACGGCCTCTCGAATGCCTTGTGCCTTCCTCACGTGGCTGCATTCAACCTGCCCGCCGTGCCCGGGAAGTACGCCCGCGTGGCTCGCGCCATGGGCTGCCACGTGGACGGGCTGCCCACGTTGCAAGCGGCGCGCCAGGCCGTTGCCAGCATCCGCGAACTCTGCGAAGACCTGGGCATTCCGCCGCGCCTGCGCGACGCCGGCGTGACCGCCGAGCGCTTCGAGGAGATGGCGGCCCTGTGCACGCAGGCTCACTACAATCGCTGGAATCCCCGCCATACCACCACAGCGGAATTCCTGGAGCTGTTCCATAAGGCCTATTGAAAAGGCGCCGCGAGCCGCGTGCGGCCGTGCCAGGTTCCGCTCCTGCACAGCCCATGGCCTCCAAACCTCCTCCATCAGTGCCCGCCACCGCACGTGTCACCGTCCACGATGTCGCACGGGCTGCCGGTGTATCCATCGGCACGGTTTCCCGCGTAGTCAACGGTGCACCCACGGTCAAGCCTGCGGCCCGTGAGCGCGTGCTCCGCGCCATCGCCGAGTTGGGCTGGTCACCCAGCCTAGCCGCGCAGGCCATGCGCGGGGCCGCCTCGCGTATGGTGGGTTTCATCTTCTCTGACATCCGCAACCCGCTCTATCCCGCCATGATCAAGGGAGCGGAAGACGTGCTGACCCAGCACGGATACCTGCTCATGGTGGGCAGCAGCGACGGCCTGCCCGAACGCGAGATAGCCCTCATCGACCTGTTCGCCCGCCGCAAGGCAGACGGTCTGCTGCTCACCGTGGAAGAAGAAAGCCACGCGGGCATGAAGCAAGCGCTGGCTGCCTCGCGCATTCCCACGGTGCTGCTGGAGCGCGAGCTGACGCCTCCTGTCCCCGCCGTGGGTGCCGACCACTACACGGGCACGCGCCAGGCCGTGGAATACCTCCTGGGCCTGGGCCACCAGCGCATCGCACTCATCAGCGGGGGACGGACCAACCGGGTGGGCCGCGACCGCCTGCGCGGCGTCGTGGATGCCCATCGCGCGGCCCACGTACCGCTGGATGAGCAGTTACTGCGGCTCGACAGCTTTTCCTCCGAGTACGCCTTCCGCCAAACCCAGTTGCTGCTGGGCATGGCCGCGCCGCCCACCGCGCTGATTGCAGCCGGCATGCACCTGCTGAGCGGCGTACTGTCGGCCGTGCGCATGAAGGGCGTGCGCATTCCGCAAGACCTGTCGCTGGTGGCCTCCAACGACAGCCCCCTGGCCCAGTTGGCTACCCCGCCGGTCACCGTCATCCGCTACGACGCCTATGCGCTAGGCCGCGAAGCCGCTTTGCTGTTGTTGCAATCGCTCCAATCGCCGGACACGCCGCTGCCCGCCGTACGTGTGGAAGTACCCACGGAACTGCTGATCCGCGAATCCTGTGCCGCCCCACCGGTGCCGCTGCGATCAGCTAACATGGCTGGATGAAAATACAGTACCCTTCACGCCGCCGCTGAGGCCGGGCGTATTCCCCCGGCATGTCCACGCAGCCATGGGCCGACCAGGCCCTGCAATCGTTCGAGGCGGTAGTGCAGTCCACCGCCGGCTTTCGCGTGCGCGAGGGCCAGCGGCGCATGGCCGAGCAGGTGGCGCAGACCTTCGCCCAGGCGCAGCTGGGCAAGCTGGAGGACGAGGACGCCCCACCCCGGCGCGCCATCGCCGTGGTGCAAGCCGGCACGGGCGTGGGCAAGTCGCTGGCCTACAGCGTGCCGGCCATCGCCATGGCGCTGGCGCGCGGCACGCGCGTGCTGATCTCCACGGCCACGGTGGCGCTGCAGGAGCAGCTGGTGCACAAGGACCTGCCGGCTTTGGCCGCGCGCATGGAGCAGCCCTTCCAGTTCGCGCTGGCCAAGGGGCGCGGACGCTACGTGTGCAAGCTCAAGCTGGAGCGCCTGGCCGGCGGCGCAGCGGGCGGCGAGGACGGGCTGCCCGACGACGACCTGTTCCCCGAAGAGGCCGCGGCGCAGCGCCAGCGGCCGCGCCACGACGCCGAGGCACGCATGCGCTTCTACGCCAGCATGGCCGACGCGCTGGCCACGGGCGGCTGGGACGGCGACCGCGACACCCTGGACAGCCCGCCCGAGCCCGAAGCCTGGAGCCCGGTGGCGGCCGAGGCAAGCTCGTGCACCGGCAAGCATTGCCCGCTGTTCAGCCAGTGCACCTACTACGAGCGGCGCAAGGCCCTGGTGGCGGCGCAGGTCATCGTGGCCAACCACGACCTGCTGCTGTCGTCGCTGGGCGCGCGGCTGCTGCCCGAGCTCGACAACTGCCTGCTCGTGATCGACGAGGCGCACCACCTGCCCGCCACGGCGCTGCAGCAATTCGCCTGCGAGGCCGACCTCTCGCGCCTGACCTGGATCGACAAGCTGGCCAGCCGCGCGCTGCGCATAGGCCAGCTGGTGGAGGTGGATGAGATCGCCGACATCCCCAACCATGCAGCGCGCCTGCGCGCCGCGCTGCAGGACGCGGCGCGGCTGGTCATGGACCTGTATGGCGAACAGCTGCGTGCCCCCTTGCCGGGCCGCCGGCAGTTCAGCGCCTCGATGCCCACGCGCGCCCGCGTGCAGGGCGGCGTGCTGCCCGAGGCGCTCGCCGAGCCCTTCTCCCAGGCCGCGCACCATGCCGGGGGCTTTCTGGAGGCCCTGCGCGCCATCGCCAAGGCGCTGCGCGGCGAGATGCGCGACAAGCCCGACGAGGCGCGGCGCCTGTCGCAGCTGTACGCGCAGATCGGCGCGCTGGCCCCGCGGCTGGAGGCGGTGCACGCCGCGGCCCAGCTGCTGCTGCAGGACGCGCCCGACGGGGCGGTGCCCGCCGCGAAGTGGTTCACGCTGGAGACCGACGGCGACTTCATCGTCGTGCGCGCGCACGCCAGCCCCGTGCTGCCCGGGTCCACGCTGCAGAACCACCTGTGGTCGGCCGTTCGCGGGGCGGTGCTCACATCGGCCACGCTCGCGAGCTGCGGGCAGTTCGACTTCTTCCTGCGCGAAGCCGGCCTGTGGGGCAACGATGCCGTGGCCACGCTGGCCGTGCCCAGCCCGTTCGACTACGCGCTGCAGGGCGCGCTGGTGGCCACCGAGACCCGGGCCGAGCCGCGCGACGCCCAGGCCTTCACGGCCGAGATGGTGGACGCCCTGCTGTCCGACCTGGCCCTGGTCGAGGCCGGCGCGCTGGTGCTGTTCACCTCGCGCGAGCAGATGCGCCAGGCCGTGGACCTGCTGCCCACCGCCATGCGCGGCGCCGTGCTGGTGCAGAACACCCTGCCCCGCCCGCAGCTGCTGGCGCGCCACCGCGAGCGCGTGGCCGACGGCCTGCCCTCCATCATCTTCGGGATGCAGTCCTTCGGCGAGGGGCTGGACCTGCCCGGGCGCCTGTGCGAGTCGCTCTTCATCACCAAGCTGCCCTTCGCCCCGCCCGACGACCCCGTGGGCGAAGCGCGCGCCGAATGGCTGCGCGGCGCGGGGCGCGACCCGTTCAGCGAGCTCGTGGTGCCCGCCACCGCCATACGCCTGGCGCAATGGGTGGGCCGCGCGATACGCACCGAGGAAGACCGCGCCCACGTGTACTGCTACGACAAGCGCCTGGTGCGCACGGGCTACGGCCGGCGCCTGCTGGCCGGGCTGCCGCCGTTCGCGCTGCAGCGGCGACAATCGACGGCATGAGCAACGACACCCTCCCCGCCTGCCCGCAATGCGGCCTGGACAACACCTACCCCGACGGCGCCAGCTACATCTGCCCCGACTGCGCCTTTGAATGGCCCATGCAGGCCGACGCGCCCGGCGAGGACGAAGCCGCCGCTCCCGTGCGCGACGCCAACGGCAACCCGCTGGCCGACGGCGACGCCGTGATCCTGGTGAAGGACCTCAAGGTCAAGGGCTCGTCCTCGGTGCTCAAGAAAGGCAGCAAGATCAAGGGCATCCGCCTCGTCGACGGCGCCGACGGCCACAACGTGGACTGCAAGACGGAGGTGAGCAGCATGCTGCTCAAGGCGGCGGTCCTCAAGAAAGCCTGGTCCGGCGCCCGCCGCTGTGATCGCGTCCACGCGCGCGCGCGCCACCGAGGTGTCGAGTGTGCTCGTCGAGGGCGGGCACGTGGTGGAGCGCTTCCAGAGCCTCATGCAGACGGGCGTGTGGATACCTCCCTTCATCACCCGGCTCACCGGCATCACCAACGCCATGGTGGCCGCCGCCCCGCCCGCCGAGGCGGTGATGCGCGAGGCCGCGCGCTTCGTGGGCGGCGCGCCCATGGTGGCGCACAACGCGGCGTTCGACAGCAAGTTCTGGCAGGCCGAGCTGCGGCATGCGGGCCTGGACGCGCCCCACCCGTTCGCCTGCACGGTGCTGCTGTCGCGCCGCATCTACCCGGACGCGCCCAGCCACAGCCTGGGCCGGTTGACCGACCACCTGGGCCTGCCGCGCACGGGCCGCGCCCACCGCGCGCTGGCCGACGCCGAGATGGCCGCCGCGCTGCTCGCGCGCATGCAGCACGAGCTATGCCGGCGCTTCGGCCTGGACTGGCCCGACCACGCGCTGCTCATGCGGCTGCAGCGCTGCGCGCGCCAGTCCATGGGCCGGATGCTCGCCAGCGCGGGCGGCTGACCACAGCCCCTGGCGCATGCCGGTCTTTTGCGCGCTGCGCGTCAGTGGCTGCTACGCTTGGGCGCCATGCGCAGCCTCGCACTTCCCGCCCTGATGCTCGCGGCCGGCCTGCTGGCGGCCGGCTGCGGCACGGCGCCGCACGGCGCGCCGCGCGCCGGCGCCTATCCCCGCCTGTCGTCCGAGCAGTCGAGCGACATCGCCATCCACGCGCTGGGGCTGGTGGGCACGCCCTACCGCTATGGCGGCAACACGCCCGACGGCGGCTTCGACTGCAGCGGCCTGATCGGCTACGTCTACGGCAGCCGCGCCGGCATGGCGCTGCCGCGCACGGTGGCCCAGCTGAGCGGCTTCGGCGAGGCGGTGGAGGAGGACGAGCTGCGCACCGGCGACCTGGTGGTGTTCGGCGGCAGCCGGCCCACGCATGCGGGCATCTACGTGGGCGGGGGGCGCTTCGTGCACGCGCCCTCCACGGGCGGCACGGTGCGGCTGGATCACCTGCGCTCGCGCTACTGGGCGCAGCAGCACGCGAGCTTCAGGCGGCCCTGAGCCACGCCAGAGGGGAAAATGGCGGGACCATGACCCTGACCGACCGACCCCACCCCACGCCCTCCACGCACGACACCACGCGCATCGACGACCTGCGCATCAAGGCCGTGCGCCCCCTGATCACGCCCGCCATCCTCGAGGAATGGCTGCCCGCGTCCGATGCCGCGCAGGCGCTGGTGGAGGAAAGCCGCCTGCAGATCTCGCGCGTGCTGCACGGGCAGGACGACCGGCTCATCGTCGTCGTCGGCCCCTGCTCCATCCACGACCACGACCAGGCCATGGAGTACGCGCGGCAGCTTTTGGCCCAGGCCGGCGCGCTGGCGCAGGACCTGCTGATCGTGATGCGCGTGTACTTCGAGAAGCCCCGCACCACCGTGGGCTGGAAGGGCTACATCAACGACCCGCACCTGGACGGCAGCTTCGCCATCAACGAAGGGCTGGAGCGCGCCCGCGCGCTGCTGCTCGACATCCTGGCGCTGGGCCTGCCGGTGGGCACGGAGTTTCTGGACCTGCTCTCGCCGCAGTTCATCAGCGACCTGGTGAGCTGGGGCGCCATCGGCGCGCGCACCACCGAAAGCCAGAGCCACCGCCAGCTCGCCAGCGGCCTCTCCTGCCCGGTGGGCTTCAAGAACGGCACCGACGGCGGCGTGAAGGTGGCCGCCGATGCGATTCTGGCCGCGCAGTCGGGCCATGCCTTCATGGGCATGACCAAGATGGGCCAGGCAGCAATTTTTGAGACCCGCGGCAATGCGGACTGCCACGTCATCCTGCGCGGCGGCAAGGCGCCGAACTACGACGCCGCCAGCGTGGAGGCCACCTGCGCGCTGCTCAAGGCCGCGGGCCTGCGCGAGCAGCTGATGATCGACGTGTCGCACGCCAACAGCAGCAAGCAGCATGCGCGGCAGATTCCGGTGGCGGCCGAGGTGGCCGCCCAGGTGGCCGCGGGCGACCGGCGCATCATGGGCGTGATGATCGAGAGCCACCTCGAGGAAGGCCGGCAGGACATCGTGCCCGGCCAGCCCCTCAAGCGCGGCGTGTCGGTGACGGACGCCTGCATCAGCTTCGAGCAGACGGTGCCGGTGCTGCAAGGCCTGGCCGCCGCGGTGGAGCTGCGCCGCCAGCGCAACCCGCACACGACAGGCTAAGGCAACGCTGAATCAGTCCCTGCGATGACGCGCGCCTGGCCGCGGGATGGGATGCGAGGCGCAAAGCGCAGACATAGCGGGGGCTATGGCGAGCATTTGTACCGACGCAGACCGCCCGAGGCCAGGATGCGCGGCGCGCAAGGGACTTGTTCAGCGTTGCCCTAAACCGCGCCACACGCGCCCGGTGGCACGCAGAACGGCTGGTGAGGCGACGCGCCCAACGGCCGGCGGACCGCGGGCACCATCACGCCCGCATCAAGCCCTCAGCGCGACGGCCGGCGCGGCGCGGCGGGGCCGCGGTTTTCCAGGTGGCGGAAGCTGATGCGGCCCTTGCTCAGGTCGTAGGGCGAGAGCTCGAGCGAAACGCGGTCGCCCGCGAGGATGCGGATGTGGTTCTTCTTCATCTTGCCCGCCGAGTAGGCGACGAGCTGGTGCCCGTTGTCGAGCGTGACGCGAAAACGGGTGTCGGGCAGCACTTCGTTGACGATGCCCATCATCTCGATCAGATCTTCCTTGGCCATGGTGTGGTCCTTCCTGTGGCGCACGCCGGGCCGGTCGCCCGAGTGCTGGGTTGCCCCCGCCAAACCCCATCCGGCATGCTTGTGCCGAAATGACCCAGCGCTCCGGGGAATCGGTAAATGTAGCATAAATGCAACAGTTTGTCCAGGCGCGGCCCGGGCTTGCACAGCGCGGCGGCAGGCTCCCGGGGCAACGCTGAACAAGTCCCCGCTATGGCGCGCGCCTGGCCGCGGGATGGGCTGCGAGGCGCAAAGCGCAGCCATAGCGGGGGCTATGGCGAGCATTTGTAACGACGCAGACCGCCCGAGGCCGGGATGCGCGGCGCGCGAGGGACTTGTTCAGCGTTGCCCTAGGCGTCCTCGTCGCGCCCGCTGCGGCGGATGGAGCGGATCAGCCACAGGCCGCCGGCCACCGCGCCAAGGAAACCCAGCAGCCCAAACAGCGGCAGGCCCAGCAGCGTCGGGCCGCCCTGCACCGTCATGACGATGGACGAGCCGATCACCAGCGCCGCGATCACCAGCGCCAGCGCCAGCCGGTTGGCGGCGCGGTCGATCTGGTCGCCCAGGCGCCTGAGGTGCAGCACGTCGAGGGCGATGTGCAGCTGCCCGCGCCGCGCGTTGCGCAGCATCTGCGCCAGGTCTTCGGGCAGGTGCTCGGCCACGCCGAGCGCACGGCGCAGCGTGGCAAAGGCCCGCCGCGCCAGCACGCGCGGGGCGTAGCGCGCGCGCAGCACCTGGCGCAGCAGCGGCGTGGCCTCGGCGGCCATGTGGAAGTCGGGGTCCAGGCCGCGGCCCAGGCCTTCGAGGGTGATGAAGGCCTTGACCAGCAGCGCCAGGTCCGCGGGCAGGCCGAGCTGGTGTTCGCGCAGGATGGCGGTGGCGTCGGCCAGCATCTGCCCGAGCCGCAGCTGCGCCAGCGGCACGCCGTGGTACTGGTCGACGAAGGTTTCGATCTCGCGCTCGAGCTGCGCCAGGTCCGCCCCGTGGCCGGCCTGTGCCCAGTCCAGCAGCACGTCGGCCACGGCGCGCGCATCGCGCTCCACCAGGCCCAGCAGCAGGCCCAGCAGCTCCTCGCGCCGGCGCTCGGTGAGCCGGCCGACCATGCCGAAGTCGATGAAGGCGATGCGGTTGCCGCTGAGGTAGAACACATTGCCCGGATGCGGGTCGGCATGGTAGAGGCCGTCCTGCACGATCATCTTGAGCACCGCGTGCGCGCCGCGGCGCGCCAGCAGCGCGCGGTCGAAGCCGGCCTCGGGCGTGAGCACGTCCAGCCGCTCGCCGGGCACGCCCTCGATGCGCTGCTGCACGTTGAGCCGCGCGCCGGTCCAGTCCCAGTACACCTTCGGAATGACGATGTACGGCAGCGCCGCCAGATGGGCACCGATGCGCTCGGCATTGCGGCATTCGTTGGCCAGGTCGAGCTCGCGCTTGAGCGAACGCGCGAACTCGCGCACCAGCTGCTGCGGCCGGTAGGGCTTGAGCGCGGGCCATTCCTCCTCGGCCACGGCGGCCAGCCGGGCCATGAGGCGCAGGTCGGCGTCGATGACGGCTTCGATGCCTGGGCGGCGGATCTTCACCACCACCGGCGAGCCGTCGTGCAGCCGCGCGGCGTGCACCTGCGCGATGGAGGCGGCGGCCAGCGGCTCGGCCTCGAACTGCGCGAAGACGGCCTCCGGTTCGCCGCCGAGGTCTTCGCGCAACTGCGCGCGCAAGGCCTCCAGCGGCAGCGCGGGCACCTGGCTGTGGAGCTTCTCGAACTCGGCGATCCACTCTGGCCCGAACAGGTCGGCCCGGCCGGCGAGGATCTGCCCGAGCTTGACGAAGGTCGGCCCGAGTTCCTCCAGCGCCAGCCGCACCTGCACCGGCGCGCTCAGCCGCGCGAGGTCGGCCGCATGTTCGACGTGCAGCACGTGGCCCGCGCGCTCGAGCCGCTCGGCCAGCCCCAGGCGGCGCACCAGGTCACCGAAGCCGTGGCGCACCAGCACCCCGGCGATTTCCTTGAGGCGAACCCAGTCGCGCGCGGCGAACACGGTGTCGATCAGCATGGCGCCATCATAGGGGACGCAAGCCCATCAGGTACTCTATTTTTGATAGCGTTACCTGACCGGTTGGCGCTGGGGTAGGGGCCAAAATGTCCAAAAAGGCCGGCCCACGGGCGGCGGCGGGCGCCCCGGCAAGCGCTCAGGGCGCCAGCGAGCGCTTGAGCGCGCGCGCCAGCGGCTGCGGCAGGCTGGCCAGCGACTGCAGCAGATGCGGCAGCAGCCGCAGCTTGAGCCCGGTGAGCGTGGGCGGCACCACCGCCTCGATCAGGTGCGGCCCCGGCGTGGCCAGCGCGTGTTCGAGCGCACGCACGAAGCCCTCGGTGTCGGTGGCGCGCACCGCCGGCACGCCCTGGCCCTGGGCGAGCTGCACGAAATCGAGCGGCGGTGTGCGCAAGTCGAACTGCGCGCGTGCCTTCTCGGCCGCGCCGAGCGCGCCCACGCGCTGCAGCTCCACGTTCAGGATGGCGTAGGCGCGGTTGTTGAAGACGATGCTCACCACGTCGAGCCGTTCGCGCGCCATCGTCCACAGCGCCTGCAGCGTGTACAGGGCCGAGCCGTCGCCGCTGAGCGCAATCACCTTGCGCGTGGGGCAGGCGATGGCCGCACCCACCGCATTGGGCAGGCCCTGGCCGATGGCGCCGCCGGTGAGGGTGAGAAGGTCGTGCCGCGGCGCGCCGGCGGTGTAGAGCGGCAGCAGCAGGCCCGAGGTCTGCGCCTCGTCCACCACGATGGCGCCCTCGGGCAGCAGATGGCCGATGGCCTTGCACACCTTGTCCGCGGTGAACTTGCCGCGCGGCCTCGGCGGCCGCCGCGGCGCCTGCAGGCGCGGCGGGGTCTGCGCGGCGCCGGCGGCCTCAACCAGCGCGGCCAGCGCCGCCGCCACGTCCTCGTCGAAGGCCGCGAGCGTGTGCACCTGGCAGCCCGGCGGCACCAGTTCGCTCGCCTTGCCGGGGTAGGCGAAGAAGGACACCGGCGACTTCGCATCCACCAGCACCAGATGCTCCAGCCCCGCGAGCTGCACGCCGGCCAGCTCGGCCAGGTAGGCCAGCCGCTCCACCGGCGGCAGGCCCGCGCCGCGCTCGAGCCGGGTCGGGAACACCTCGGCCAGCAGCCGGGCACCGGTGTGCGCCGCCAGTTGCGAGGCCGCGCGCAGCGGCCCCTCGCGCAGCGCGCGGCCGCCGAGCAGCAGCGCCGACTTCGGCCCGGCCGCCAGGGCCTGCGCGATGGCACCGATGCGCCCGGCATCGGGCGTCGGCGCGGCCCGGCGCGGCACCGGCGCTGCACGCACGCCGCCATCGCCCCAGGAGGCATCAGCCGGCAGAATCAGCGTGGCCACCTGGCCCGGCGGGCCGAAGCTTGCGGCCACCGCCTCGGCCGCGTCCTGGCCGACCTGCGCCGGGCCCGCGCTGCGGCGGATCCAGGTGGAGACGTTGCGCGCCACGGTGTCGATGTCGGACTGCAGCGGCGCGTCCAGCGGCGCATGAAAGCTCGCATGGTCGCCCACGATGTTCACCAGCGGCACGCGGGCCTTGCGCGCGTTGTGCAGGTTGGCCAGCGCATTGCCCAGGCCGCAGCCCAGGTGCAGCAGCGTGGCCGCGGGTTTGTCGGCCATGCGTGCATAGCCGTCGGCCGCGCCACTGGCCACGCCCTCGAACAGCGTGAGCACGGCGCGCATCCTCGGCTCAGCGTCGAGCGCGGCGACGAAGTGCATCTCGCTCGTGCCGGGGTTGGTGAAGCAGACCTCCACGCCCGCTTCCACCAGCGTGCGCATCAGGGCTTGGGCTCCGTTCATGGCGTCTCCGAGGTCAGTGGACGAGCTCCCGCGCCGCGGCGCGCGCGGTCAGGATGCAGCCCGAGAGAAAGGTGCCTTCGAGCGATCGCTTGCCGCTGGCACCGCCGCCGCCGAAGCCCGCGGCCTCGCCCACGGCGTAGAGGCCGGGAATGGGCGCGCCGGCGGCATCGAGCACGCGGCTGTGCAGGTCCGTCTGCAGACCGCCCAGGCTCTTGCGGGTGATGAGCTGCATGCGCATGGCGATGAAGGGCCCGGCGCCGCGCTGCTGCAGCGGCGCGGGCTTGCAGGTGCGCAGCCGGTCCGGCCCCCATTGCCGCGCGTGCAGGATGCGGCGGATCTGGTCGTCGTTGTGCAGTTTGGCGCCGGCGGCGAAGTTTGCATCGAAGGCATCGGCCGTGGCCTGCAGCACCTCGGGCCGCACATGGTCGGTGCCGGTGAGCGCGTTCATCTTCGCCGCCAGGCCGGCGAGCGTGTCGTCCACCAGCACATCGGGGCTTTCGGCGGCCATCTGGCGCACCAGCCGGTGGTTGCCGAAAAGGGTTTCCTTCAGGAAGGGCAGCAGCTGCCGGTCGCGGATGCGCGGGTTGTGCTCCGCGCCCGAGATGGCGAACTCCCTGGCTGCGATGCGCCAGTTCAGCAGGTGCCAGGTCCAGGGCAGGTCCAGCGCGGCCACGCGGCGGCAGAGCTCGTGGGTGTCGAAGCCGGTCACCAGCGGCTCGGGGCCCAGGCGCCGGCCGGTTGCGTCCAGCCACAGCGCCGACTTGCACGGAATGGTGGACAGCCCATGCCCCGGGAAATGCGGCTGCGGATGGGGAAAGCCCGCAGCGTAGTTCCACATCTCGCCCGCGTGGGTGATCTGCGCGCCCAGGGCCGCCGCGGCCTGGTGCATCGCGCCATCGGCAAAGGGATGCGCACCGTTGAGGAACTGCGCGGGCAGCGGCCGGTCCTTCGGCCAGTTCGCCCGCACCTGTTCATGGCTGCCGTTGAGCCCGCCGGTGGCCAGCACCACCGCGTCGGCCTGCAACGGGCGCTCTTCGCCCGTGGCCTCGTGGCGCGCCAGCGCGCCCTGCAGGCGACCAGCCGCGGTGTGCAGCGCAGTGACCCGCCAGCCGCTCAGCAGCGTGAGCCGACCCCCCGCGCCCGCCTGCTGCACCGCGTCGATCATGCGCAGCGCCAGCGCCTGCGCCGTGCCCCAGAGGATGTGGTAGCGCGGCACGGAATTGCCCTCGCCCCAGCGGCCCCGCTCGACCCAGTTGACCGCCGGCATGAACTTCAGGCCGTGACCGAGCAGCCAGTCGTAGACCTGCGCGCGGCTGTGTTCGACGTAGTACGCCGCCCAGCGGCGGGGCCAGAGCTCGTGTTCGCCGAGTTCGCCAAAGCGCAGCCAGTCGGCCAGTGCGCGCTCGGGGCTGTCGGCGATCTTCATGCGCCGCTGCAACGGTGTGTCCACCAGCGCCATCCCACCGAAGGCCCAGCGCGCCAAGCCGCCGAGGCGCTCGGGCGTGTCGCGGTCCACCACCGTGACGCGGCGGCCGCCCTGCAGGCATTCGAGCGCGGTGACCAGCCCGGCCAGGCCGCCACCGATCACCACCACGTCGCTGTGAACCGTTGTTTCGGGCATGGCGCGTCTCCTCGTCGCTGGCCGGCCCGCTCGGCTTCAGCGGGCCTCGGGCAGTTCGATCTTCACTTCGAGCACCTCGAGGTTGTCCTGCCGCTCGAGCTGGACCTTGATGTCCTCGGGGTTGATTTTGATGTACCGGCCGATCACCTCCACCAGGTCGCGCTGCAGCGCGGGCAGAAAGTCGGGTTCGGCGGCGCTGCGCCCGGCGCGTTCGCGCGCGATGATGAGCTGCAGCCGCTCCTTGGCGACGCTGGCGGTCTTCTTCTTCTCACCCAGCAGGAAGGAGAGAAAGGACATGGCTCACTTCCCCCCGAACAGCCGCTTGAAGAAGCCGGGCTTCTCGGCCTCGGTGAAGCGCAGCGGCCGCTCTTCGCCAAGAAAGCGCGCCACCACGTCCTGGTAGGCCTCGGCCACGTCGCTGTCCTTCATGTGGATGGCGGGCACGCCCTGGTTGGAAGCCTGCAGCACCGTCTCGCTCTCGGGAATCACGCCGATGAGCTTGATGCGCAGAATGTCCTGGATGTCCTCGAGGCTGAGCATCTGCCCGTCGGCCACGCGGTTGGGGTTGTAGCGGGTGATCAGCAGGTGCTCCCTGACCGGCTCCTTGCCCTCGATGGCGCGCTGCGTCTTGCTGCCGAGCATGCCCAGGATGCGGTCGGAGTCACGCACGCTCGAGACCTCGGGGTTGGTCACCACCAGCGCCTCGTCGGCGTAGTGCATGGCCATGAGCGCGCCCGTCTCGATGCCCGCGGGCGAGTCGCACACGATGTAGTCGAAGCCCATGCCGGCGAGCTCGTCGAGCACCTTCTTCACCCCGTCCTGCGTCAGTGCGTCCTTGTCGCGCGTCTGGCTGGCGGCCAGGATGAACAGGTTGTCGCACTGCTTGTCCTTGATGAGCGCCTGATGCAGATTGGCCTCGCCGTGGATGACGTTGATGAGGTCATAGACCACCCGGCGCTCGCAACCCATGATGAGGTCGAGGTTGCGCAGGCCCACGTCGAAGTCGATGACGGCCGTCTTCTGCCCGCGCAGCGCAAGGCCGCTGGCGAAACTCGCGCTGGTCGTGGTCTTGCCCACGCCGCCTTTGCCGGAGGTGACGACGATGATTTTGGCCATGAGGAACGGTTCCTGAATGGGGAAAAGAGGGTTAGGCGCCCATTGCCTGCATCACGAGCTTGTCGCCCGCCTCGTCGCTGAGCAGCCGCACCTGCGCGGGCTTGCGCCAGACTTCGGCGGGCAGCGGCTGCTCGGCCGTGCGGTAGACGCCGGCAATGGACAGCAGTTCGGGTTCGAGGCTGAGCGCAAAGATGCGCGCCTCGGCATTGCCGCGCGCGCCGGCAATCGCCTTGCCCCGCAGCGGCGCATAGACGTGGATGTGCCCGTCGGCAATCACCTCGGCACCGGGGTTGACCATGGCCAGCACCACCAGGTCACGGCCGCGCGCATAGACCTGCTGGCCCGAGCGCAGCGGCCGCTCCACCACCAGCGCGCCGCTGGGCGCTGCCGGCACGACGGTGTCTGCAGGCGATGCAGGGGCCGGTGCAGCCTGCGGTGCGGGCGGGGGCGCCACCGCTTCGCGCTCACGCGGCAGGGCCGCATCCTCGGCCGGCACCAGAGCCGCCTCGCGTGCGGCCTGGGCCATCGCCGGCGAGCCGCCGCGAAACGCCAGCGGCGTGAGCCGGCGTGCACGCAGCAAGGCCAGCAGGGCGGCCATGTCGGGCACGGGGGCGTCGGCGTCGAGCCAGGAGAAGTCGATCAGCAGCGCGTCGTCTTCGAAAAAGTCCGGCATGTCGCCAAAGCGGGCCTCGAGCTCGCGCGCCAGCAGCGCGAGGTCGGTGGATTTCAGGCGCAGCGCCACCAGCGGCAACTGGGCGCTCTTGATCTCGAAGCTGGTGGGCGCCTGGCCGGCGAGGGCAACGGACATGGAGGAGTGGAACGGGCGACTGAGGCGTCCCGCCGCATGGCGGGCGGCGCAAATCTTATCAGCCGTCCGCGCTTACAAGCGGTGACTCACCCAACGGAAGTCCGGGTCCTCGGCATAGGGTTCGATCGAGAAGCCCAGGCTCTTCATCAGCCGCAGCATGCCGGGGTTGTTGGCCAGCACCAGGCCGTCGATCTCGCTCAGGCCCTTGTCTCGGGCGACGTCCATGATGCTGAGCATGAGCCGCGAGCCGATGCCGCGGCCGCCGAAGTCGTCGGCCACGACCAGCGAGAACTCGCAGCTCGTGCTGTCGGGATTGGTGATGTAGCGCGAGACGCCGACGATGCGCTCGCTCTCGTCGAAGCCGCCGTCGTCACGCGGCTCGCGCGTCTTGACCACCGCCACCAGGGCCATTTCACGGTCGTAATCGATGAGGGTGAAGCGCGAGAGCATGGCCGGCGGCAGCTCGGCCATGGACGACACGAAGCGGAAGTAACGGCTCTGCGGCGAGAGGCTGCGCACCAGGGCCTGCAACATGTGCGCGTCATCCGGGTGGATGGGGCGGATGGTGTAGCTGCCGCCGCCGCGCAGCGGCCACACCTGCTCATAGCGCGCCGGATAGGGCAGGATGGCGAGGTGGTGGTAGTCGCTGCCGCAGCCGCTGAGCGGCTGGGGTGCGTCGCCGATGACGATGCGCGCGTCGACGGCGACGGCGCCACCCGCATCGACGATGAGCGGGTTGATGTCCATCTCGCGCAGCTGTGGCAGTTCGCACACCATCTCCGACACGCGCAACAGCACGCGCTCGATGGCCGCCACGTCGGCCGCCGGCGCACCGCGCCACTCGCCCAGGGTTTCGGCCACGCGCGCGCGGTGGATGAGCTGGCGCGCAAGAAACTGGTTGAGCGGCGGCAGTTCCATGGCGCGGTCGTTGATGAGCTCGATCATGGTGCCGCCGGCGCCGAACGCGATGACCGGGCCGAAGGGCTGGTCGCTCACCAGGCCGATGTAGAGCTCGCGCCCGCGCTGCTGGCGCGCCATGGCCTGGACGGTGATACCGTTGATGCGCGCCTGTGGCGCCAGCCGCGCCACCGAGGCCATCATGTCGTTCCAGGTGTCGCGCACCGCCGAGGCATTGAGCACATTGAGTGCGACGCCCTGCACATCGGATTTGTGCGCGATGTCGGGCGAGTCGACCTTGAGCGCCACCGGGAAGCCCAGCTGCGTGGCGATCATCATGGCCTCGGTCGCGCTGCGGGCGAGCAGGGTCTGCGTCACCGGGATGTGGAAGGCCGACAGCAGGGCCTTGGACTCCATTTCGGTGAGCACCTGCCGCCGCTCGGCCAGCACCCCTTCGATGAGCAGCCGCGCACCCTCCACATCAGGCTTGGCCATGCCGGTCAGCGGCGGTGGCGTCTGGTGCAGAAGCTGCTGGTTGCGGTAGAAGCTTGCGATGTTGCCGAACGCGCCCACCGCCGCCTCGGGTGTGCGAAAGCTGGGAATCAATGCAGCGTTGAGCACCGCGCGGGCTTCGCCGACCGACGCATCCCCCATCCAGCAGGTGAGCAGCGGTTTGGCGGTGCGTGGCTTGAACTCGGCCAGGCTGCGCGCCACCGCGGCCGGGTCGCTGCCGACCTTGGGTGAGTGGATCACCAGCAGCCCATCGACCGCAGGGTCGGCACTGGCCGCCTGCACGGCCGCCAGGTAGTGCGGGGCCGCGGCGTCCTCCGACAGGTCCACCAGATCGGTCAGCGAGGCCTGCGCCGGCAGCGCCGGGGCGAGTTCGCGCGCCACATGGGGCGAGAGGGTGCCGAGCGTGAGCCCGATTTCGCTGACCCAGTCGGCCGCCAGCACGCCGGGACCGCCGCCATTGGTCACGATCGCCAGCCGCGCTCCGACCGGCCGGTAGCGCGAGGCGAGGCACTTGGCCGCGGAAAACAGCTCGACGAAGGATCGCACGCGCACCGCGCCGGAGCGGCGCAGGGCGGCATCGAACACGTCGTCGCTGCCGACGATGGCCCGCGAGTGGGTGCGCGCCGCTTCGTTGCCGGCCGGTTTGCGCCCGGCCTTGAGCACCACCACCGGCTTGGCGTGGGCCGCCGCCCGCAGCGCGCTCATGAACCGCCGCGCCGGGCCGATGCCCTCGAGATAGACGACGATGCTGTGGGTCTGCGCATCCGAGGCCAGGAAGTCGAGCGCCTGGGCAATGTCGACGGCGCTGTGCGGGCCAGGCGAGACCACAGTGGAAAAGCCCACGGCGTTCTTGCGCGCCCAGTCCAGAATCGATGTGGTCAACGCGCCGGACTGCGACACCAGTGCCAGCGGCCCGGGCGACGCCAGCAGCCCGGCCACGCTCGCATTGAGCCCGATGCGCGGCCGCTGCACGCCCAGGCTGTTGGGCCCCATGAGGCGAATGCCGTGGCGGCGCGCGATGTCGTGCAGGCTGGCGGCCGCCTCCGCGTCGTACCCCTGCCCCAGCACCAGCGCCGCGCCGCAGCGGATGCGGCCGGCCACCTCCAGTGCCGCCGGCACGTCCTGTTCGGGCAGAGCAATGATGGCCAGGTCGGCCCGGGCCTGGGCCAGATCGGCCAGGGTGCCGCTGGTGTGGATGTCGAGAAAGTTCAGCACGCCGTCGAACGCCTGCGCGCGCAGGGCGCCCAACACCGCTGCGGCCTGCGGCGTGGGCGCGGCATCCTCGCCGGGGCGGCCCGCGAACACGACGACCGACTTCGGTGCGAACAAGGGGGTCAGGTAATGGGTGTCCATGAGGGCGGGCGATAAAGGCTGGGCGCTGGGGCGGCGGGTCAGTCGGCGCCGATCAGCACCTTGACATGGGCGGCTGCGCTGCGCGCCAGGGCGTTGAGCGCGTAGCCGCCCTCGAGAACGGAAATGACGCGGCCTTGCGCATGGCGCACCGCCACCGCCATGAGTTCGCGGGTGACCCACTCGTAGTCGGCCTCGGTCAGGGCGAGGTTGCCCATGTCGTCCTCGCGGTGGGCATCGAAGCCGGCGGAGATGTAGATCATCTGCGGCGCGAAGGCCTCGAGCGCGGGCAGCCAGGCGCGGGTCACGGCGTCGCGAAAGGCCTCGGAACCCGAACGGGCCGGCAGCCCCACGTTGACCATGTTCGGGCCGCGGGCGTCTTCACCGCTGAACGGGTAGAGGCCTTTTTCGAAGATGGAACACATCAGCACGCGTTCGTCGCCCTTGAAGATGTCCTCGCTGCCGTTGCCGTGGTGCACGTCGAAGTCGATCAGCGCCACCCGCTGCAGTCCGTGAACGTCCAGTGCATGGCGAATGCCGACGGCGACGTTGTTGAAGAAACAGAAGCCCATGGCCTTGTCGTGCTCGGCATGGTGGCCCGGCGGCCGCACGGCGCAGAACGCACGCGGCGCTTCGCCGGACAGCACCAGATCGGTTGCCTTGACCGCCGCACCGGCGGCGCGCAGGGCCGCGGTGACGGTGTGCGGATTCATCGAGGTGTCGGGATCGACGACGTGATAGCCCTCGGTGGGCGCGGACTCGAGGATCTCGCGCACATGCAGGGTGGAATGGGCGCGTGAGAGCTCGGTTTCCGTTGCCGCCGGCGCATCGACCGGCTGCATGTAATCCAGCAGGCCTTTGACCAGCAGCATGTCGGTGATGGCCGAGAGGCGCTGCGGACATTCGGGATGGTGCGGCCCCATTTCATGGCGCTGGCAGTCGGGGTGGGTGATGAAGGCGGCAAGCATGGGGGTCTCCTCGGCGCAGGTGGGGTGTCCTTGTTTTCTCTCTACTGTCTTTATTTCAGATTAGTAGTCGTAGTAGAGCATGGGCGGTTCTGTGGGCAAAGGGATTTTCCCGTTCGATTTCAATGGCTTGTCGCGCGCAGAACCTTGTGGGGCGAGGGCCGCTGCCGCAGGCTGGGAAAAGGGGACAAGTGGCGCGTGACCCGGCGTGGTGTGGATAACTGGGTGGTTCTTCGCCCGTTGTCCCCAGGTTTGTCCCGGTGGTTCAGCCGGTCAGGGCGGCGGCGACCAGGTGTTGGAACGGGGGGGTGTGGCGCGCCCAGCGCAGGGCGAGCTGGCGCAGCGCGCGCGCGGGGGGGCTCTCGGCGGTGTAGAGCTGAGCGATCCAGCGGGTGGCGAGGTAGAGCGGCTGGGTGGCGAGGCGGTGGCCGCGGGCATAGCGGTCGAGCAAGGCGGGTGCGGCGATGTCGGCCCCGCGCCCGTGGGCGTCGCGGACGAGGGTGGCCAGGCGTTCCACGCCGAGCAGGCCGAAGTTGAACCCGTGTGCGGTGACCGGGTGCATGCCCACGGCGGCGTCGCCGATGCAGGCGAAGCGCTGCGCCACCAGCTCGCGCGGATACACGCCGACCAGCGGGTACACATGGCGGGTGCTCGCCAGTTGCATGGCGCCCAGCCGGTGGGCAAAGCGCCGGGTGAGTTCGTCGTTGAACGCTTGCGGTGGCAGGGCGGACAGGCGCTCGATCTCGGGCGCGCGCAGGGTGACGACGACGGAGGAGCGGTGGGCGCCGGTTTCCGGATCGTCGTTCATCGGCAGCAAGGCCAGGGTCTGGCCGTGGTCGAACCACTCCCATGCAGCGTGGCCATGTGGCTGCGCGTGGGTCATGACGCAGACCAGCATGTTGCGGCCGAAGTCGTGTTGGTCGGCGGCGATACCCATGGCGCGCCGGGTGGGTGAGAAGCGGCTGTCGGCGGCGATCAGCAGCCGCGCGTTCAGGGCGCGTCCGTCGTCGAGCTGGACCTGCGCCTGGGTCGTGTCGCTGCGCGCGGTGGCCACGCGCAGGCGGCTGTAGAGCTCAATGTCGCCATTGCGCGCGCGGGCGTCCTGCATGGCAGACCAGGCGGCGCGCCGGATCAGGTGGTTCGACACCAGCCAGCCGAGTTCGCCATGCCGGGTTCGGGCGTGGCTGATGACCAGGGCGTCGGGCGAGGGGCCGTCGAAGATGCGGGCATCGCGCAAGGGTGAGAGGTTGGCGCTGCCGAGTTGGTCCCACACGCCGAGCGTGCGCAGGATGCGAGCGGAATGCTGGGTGAGGGCGATTTCCCGGCCGTCGAACGGCGGGTCGGCCAGCGTGGCTTCGGGCTGCGGCTCGACCAGGCCGATGCGCAGACCGCAGCCGCTGAGCGCGCGCGCCAGGCACAATCCTGCCGGGCCGGCGCCGGCGATCAGAACGTCATGATCCATGCCGCGCAGCCTAGGCCGCGCAGCCACCCTGCGCCTTGACGGGGCTCAAGGGCAACGCTGAACAAGTCCCGGCCGGCTATTTCTCCAGGTACCACTTGATGAAGTACTTGGACAGATAGCCGACCATGCCGAACGCGAGCCCCAGGAACATCACGAAGGTTCCGAACTTGCCGGCCTTGGACTCCCAGGCGAGCTGCCCGATGATGAACAGCATGTAGAGGATGAAGGCGCCAACGCCGAAGCTCAGGCCGAAGGCGGCAATCTGTTCTTCCGAATAACCGAACATCAGGAAACTTTCGTGCGCGCCAGCGCCGCGATGGGCAAGGTTCGCTCTGGAAGCGCGTTGGCGTCGATCAGGTCACGGTAGGCATGCCAGCTGGCATGGCCAAGCAGGGGAATGACGAGCACCAGCCCCACGCCGGTGAACAGGCCAAGGGCGGTGAGGCCCAGAATCAGCGCGGCCCAGGTGGCCATGGGCAGGGGGTTGGCCACCACCACCTGCCAGCTGGCGAGCACCGCCTGCAAGGTGTTGACGCGGCGGTCGAGCAGCAGGGGCATGGACACCACGCTGGAGGCGAACACCGGTGCGGCCATCAGGCCGCCGAGCAGCAGCCAGGCCTCGAACAGCCAGGAGTCCGACAGCACGATGTGCCGGAGAAAGTCGGTGGGCTTGAGGATGGGCTCCGGCGAGAACAGGGTGATCAGCGCGGCCGAGGTGAGCACCCAGCCGGTGCCGGCCAGCGCCAGCAGCAGGCCGAAGCGCACCAGGCACCAGTAGCCGCCGGATTCCACGCGGCGCTGGTGCTGCCAGGCGCCCCAGGTGGCGACCAGAAGACCGAAGTTGGCCGCTTCCCCGCGCTCGAGGGCGCGGCTGAGCGCATACAGGCTGGTGGCCAGCACCGGTGCGATGACGAGGAAACCCGACGCGGCCCCGGCCAGCAGCCAGAAGCGGTCGCGGGCGATCACCATCAGCGCGGCATAGCCCAGGGCCAGCACCAGCCCGTGCAGCAGACTGACGGCGCCACAGCGCCAGAGATCCCGCCAACCCAGGCGCAGCCAATGCAGAGGGCGCAGCAGACCGATGCTGCGCGGCGCGGGCAGGGTCAGCGTGGGAGGGCAGTTGGGCGTGGGGGTGTTCATGCGGCAGGACGGGAGCTTAAAGCGCCCATCCTGCACAAAGTTTGAGGCAGATCAATGCGGGAAATACCCGGGGGTGTTCCACGCGGGCGCGGGATGGCGCGTCCCGCACGGCGTCAATGCATCATGCCCATGCCGCCCATGCCGCCCATGCCGCCCATGCCGCCATGCGGGCCGTGGCCGCCGCCGTGGCGACCGTGCCGGCCGCGTTCGGCCATCCAGGCGTGGGATTCGAGGTCGAATACCTTTTGCTGCGCCGGGTTGAGCTGGGCGTAGAAGGTCTTGACGGCGTTCATCCGGGCGTCCATGCGCTCACCGGCCTGCTTGCGCAGCTGCTGCATGCGGTCGATGCGCTCCGGGGTGCTGAGCTTTTCCATCTCGGCGCGGAAGGCGGCGCGGTCGCGCACCAGCGGTTCCTGCGGCTTCATGGCGTTGGTGAAGCTGGTCCAGGCGGCTTCCTGGTTGGGGCTGAGTTGCAGGCGGGTCTTGAGCGCGGCGAGGTGGCGGGCCTGGCGCTCGGCGCGCTGGGCTTGCCACGCGGCGGCGTCCGGGCCGGCAGGGCCGCCGTGCATGCGCATCATGGGCGCCTGCGGGCCTTGGGGGCCGGCCATCGGGCCGGGGCCGCCTTGACCGGACGGGCCCATCTGGGCGCTGGCGGCGAAGGCAACGGCCGAGAGGACGGCCGTCATGACGAGGGGGCGAAGGTGCGAGGTGCGCATGAGAGGCTTCCTTTCCTGTGACGTTGGGATGCTGCCCCGGGGCGACCGGAGCAGACAGGAAGCCAGTGTGGCTGCGCGGTGTATCGGCGCGATGGCGCGCCGATGAGGTTTTGTAAAGACCGGGCGCAGCCCCCCGGCCAAGTGGAGCTGCTCAGTTCTTCTTCATCGGGCAGGTGTTGATGCCCAGCAGGGTGTAGGCGGGGCACCAGCCGATGAGCCCGGTGGCGAGCGGAACCACGCCGATCCAGCCCCAGGCGCCGACGGTGCCGGTGTAGGCCAAGCCCAGCAGAACCAGGCCGACGATGATGCGCAGGGCGCGGTCGATGGTGCCTTCGTTGGTTTTCATGATGCGTTCCTCTCAAAGGTTGAACAGTTGCGATGCGACGCAATTGAAGCGGCCGCCGCGCGCATCGTCTGTGACTTGGGTCACGCAGTCAAGCCGGCGCGGTGCTGGCGGCGCGCAAGGCCTGGGCGTCGAGGATGCGGATGCGCTCGCGGCTGCAGGCGATCCACCCTTCGCGCTCGAAGCGGCGCAGCAGGCGCGAGACGATCTCGCGCGCGGTGCCGAGGTCTTCGGCCAGCGCCTGGTGGGTGGTGACGAGTTCGGCACCATGCCCGAGCAGGGCGGCGGCCAGCCGCTGGTCGAGGCGGCGGAAGGCGACGGCGTCGATGAGCGCGGTGAGGTCGGCCATGCGGTCGGCGAACAGCCCGAGCACCAGCGAGCGAAACGCCGGCGTCTGCAGCCAGCGCTGGAACAGGGGCGGCTCGGCGAGCAGGACGCGCGTGGGCCGGCTGGCGATGCCGCGCGCGCTCATGGGCGAGCCGCGGAACAGGCAGGCGCTGGAGACGAGGCAGATCTCACCCGGCACGACGCGGTAGAGCTCGAGCGAACGCCCGTCGTCGGCATGGCGCGTGACCTTGACCTCGCCATCGAGCACCAGCGGAAAACCCTGGCAGGGCGTGCCCTCGTGGAACAGCACGGTGTCTTCGGGCACCTCCATCCACACCGGCGGCGGCAGCGCGTGCAGCGGCGGGTCGACCTCGCGCAGCGAGGGGTAGAGGGCGAGTGCGTCCTCGATCATGCGGTGCGGCGGGGTGGCGTGGCGGGCTTCAGGCAGCCACGCCATAGCCTTCGTCGGCGATGGCCTGGGCGAGTGCCTCGCGCGGCGCGTCGGAGCGCACCTGCACGCGCTCGGCGGCGCGGTCGATCTGGACCTCGGCCTGTGCATCGACGGCCCGGATGGCGCGCTCGACGGCTTTCTCGCAGTGGCCGCAGGTCATGCCGGTGACGTGGAATTCGTGGTTCATGGGCATGAACAAAGAGAGGGCAAGCCCCCGAGCATACGCGCGCGCCATGAATGGCGGACAATGAACCCATGGAACTGACGGTCAACCCGAACGGCCCGGCCCCCGCGGCCGAGGCCTGCACCATCGATCTCGGCATTGGCGGCATGACCTGCGCGTCGTGTTCGGCGCGGGTGGAACGCGCGCTGCGCAAGCTGCCGGGCGTGCGCGAGGCCACGGTGAACCTGGCCACCGAATCGGCGCGGGTGGTGCTGGACGCGGGCGATGCGCAGATGGCTGCGCGCGTGGCGCGCGCGGTGCGCGATGCCGGCTACGAGCCGCGCAGCCCGGCGCAGGCCGAAGCCGAGCGCGAGCGCGCCGGCGCCTGGGAGGGCTTTGCGCCGGTGGCGCTGGCGCTGGGTCTGTCGGCGCCGCTGGTGCTGCCCATGCTGCTCGAGCCCTTGGGCGTGCACTGGATGCTGCCGGCCTGGCTGCAGTTCGTGCTGGCCACGCCGGTGCAGTTCGTGCTGGGTGCGCGCTTTTACAAGGCGGGCTGGTCGGCGGCGCGGCACCTCAGCGGCAACATGGATCTGCTGGTGGCCATCGGCACCACGGCGGGCTGGGCCCTGTCGATGTGGCTGTGGCTGACGGCGGCGCCGGGCGAGATGCCGCACCTGTATTTCGAAGGCTCGGCGGTGGTGGTGGCGCTGGTGCTGCTGGGCAAATGGCTCGAGGCGCGGGCCAAGCGGCGCGCGACCTCGGCCATCCGCGCGCTGCATGCCTTGCGGCCGGAGCAGGCGCACCTGATCGGGGCCGACGGCGAGGTCGACGTGCCGGTGGCCGAACTGCTGCCCGACGACCGCGTGGTGGTGCGGCCCGGCGAGCGCTTTCCGGCCGACGGCACGGTGCTCGAAGGCCGCAGCCAGGCCGACGAGGCGCTGCTCACCGGCGAGTCGCTGCCCGTGCCCAAGGCGCCGGGCGACACGGTGACCGGCGGCGCCATCAACGGCGAGGGCCGGCTGCTGGTGCGGGTGAGCGCGGTGGGGGCGGAGTCGGTGCTGGCGCGCATCATCCGGCTGGTGGAGGACGCGCAGGCGGCCAAGCCGCCGATCCAGCGCCTGGTGGACCGGGTGGCGGCGGTGTTCGTGCCGGTGGTGCTGGTGCTGGCGCTGGCGACCCTGGCGTTCTGGTGGTGGGCGGGCGCGGGCTTCGAGGCGGCGGCCATCCATGCGGTGTCGGTGCTGGTGATCGCCTGCCCCTGCGCGCTGGGGCTGGCCACGCCGGCGGCCATCATGGTCGGCACCGGGGTGGCGGCGCAGCACGGCATTCTGATCCAGGATGCGCAGGCGCTCGAACGCGCCCGCGAGGTGGACACGGTGGTGTTCGACAAGACCGGCACGCTGACCCTCGGGCGGCCCGTGCTCAGCGCCTTCGTGGCCGACGATGCCGCGGCGCAGGACGCGCTGCTGGCGGTGGCCGCCGGTCTGCAGAGCGGCAGCGAACACCCGCTCGCGCGCGCGGTGGTGGCCGCGGCGCAGGCGCGGGGCCTGGCGGCGGAGCCGGCTGCGCAGATGCAGGCCGTGCCGGGCTGCGGCGTGGAGGCCGACCTGGCCGGCGTGCCCTGGCGCCTGGGCCATGTGCGCTGGCTCGAAGCGACGGGCGCGCCGCTGGGGGCGCTTGCGGCCGAGGCGGCGCGGCTGCAGGCCGGTGGCGCCACGCTCTCGGCGCTGGCCGAGCGCCGCGGCGAAGGCTGGGTGGTGCGCGCGCTGCTGGCGTTCGAAGACACGGTCAAGCCCGGTGCGGCCGAGGCGCTGGCGCAGCTGCGCGGGCGCGGCCTGCGGGTGGTGATGCTCACCGGCGACAACCGGGGCGCGGCCGCGGTGGTGGCCGCCGCGCTGGGGCTGGATGCGGCGCGCGGCGATGTGATTGCCGAGGTGCGGCCCGAGCACAAGGCCGCCGAAATCCAGGCGCTGCGCGCGCAGGGCCGGGTGGTGGCGATGGTGGGCGACGGCGTGAACGACGCGCCGGCGCTGGCGGCGGCCGACGTCGGTCTGGCCATGGGCAGCGGCACCGACGTGGCCATGCACGCGGCGGGCATCACCCTCATGCGCGGCGACATCGGCCTGGTGGGCGCCGCGCTCGACATCTCGGCGCGCACCGTGGGCAAGATCCGGCAGAACCTGTTCTGGGCCTTTGCCTACAACGTGGTGGGCCTGCCGCTGGCGGCGCTGGGCTACCTGAGCCCGGTGTTGGCCGGCAGCGCCATGGCGGCGAGCTCGGTCAGCGTGATGGCCAACGCCTTGCTGCTGCGGCGCTGGCGCCCAGACCGTCAAAAACAATAGCATCACATGACCGATTCGCGCTGGGGTTCCGGCGGTTTTTTCGAAAACCCGGCCCTGGACGGCCGTCTGGGCCCGTCGGGCGGGCCTGGCGGTGGCTGCGGCACGTCAATGGGTGGCTGAGGGCAAGGTCTTAAGCTGCGGTTCATCGCGGGCCGATAAGGTCCGGGTGGACTCTGCGGACGGGGGGCCTTTCACCCTCGATCCGCCTCATCGGGCCTTCGCCCTTTCCGATTCCTTTCCTTTTTGGCTTCGAGCCGGTGCGCCGGCAGGGAGAACGACATGCTGAAACTTCGTCAGGCGCTGGCCACGGCGGCGCTCGGCGGCGCGCTGTGCAGCGCCGCAGCCGTCTGGGCCCAGGCGGCGCCCGCGGGTGCGCCCGCGCCGGTCACGCTCAACCCCGAGCAGGTGAGCGCCGCCGGCATCCGCACCCAGCGGGTGAACCGCACCGATGCCGCCGCAGCGCAGGCGCTGGAACTCTCGGGCACGGTGGTGCTGCCGCCGCAGGCGCAGCTGGTGCTCAGTGCGCCGCTGGCCGGCGTGGTGCAGCAGGTGACGGTAAGCCCGGGCCAGGCCCTGCGCGCCGGTCAGCCGGTGGCACGGCTGCAGAGTGCGGAGCTGCTGCAATGGCAGCGCGAGCGGCTGAGCGCGCAGAACCAGTTGCAGCTGGCTGAGGCGCGGCTGGCGCGCGACGAGAAGCTGTTCGCCGAAGGCCTGATTGCCGAGATGCGCGTGCAGGAGGCCCGCAGCCAGGCCGAACTGGCGCGGCTGGCGCTGGCCGAGCGGCGCGCGGTGCTCAACGTCGTGGGCGCCGGCACGCAGGGCGACGGCCTGCAGGCCGGCCTGACGGTGAGCGCGCCGGTGGCGGCCACGGTGATCGAGGTGCTGGCCAGCCCGGGCCAGCGGCTCGACGCGGGCATGCCGGTGGCGCGGCTCGCGCGCGCGGGCGCGCTGGCGCTGGAGCTGCAGGCGCAGCCCGAGCAGGCCGCGAACGTGCGCGTGGGCGACCGCTTCGAGATCCTCGGCTGCCGCCGCGCCGATGGCTCGCCGGTGACGGCCCGCCTCATGGCGCTGAACCCGCAGCTCACGCCGGGCAACCAGGCGGTGGTGCTGCGCGCTGACGTGGAGGGCATGGCGCCCGAGTGCCTGCGCGCCAACCAGTTCGTGCAGGCGCGGCGTACGGCGCTGGGCGGGCCGGCGGCCTCGGCGCTGGCGCTGCCGGCCGAGGCCGTGGTGCGCCAGGGCACGCAGGCCTATGTGTTCGTGCGCACGGCCAAGGGCTTCGTGCCCACGCCGGTGCAGGTGCAGGCGCAGGGCGCAGGCCTGGTGCAGGTGACGGCCGGCCTGCGCGGCGACGAAGAGGTGGTGGTGCATGGCACGGCCGCGCTCAAGGGCGCCTGGCAGGGCCTGGGCGCGGAAGAGGCCAAGTGATGCTGGCGCGCCTGATTGCGTTCTCGCTGGCGCAGCGGCTGCTGATGGCGGTGCTGACGCTGGCGCTGGTGGGCGCGGGCTGGGTGGCGTTTCGCGCGCTGCCCATCGACGCCTTCCCCGACGTCTCGACCACGCAGGTCAAGATCATCCTCAAGGCGCCGGGCATGACGCCCGCGGAGGTGGAAACGCGCATCGTCGCGCCCATCGAGCAGGAGCTGCTGGGCATTCCGAACCAGGTGATGCTGCGCTCGCAGAGCAAGTATGCGATCGCCGACATCACGCTCGACTTCGCCGACGGCACCGACATCTACTGGGCGCGCCAGCAGGTCAGCGAGCGGCTCGCCGGCGTGATGGGCGAGCTGCCGCCGGGGCTCTCCGGGGGCCTCGCGCCCATCACCACGCCGCTGGGCGAGATGTTCATGTTCACGCTCGAAGGCCCGCAGTCGCTGGCCGAGAAGCGGCGCGTGCTCGACATGGTGGTGCGCCCGCGGCTGCGCAGCATCGCCGGCGTGGCCGACGTGAACACCCTCGGCGGCGTGGTGGAGACCTTCGAGGTCGCGCCCGACGTGGCCGCGCTGGCGGCGCGCAAGGTGTCGCTGGCGCAGCTGCAGGAGGCGCTGGCCACCAACAACCGCAACGACGGCGCCGGCCGGCTCTCGGCGGGTGAGGAGTCGCTGCTGGTGCGCGCCGACGGCAGCATCCGCACGCTCGACGACGTGCGCGCGATCGCCGTGGCGCAGAAGGACGGCCAGGTGGTGCGCGTGGGCGACGTGGCCACGGTGCGCCTGGGCAGCCTCACGCGCTACGGCGGCGTGACGCGCAACGGCCAGGCCGAGGCGGTCGAAGGCCTGGTGCTGGGCCTGCGCGGCGCGAATGCGCAAAGTCTGGTGCGCGACGTGAAGGCCGCGCTCGACGAACTCGCGCCCAGCCTGCCCAAGGGCATGCAGATCGTGCCCTTCTACGACCGCGGTGCGCTGGTCGAGCGCGCCGTGGGCACGGTGAGCAAGGCACTGGCCGAGGCCATCGTGCTGGTGCTGGCGCTGCTGCTGCTGTTCCTGGGCAACCTGCGCGCGGCGCTGGTGGTGGCGCTGATCCTGCCGCTGTCGGCGCTGGCCACCTTCGTGCTGATGCAGCAGTGGGGCCTGTCGGCCAACCTGATGTCGCTCGGCGGCCTGGCCATTGCGATTGGCATGCTGGTGGACGCGGCGGTGGTGGTGGTGGAGAACATCGAGGCGCGCGCCGGCCAGGGCGGCGGCAGCGCGCAACTCGCGCACCTGCACAGCGTCTACCGCGCAACCCAGGAGGTGGCCACGCCCGTGGCCTCGGGCGTGCTCATCATCATGATCGTGTTCCTGCCGCTGCTGACCTTGCAGGGGCTCGAGGGCAAGCTGTTCTCGCCGGTGGCGCTGACCATCGTGTTCGCGCTGGCGGCCTCGCTGCTGCTCTCGCTCACCGTCATTCCGGTGCTGGCTTCGGTCGCGCTCAAGCGGGGGCACCATGCCACGCCGTGGGTGGTGCGCAAGCTCGAAGCCGGTTATGCGCCGCTGCTGGACTGGGCGCTGGCCCATGCCAAGACCGTGGGGCTGGTGGCCGCCGCGGCGCTGGTGGCCGCGGGGGTGGCGTTTGGCAGCATCGGCAAGTCCTTCATGCCCGCGCTCGACGAGGGCGACATCATCATGCAGGTGGAGAAGCTGCCGTCGATCAACCTCGCGCAGTCCATGGCCACCGACCTGGCGATTCAGCAGCGCATCATGAAGTCGGTGCCCGAGGTGGCGGGCATCGTGGCGCGCGTGGGGTCGGATGAGCTCGGCCTCGACCCCATGGGGCTGAACGAAACCGACACCTTCCTCGTGCTCAAGCCGCGCAGTGAGTGGCGGTTCAAGACCAAGGAGGCGCTGATCGACGCGCTGCGCGAAGCCGCCGCCGGCATGCCCGGCGTGAACGTGAGCTTCACCCAGCCCATCGAGATGCGCACCTCGGAAATGCTCTCCGGCGTGCGCGGTGACCTCGCGGTCAAGGTGTTCGGGCCCGACCCGGCCGAGCTCTCGGCGCTGGCGGAGAAGATCGTCGGCGTGCTCAAGGGCCTTCCGGGTTCGGAAGACGTGGTCACGGCGCAGAACGACGGCGTGCAGTACCTGCGCGTGGAGATCGACCGCGCCGCCGCCGGCCGCTTCGGCCTCACGGTGGAGCAGGTGCAGAACGATTTGCGCACCCTGGTCGAAGGCCAGCGCGTGGGCACGGTGATGCAGCAGGCGCGGCGGGTGCCGCTGGTGCTGCGCGGGGATGAGCCGCTGCGCCTCTCGCCCGAGCGCTTTGCGCAGCTGCGGCTGCCGCTTGCCGGCGGCGAGTCGGTGGCGCTGGCGCAGATCGCGCACCTGGTGCAGGACGACGGGCCGGTGAAGGTCGAGCGCGAGCAGTCTTCGCGCATGTCGGTGGTGCGCGCCAACGTGCGCGGCCGCGACCTGGTGGGCTTCGTCGCCGACGCGCAGGCCGCCGTGGCGCGCGAGGTGGCGCTGCCCGAGGGCTATCACCTGGCCTGGGGCGGGCAGTTCGAGAACCAGCAGCGCGCGGCCAAACGGCTGGCGCTGGTGGTGCCGGTGGCGCTGGCGCTGATCGTGGGCGTGCTGTTTGCCACGCTGGGCTCGCTCAAGCAGGCGCTGCTGGTGTTTGCCAACATCCCGCTGGCGCTGGTGGGCGGCGTGGCCGCGCTGGCGGTGAGCGGGGAGTACCTCTCGGTGCCGGCCTCGGTGGGCTTCATCGCGCTCATGGGCATCGCGGTGCTCAACGGTCTGGTGCTGGTGACCTACTTCAACCAGCTGCGCGCGCGCGGCCTGCCCATGGCCGAGGTGGTGCGCCAGGGCGCGGTGCGGCGGCTGCGGCCGGTGCTGATGACCGCCAGCATTACCGCGCTGGGCCTGATTCCGCTGCTGCTGGCCACCGGGCCGGGCTCGGAGATCCAGCGGCCGCTGGCGGTGGTGGTGATCGGCGGTCTGATCAGCTCCACGCTGCTCACGCTGGTGCTGCTGCCCATCGTCTACGCGCGCTTCTTTGACACCGCAGGGAAGGACAAAGCATGAACGCATCCGCAACCGGGGCGCGGCCCGACGCGCCCGACTGTTTGCTGACGCTGGCGCTGCCGCGCGCGCTGGAGGAAGAAGTGCTCGACACGCTGATGAGCCACCCCGAGCTGGCGCGCGGCTTCACCGTGCTGCACGGGCAGGGCATGGGTGCGCACGTGGCCTTGGCCACGGCGATGGAACAGGTGCAGGGGCGTGCGCGGCGCGTGTTCGTGCAGGTGGCGGTGACGCGCTCGCAGGCGCAGGCCCTGCTGCGCGCGCTGCACGAGGCGCTGCCGCGTGCGCGCATGGCGTACTGGATCGTGCCCTTGCTGGGCTTTGGACATGTGGGAGAAGCGGTATGAAGGCAGGCGAAGCCGTGCGGCGCGCGGCGCTGGCCGTGGTGTGGGGTCTGGCGGCGGGCAGCGCCTGGGCTCAGGCCGCGGTGGCGGGACTGCCGCTGCCCGCGGAGGTGTTGCGCGCAGCCGTGCAGGCGCAGCCGCGCGTGGCTGCGGCCGAGGCGGCACTGGCCGCCGCGCGGGCCCGCGGCGATGCGCTGCGCGCCGGGCCGTATGAATGGACCGCGCGGCTGGCGCTGAACCGGCGCGACGACCGCGCGGCCGACCAGCGGCTCAATGAGCAGGAAGTCGCCCTGGAGAGCACGCTGCGCCT
>OFTY01000433.1_pt1 | contig 30395 bp, 23 predicted proteins | sample 1775061 | NCBI WGS metagenome assembly OFTY01 (sample SAMN08195773, study PRJEB24354) | sludge metagenome | isolation source: sludge from phenol fed wastewater aerobic bioreactor B | place: India: Nagpur | collected 2016-09-16 | reverse complement strand
ACCGTTGTACCGCCTGTTGCCAGACCCGTACCCGAAGCCGCAGGATTGATGGTTGCCGTCACCGGTACGCGGGTGCCGGTACAACCCAGCGAATATCCCATGCTGACTACAGCCTGACCCGCAGTGGTCGTACAGTTAAACAATCCGCTACCACGGTGGCCTGCAATGATCGAGGCATTAGTGTTGCTCGCGGTTGTCGATCCCATTGCGTTGGTAGCATATTGGTGCGTTACACCAGAGCCCGGCGCAATATGGAAGGAATAGGTACTGTTGGGCGGAATCACAAGACCGAGGTTTGTTGCTATCGTAGTGTAAGCATTTGCCCCCTGAGAAGGAACGTTGGTTACAGAAGAAAGCAGCGTCCAGCCTGTAGATGAGGTATTGGCACCCGAAACTTGTTGATAGTTATTCGGACGATAATAAATATCCCAGGAGGTAGCCGTATTGATCGCCATGTTACACTTAATACCAATAGTGTTTAAAGTAAGTCCGGTGGTAGTACTCATCATAAACATATGATAATACACTCCCGTCGTCGTACCGTTGGCAAGGGGTACCGCTACAGAGTCGTTTCCACCCAGACCCGATGTGGGCTCAGCATAATAAGTGGTAGTAGTACTGATAGAAGGTGAGGTATAGGCAGCGCCGGTTCCCAGCAGTGTTCCTGCGGTGAGGGCATCATACCATTTTGTAGATATTCCGGCCGGTGCCACTACCGCCAATGTAACCGGACCAGTTCCACAGCGTGAGCCCGGAATGGTGGAAAGGAAACTAGGGTTATTGTAAATAACGGTGTCCGGCACAGACGTACCCACGAGATTGTTGTTACAATAGAGCAAAGCGCGATAGAACGTGGTGGCCGTAACAGGTTCGGTATAAACAGAACTGTTTGCACCGCTGATGCTGCTATAACCCGAGCCTGTATTCTTTTCCCATTGTATTCCAATACCACTCATCGGTACAGGAGAGAGATTTACCGTGGTGCTTCCCGTAGCGCAAATGGAGCTCGGACTGGCAACGGCTGTGACATTGGCAGGTACAGATTTCACGTTTACCGTCACTGAGTCGTAGATCGCACAGTTGTTTCCGTCAATACCCGAAACATAATACTTCGAAGTAGTGGTTGGAGAAACAGAGAACGAGCTGCCGGAGCCTGTGGGCGTCCATGTGTAGCTATAGTTGTTGGCAGAGCTCACCGAAACCGTGCTTGGACTTCCAACACAAACTGTATCCGGAGTTGCAGCTACGGCATAGGCAGGTGGAGCGGTAACCGTGGCTACTACAGGCATACGGGTTCCTTCACAACCGGTAGAGATCTGCCAATTGTAGAAATAATAGTAATAAGCCGTTGTCGAAGCACCATTCCATGAACTGATAATGCTGGCGATACCAGGTAGGGTATAGGGGAAGTTGAATGGTGTAGCCGTATATTCCCGATACAAGCCTGTGATATTGGTACCCGGTGTCAACCAAATCAGACGATATCCGGTACCCGCAGGAACGGTAAAGTTCAGGGAAACCGTTTGTGCCACGGCTGTTGGGTTTCCGATTACATTTACGGTAGCAGACTGTATGGTAGTACCAGTATTGTTTTGCAGCGCTATGGTAATCGATCCGGAGGTATTGGCTGTGGCTGCATAAGGATAGACAACTACGGAGTTCAAGGTAAATGGAGCATAAGCATCAAAGTAAATGCCGGTAGAACCTGTATTGTAGCTGTCTCCCGGAGTCATATTCGATGCACGTCCGATATTGGCAGTAGTACCGCCCGCATTTGCAGCGGCATAGTAAGTGGTCGTAGTTGCTATGGAAGGCGTCACAAATGTATCATTAGCGGAAACCAAGGGTGTACCGCCGGTAGCATTGGCATACCAGTTTACGATTGCGCCGGGAGCGGCAGTAGCCGTAAGTGTCAAAGGACCATATCCGCACCTTGTGGCACCGTTGGTAGTTACAATGGAGGGGTTGGTCACGGTTACCGCTTCTACGTTGGTATAAGCAGTACCTCCGCCCGGGTTAGTACAGGTTACGGCCACACGATAGTCTGTGCTGGCACTCAACGGTCCTGATGTATAGCTGAAGCCAGTGGCGCCGACAGGTCCAAAGTTGTTCTGACCGGCAGGAGAAGATTCCCAGCTATAGGCAATACCCAGTTCGCTCGGGAAGCCGGTCAGATTTAAGGTTGCCGCCATGCCATTACAAAGTGAAGCATTGACTGCGGCAATAATACCGGTTGTAGATGGTGTACCGCTACAAGGAATTCCCTGTGCAATCGTTATTACATAGTCTTCCGTCTCGCGACCTGCTGTGCTACTAAGGCAAGCGCCGGCATTACCATGTGGTGTTGTAACATAGCTTCTCAGGCGCATGCCGGTGAAACCTACCACAGCAGTAACCGGAACGGTGATGCTCACAGTAGCGGGGTTTGCACTGGTCAGCAGGTAATATTCACCCGTATCAAAGGTTCCGCTCTGATCCCAGTCCACCCACATTTCCACGCCGTACGTAGTGGACTGTGTAGCATTGACCGTATAAGTCTGACCCTGTGTAAGCGTGGCCGTATTAGAAGGAATGGTAAAATCTGCCTGTGTATATCCACCGGCGCCTATAGCCGCAGTACTGCTGTTGAGCGTAGTCGTCGGAATAGTTACATTGGTGATATAGTTTGAGGTAGAAGTGTGCAAGGTTACTCCGGTAAGCGGAGAGCAGTAACACTGGTAGAAAGGATTGACGCCAATAGACACTGTATTTGAAACGTCAAAGCTGCCTCCGTTCGCACAGGTAACAATGGCATGAAAATCGGTAGCCCCTGTAAGCGTTGTGTTCAGCGTTGAACCACCGGTGCCAATAGCACTCCACGAACCGGAGCCTGCCGGAGCTGACTCCCAACTAATGCTGATGCCCGTACCAATGGTGAAACCAGACAGTGATAAGCTAATAGGCGCACCGACGCAAGCGGAAGTAATATTGCCTGCAACCACTGCTGTACCAGCAACCGGTGTACCGGCACACGGCGGCACGGCAAACTCAATCGCTCCGATGTCTGGTGTGGTTACGCTGCGTGTAGCACCGTAAAAATCCGTAGTAACCGTGGTAACCGTACCCAAATCATCCAGCAAGCTATTCGTAGGTGTGAGATTTCCACCCCGATGCTGGCAAACAACGGATCAACGCTCATACTGTTTTGATCGAATGCGGCACTGTTTGCTGTTTTCCAGTTGGCCAGTGTAGCAAATGCTGCAGAATAGTAACCGATATTGTTCGTGCCTGCGGTGGAACCCATATAGAGGTCATTATAGTTAGAGGTCTTGCCGGCACCAGAGAAATACAGGCAATATTTTGTTCCTGTTCCTCCACGGGTCACAGAGACAATATTATTTTTCAAATCCACACTGGCGGTTCCGGTAGCATAGATACCATAAACCGTTCCGGTAGTAGCCAGCGGGTTGTCAATAGAAATGGTATTGTGATACGCCTTTATGTACGTGGCCGACGTAAGGTAAAGTCCGTAATCAGACCCATCGTGGTTGTTGTTGTAGATAAGATTGTTATAGACCTTATTCTCGTTACCCGAAGATGCAGCAGACGATACGTAGATATTGTAAGCTGTAAGGCTTGTATTGGGAGCAGCTCCGGCCGTAGCGCGAATCTGGTTTCTTTCAATCAGAGTTTTGTTACACCCGGTAGAAAGCATGATTCCATAGAACGTAGAAATACTCGTACGGGTGGGGCGCTCAATAATGTTGTCGGTGATTGTATTGCCCGACTGCTGTAAGTTGTAAATACCATAAACGTAAAAGTCCTTTACGTTACAATGCGTAATTGTATTGTTAGTATTACCTGTAGTAGAAGCACCATAAAGTACCATCCCCATATATCCGCCCACAACGGTACAATAACTGAAGGTATTGTAACTGCCATTAGCGCCGCTGGTGGAATACGAAGTACTCGAACCGCTCATCACTACGCCACAGGCAGTAGTTCCGGTGCTGGTCATGTTGGTTTCAAAAGTGCAGCTATCGAAGGTATTGTGGTCTGCATTGTTTGAAAGATGCAGCGCAAATCCATTAGTTGCTCCCGTAGCACGTACAATCAGGTTATTGATCTCAATGTAGTCAGCACCTGCAATATCAAGCGTCGCATAGTTGCTACTTGTTCCGGCGCTTTGCAGTACCGCTCCGTTTCCGTTAAATGTCACCGTATTGGTCGCATTCGAACCCACGGTGGAGGGAATAACGATCTGCTCGGTAAACGTGTCCGTTGCTACATTGAATACAATAGGACCGGCAATGCCGCAACCGATCGCGGAAATGGCATCGGTGAAACTATTGAAGTTTGTTCCTCCGGTAGGGAGGGTTTTGTTAATGGTATAGGTTCCGCCCGGGAAAGCGATGGGGACAGTGACCAATACAGAATCCGAATAAGTGGAATCATTACCGCATTTTACCTTTGCTCTGTAAAATGAGGTTACAGAAGCCGTAACATTTTGCGAGGTATATAATTTGGCTGTATCAATGTCCATCCACGGACCGCTTGCACTCGTGGCGCTCTGCCATTGGTAGGTTTGTCCTCCTCCTATAGAATTTCCTGAAAGACTAAGCGTAAAAGGACTGCCAAGACAAGGGTTAGCGTTGGTGGTCACTGCAGAACCGGGTGTGGGCATTCCGCTGCAAGGCGTTGCCGGGATCAGATCAAATCCAAAGGCGCAGGTATTGGCATCCTGACCAGAATATACGGGTGTACATGAGCCCCCATTGTTAATATAAGTCCGTGTTGGCGTGGGGCCAGGCGAAAAGTTTGCCGTTTGCATGCTCGTGCTCGATGAGGAACAGTTGAACACATAAGAGACCAGTGCCTGCGAAGGATTGTAGAGGAAGGGTGTCTGAAGAGGAATCTCCAGCCATCCTGAACTGTTTGATGTCAACGATACACTGGCAGCAGTGTACACGGTCAGAAAAGTGATGGTGTTGTCAATTCCTCCCGTCATCAGCGCACTGTTCGAGGTCTGCCCTAATTGAATGACAAGACCTGTATAAGTCGAAGTGACACTCGGGGTCACTTTGTAATACAGCTTTGTGATCAGACCATTGTAGGATGTGGGAAAAGTGTTTGCAGGAAAATAGTTTTGACAACCTTTACCCGCAGAAGTGGCCCAGGGAAAAGCGTTACTGGGCGATGCCGTATTGTTGTTGTAGTAGGTCGGCGTTTGTGCAAAGACCTGAAATCCCAACATCAACAGCAGAAGAGTACCCAGTTGCCTGAATTTTCTGTGTAAGATTTTGTTCATGATACGTTCTTGTTAGATGCCTACTCTTTAAGGTTTTCGGCTTCCCCTTAAAATTTAATAAATCATAACCCCGTGAGGTGTGAGCACTGTTAGAAACAATAGCCAGGTCCAGAGAAGATTTTAGAGTATCCGTTGTTTTGTACAGGAAAAATCCTGTAATGGTGATGTTCAGAAGGTTTTTAACAGAATGGAATTACATCATAGGCTGCCGCGCGCTTTTAGTTGTGGACAATAAGCCGTGTAACAAACTACATCCGGACAGTCCCAAGTTAGGGAATAAATTAACCATACACTAACCTTTCATTTATATTTTTTTATGATAAATCTAATAGTACTTATTGAGGAGATGCAAGCATCGATTCGAGAATAAGACTTATCCTTCCAAACACGAAGAGAGCCGTCTGGGTGGGAAACGAAAAAACAACCCAGACAAAAAGTAAATTTGCCTTTCATGAACAGGCAATCTCAACTGGCGTATCAGCCGTTGCCCGAACAAAATCTCTGGCAAAACCACCAACTTCAAGTTCTCCTTCAATACCTGCAGGACAGGTCGCCTTACTACAAAAAGTTGCTCGGCAAACATCATGTCGATATTCATAACATCCGTTCGCTCCACGACCTTAGCTTTTTGCCCACCACCTGCAAGGACGATATGCAACAACACAATTGGGATTTTCTTTGTGTTCCCGACCATGAGGTGAGGGAATACACTGCTACTTCCGGCACGCTCGGCAAACCCGTGACCATAGCACTGACGGAAAACGACCTGCGCAGACTTGCTTACAACGAGCAGCAGTCTTTTCTTACTACAGGCGCCAAATCCTCAGATATCTTTCAACTCATGCTCACGCTCGACCGTCAGTTTATGGCGGGGATGGCGTACTATCTTGGCTTGCGTGAGCTGGGCGCCGCAGTGGTACGCACCGGTGCGGGCTTTCCTTCGCTGCAGTGGGATACCATACAAAGGCTGCAGGCAAATAGCCTTGTGGCGGTGCCTTCCTTCCTGCTGAAAATGATTGCCTATGCAAACGAAGCCGGCATTGATCTTAAAAACAGTCCGGTTGAGAAAGTGCTCTGCATCGGCGAAGGCTTGCGCACTGCCGATTTTGAGCCCAATACCCTCGCCCAGCGCATTACCAGCCAATGGAACATCAAACTCTTTGGCACTTATGCTTCTACAGAAATGCAAACCGCATTTACTGAGTGCGAAGCAGGCATGGGCGGGCATCATCTTCCCGAACTCGTAATTTTTGAAATTTTGGACGATCAAGGAAACCCACTGCGTGAAGGTGAATATGGAGAACTCACCATTACCACGCTTGGTGTAGAAGGCATGCCGCTATTGCGCTACCGTACAGGCGATATCTGTTGCTATTACGATGCTCCCTGTAGTTGCGGCAGAAAATCGCGCAGGCTCAGCCCGGTGCTGGGACGCAAGCAACAGATGATCAAATACAAAGGCACCACGCTTTATCCGCCCGCTATTTTCGAATTGCTCAACAGTCAGGATTACATAAAAGAATATCAGGTAGAAGTGACTACGGATGCGCTTGGAATGGATGATCTTCAACTCCATCTTTTCACAGACCTTACTGATGAACAATGCAGCAACAGACTGCGTCCCTTGCTTCAAAGCAGACTGCGTGTGGCACCGCAACTAAACTATTGCAGTGCCGAACAGATGCAGCTCATGCAATTTCCGCAAGCAAGCAGAAAGCAGGTAAAGTTTGTGGACAACCGAAATGCGGATTATTGACGCTGCCCGATTCCCAGCACATCTTTCATCGTAAATATGCCTTGCCTGCCGGCAAGAAATTCAGCAGCGAGCACAGCGCCTAAGGCAAAGCCATCGCGGTTGTGAGCAGTATGGAGAATTTCAATGTCGTCAATAGCTGAACGGTACTTTACACTATGCGTGCCGGGAACATTTTCTACCCTATGCGCCACAATGGGCAACTCGTCTGATGACTCCGCCTGCTCTTTCACCCAATGCTTTTTGCGTTCTACATGATCGAGTACCTGCTCGGCTAGGGTAATGGCAGTGCCGCTTGGGGCGTCCTTTTTTTGGGTGTGATGGGTTTCTTCTATGGAGATTTCGTAGGAGGGTTGGTCATTCATCAATGAGGCAAGCAGCTTGTTGACTTCAAAAAAAATATTGACGCCGATGCTGAAATTGGACGCCTGCAGCAATGCCGTTTCATGATCTACTGCTACCATTTTGGCATGCTCCAGTTGATGGTTCCAACCGGTTGTGCCGCAGACCACAGGCACACCCGCTTTCAGACAGGTTACCACGTTTTCATGTGCCGCTTCAGGACGGGTAAATTCTATCACCACATCCACCTGACTTAATGCCACTGCGTTCAGCTCGTGCCGGTTGGCGGTGCTGATACGTAAGACGATATTATGTCCACGCTGCTGCGCAAGCGCTTCGATGGCATGTCCCATCTTTCCATAGCCTACAAGTCCTATGTTCATGTGCTACAATTGAAGGATAAATGATGTGATGGCAAACAAGGCAAACAGCATGCTGGCAAGCCCGTTGGTATTGGCAAATGCCATGTTCACTTTACTAAGATCGTTGGGTTTAACAAGGAGATGCTGATAAATCAGTAAGCCAATAAAGATTACAGAGCCGGTCCAGAATACCCAGGAAAAATGTCCGGTAATGCCTGCATAGATAACAAAAGCCGCACTCAGTACATGCAGCAAATTGGAGACCATCAAAGCATTGCTTTTACCCAATGCTGCAGGTATAGAATGTAATTTCTGCGCCCTGTCAAATTCTTCATCCTGCAAGGCATAAATAATATCGAAACCGGCAACCCAGGTAAGCACAGTAAACGAAAACAAGAGCGGCAGAAGCTTGAAATATCCCGTTACGGCAAGATAGGCGCCTATGGGCGATAGTGAAAGTCCTATCCCAAGCACTACATGACAAAGTGCCGTAACGCGCTTGGTGTAGCTGTAAAAAAGTATAACAAACAGCGCAATAACAGAAAGAAAAAATACCGTACGGTTAATGAATAAGGTGGTAGCAATAAAAAGCAGCGAACATACGATGGTGAACAACAGCGCATGGTTGGGCGAGATGACTCCCGCGGGTATTTCCCGTTTGGCTGTACGCGGATTCATAGCATCGAAGCGGCGATCAAGATAACGATTGAAAGCCATGGCTGCACTACGGGCAAACACCATACACAGCAGCACTTTCAAAAACAGACTCCAGTTGTCGGCAAACCACATCCAGGAAAAATGATCGTTCACTTCGAGGATGCCGAGCGTAAAACCAATGAGCGCAAAGGGGAGTGCAAATACAGTATGGCTGAATTTTACAAGCGAAAGGTAGTCGTTGATCTTTTTAAACAATCCCACTTTAATTTTCTTTTACATCCACATCAAACTGAATGGGCATGGCTTCCTGCTGGGCATTGGAATAGATCATCACACTTTTTTCCTGATGACCTTTTTTATTCTTACTGTTGAACTCCACTAAAATCTCGCCTTCGCCTCCGGGCGGCACAGGCTCTTTAGGAAAGGAAGGCACGGTGCAACCACAGGAGGCAACGGCATTGCTGATGACAAGCGGATTGGCGCCTGTGTTCGTGAATTTGTAAGCAAACCGCACCTTGTCTCCTTCGTTGATGGTGCCAAAGCTGTGCTTCTGCTCCGCAAAGGAAATGGTGGTTTTGGGGAGTTTCGAAATTGCTTCATTGCGCGCACCGGTCTGATGCATTTCTTCGCCGCCAAATTTGTTGATCAGCGCTGTCTTGCTGACACCGCTTAGTTCTACCAGTGCAATCACAAACACAGAAAGCGTAAGCACGGTAAGCAGAACGGTCTTTAGTTGTTGGTTCATATTGACTCAGAAAAGTTGATGCAATTTAGTTGGATTGTTCTTCCCATATTCCGGCAAGATGCACGAGCACTTCCACGGCTTTTTCCATATCCTGCACACTCACATATTCCTGCTTGCTGTGAATGCCCATCTCTCCGGTAAACAAGTTGGGGCAAGGCAAACCCATAAAGGAAAGCCGCGATCCATCCGTACCTCCGCGCACACTCATACGCTGCACTTCAAGTCCCGCACGCTGATAAGCCTGCGCCGCATAGTCCATTACCTGCGGATGCTGATCGAGCACTTCGCGCATATTGCGGTATTGTTCTTTGATGATAAACTCGGTGGTAACGCCCGGAAATTCGCGAACGGTTTCATCCACCAAAGCTCTTAATCTTTCTTCGTGCTTTGCCAGCAAGGCACTATCAAAATCGCGGACAATTAACTGCACACTTGCTTTCTCCAGCACACCCTGAATGCCTACCGGATGCACAAAGCCTTCCATTCCTTCTGTGGTTTCCGGACACCATTCATTGCGCGGCAGCTTATCCACAAAGGCAGATGCGGCTTTTATTGCACTTACCATCTTGTCTTTTGCATAGCCGGGATGCGCACTGATGCCATGAAAAACCACGGTTACGCCATCTGCCGAAAAAGTTTCCCCTTCCAGATGACCGCGCTCGCCGCCATCGAGTGTATAACCATACTGCGCACCAAGTTTTTTCATATCCACAGCATTCACCCCTCTTCCCACTTCCTCATCGGGCGTAAACAGGATGCGGATGGTACCATGTTTTATTTCAGGGTGCTGTATTAAATATTGCGCGAGGTCCATGATGATGGCAACACCTGCTTTATCGTCGGCGCCCAGCAAAGTTGTACCTGATGCGGTAATGATATCGTCGCCGATTCTTTCTTTCAGATAGGGATGATCATGTGTGCTGATCACCACAGTAGGATCATCGGGCAGTACGATGTCCTTTCCATCCCAACTCATATGCAGCAGCGGCTTTACACCCGCGCCGCTACAGTCGGGCGCAGTGTCCACATGCGCACAGTAGCAAAGCACCGGCACATCCTTATCCACGGTAGCCGGAATGGTAGCATACACATAGCCATGCTCATCAAGTTCGGCGTCGGTCACACCTATTGCCCGGAGTTCTTCTACCAGCATCCGGCTCAGGTCTTTCTGCTTTTCGGTAGAAGGTTGACTCGGAGAGTTTGGATCGCTTTGCGTATCTATTTGCGCATAACGCATAAAACGGTCAGCTACTGTATGTTGATAATTTTGTAATGCCATCGTATCCTAAAATTTTAGAAAGAAGCACGGATTTGCCTCTTCTGGTATAGAAAAAAAGTGTGTAAAAATAGCATTATGGTATTAATTACTGCCTTTACTTTTGCCCGATGTTTGAGCTGTCCAAAATAGATATTACGCAGATTGTAACGCTCAGTTTCACGCTGTTTGCCGTAATAGATGTGCTCGGATCCATTCCGGTCATTATTTCGCTCAAGAAAAAAATGGGCGAGATCAGCGCCATGCAAGCTACACTGGTATCGGGCGGGCTGATGCTTCTGTTCTTTTTTGTGGGTGAGAAGATGCTCAACTTCATGGGGCTCGACGTGCATTCCTTTGCCATTGCGGGCTCCATCGTCATTTTTATTCTTGGTTTAGAAATGGTTTTGGGTATTGAATTTTTCAGGAGTGAGAAAGACATCAAAAGTGGCAATGTAGTGCCCATCGCCTTTCCGCTCATCGCCGGGTCGGGAACACTCACGACCATCATGTCGCTGAAGGCAGAATACCATGCTTATAATATTCTTATCGCCATTATGGTCAACCTGATTTTTGTCTATATCACGCTCATCCTGATCAACCCCATTGAGCGGGTGTTAGGACCCTCAGGCATTTCCGTGATACGGAAGTTTTTCGGCGTGATCCTCCTGGCGATTGCTGTGAAAATTTTCAAGAGTAATGTAGGCTTTTAGACTTTGGCGAGCCCGGCAGCACTGACCACAATTAGCAAAGCTCCCTTTGTTTCCATGACCGGAGCGTTGGATAGTTTTGTAGTTTCGCGCGCGTTATTCACTTTCAAACTACTTCGCGAAATATGAAATCTCAGAAGATCACAATGGGTTCGAACGGCAGGCTGGATGTTCCTGATTATCCCATCATTCCCTTTATAGAAGGCGACGGTATTGGTCCGGATGTATGGAGCGCTTCGAAAGCGGTGCTGGATGCAGCGGTAGAAAAATGCTACGGCGGTAAGCGCAAGATAGAATGGATAGAAATGCTGGCAGGCGAAAAAGCCTTCAACAAAACCGGCGAATGGCTGCCTAAGGAAACGCTGGCTACGGCTACAGAATACATTGTGTCGATCAAGGGACCTTTGACCACACCTGTGGGCGGTGGCATACGCTCGCTGAACGTTGCTTTGCGGCAAACACTCGATCTCTATGTCTGTCTTCGCCCGGTGCATTGGTTTCATGGCGTGCCTTCGCCGGTGAAGCACCCTGAAGATGTGGACATGGTGATCTTTCGCGAAAACACTGAAGATATTTATGCGGGCATTGAATTCAACTACGACGACCCCAAGGCTAAAAAGCTTTTTGAATTTCTTAAAGAAATCGGCGGAGCAGATAAAGTCCGTTTCCCGGAAACTTCTTCTTTCGGCATCAAACCCGTTTCTAAAGAAGGGTCACAAAGGCTTATCCGCGCTGCTATTAAATATGCCATCGAGCATCGCCGCCCGTCAGTGACGTTGGTGCACAAGGGTAACATCATGAAGTTTACTGAAGGTGGATTCAAGAACTGGGGTTACGAACTGGCACAGGCGGAATTTGGCGACAGCGTCTATACCTGGGAGCAGTGGGAGCAGACTAAAAAGCAGGAAGGTGAAGAAGCCGCAAATGCCGCGATGAAAAAGGCGCAGCTCAGCGGAAAGATCATAGTGAAAGATGTAATTGCCGACAACTTTTTGCAGCAGATATTGCTGGCGCCAAAAGACTATTCGGTAGTAGCCACCCTCAACCTCAATGGTGATTATATCAGCGATGCGCTGGCTGCCGCAGTAGGAGGCATAGGCATTGCACCGGGCGCCAACATCAACTACCTTACCGGTCATGCCGTATTTGAAGCTACCCACGGCACCGCCCCGCGTTTTGCCAACACCGACACCATGAATCCATCATCGTTGCTGCTGAGCGGGGTGATGATGCTGGAATACATGGGCTGGAACGAAGCCGCCAATTGCATTCTCGATGCGCTGAAGACAACAATCATGCGCAAACGCGTGACCATAGATTTTTACAACCTGATGCATGATGCCACTTTGCTGAAAACAAGTGAATTTGCACAGGAGATCATCAAGAATATGGGTACAGGAGTAATACTCGAAAAAGGAGAATAATTATGAACATCGCCGGCTATATAGACCATACCGTACTAAAACCGACCACTACCGAAGATGATGTAATCAAGCTTTGCAATGAAGCGAGCATCTACGGCTTTGTAGCTGTGTGTGTGCCGCCGCATTATGTGCGCTTTGCCAAATTGCAATTGCAGGACACCGCGGTGAAAATCGCTACGGTTATCGGATTTCCCTTTGGCTATAGCAGCACAAGGTCGAAGATTGAAGAGATAAAAGAAGCAATAGCCGATGGTGCAGACGAACTGGATATGGTCATCAACCTTGCTGCGGTAAAAAATGGCGACTGGGACTTTCTGGATAATGAAATAGAGCGCTGCACCAGCATCGTGCATGCTTCTCAAAAAGTGATTAAGCTGATCGTTGAAAGCGGAGAACTTACCGATGCTGAGTTGATCAGTTGTTGCGCGCTGGTGCGTTCCAACAAGGTGGATTTTATCAAAACCTCTACGGGCTATGCTTCTACCGGCGCTACACTTCATGCGGTGCAGCTCATGCGACAGCATTTACCCACCAGCATTTTTATCAAAGCGTCCGGCGGCATTCGTAGTTTTAGTTTTGCAAAAGAACTGATCGAAGCCGGAGCTACCCGATTGGGATGCTCGGCAAGCGTGAGCATTCTCGAAGAAAGTAAAAGCCAATAGCGACTGACCCATGAAAATGTGCACCCACCTCATTTGCCTGCTTGCCTTGCTTGCCGTCAGCACGGCTGCCCGGGCACAGCAAGATGCTGAAGACACCAACGGCGTGGTGATCCATGCCGATCCGCGACTGGCAATTGTAACGGCACCAAAGTCGCGGGTGCCCATCATCAATACCAGCGGTTCGCGCACGGGTCTTATCCGCTCGGGGCGCGGCTTCCGGGTGCAGATCTACAATGGCAACGACCGCAATAAAGCCAATGCACTAAAGGTGGATTTTATCCGCCGGTATCCGTCTGTGCGCACCTATATGTCTTACATTCAGCCACAGTTCCGGGTAAAGGTGGGCGACTTCCGGACCAGAGCCGAAGCACAACATTTTCTGCAGGAAATCAATCGTATCTATTCGCCGGTAATGATTGTTCCGGACATCATTGTCATAAACACTTTTCGAGATGATCAACAAAATCAAAGAGAAAACTGAGCAGTATTTCCCGGACACCCAAGCCATTCGTCATCATATCCACTCCCATCCTGAGCTTTCGTTTCAGGAGTATGAGACGGCAGCATTCATCTCCGGCAAGCTCAGCGACATGGGCATTGAGCACCAAACCGGTGTGGCTGGTACAGGTATTGTTGCCCTCATCAAAGGAAAGAATCCCGGCAAAAAATGCATCGCCCTGCGTGCCGATATGGATGCACTCCCTATTCAGGAAGCCAATGATGTAGCTTACCGGTCGCAAAACGATGGCGTGATGCATGCCTGCGGACACGATGTACATTCCACCTGTCTGCTCGGCGCAGCAAGAATTCTGAATGAACTGAAAGACGAATTTGAAGGAACTATTAAACTGATCTTTCAGCCCGGCGAAGAAAAACACCCCGGTGGTGCCAGCCTGATGATTGCTGCCGGTGTGCTGGAACATCCTAAACCCGAAGCCATTTTTGCCCTGCATGTTTATCCGCATTTGCCAAGTGGTACAGCCGGTTTCCGTGCGGGTCAATACATGGCAAGCGCCGACGAAATTTACATCACCATAGAAGGCAAAGGCGGTCATGCTGCCCTGCCCCATCAAACCATAGATCCCATAGCTATAGCGGCACAGGTCATCACAGCCTTGCAGCAAGTCATCTCCAGAAAATCGAACCCGCTGATTCCATCGGTGCTCACCTTCGGAAAAATTGCCGGAGGGTTCGCAACAAATGTGATACCCGACAGAGTAGAGATACTCGGCACCTTCCGTACCATGGACGAGACCTGGCGGTATGAGGCGCACAAATGGATTAAAGACATTACAGAACAGGTTTGTACTTCCTTTGGCGCTACTGCGATGGTGGAAATCCCCAAAGGCTATCCTTCATTGTACAACGATCCGCATGTTACCACGCAGGCAGAAAGCTGGGCAAGAGATTTTATCGGTGCTCAAAACATTCATACGCTCGACCTGCGCATGGCTGCCGAGGATTTTAGCTTTTACACCCATCATGCGCCCGGCTGTTTCTTCCGCATAGGCACCAGCAAAAATGGTGAAGCATTTACAGCACCCGTACACAATGCAAAGTTTGACATAGACGAAGAAGCACTCAAAACGGGCGTAGGCTTAATGGTTTGGACAGCAGTGAATGCGCTGAAGGCTTAGTGATCTGAGTTCAACAAAGAATTCGTAGTCATCCCCGCGCAGGACTTGGCAACAAGGCAGTGCTGCCAGCGCAACTGGTTGATCCGTCTCAGCTTCGTCTTTTTATTTCCTGGCTTGTTAGAAAATAAACAAGGAGAAGTTATTTTGAGTTTAAGACTGCTGCGCGAGATTTTAACCGGTGAGGAGTTTTGATAACATCACCTTAAACGAATGGAGATCGTTGAAATGTAACCACAGCTTTTTTTCAATTAATTAAACAGTTTAATTTTTACCATTTTGTATTTTATTACGCATTGTAATAAATTTAGAGTCAGAGGATATGCATAAAACTTCTAAACTGGTGTAAGCCGCGACCCAATTTTGAAAGTCGGCAAAAAAATACAACTTATGAAACTTCTATTAAAAAAGGCAGTGCTGCTCACCCTATTGTTACTCGGTGGGGTGCAAAGTGGATTCAGCAAACTTTATGTATTTTGGATGGGTCACGTAATGAATGGAACCGAGCGTCTCAACTGTTACCGCCTCTTTGTTGTTTATACGGAAGAGATTGATGGTAAAGAAGTTTATGTAACATCTGGAGAAGTGAGAGTTGGAATTGATTATCCTCTTACAATTGCCCCTTCTAACAATCCATCGTGCCCAGCTCCATATGTATGCCAAAATTCTGATGCTGAGCAAATTTACACCGATCCGTCTGGTCATCAATGTCTTGGTCCCATCATCTGTGACAACTATGAAGAGTGGGAGATTGCTAGAAATGCCGCCGTTGGTCAGAATTTAAACAAGGGCGCAGAGCTTTCCGAAACAACCACAAAGATAAAGGAGTCGAAGCCTGGTTATTTTCGAACCTTTCCAAATCCGGTTACGAAAGACATTCAAAATTTGATTATTGCGCTCGATCTTAGTAGTCAAGCGCCGTCTGAAAACTGCCAACTTGAAATATTCGATCTTACGGGGCGTAAGGTATTTTCAAGAATGATCAGCACGAATCAGAAATTTATCGAAATAAGGCTTGATCGCTCTGGTGTATTCAATGTTGTATTGACTTACAACGGAAAAGCTCTTCAAAATCAAAAGATCCTGGTCCAATAAAGTACCGGAACTAACTAAACGGTGCTGCTGATGAAAAAGGCAGTCCCGTTCTGCTGCGCAAGACTTACATCGGTAAGGGACGATAGAAAATTATTTGAAAAGATTCTTTCTTGGACGCATAGCGGTGGGATGGACAGCCAAAACACTCACCACATCCTCCAAAACCGCATAGACAATGTTGTAGGGAAAAACGCCAACTGTTACGTCTCTAAGAAGACACTTGCTATCAATAAAACCGAAGTAATGCGGATATTCTGACAAGACGGATAAACGCTCCTCCAATGCAGACAAAAATCGTTCGCCAAGACCTGCCTGCTGACTTTCGTAATAATCATATCCAGCCTGAATATCTGCAAGCGCTTCCTCCTTAATGGAAACCTGATAGGACATATTTTCTTATTCAGCTCTATTGCGACGAACTATCTCAAGCGCTTCATTGACTGTGTAAGATCTGCTCTGACCCTCAAGATCTGCTTCGACCCGCTTGTATAATACGTCCAAGGTATCTTCATCATAGGCAGTTGAAGCCGGCATTTGCTTTTCGAATAGCACGAACATAGCGGTGAGGTGAGCGGTATCTGCCGAATCTATATACTCATGAAGCTGTTGCCGTATCCACGCTGTGTTCATAACGCCTGATTTTCTACAAAAATACAGATTATCCGCTTCGAGCTTTATGCTCCGTCCCGGGCTAGTCACCCGAAAGCAGGAAGGGGACTCGCCCGCATCAGGTCGCAAATTCGTAAATTGAACCTTGGCAGTTCGCAAACCTTGTTGGAAGCATGAGCATCGGACCAGCCGACTTAGCTATCTGCTTGCCAGTCAAAGACCTGCTTTTATTTTGGGTTTAATGTCTGCTGCAAAAGACTTACACTAGTGAGTAGTGGTGCCGGCAACACAATAATAAAGTCAAAAAATAAGAATAATGAACAAAATAGAGTTTCAACTTATTCAAATAGAAGGGTTTACTTATACAAAATGTAACTCGGTTTATAATAGTTTGAATAAGCCATTGGAAGAGAGCTTACTACATGATATGCTAAAGGAGCATGGTTTATTCGATAAACGTCTAATTGAACTATACCTATGGAAAAATGGCAATCAAAAGGCTGGCTCTTCTACTCCGTACTTTTGCTCCTGGGGGCATTTTTTCTCTTTGAATCACGCAACAGATATATTTAATAGTAAGGAGTACAAAAGTGTGTTTAAGGAAAAATCATTTTTTCCGATTATCGGACATGGTGGTGACTTTTTGCTTCTTAATCTTCAGCGTAATAAAAAAGCTGTATATGCTTTTTCCCCCTCGCTACTAATCAATACGCCAATCAGTTTTTGCGACAGTTTAGGCTTGCTATTAGAAGGAATTGGGTATTGTTTTGAGCACGGAATATATAGAACTGATAGCGAGAATAATTTTGATAGTGATAGTGAGAGGGAGGATTCTTTTTTTAGATCAAAGAGTCCCACCGCTCAGTATTGGAATATCTCATTTTGTTGAGCGTAGACCACTGTCGCGAGAGTTAGCGCAGGGCTCTCGAGTCTAATGGAAGTAGTCAGTTTGCAACTGGCATTTGAAAAGAAGAATCTGAGAATTATCTTCATCAGCACTTAGCAATGTAGGCTGTTATTAGGGTTACTGCTGCTAATAAAGCTATAGCACTCCATGATGCAGGCACTCTTCAAATTCCGGTCTGAAGACCGGCAGATAAAACAGACACGAGACATCCTTCGGAAGTCCCGCGCCAGCGTATGTAGTAATTCCAAAGCCGTAGCTATTTCCTTGATGTTCGTGATCTGTAGTTTTATATCATGTGCATTTGACCCCCATGAACCAGAATTGCATTCTCTTGGAGGAAACTACTACGCATCAATAGATCTAAACGCGCAAAATGACGGCGTGACAATAAGATATACAAAGGACAATATCTTTTACCAAACCGTAGCGTCTAACTGCCGAGGTATCTATATCGATAGCAATCAAATTTATTTTAGCTCGATACCTTTTGAGGGCGACACGTCTAACATTACTTACTTTATGATCAAGGATAATCATGATAATGAATTGAAGAAAATTGATAGGTCGTCATTCGACATCTCTGTCAGAAGACTAAAAAGAGTTTCAATAAACCGACCGTTAAAATGACGCGATAACTGCACGGCGTTTCAAAACAGATAAGTGATATTAAAACTGTTTTCCGTCCCGGGCGAGTCACTCGGAAGCATGAAGGGGACTCGCCCGCTTTGGGGCGCAGATTCGTAAATAGAACCATGGCTGTTCGATATCCTCATCACTAATTTTCGTTCCTTTACAAAAAGCTTTTTTATGCGCCGTTCAGCATCGCTTACGCTTTTCCTTGCTATTCTATCTGTGGTTTGCGGCTATATGTTTTCCAATGCCTCGTGGATAGGAAAGGTAGGCATGTCCTTATTTTACAAAGAGTACAATTTTCTAAAGATCTGGTGGCAGGGCGCACTGCTCGTCTTTGCTATACTGATGATCTTGTACGCCCTGCAATCACTCGTGCAACGCAGAGCTCCCGTTTCCACCGCAAGGGTAGTGCACATTTTTGCGCTTGTTGCTGCTATCATCGGTCTTTATCTTACCTACGATGATTTCCGGCACACCACTTCGCACCGATGGCTGGGCGAGCGATTTCATATTGGCGGTTATCTTTTCTGGATCGGCTGGATGGTGATCTCGCTATATCTGCTGGTATCCAAACAAAACAGCAAAGCCCGGAAAAAGAACATCGGTATGGATGTGTGACCCTACAAATTGAGATAGAAGGGTTGCATAAGCTGCATGAATGCGGCAGTATAGTTGTTGTTGCTATCGCGAATGATTAATTCTTCCTCCGCCTTCGCCTGTTCACTTAACCGGGAGGCTACACTTACGATGCGGTTGGGTGCCTGACCCGCTCGCGGCACTACCGAAAGCTGCCGGCAAATGCGCCAGTTATGTTGCCATAACAGACGCTCCCAATGTTGGTGCTCCGCATATGGCAACAGGATGCAGAGCTCGCCCGCAGGCTTCAACATCCGCGTGGCGAGGTCGAACAATTCCTGCAAGTTCAGCGACAGATCGTGCCGGGCGGCATTGCGCTGTTCCTTTGCGCCGAGTAAGCTCTTGCTGAAAAATGGCGGGTTGCAAATGATCAGATCGTAGATTGACGGGGCATCCCATTCACGGGCGTCTTGCTGAAAAATCTTCAACCTGTTGCTCCAGGGCGATTGCCGAAAGTTTTCCTGCGCCTGTGTGGCTGCACCTTCATCCAATTCTATGGCATCTACGGCAATGCTGCTGTTCCTTTGTGCCAGCATTAGTGAAAGCAAGCCTGTACCGGCTCCCACATCCAGCACCGATCTGCAAGCGCTGCATATGGGAGTCCATGCGCCTTGTATGCAGGCATCGGTTGAAACCTTCATGGCACAGCGATCCTGCTCTATTCTGAATTGCTTGAACTGGAAATAACTGTTGCTCATTGCCAGGCTGCTCTTGCACTTGGTGTAGCCGACAAATCAGCAAATTCTCCTTTCAAAAATTTGTGGTAGCCTGTTATCCCTATCATCGCCGCGTTGTCGGTGCAATACTCAAACTTCGGGATATAGACGTTCCATCCCTTGCGCTCGCCGGTTTCCTGTAAGGCTTTTCGGAGTCCGCTGTTGGCAGAAACGCCGCCTGCAATTCCCACCTCAGAAATCTTTAGTTCGTCGGCTGCCTTCTCCAGTTTCTTCATCAGCATGCGGATAATGGTGTATTGCACAGAGGCGCAAATATCCTTCATGTTCTTTTCGGCAAAATCAGGATCAGTCTTTCGCTCCTTTTGTAGAAAATAAAGTATCGCTGTCTTGATACCGCTAAAACTGAACTTATAATCTTTCATTTCTGAAACCGGAAAGCTAAAGCGGTACGGGTCGCCCTGCTGTGCATATTTGTCTATCAAGGGACCGCCCGGATAGGGAAGTCCAAGCATTTTGGCTGTCTTATCAAAAGCCTCACCGGCGGCATCATCAATTGTTTCCCCAAGGACCTCCATATCGAGATAGTCGCGGCACAAAACCACCTGCGTATGACCACCCGAAACCGTGAGACATAAAAAGGGAAAAGCAGGTTTTGGATCTTCAATAAAATGTGCCAGTACATGCGCCTGCATATGATGCACGGCAATGAGTGGCAGATTTCTTGCCTGTGCAAAAGATTTTGCGAAGCAAGTACCTACCAGTAATGAACCGATGAGTCCCGGCGCCTGTGTGAAAGCCACCGCATTGATTTCTTCCTTGGCTATACCCGCATTTTTCAGCGCTACGTCCACTACCGGAACAATGTTTTGCATATGCGCCCTCGATGCCATTTCGGGCACTACGCCGCCGTATTGTTCATGCACTTTTTGAGTAGCGATAAGATTGCTCAGCACTACCCCATCGCGCACTACAGCAGCACTTGTCTCATCGCAGGACGACTCAATGGCGAGTATATTAACCGACTGATTCATTAGCGCGCAAAGATACGGGAGCCCTGTGGGAGATGATACTTTTTTGCCCGTTCGTAGCCATCAGAAAAATTATTTTCCAAGCCTTCGAAACCATTATCTTAGCCGCGATGAGCGTTCAAAAAATGAATACGCCGGTTGTGATCATCGGGGCGGGACCCGCAGGTGTGGGCACTTCCATCTATTTGTCCCTGGCGGGAATAAAACACATCATTATAGAAAAGGAAACTTTTCCGAGGGATAAAGTGTGCGGTGACGCTATAAGTGGCAAATCTGCCTTTGTGCTGCGCAAAGCCAATCCTTCGTGGCTGCACGACATCTTCAAACAGCCGGAAAATTTCACACCCAGCAACGGGATTATTTTTGTTGCACCCAATGGCAAAGCGCTTGAAATTCCCTACGGCGACAATCTGAAACCCGGCGAACTTGCCGCAGGCTTTACCACGCCACGAATGGTATTTGATAATTACCTTTTTCAAAAAATCAACCGGGAATATGCTACCGTGTTTGAAGGAAGTTCACTGACCTCCATTACACGAAGTGAAGGGAAAGTGCAGGTGCAATTTGAACAGAACGGGAATAGTTATGAGGTGACGAGCCCGGTGATTGTAGGTGCAGACGGCGATAAGAGCGCTGTGCGAAAAAACTTCCTCAACGATCATACTTCGCCCAAAGCATACGCAGTGGGATTGCGCGCCTATTACAAAGGTGTGGAAGGCTTACACGAAAAAAATTACATCGAACTTCATTTTTTGCCTGAAGTTTTGCCCGGCTATTTCTGGATCTTCCCTTTGCCCAATGGTATGGCGAACGTGGGTGTGGGCATACTGTCAGAAACAATACGCCAGAAAAAGATCAACCTGCGCGAACAGATGCTGAAAGCTATTGAGCACAATCCCACCATCAGCAAACGCTTTAAAAACGCCACGTTGCAGGGAAAAATCCAGGGCTGGGGTTTGCCTATGGGTATGGAACGGCAACCGGTATCGGGCGATCAGTTTTTGCTCACGGGCGATGCAGCCAGTCTGATAGACCCATTCAGTGGCGAAGGCGTGGGCAATGCACTGTACAGCGGCATGCTTGCTGCGTATGCCATACAAGCGGCTCAGGAGAAAAACGATTATTCCAGCACCTTTTTCAAAACAGCTTACGATGATGTATTGTATCGGCGGCTTGGTGATGAGCTCCGCATCAGTGCTACTTTGCAGCGTCTGTGCAAGTATCCGTGGTTGTTCAACTTTGTAGTGAATAAGGCGCATAAAAGCCCGTCGCTCAGCAAGACCATCAGTTGTATGTTCACCGATATGGATCTGCGCGATCAACTGCGAAAGCCATCTTTCTATATAAAAATATTGATGAACCGTTAGGAAAGTTTTCGTGGAATCAATCGGCTGATTGCAGCGCAATAAAAAGCAGATGTTCCGGTTTCGCTACGTTCTTTTTTTTTCACGCAATTGCATCTGGAAAAATGATTCTGACTTTCGTGCGTCAACATTGGCACATCGGCTAATTGTCACATTGCCTAATTGATTAATTGACTAATCTTCCACCACAATCTTAAACGTGCTTACCTCGTCTTTCTGCTGGCAACGAACAGTATAGACCCCGGCAACGAGATCGGGCAATTGAAATACCGTTTTGTTATCAAAATCGGAGGCGGTCGTCGTTACATCAAAGACCATTCTACCCACCGCATCATAAATCAGAATGCGCAAATCATCGCCAGGCGCTGCGCTCCACACTACACTGAGTTGATCATCAAATACCGGATTTGGATAGACGGACAATTTGCTTTTTGCTCTTCCCGGCAAGGAGTTGGTAAACCAGAACTCAGAAAAACTTTTCACTGTAAACTGTGCATAATAGCCTTTGTCGTACGGCACCCATTTCACCTGCTGATAAGGCATCAGTGTATAAGTACCGTTTACATTATCCGTAAGTGAGCCGTTTTCAAATTTTTTATCCTCATCATGATACTGTAAAACGCCAAGACGGTAAGCATCCTGAGCACGAATGCAGGTGTCACAACTTTTATCGTTGATCAACTGCAGCACTTCGGCATCTGTAATAAACAGCCTTAATTCGGCACTATCAGTTAGCGGCTGTGTGGTATGGATCACATAGTTGCGGGTAAGGCTGTACAATCGCAATATGGGATTGAGCGGACTTGCATGCCGATAAATATCCACCAATGCAGAGCCCGGACCGGAAGAAGTTTTCAATGCTGCCAGCACAGCTCCGCCGCTGGTAATAAAGCTGAGGTTATTGGCTGTTACCTGTTCTGTAACCTGTGTATTTCCGCCATCATACACGGGATACTGAGCATCGAAAATATGAATATCATCCACGGCGATGCCATCCCAAGCCGCACCCGCATCCGACTGCAGCGTGAACCGCAGCTTTAGCGAAGGAATATTTTTGGGCAGCGGAATTGAAGCCACACGCCAGCGAGTATTGGTATCGTTCCAAACATTGAGATCATCATACCAATTGTAGCCTTCACCTTTGTTGCCGAGTTTGGTCCAGTTGAGACCATCTGCAGAATATTCCACAAAGGCGGCGTCACAAAGCGTGCTTCCGCAATTTTCGATATGCGTGCTCAGACTAAAGCTGAGCATCGGGTTACTGAGCCCTGCAATTTCAAAGCATGGCGAATAGAGGTACGACTGCTCATTGTCATTATAGTTGCCATCCAGATTGGTTGCCCAGGCTTTTGTGCCACTGGCAGCAGTTTTCTGTCGCAGACTGTTGGGTGTGCCATATTCCCAGGAACTATTAAAGCCGCCTGCATACCAGTTGCCATCGCCTGCCTCAAAATCTTCGAGGTAAGGAAAGGCTGCAATGCTGGGTTGATTGCGGAAATTATAACTCCGAATGCTATCGTTCGCAGCATAACTATCACCGTTTGCGCTGAGCCACACATCCACACTATGCTGACCTACAACCGCAACGTAAAGTTTTTGAGGAAAGGTAAAAAGCACCGTGTCTTTGGCGGCAAGCGAAAACAAAGTATCCATTAAAACAGGTCCGTTATCCAGCCGGTAAAAAAGCAACACAGTATCCTGCGGCAAATTATCGCTATTGTAAATCCTCACGCTCAGTGCAGCCGAATCAATACCACAATTAAACTTTAGCGGACTGGTAACGCTCAGCAACTGAACATCGTTTTTCACACTGTACAAACGGAAGTTATCCATGGTCATTCCGTTTCCATACTCATTCATGGCAATTACAGACGTATCATGTTGCCCGATCCTAACCTGAATGTCGCTGGAAAAATCTTGTCCGCCCTGCTGCAGCACATGCGTGAGCGACAATGATCCGCTATTATTGACGACGCCCGGCGTAACCGTAGTATCTATCTGATAAAGCAAAAGCCAGGGCGCATTAGTACCCTTGCGCACCCACACAGCATTCCCATCTTCATATTTCGGCTGACCGTGCAATTTATAGTCAAATTCTACGCGAGCTTCGGTAGTTGCCGTATCGTATGCCTGCAGGTTGAAGGTGCCGGTGAAATAATTTTCATTGCCTTCGCGGTTCAGTTGCAAATCAAGACTTACTGAACGGTCTCCGCCTATTAGTACATCTTCACTCACAAAACTGCGGACACGACCGGAATCCGTAGTTGCTGAATAGTCCCAGTGATCATTGGGCGAGATGCCTATAGAATCGGTGAGGATGGTAAACTGCGGCAAAGACTCAAAATCGTCGAAGAAGCCCGAGTTCAGATCTACAGGATCGTTGCTGAGCTGCCTTACAAATTTCCAGAGCGTATCGTTGGCAGATACAGGATCGGGTGCTGAAAGGTTTTCTACGGCAACCGCAATTTTATAAGTGCCGGGCGCCGCAAGGTTGAGTCCGGAAAAATTGACTGTAGCCAATGCACCAGCAGGTATGGAAGTGCTCATATTCTGGACCGTCCACGCACCTCCATTAAGCGAATAAGAAACACGCCAATTGTTGACAGCCACATCGTCGAGATTGCGCACTTGTACCCGCAGCGTATCGCTTGCTTTGAGTGCAGTGCCCGTAAACATTCTGCCGGAAGAAGGACTGATAATCCGGTCAATTTTAAGGTCGTTATCAGAAATATTACCTGTACAATTTCCATCGTTAGGAATCCTCTTTACCGAAAAACTTCTCCATCCTCTTACACCATTAATCAAAGGACGAACGCCGGCAAACTGAAGGCTATCGGTACCCACACCGGAGAATACAAAATTCAAGGCAGTCACGGTATCAACCGGCTGCAGATCGTCGCCTATTTTGCGCAATACTTCGTAACCTGTAGCATTGGGCACTGCTGTCCATTCTATCGCCATGTAGCCTGGGCACTGATTTGCGCTCAATTGGATTTGCGGCGCGGGGTTCATTACAAAGTTGCCCGTTACATCCTGCTGCGGACTGTTGTTGCGCGAAATGCGCACACGACATTGTTCGGAAGAAATATTGGGCGAATGCCAGAAATAATGCCTTTGTGTGGACGGAATATTATTGCTCAGCACATTCCAGCTCGAACCGCCATTGTCCGAAAACTCCACGGTAAAGCCGTTGGCTTCTTCAGAGGCATCCCAATAAAGGTAGATGGAATCGCCGGCAGGAAGCGGAACACCGGCAACCGGATTTTTGATCTTGATACCTGTTGGCACAAAGTCATAAACCACCACATAATGTTGTTTTCCGCCCGGGATGTTCGTGCCCTTTACCGCGACGGAATAATTACCCGCGGAGGGATTGTTGATGACCACCTGCTCCGAATTGTTTTTAGAATCTATACCTTCCACAGCAACATTGGCAACATTGGCGGGAGAAGGATCGAGGACAAGCGGATGGTGCAATGTGGCATTGGGCTCTGCAACTTCGAGGTCGAGATTGTTGACCAAAGTACTTGCTGCGAGCGGGTTTGCAGGATCATCGTGCCAATACAGCATGACCTTAAGCTTAGACGTATTAGGTGGTACGGAGATAGAAATATTTTTTTGTCCGCCGTTGCTGAGCGAGTCGATAGCATAATGCGAGTTGTCGAGCATCTGAATAGAACGATAGGTATTGAGCAAACCGTATCCGTGCAAAAAATCAGGACCTGGGTTTCCTACGTCCGTTGCGCCGTTCATGGCAAGTGCTTTCAGCAGATCGGAAGGAATATTTTGCCCGGCATGGAGCTGATGGTACCGCTGCTGAATAAGGGCAAGATTGCCGGTCACTACCGGACAAGACATACTAGTACCGTTGCTGTGACCGTAGTTATCGTTGATGTCGCCGGAGTAAATTCTGAAACCATAGGCTACGATTTCCGGTTTTAGCCGTCCATCCTTCACGGGTCCGCGAGACGACTTAGGCCAGATCACATTGTCTTTCGCCAGTGCGCCCACGGTAAGAATATTTTTTGCCGGCTGATACCCGCCGGTTACCGTGGCGTAGCTCACCGGAAAAGAGCCACACTGGTTGAGCCCATCGTTGCCCGAAGCAAAAACATTCTGTACAAATGGATATGTTTTCTGATAGTCGTCGAGCAACTGTGCGTACTGATCGTAGAGCCCTGCATTATTGCAATCGCCTTGTATGGCAGCATAGGAATTGTTGGTGAGCGTCATGTTGTAGGCGCTGTACATATAAGGTGTTTGCGCCCAAACGATGTCGTACAAATGCCCCAGTACCTTGGCAGCGGGCGCCATACCCACGGTGTGCGGATCAATGATTCCCTTTCCTGCCATGGTGGTGGTGGTGTGCACACCATGCATGGTAGGTCCGTCAGGGTTGAAGTTGGTCACTCTATCCCTTACGTCTATGTGGTAAATGCCGGCTACATTATCGCCAATACCCAAAGTCACGCCGCTGCCGTCAAGATTGTAGCCCGAAGAACTTGCCCCCAGCAGCTTTGCGCCGCTGGAAGATCGTGCATCGAAATTGAGCGGTTGTATTTTTGCTGCGGGCGTAATGAATTTTACAATTGCTTCCTTTGCCAATGCCATCAACTCATTATCGGCCACTTCAATTTCAAAAACCTTTTTTATTGCAAACTTTTTATCGGTGACGACCGCAGCATGGGTTTTGAGCAAATGTTCGATTTCCTGAGTACTTATGCTTTTGAAAAAAGATACCAGGACCTTTAGTTTCGCACTGCTTTTTAGCGAGCTTCTGTTTCGGATTCTTTCATCGAGCTTCCATTCCCATTTTATGGGGACTACCGCACGTATATTCAACGCAGCAGCATCCATTGCGATAGAAGGATTTTCTATCAATGCCGTAAAAGCGTTTTCGGGTAAGTATTCTGCTAAAAAAATTCCTTTTGCCTGAAGCTCCACTTTTTGTGAGGTTGTGGGCAAATGAGAAAACTGAAGGATGACCTGCACCGGAGCCTTTTCCTTTGCCTGCTTCATACTATCCCACCACACCTGGGCATTTGCAACGGGTAACTGATTTCCCGATTTTAGCCGGAGCGCATAAGATGATGAAGAGGCCGGTGACTGTGCTTTGAGGGCAACAGAAAATAAAGTAAGTACTACCAGACAAAATATTCGTAAACGCATAAGATTCGTATCGCATTGCTGCGGTTCCCTATTACAATTTAAGTATAAAATAGCAGCTTCTGCCGTCGATAACCACTAAATGAACGCAAGCTGACCGAAGGTCTTGCCGAGTATCGGAGCAGACTCCATGCGAAGCCAGCGACTAAGAAGGGTCGCATATACCTCCCGGAAATCCACGGTATGCTTCAGGTCGCCGTTATCCAATCGGTCAAGATCGGGCAAGGGATTATAGAAACCTGGGCTGGAAAGTTCGCCGCCCACAATCAATAAATTGTTGGCCGCACCATGATCCGTTCCCCCAAACTGGTTTTCTGCCACTCTTCTCCCGAATTCTGAAACCACCACCAGCAAAGTATTTTTCCACTCATCTGTCTTTTTCAATACCGTGGCAAAAACATTCAATCCCTCATTCAGCTCAGTTAAAAGCTGTCTATGACTTTGTCTCTGATGAACATGCGTATCATAGCCTCCCTGTTCCAGATAATAGATGGAGGGCGCAGCGCCGTTAGCGATCGACTGAGCCGTAATCAAAAGTTTCCGGCATAGCTCGTTTGCCTTTGCTGCACCCGGTACAAAGGCCGTGGCATCCTCCTCAAGCACGACGCCATTTGTCCGGACGCCCTGCAAAATTTCCCGTTGCACAGATCCTACCGCGCAAACGGTTTGCTGTCCATACTCATCGGCGACTCGTCCAAGCCAACCTGTGGGTACGTTCCTGTCAACATGTGCTCTATTCCATGTAAGTGCACTCTGGAAATGCGACCGTTCAGGATGGGCATATCCTACCGAATGAATCATGCACATTTCGCCCTGCTCATAAATCGCTCTGAGCGCTGTAAGTGCGGGATGCAGGCCGGCTTCGTCATTGAGCCTCAACAATTCCTTTGGGGTGAGGGAAAGACGCGGACGAAGGCGATAATAAACATCGTTTCGATAGGGCACCACCGTATTCAATCCATCGTTGCCCCCGGAGAGATAAAGCAAAACGATTTTTTTACCCGACAATTTTGGGGAAAGGGCGGCAACCCGAAGGAATGGCGGCACCAAAAACGCAGCACCGGCAAGGCTACCCAATTGTAAAAACCGTCGTCTGTTGATCATACAATCATTTTCTATGTCCGGAAGCCCGGCTACGCGTTTGCGGCGATCTGCTGTAAAATTATACCAGCCTCCGCTACAGGGCACTCTGATGAGACAATAGTAAAAAAACGATCCCAATTTCGCAGCGTTCGGCTATGGCGCTGGCACAAAAAAAACCGCCCCTTTGCGGAGCGGTTCTATGTGTTCGGGAAGCGGCGGTTATTGTTTACCGGCTTCGTCTTCTGCTTTCTTCAGCTTGTCCTTCAGAGCAGCCAGTGCGCCCAGATCGCCCAACGTTGGTTTTTCTACCTTGCTTTGAACGTTCTTAACCGCTTTCTTGGTGTTCTCATCTTCAGCTCTTGCAGCCTTACGCGCAGCATCTTTTTCTTCTGCCTTGCTTTGCTCCCATACGCGGGTATGAGAAACCAGGATGCGTTTGTCGTTACGATCGAATTCGATGATCATGAATGGCAAGGTCTCATCATTTTCTACATTACCGCCATCTTCCTTGCGGAGGTGACGTGCCGGAGCGTATGCTTCCAGACCGTATTGCAGTTGTACCGTTGCACCCTTTTCATCTTTCTTCGTCACATGACCTTCATGCATAGATCCGATCGGGAATACAGTTTCAAAAGTATTCCAGGGATCTTCTTCCAGTTGTTTATGACCCAGCGCCAGTTTGCGGTTTTCCTTATCAATAGAGAGGATCATCACTTCGATGTCTTCACCTACTTTGGTAAACTCGCTCGGGTGGTTAAAGCGCTTGATCCAGCTCAGGTCGCTGATGTGGATCATACCGCCAATACCCGTTTCCAGCTCTACGAATACGCCATAAGGAGTGATGTTTTTCACTACGCCTTTGTGACGGCTGTCCACAGGGAATCTTGTTTCGATGGTCTCCCATGGATCTTCAGTAAGCTGTTTGATAGACAGGCTCATCTTGCGCTCGTCTTTATCCAGTGTTACCACTACAGCTTCGTACTCGTCGCCCATCTTGAAGAATTCCTTCGCATTGATAGGCTGTGAAGACCATGTGATCTCTGATACGTGTACCAGACCTTCTACACCCGGAAGTATTTCGAGGAATGCACCATAATCTTCAATGTTCACCACCTTACCTTTCACCTTAGAGCCTTCTTTTATTTCTTCAGGAAGGTTGTCCCATGGATGGGCGGTAAGTTGTTTCAGACCGAGGCTGATACGCTTCTTCTCATCGTCGAAGTCAAGTACCACCACATTCAGTTTCTGACCATTTTCCAGTACTTCAGTTGGGTGGTTGATACGTCCCCAGCTAATGTCTGTGATATACAGCAGACCATCTACGCCGCCCAGGTCAATGAACGCACCGAAGTCGGTAACATTCTTCACCGTACCTTCCAGTACCTGACCTTTTTCGAGCTGACCGATGATCACGCTGCGTTGTTGTTCGATATCGCTTTCAATAAGTGCTTTGTGCGACACAACGGCGTTGCGGATAGCTTCGTTGATTTTCACCACCTTGAAGTCCATTGTTTTACCCACATACTGATCGTAGTCGGTAACAGGCTTCACATCAATTTGTGAACCCGGCAGGAAGGTTTCAAGACCATGTACATCCACAATAAGACCACCTTTAGTCTTGGATGTGATGGTACCGGTAACCACTTCGCCGGTTTTGTAAAACTCAACGATTTGCTGCCATGCACGCGTAGCACGCGCCATTTTGCGGCTCAGGTGGAGATGACCGTTTTTGTCTTCTTTTTCCACCACCATTACTTCCACTTCGTCGCCGATCTTAATCGTGCCGGACAAGTCGCGGAATTCGTTCATGGAAATCAGACCATCAGATTTGAACCCGATGTTGACAATTACATCTGTCTTTGTCATGCCCACGATGGTACCCATCAGCAGTTCTGAATCCGACACCTGTTTGAAGGTAGTATCGTACTCGTTTTCCAGTTGTGCACGCTTATCTTGCGAATAAGTGGCTACATTGCGTTTGTCAACGCTCCAGTCGAAATCATCATGAGCTGTTGATTCGATCTTGTAATCGTTCTGAGGCGCGGTAGCCGTCTGAACGTCCTGCATTTGTTCTTCAGTTTCAGGATTCTGATTTTGATTGTTAATGGATTGATTTTCTTCCAAAATTTTGGTCCTCCTTTTAAATGAAATTTTTTGGTCGGCAAAGATAAGGATATAGCATTGAAATGATGAAAATAAAATTTGACTAGAAAAATGGCCGTGAGCGGATATTTTTTAAGAACGCTTAAGTGCAAAAGCACAATAAGACCACAAAGAATGCATCGATGATTTTTGGAAAAACCAGGCGCGGCGCTTGTGAAGGATAAGGCTGAAAAAACAAGCGAGACGCTTGTGAATGGTGGGTT
>OFTY01000429.1_pt1 | contig 30588 bp, 40 predicted proteins | sample 1775061 | NCBI WGS metagenome assembly OFTY01 (sample SAMN08195773, study PRJEB24354) | sludge metagenome | isolation source: sludge from phenol fed wastewater aerobic bioreactor B | place: India: Nagpur | collected 2016-09-16 | reverse complement strand
AGAAGGCCTGCGCTTTGCCATCCGCGAAGGCGGCCGCACCGTCGGCGCCGGCGTCGTGGCGAAGATCATCGAGTAAGCCGTCGCGGAAACCGAGAGCACACCATGTCTACCAAACAGAAAATCCGCATCCGCCTCAAGGCGTTCGACTACAAACTGATCGACCAATCGGCTGCCGAGATCGTCGATACGGCCAAGCGCACCGGTGCCATCGTCAAGGGCCCGGTGCCTCTGCCCACGCGCATGAAGCGTTTCGACATCCTGCGTTCGCCGCACGTCAACAAGACGAGCCGCGACCAGTTCGAAATCCGCACGCACCAACGCCTGATGGACATCGTCGACCCGACGGACAAGACTGTGGACGCGCTGATGAAGCTCGATCTGCCCGCCGGCGTGGACGTCGAGATCAAGCTCCAGTGATTGGCCCAGGCGCGCTCGGCTGACAGCCGACCGCGTTGCAAATCGCGCCGACTTGCCATCGTGGCGAGTCGGCGTTATAATTTTCGGCTCCGCCCTTTTTGGGTTGGAGTTTGATCAACCTCCTTTCACGCAACAACGCGGCGGCCAATTGAAGTCGGCGCGGTGAAAGTTACGGAGAAAACAATGAGTCTTAGCAATCGCTTGGGGTTGCTGGGCCGCAAGGTGGGCATGATGCGTCTGTTCACCGATGATGGGGATGCTGTTCCCGTCACGGTGGTCGATGTGTCGAACAACCGCGTGACCCAGGTCAAAACTCAGGACAACGACGGCTATGTGGCCCTGCAGGTCACGTTCGGTGCGCGCCGTGCGTCGCGCGTCAGCAAGCCGCAGGCCGGTCACCTCGCCAAGGCGGGCGTGGAAGCCGGTGAAATCGTTCGTGAATTCCGCGTGTCGGCCGAAGATGCTGCGCAATACGGCGCGGGCTCCGTGCTGCCGGTGACGGCCCTGTTTGCCGTCGGGCAGAAGGTGGACGTCCAGGGGACGACCATCGGCAAGGGTTACGCCGGCACGATCAAGCGTCACCACATGGGTTCGCAGCGCGCCTCGCACGGTAACAGCCGTTCGCACAACGTGCCGGGCTCCATCGGCATGGCGCAGGATCCGGGTCGCGTGTTCCCGGGTAAGCGCATGACCGGTCATCTCGGCGACGACACGGTGACCACCCAGAACCTCGACATCATCCGTGTCGATGAGGCGCGTCAGCTGCTGCTGATCAAGGGTGCCATTCCGGGTGCCAAGGGCGGCTTCGTGACGGTGCGTCCCGCGGTCAAAGTCAAATCCACCAAGGGAGCGAACTGATGCAGCTCGAACTCCTCAATGACCAGGGCCAGGCGGCCGCGAAGGTCGACGTGCCGGAAACCGTGTTCGGCCGCGCCTACAACGAAGACCTGGTGCACCAGATCGTCGTGGCCTACCAGGCCAACGCCCGCCAAGGCACGCGTGCGCAGAAAGACCGCCAACAGGTCAAGCACTCGACGAAGAAGCCGTTCAAGCAAAAGGGAACGGGCCGTGCCCGGGCCGGTATGACGTCCTCGCCGCTGTGGCGTGGGGGCGGCCGGATTTTCCCGAACATGCCCAACGAGAACTTCACGCAGAAGATCAACAAGAAGATGTACCGCGCCGGCATGGCGTCCATCTTGTCGCAGTTGGCCCGCGAAGGGCGGTTGGCGGTGGTCGAGTCGCTGCGGGTCGAGTCGCCGAAAACCAAGCAGCTGGCCGAGAAGTTCAAGGCCATGAATCTGTCGTCGGTGATGGTGATCGCCGACGAGGTCGATGAGAACCTGTACCTCGCCTCGCGCAACCTCGCCAACGTTTTGGTGGTCGAGCCGCGCTACGCGGATCCGGTGTCGCTGGTGCACTTCAAGAAGGTGCTCGTGACCAAGGCGGCCATGGACCAACTCAAGGAGATGTTCGCATGAGCCGCATCAATCCGTCGCCCGCTGAGCGCGCCTTCGACGAAGGCCGCCTGATGCAAGTGCTCGTTGCCCCGATCGTGTCCGAGAAGGCCACGATGGTCGGCGAAAAGAGCAATGCCGTGACCTTCAAGGTTCTGCAAAACGCCACCAAGCCCGAAATCAAGGCCGCCGTCGAACTGTTGTTCAAGGTCGAGGTCAAGGGTGTTTCTGTGGTCAACATCAAAGGCAAGACCAAGCGCTTCGGCAAGACCGTCGGCCGCCGCGACAACGTGCGCAAGGCCTACGTGATGCTCAAGCCGGGTCAAGAGCTGAACCTGTCCGGGGAGGCTGCGTAATCATGGCCGTCATCAAACTCAAGCCGACGTCGCCCGGTCGCCGTGGCGTCGTCAAAGTGACTCGCGAGCACCTGCACAAGGGTGAGGCCTATGCGCCGCTGCTCGAGCCGCAACATCAGAAGTCCGGCCGCAACAACAACGGCCACATCACCACGCGGCACAAGGGCGGTGGTCACAAGCACCACTACCGTGTCGTCGACTTCCGTCGCAACAAGGATGCAATTCCGGCCAAGGTCGAGCGCATCGAGTACGACCCGAACCGTACCGCACACCTGGCGCTGGTCTGCTACGCCGACGGCGAGCGCCGCTACGTGATCGCCCCGCGCGGCCTGGAAGTGGGTGCCACCATCGTCAGCGGCGCCGAAGCGCCGATCCGCGTGGGCAACACGCTGCCGATCCGCAACATTCCGGTGGGTTCGACCATCCATTGCATCGAGCTCAAGCCCGGTGCCGGCGCGCAGCTGGCGCGCTCGGCGGGTGCGTCGGCCACGCTGCTGGCCCGCGAGGGCACCTATGCACAGGTGCGCATGCGCTCCGGCGAAGTGCGCAAGATCCACATCGAGTGCCGTGCAACCATCGGCTCGGTGGCGAACGAAGAGCACAGCCTGCGCCGCCTGGGCAAGGCCGGCGTGAAGCGCTGGATGGGCATTCGCCCGACCGTTCGCGGTGTGGTGATGAACCCGATCGACCACCCGCACGGTGGCGGTGAGGGTCGTACCGGCGAGGGTCGCCACCCGGTCGATCCGTGGGGCAACCTGACCAAGGGTTACCGCACCCGCAACAACAAGCGCACGCAGGTGATGATCGTGTCGCGTCGCAAGAAGTAAGGGGAAAGCACATGACTCGCTCTCTCAAAAAGGGTCCGTTCGTCGACCACCATCTCGTGGCCAAGGTCGACAAGGCGATTGCGACCAAGGACAAGAAGCCGATCAAGACCTGGTCGCGCCGTTCGATGATCCTGCCCGAGTTCATCGGCCTGACCATTGCCGTGCACAACGGCAAGCAGCACGTGCCGGTGTATGTGACCGACCAGATGGTGGGTCACAAGCTCGGGGAGTTCGCGCTCACGCGGACCTTCAAGGGCCACCCCGCGGACAAGAAAGTCCAGAAGAAGTAAGGAATGACCATGGAAACACGTGCAGTCCTCCGGGGCGTCCGTCTGTCGGTCGACAAAGGCCGTCTGGTCGCCGACCTGATTCGCGGCAAGAAGGTCGATCAGGCGCTCAACACCCTGCAATTCACGCAGAAGAAGGCCGCCGTCATCATCAAGAAGGTGCTCGAGTCGGCGATCGCCAACGCCGAGCACAACGACGGTGCCGATATCGACGAGCTTCGCGTCAAGACCATCTACGTCGAGCAAGGCCCCTCGCTGCGCCGCTTCACCGCGCGCGCCAAGGGCCGTGGCAACCAGATTCGCAAGCCCACGTGCCATGTGTACGTGACGGTCGGCAACTGAACGAGGACCAGGACCAAATGGGACAGAAAATCCATCCGACCGGCTTCCGTCTTTCGGTCAGCCGCAACTGGGCCTCGCGCTGGTACGCGAACGACCGTGACTTTGCCGGCATGCTGGCCGAAGACATCAAGGTTCGCGACTACCTCAAGACCAAGCTCAAGAACGCCGCGGTCTCGCGCATCCTGATCGAGCGTCCGGCCAAGAACGCCCGCATCACCATCTTCTCGGCCCGTCCGGGTGTGGTGATTGGCAAGAAGGGCGAAGACATCGAAGCGCTCAAGAAGGAGCTCGCCGTTCGTCTGGGCGTGCCGGTGGCGGTGAACATCGAGGAAGTGCGCAAGCCCGAGATCGATGCCAAGCTCATCGCTGACAGCATCACCCAGCAGCTCGAGAAGCGCATCATGTTCCGCCGCGCGATGAAGCGTGCCATGCAGAACGCGATGCGCCTGGGCGCACAAGGCATCAAGATCATGTCCTCGGGCCGTCTCAACGGCATCGAGATTGCGCGCACCGAGTGGTACCGTGAAGGTCGCGTGCCGCTGCACACGCTGCGCGCCGACATCGACTATGGCTTCTCCGAAGCCAAGACCACCTACGGCGTGATCGGCGTGAAGGTCTGGGTCTACAAGGGTGACACCCTGGGCCGTAACGACCTGCCTGTGGCCGAGACGCCGCGCCCCGACGAGGAGCGCCGCCCGCGTGGCCCGCGCCGTGACGCCCGCCCCGGCGAGCGCCGCCCCGGTGCACGCCGCCCGGCCGGCACCAATGCCGCACCGGCCGACGGCAGCGACAAGCCTGCCGAAGCGCTGGGTGCCGACACCAAATCCACCGTTAAGCGCGTTCGCAAGGTAGACGCGCCAGCCGCAGCCGCTGACGGTTCTTCCGGAGAATAAAGATGCTGCAACCCGCACGCAGAAAGTACCGCAAGGAGCAGAAAGGCCGCAACACCGGCGTCGCCACCCGTGGCAACACCGTGGCCTTCGGTGATTTCGGGCTCAAGTCCGTCGATCGCGGCCGCTTGACCGCGCGCCAGATCGAGTCGGCCCGTCGCGCCATTTCCCGCCACGTCAAGCGCGGTGGCCGGATCTGGATCCGCGTCTTCCCCGACAAGCCCATTTCCACCAAGCCGGCCGAAGTCCGTATGGGTAACGGCAAGGGCAACCCCGAGTACTACGTGGCTGAAATCCAGCCGGGCAAGGTGATCTATGAGATCGTCGGTGTGCCCGAGCAACTCGCCCGTGAAGCCTTCCGTCTGGCCGCCGCCAAGCTGCCCCTGCGCACCACCTTCGTGGCCCGCATGGTCGGCCAATGATTCAGGAGAACGAAGAAATGAAAGCTGCTGAATTGCGCCAGAAGGATGTTGCCGGTCTCGAGGCCGAGGTCAAGTCGCTGCAGAAGGCCCATTTCGGCCTGCGCATGCAGAAGGCCACGCAACAGCTCAACAACACCGCCTTGTTGCGCAGCACCCGTCGCGACATTGCGCGGGCCAAGACGATCCTTGCCCAGAAGCAAGCCGAGGCCAAGTAAGGAGTGACCATGACGGAAGCCAAAACACCCCTCAAGCGCACCCTGATCGGCAAGGTCGTGAGCGCCAAGCGCGCCAAGACGGTCACCGTGCTGGTCGAGCGCCGCGTCAAGCACGAGCTCTACGGCAAGATCGTCGCGAAGTCCAGCAAGTACCACGCCCACGACGAAAAGGGCGAGTACCAGCTGGGCGACGTGATCGAGATCACCGAGAGCCGTCCGATCTCCAAAACCAAGAACTGGGTGGCTTCGCGCCTGGTTCAAAAGGCGGCCACGGTTTAAGCCCATCGCGGCGCCCGCGGCAACGCACCCGGAAACGGCCCACAATGTGGGCCGTTTCCTTTTCCGGCGGCGCTTGGCTTCTTGGGCACTCGCCAGCCGGGCCCCATCGTTCCACACCCACTGGAGAAGACCATGATCAAACCCGGAGATTCGCTGCCTGCCGTCACCTTGATGGAGTATGTCGAGGTGCCCAGTGAGGGCTGCAGCATCGGCCCCAACCCGGTGCCCGTCGCAACGGCCGCGGCCGGCAAGACGATTGCGCTGTTCGCCGTGCCCGGCGCTTTCACGCCCACCTGCGACGCCAAGCACCTGCCGGGTTATGTGAAGCAGGCCGAGGCGTTCAAGGCCGCCGGCGTCGATGAAATCTGGTGCGTGAGCGTGAACGACGCCTTCGTCATGGGCGCCTGGGGGCGGGAGCAGCACACCGCCGGCAAGGTGCGCATGCTCGGCGACGGGGATGCGGAGTTCGCCAAGGCCACCGGCCTCACGCTCGATCTCTCGGGCAAGGGCCTGGGCCTGCGCAGCAACCGGTATTCGATGCTGGTGAAGGACGGCAAGGTGGTGACGCTCAACGTCGAAGGGCCGGGCAAGTTCGAGGTCAGCGACGCCGACACCCTGCTGTCCCAGGCGCGCAGCCTGTAAGCGCAGCCGCATGAACCGGGTCAGGTTGCTCCAAAAATCGGAGCGTCACCTGACCGGTTGGCGCTGGGTTTCAGGGGTAAATGCCTACAAATCCACCTTCAGGTAGTGTGCGCCCTCGAGCGGGCTGAAGTAGTAGGGCGGAATTTCCTCGAAACCGAGCTCGGCATAAAGGTTGCGCGCCGCCTCCATGTCGTCGAGCGTGTCGAGCAGCACGCAGTGGTAGCCCGCCTGCCGTGCGGCGTCCAGAATGGCCTCGGCCAGTTGGCGGCCGAGGCCGAAGCGGCGGAAGGGCTTGCGCACATAGAGCCGCTTCATCTCGGCAGCGTTCGGGTAATCCGCGTTGTCGAGCGGGCGCAGCGCACAGCAGCCGGCGGGTTCTTCGTCCACCAGGGCCAGCAGCAGGCTGCCGCGCGGCGGGGCGTAGTCGCCGGGCAGCGTGGCGAGTTCCTGCTCGAAGTTCTGGAAACACAGGTCCACGCCCAGGCCGTCGGCATATTCGCGCATCAGCGCGCTCGCGGCCTCGATATGCGCGGGCTCCGTGGCCTGAATCAACGTGATGTCCATCACCGTCCGTGCAAGCAGAGGCCGAGGGAAAGTCGGGCGGTCATGACCGTTTTCTTCAAGGTCTCTCAGCCCAGGCTCGAGATCCACGCCATGCCGGCGGCACAGGCGGCGAAGATGACCGCGGCGAGGACGCGCACCGGCGCATCGTCGCGCGAGGCGGGCAGGGCCTGGCCGTCATCGACCGCCTTGTCGCCCAGCACCATGGGGCGCACCAGGTTCACATGCTTCTTCCAGGCATAGAACGCGATGGCGAGCACGTGCAGCGCGACCAGCACGATCAGCAGCAGCTTGCCGATGTCGGCGTGGTAGCGGGTGGCCAGGCTCACGGTCTGCTCGCTCACGAAGCGGGTGAGCGGGCCGGCGTTGGCGATCTCGTCATCGCTCATGAGGCCGGTGGCCACCTGCGCGGCCAGCAGGCCCAGCAGCGCAAACACCGAGAACGCCCCCAGCGGGTTGTGGCCGACCAGATGCGCCGGCTCGGCCTGGCCCCTCAGGTAGGCGACGGTGGCGCGCGGCGCGTACAGAAAGCTCGAGAACCGCGACCAGTGCCCGCCCACGAAACCCCAGATCAGCCGGAACGCCACCAGGCTGCCGACGAAATAACCCAGGCGGAAATGCCAGACCATGGCGTTGCCACCGATGTTGCCGGTGACGACCAGGCCGACCACCGCGACCACGAGCAGCCAGTGAAACAAGCGGGTGGGCAAGTCCCAGACACGGATATTGCGCATGCGGAGCAACTTTCACACAGAGCGGGCACAATGCCGACGAACCGGCACGCGGGCCAAGTGTAGCCCCAGCGCGCACACGGCACCGGGCGCCGGTTTTCGCGCAGGGCTGCGCCCGCGCGTGCCACTCCCGATTCAACAGAAAGGTCCGCTCATGAAGAAGATGCTCGCCCTCCTCACGCTCGCTGGCGCCGCCGCCGCGCTCTCTGCGCCGGCGTTCGCCCAGTTCGCCAAGCCCGACGACGCCATCAAGTACCGCAAGGCCGCGTTCACCGTGATGGGCGCGCACTTCGGCCGCATCGGCGCGATGGTGCAGGGCAAGGCGCCGTTCGATGCCAAGGCCGCCGCCGAGAACGCCGACATCGTCGCCGCCATGAGCCACCTGCCCTGGGCCGCCTTCGGCCCCGACACCGACATGGGCGACACCAAGGCCAAGCCGGAAATCTGGAAGGAACAGGCCAAGTTCAAGCAAGGCGCCGACAAGATGCAGGCCGAGGTGACCAAGCTCGCCGCCGCCGCCAAGACCGGCAACCTCGACAACCTCAAGGCTGCCTTCGGCCCCGCCGCCGAAACCTGCAAGGCCTGCCACGACGCCTTCCGCGCCAAGTGAGCCCGCCCTTCGGGGTGTCTGTTTGCTCCTGAAATCAGAGCGTGAACTGACCGTTTCGCGCTGGGGTTTCAGCAAAAAGACCTGAAAACGAGATAAAAAAGCCCGCTGGAGACCCCAGCGGGCTTTTTTCATGCGGCGGAGGCAGGAGTCAGGAGTCAGGCGTTCTGGCGCAGCAGCTGTTCGATGAGCTGGTGCAGCTCGGCGAAATCGGGCTCGCCCACGTAGCGCTTGACGATGCGGCCCTGCTTGTCCACCAGGTAGGTGGTGGGGGTGAGCTGCACGTCGCCCCAGGCCTTGGCCACCGCCCCGGTGTTGTCCAGCGCCACCTTGAACGGCAGTTTGCGCGTCTGCGCGAAATTCACCACATACGCGGGCGGGTCGTAGCTCATCGCCACCGCCACGGTGTCGTAGCCTTGGGCGGCGTACTTCTCGTAGGTGGAGACGAGCTTGGGCATCTCGGCCACGCAGGACACGCAGGTGGTGGCCCAGAAATTCACCAGCGTGACGCGGCCCTTGAAGTCGGCGGTGGTCTTCTGGCTGCCGTCGAGCAGCACGAAGGTGGAGGCCGGCGCCGGCGACGTGCTCGCGCCGAGCACCAGGTAGCCCCCCGTGGCCAGCACTACGGCGGCGACGGCCGCATAGAGAATGCGCTTGTTCATCACGTCAACCCGGAGTCCTCATGCAACGTCGCAAGTTTAATGGTCTGGCCTTGGCCACGTCGGCAGCGGGCCTGCTCGCCAGCGGCCTTTCGCACGCGCAGCTCGCCGCCCTGAGCGCGGGCGACGCCAGCAAGGGCGTGCGCGCCGCGCTGGAAAAAGGCGCGGCGGTCGCGGTGGACGTACTCGGCCGCCCGGACGGCTTTCTGGGCAACCCACAGGTGCGCATCCCGCTGCCCGGCCCGCTGGAGGACGCGGCGCGGCTGCTGCGGCCGCTGGGCATGGGCGGCCGCATTGATGAGCTGGTCACGGCCATGAACCGGGCGGCCGAGGCCGCCGTGCCCCTCTCGCGCGACCTGCTCATGGCCGCGGTGCGCGGCATGACGGTGAACGACGCCGCGGTCATCCTCACCGGCGGCCCGACCTCGGTCACCGACTTCTTCGCCCAGCGCACCCGCGCGCCGCTGGCCGAGAAATTCCTGCCGGTGGTGACCCGCGCCACAGAGCGCGTGGCGCTGGCCGACAAGTACAACCGCGTGGCTTCCAAGGCCGCCGGCATGGGGCTGCTGCGCGGCGACGAGACCAACGTGCAGCGCTACGTGACCGGCAAGACGCTCGACGGCCTGTACTTCATGATTGGCGAGGAGGAGAAGAAGATCCGCCAGGACCCGGTCGGCAGCGGCAGCGCCATCCTGCAGAAGGTGTTCGGCGCGCTGAAGTAGACGGCGGCGAGCGGCCGATCCACCCGGCTGGGCGTTCCCGCGGGTCGATCGCTCAACCGGCTTGGCGAACAGGCGAGCGTGCCCGTGCAGCGGCCGCCGCGCGCCGCTGGCGGGCGAAGGCGCCGACGTGAGTCAGCCGCTGCAACCCAGCAGCACGTCCACCAGCGCCTCGGGCGCGCTGATCATCGGGTCGTGGCCGGTGGCCAGTTCCACCAGGTGCGCGCCGCGGGCCCAGTGGCCGTCCCAGAAGCGCGGGTCGCGCACGCGCTGGCGGATCACGTCGATGGTGGCCAGCGGCGGCGTGGTGCAGTCGATGAAGGTGCGCGGCACCCGCGAGACGCACTGCACGTCGAAGGCCAGCGGCGCTTCGTAGGTGCCGCCGGGGTGCGGCGTTTGCCGCCGGGCGACCCAGGCGTGGGCCTCGGCGGCGAGGCCGAACACCGCAGGGTCGGGCGGCGGGAAGCTGAAGGTCGGGTTGGCGCGGGCCGCGGCCAGACGGGCTTCGCGGGTGGCGCTGGCGTGGGTGCTGCTCCAGCTCTCGCCGGGCCTGGGCACCACCGCATCCACGTACACCAGGTGCGCGAGCCGCTCGCCCATGCGGTCGGCCACGGCGGTGCCGATCATGCCGGCGTAGGAATGCACGGCCAGCACCACCTGGGAGAGTTCCTCGGCCTCGATCACACCCATCACGTCGGCGATGTGGGTCTCCAGCGTGATCTGCCGCGACAGCAGGTGCGCGCGCTCGCCCACGCCGGTGAGCGTGGGCGCAAACACCCGGTGGCCGGCACGCGCGAGCGGCGCGACCACGTCGCGCCAACACCAGCCGCCGTGCCAGGCACCATGAACCAACACGAAGTTCGCCATCAGATCACTCCTTTGCTGCGCAGATCGTCGATGCGTGCCGCGTCCCAGCCCAGCAGTTCGCGCAGCACCTCGTCGGTGTGCTGGCCCAGCAGCGGGGGCGGCCGGTCGTGCCGCACCGGGGTGGCGCTGAGCTTGATCGGGCTGGCCACCAGCTCGAGCGCGGGGTTGAGCGGGTGCGCCCAGGTCTCGACCATGCCGCGCGCGCGCACCTGCGGGTCGGCAAAGACGTCGGCGAGGTTGTTGATCGGCCCGCACGGCACCTTGGCCGCTTCGAGCGCGCCGAGCCACGCGGCCTTGCCGCGCGTCCTGAGCAGGTCTTCGAGCAGCGGCACCAGCACCGCGCGGTGGCGCACGCGCTCGGGGTTGGTGGCAAAGCGCGGGTCCTGCGCCAGCTCGGGGCGGCCGGCCACCGCGCAGAAGCGCTCGAACTGCGCGTCGTTGCCCACGGCGAGGATGATGTGCTCGCGCGCGCCGTCGGCCGCGGGCGCCACCTCGAACACCTGGTAGGGCACGATGTTCTGGTGCGCATTGCCCATGCGCTGCGGCACCTTGCGGCTGACCAGGTAGTTCGCGCCAAGGTTGGCCAGCATGGCCACCTGGGTGTCGAGCAGGGCGGCGTCGATCACCTGGCCCTCGCCGGTGCGCTCGGCGTGGCGCAGCGCGGCCAGGATGGCCACTGTCGCATACAGCCCGGTGAACAGGTCGGCCACGGCCACGCCCACCTTCTGCGGGCCGCCGCCGAGCTCGTCGCGCTCGCCGGTGACGCTCATGAGGCCGCCCATGCCCTGCACCGCATAGTCGTAGCCCGCGCGCTCGGCATAGGGCCCGGTCTGGCCGAAGCCGGTGATGCTGCAGTACACCAGCCGCGGGTTGAGCGCGCGCAGCGTGGGCGCATCCAGGCCGTAGCGGGCCATGTCGCCGACCTTGAAGTTCTCGATGAACACGTCGCAGTGCGCCACCAGCGCGCGGATCATGGCCTGCCCTTCGGGCTGCGCGATGTCGCAGGTGATGGAGCGCTTGTTGCGGTTGGTGCCGAGGTAGTAGGCGGCCTCGGCGCTGTCGCGGCCGGCGGCGTCCTTGAGGAAGGGCGGGCCCCAGTGGCGGGTGTCGTCGCCCGCGCCGGGGCGCTCGACCTTGATCACGTCGGCGCCCAGATCGGCCAGGGTCTGCGTGCACCAGGGCCCGGCGAGCACGCGGGAGAGATCGAGAATGCGGATGCCGTCGAGTGCGTTCATGTGCGCATTGTGCGCAAATGCAGGCCCACGCCCCTGCCACGATAATGACACGCATGCTTCGCCGCCTTGCCTCCGTTCTCTCCACCGCCGCCGTGTGCGCGTTCGCGCTCGGCGCCTGCAGCCCCACCTGGAACTGGCGCGAGCTTCGGCTCGAGCACGCGCCCATCCGCATCCAGCTGCCGTGCAAGCCCGAGCAGGCCAGCCGCCGCGTGCCGCTGGCCGGCGAGGTGGTGGACCTGAACATGACCGGCTGCGCCACGCAGGGCATGACGTTCGCCGTCACCTCTGCGCGGCTCGATGCGGGCGCCTCGCCGGCGGCGGTGCTCGCGGCCTGGCGCGAGAGCATGTTGCAGACCCTGCGCGCCAGCGAAGTCAAGGAGCGCCCCTTCACCGCGCCGGGCGCGGGCGTGCTGGCGCTGCCGCAGTCGGTGCGCGTGGACGCGCGCGGCCTGCAGCCCGACGGCCAGCCGGTGCAGGCCAGCGCCGTCTGGTTCGCCCGCACCGAGGGCGACGGCGTGTGGGTGGTGCACGCGGCCGTCTATGCCGCCAAGCCCGACCCCAACGTGGTCGAGACCTTCCTCGGCGCCGTGCGTGGCGACTGAAGCGGCGCCCGCCGAGGCACCGCCCCACGCCGCTGGCGCGCGCCTGCCGCGCCGCGCGGCGGTGGTGGTGTTCCTGGCCTTTGGGTTTGCCTACTTCCTCTCGGCGCTGCTGCGCGCGGTGACGGCCACGCTGTCGCCGGTGCTGGTCGAGACCTTCGGCCTGAGCGCGCAGTCGCTGGGCCTGCTCGGCGGGGCGTACTTCGCCGGCTTTGCGCTGATGCAGTGGCCGCTGGGCCACGCGCTGGACCGCTGGGGCCCGCGGCCGGTGGTGCTGGCGCTGCTGTCGCTGGCGGTGCTGGGCTGCCTGGCGTTTGCGCTGGCGCAGGGTTTTGCCGGGCTGCTGGCCGCGCGCTTTCTGATCGGCGTGGGCGTGAGCGCCTGCCTGATGGCCGCGCTCACCGGCTACCGGCGCTGGTTCGATGCCGCGGCGCAGCTGCGGGCGAACGCCTGGATGCTCATGACCGGCTCGCTGGGCATGGTGGCCTCGACGCTGCCGGTGCAGTGGCTGTTGCCGCTGACCGGCTGGCGCGCGCTGTTCGTGATGCTGGCGGCGCTGGTGGCGCTGGCAATGGGCCTGATCGCCTGGCGGGTGCCGGCCGTGCCGCGGTCGGCAAACCCGTCCGCGTCGGCGGCGGCGGGGCAGGGCGCGGTGTGGCGCCACCCGGTGCTGCGCCGGCTCGCGGCGCTGGCGTTCTTCAGCTACGGTGGCCTGGTGGCCATGCAGACGCTGTGGGCCGCACCCTGGATGACGCAGGTGCTGGGCTACGGAGCGGAGCAGGCCGCGCAAGGCCTGTTCTGGATCAACCTGAGCATGCTCGCGACCTTCTGGACCTGGGGCTGGGTGCAACCGGCCTTGCTGCGCCGCGGCTTCGGCGCGCAGCGGCTGATCGCCTGGGGGCTGCCGCTGAGCTTCGTCCTGCTTGCTATCATCATCGTAGCGGGATCGCACCTTTCCACGCTGGGGTACGGCATGTTTTGCCTGTATTGCGTGGCCTGCAGCTTCGTCACGCTGGCGCAGCCGGCGGTGGGCCTGTCGGTGGCGCCGGCGCTGGCCGGGCGTGCGCTCACCGCGGTGAATCTCCTGATTTTCCTGGGCGTGTTCGCGGTGCAGTGGGGCATCGGCCTGCTCATCGACGGCTTGCAGGGCGCGGGCCTCGACACCCTGGCCGCCTACCGTGCGGCATTTGCCGTGTTCCTGCTGTGTTGCGTGGCTGCCTATCTGCGTTTTCTGTGGGGCTGGCGCGGCGGCGCTGGCGATAATCCGGTGTGATGAACCGCGTGCTCCTGATCGCCCATGCGCCCCTGGCCAGCGCCTTGCGGGCCTGCGCGCTGCATGTGTTTCCCGATGCAGGGCCGCGGGTGGCTGCGCTGGACGTGCAGCCCGAGGCCGCGCCGGCCGATTCGCTGGCGGCGGCGCAGCAGCTGTGCGCGGACTTGCGCGCAGGCGAGCCCGTCGGTGTGCTGGTGCTGACCGATGTGTTCGGTGCCACGCCCTGCAACGTGGCGATGCGGCTGGTGGAGGCGCGGCCCGATGCGGCGCTGATCGCCGGCGTGAACCTGCCGATGGTGCTGCGCGCACTCAGCTATGCCGCCGAACCGCTGGAGGCGCTGGTCTCGCGCGCGCTGCTCGGCGGCACACAAGGGGTGATGCGGGTGGCCGCCGCAGCACCGCAGAACCAGGTGAGGAGACAGCATGACCGTGACCCGGACCGTGACCATCAGCAATAAGCTCGGCTTGCACGCGCGTGCGTCGGCCAGGCTCACCAAGCTCGCCGGGAGTTTCCCCTGCGAGGTCTGGATGAGCCGCGGCGAGCGGCGCGTCAATGCCAAGAGCATCATGGGCGTGATGATGCTGGCCGCGGGCATCGGCACCGAGGTCACGCTCGAGACCGCCGGCGAGCGCGAGAGCGAGGCCATGGAGGCGCTGGTGGCGCTGATCGACGACAAGTTCGGAGAGGGCGAATGAGCCGCTTGCGCCCACCACGCCGCCCCCGCGCACGCGGCTGGAGCCGCGCATGACCTTCAGCATCCACGGCCTGGCCGTTGCGCGCGGTGTGGCCATCGGGCGCGCGGTGCTGGTGGCGTCGAGCCGACTCGACGTGGCGCACTACTTCATCGCCGCCGACCAGGTGGAGGCCGAGATCGCCCGCCTGCGCGTGGCGCGCAATGCGGTGGTGGAGGAACTGCAGCGGCTGCAGAAAGACCTGCCCAAGGATGCGCCGCAGGAGCTCGGCGCGCTGCTCGACGTGCACCTGATGCTGCTGCAGGACGACGAACTCACCACCGGCGTCAAGCGCTGGATCCGCGAGCGGCTCTACAACGCCGAATGGGCGCTGACCTCGCAGTTCGAGGTGCTGGCGCGCCAGTTCGACGAGATGGAGGACGCCTACCTGCGCGAGCGCAAGGCCGACCTGGAGCAGGTCGTCGAGCGCGTGCTGCGCCACATGATGGGCGCGGCCTCGCCGGTGGCGCCGCGCGAGCCGCGGCAGCGGCGCCAGGGCGAACTGCTGCTCGACGACACGCACGACGTGCCCCTGGTGCTGGTGGCGCACGACCTGTCGCCGGCGGACATGCTGCAGTTCAAGAAGAGCGTCTTTGCCGGCTTCGTCACCGACGTGGGCGGGCGCACCAGCCACACCGCCATCGTCGCGCGCAGCATGGACATTCCCGCCGTGGTGGGCACGCGCACGGCCAGCCAGCTCGTGCGCCAGGACGACTGGATCATCGTCGACGGCGAGGCGGGCATCGTCATCGTCGACCCCTCGCCCATCATCCTCGCCGAGTACGGCTTCAAGCAGCGCCAGGGCGAGCTCGAACGCGAGCGCCTCTCGCGCCTGCGCAACACGCCCGCCGTCACCCGCGACGGCCAGCGGGTGGAACTGCTGGCCAACATCGAAATGCCCGACGACGCGCGCACCGCGCTCAAGGTGGGCGCGGTCGGCGTGGGGCTGTTCCGCTCGGAGTTCCTGTTCATGGGCCGCCACGGTGTGCTGCCCGACGAGGAGGAGCAGTACCAGGCCTACCGCGCCGCCGTCGAAGGCATGCAGGGCCTGCCGGTGACCATCCGCACCGTGGACGTGGGCGCCGACAAGCCGCTCGACGAACTGCGCCACGACGATGCGCACCTCAACCCCGCGCTGGGCCTGCGCGCGATCCGCTGGAGCCTGGCCGAGCCGGCCATGTTCCTCACCCAGCTGCGCGCCATCCTGCGCGCGGCCGCGCACGGGCCGGTGAACCTGCTGATCCCCATGCTCGCGCACCTGGGCGAGATCCGGCAGATGCAGGCGCTGCTCGCGCAGGCACGCACGCAGCTTGCGCAGGCGGGCACGCCGCACGGCCTGGTGCGCGTGGGCGCGATGATCGAGGTGCCGGCCGCGGCGCTGATGGTCGACAGCTTCGCCCGCGCGTTCGACTTCCTCTCCATCGGCACCAACGACCTGATCCAGTACACCCTGGCCATCGACCGCGCCGACGAAACCGTCGCCCACCTCTACGACCCGCTGCACCCCGCCGTGCTGCGCCTGGTGGCGGCCACGCTCGACGCCGGCGCGCGCCACGGCAAGCCGGTGAGCCTGTGCGGCGAAATGGCCGGCGACCCGGCGCTCACGCGGCTGCTGCTGGGCCTGGGGCTGCGCAGCTTCTCGATGCATCCAGCGCAGATCCTCGCGGTCAAGCAGGAGGTGCTGCGCGCCGACGCCGCCAGGCTGCGCGACTGGGCGCTGCAGGTGGTGGCCGCCGAGGAGCCCGCCGCGCTGCTGGCCAGCGGGCATTGAGGCGGGGTGAGCGAAGGCCCCGACGCCACTTCGCTCACGGCACCGGAGGGCGGCCCCGCGCCACCGCGCGGCGTGCGTGCGTTCAGCGAGCGCGGGTGCCCACCACGGCCGCGCCGATGATGAGCGCGCCGGCCAACCACACGCTGGGCGCGGGCGACTCGCCGCGCACCGTCACCAGCAGCAGGGTGGACAGCAGCGGCGTGAGAAAGCTCAGGATGCCGATGTGCCGCGCGTCGCCGCGCTTCAAGGCGGCGTCCCACAGGAAGAACGCCGCGCCCAGTGGCCCCAGGCCCATCAGCGCGATCAGCCCGAGGTCGCGCGCGCTCAAGCGCACGGCCGGCTCCAGCAGCGCATGGCACAGCAGCGACAGCAGGCCCGAGACCAGCGCGAACAGGCCGATGGCGGCCGTGGGGAAGGCGCGCACGCGCTGCGTCAGCAGCGAGTAGCTCGCCCACACGAAGGCCGCACCCGCCGCCGGCAGATAGCCCCAGGCCAGCCCGGCGGAGAGCCCGCCCGAGGCGCCACGGCCACCCAGAATCACCAGCGCCGCGCCGGCAAAACCGATCAGCGCCGAGGCCACATGCCGCAGCCGCAGCCGCACGCCGCGCAGGAACAGCGGCGCCAGCACCACCATCAGCAGCGGCCACAGGTAGTTCACCAGGTTGGCCTGCACCGGTGGCGCATGGGCCAGCGCGGTGAACAGCAGGAAGTGGTAGCCGAACAGGCCGTACACACCCAGCAGCAGCGTGCCGGCGGGCACGCGCCATTGACGGAGGTCAAGACGCGACAGCGGCAATGCCACGACACTGCCCACCAGCAGCGCGCCGCCGGTGAGCAGAAACGGCGGCACGTGCGACAGCGTCACGCCCAGCGTGGCCAGCGTGGCCCACAGGCCGATGGCGCCCAGCGCCAGCAAGGTCGGTGCGGCTGCCATCAGCGCAAATTCCTCGTCGTTTTCATGAAAGACCGCCCATGAGCAGCTTCGACCACAAAGCCTTGATGAAGGACATCAACGAAAGCCTCGCCCCGTTTCGCAAGACGCAGCCGCATGCCATGGCCGGCTTCGGCCAGCTCGCGCGCGCGGCGGTGACGGACGGCGTGCTCAGCGCCAAGCACAAGGAGCTGATTGCGCTGGCCATCGGCATCGCCAAGGGCTGCTCGGGCTGCATCGGCTTTCACGTCAAGGCGCTGCACCAGCTCGGCTGCACGCGCGCGGAGCTCGAGGAGATGCTGGCCGTGTGCGTGTACATGGGCGGCGGCCCGTCGCTGATGTACTCGGCCGAAGCCCTGGCCGCATGGGAGAAGACGGCGCCGGCCCCTGAGCCGGTTGCTTCTTAAACCATAGCAGACAAGCACCGTTCCGCGCTGGGGGCCGGCCGGAAAACCTCGGAAGAGGGGTTTCACTGCCCGCCCCGGGCGCCGCCGAGCACGCCGCCGGCCTGCTGGTCGGCGTGGTAGCTGCTGCGCACCAGCGCGCCGACGGCGGCATGGCGAAAGCCCATGGCGTAGGCCTCGCGCTCGAACATTGCGAAGGTGTCGGGGTGCACATAGCGGCGCACCGGCAGGTGGTGGCCGCTGGGGGCGAGGTACTGGCCGATGGTCAGCATGTCGATGCCGTGCGCGCGCATGTCGCGCATGACCTCGAGGATTTCCTCGTCCGTCTCGCCCAGGCCCACCATCAGCCCGCTCTTGGTCGGAACCTGAGGGAACAGCGCCTTGAACTTGCGCAGCAGGTTCAGGCTGAAGACATAGTCCGAGCCCGGCCGCGCCTCGCGGTACAGGCGCGGCACGGTCTCGAGGTTGTGGTTCATCACGTCCGGCGGCGCGGCCTTGAGGATGTCGAGTGCGCGGTCGTCCCGGCCGCGGAAGTCGGGCACCAGCACCTCGATCTGCGTGTGCGGCGAGAGCTCACGCGTCTTGCGGATGCACTCGACGAAGTGGCCCGCGCCGCCGTCGCGCAGGTCGTCTCGGTCCACGCTGGTGATGACGACGTAGCGCAGCCTAAGCGCGGCAATCGTGCGCGCGAGGTTTTCGGGCTCCGCCGGGTCGAGCGGGTCGGGGCGGCCGTGGCCCACGTCGCAGAACGGGCAGCGGCGGGTGCACTTGTCGCCCATGATCATGAAGGTGGCCGTGCCCTTGCCGAAACACTCGCCGATGTTGGGGCAGCTCGCCTCCTCGCACACGGTGACGAGCTTGTTGGCGCGCAGGATGTCCTTGATCTCGTAGAAGCGCGTGGTCGGGCTGCCGGCCTTCACCCGGATCCACTCGGGCTTGCGCAGCACTTCGCCGCTGGACTGCACCTTGACGGGGATGCGCGAGAGCTTGGCCGCGGCCTTCTGCTTGGCGCTGGCGTCGTAGGTTTCGGGGGCTTGGGCGTCGTGCACGACGCGGGTTTCGGTGGGGTTCATGGTCTTGTCGTGGGGCGCCGGCGGGCGTGCCGGCAGGCCGGCGCGATGGAATCGTTCATGCCACTTCAGTGCGGCCGGGGCGCGAGCCGCCGCTGCAGCGCGTGGGCCAGCGCGTCGGCCACATCGTCCCAGCGTGCGCGCACGCCGATTGTAGAAAGGTCCACCGTGCGCAAGCCCGCGTAGCCGCAGGGGTTGATGCGCGCGAAGGGCTCGAGGTCCATCGCCACGTTGAGCGCGACGCCGTGGTAGCTGCAGTTGCGGCTGACCTTGATGCCCAGCGCCGCGATCTTGCCCAGTCCGCGGAACGGGTCGCCCGCGGGCATGGGGCCGGTGAGCGCGGCGTGCGAGAACGGGTCGTCGAGCCGCACGTACACGCCGGGCGCGCCGCTGACGCGGTGGCCGGTGACGCCGAACTGCGCCAGCGTGTCGATGATCGCGGCTTCGAGCCGCCAGACGTATTCCTTGACGAAATAGCCCGCGCGCTTGAGGTCCAGCAGTGGGTAGGCCACCACCTGGCCGGGGCCGTGATAGGTCACCTGGCCGCCGCGGTTGGTCTGCACCACGGGGATGTCGCCGGGGCACAGCACATGCTCGGCGCGCCCGGCCAGCCCCTGGGTGTAGACCGGCGGGTGCTCACACAGCCACAGCGCGTCGGGCGTGGCGGCGTCGCGGCGCGCGGTGTAGTCGTGCATGGCAGCGAGGGTTTCGCGGTAGTCCACCCGCCCGAGCCGCCGCGTGTGCAGGGTGGCCGCGCCCTCGGCGGCCACAGCCGTGTCGCTCACAGCACCACCTGCACCAGCGGGTGGGTGGAGAGGGTGCGGTAGAGCTCGTCGAGCTGCTCGCGGCTGGTGGCGCGGATGTGCAGCGTCAGCCCCAGGTACTTGCCGGTGCGGCTGGGGCGGCGCTCCAGCGTGGCGGCGTCGAACCCGGGGTCGAACTGCCGCGCGACATGCACCACCGCCTCCACATAGCCCTCCACATGCGCACCCATGACCTTGATCGGGAACATGCAGGGGTAGCGGATCAGCGACTCGTCGCCGCCCGCGCGCTGGGGGTCGGCTGGATTCATGCGCCCTCCTGCTTGGCCTGCTGGTAACCCGCGTACAGCGCGGCATAGACCGGGCCGGGCCGGCCGTTGCCCACCGGCTGACCGTCGAGCGTGGTCACCGCCAGCACTTCCTTGGTGGCCGAGGACAGCAGCACCTCGTCGGCGGTGCGCACTTCCTCCTTCGAGATGCGCCGCAGCTGCACCGGAATGCCGTGCGCGCGGGCGATCTCCTCGATCAGGCTGTAGCGGATGCCCTCGAGCACCAGATGGTCGCGCGGCGGGCCCAGCACCGTGCCCTCGCGCACCACCCAGACGTTGCTCGCCGCCGCCTCGCTCAGGAAACCGTCGCGGAACATCACGGTTTCCACCGCGCCCACGTCGGCGCTGATCTGCCGCGCCAGCACCGCGCCGAGCAGGCTGGTGCTCTTGATGTGCGCCTTCTGCCAGCGGAAGTCATCGGCCGTCACGCAGGCCACGCCCTGGGCGCGCTGCTCGGGCGCAGGCGGTTTCATCGGGCTGATCATGGCGAACACCGTGGGCGTCGCATCCTGGGGCATCACATGGTCGCGCAGCGCGATGCCGCGGGTGATCTGCAGGTACACCAGGGTGTCGGCCGGGGTTTTGGGGCCGTTCTCGCCGTTCCCCAGCGCAAATTGGTCGAATTTCGCTATCAATTCATGAGTGATCTGGCGCCACTCGTCCAGGCTGTGCGGGTTGGCCATGCGCACCTCGCCAAGCGAGCGCGCCAGCCGCGCCATGTGCCGCTCGAACAGGAAGGGCCGGCCTGCATACACCGGCACCACCTCGTAGACCCCATCGCCGAAGATGAAGCCGCGGTCCATGACGCTGACCTTCGCGTCCGGCAGCCGCGTGTAGCTGCCGTTGAGATAACAGGGAAAAGGAGGAAGCTCGTGTGCGTTCATGGTCGGTGATTGTCCGCCTTTTGCCGCAGGACGAGGGCTGGGTCGGCGCCCCGGTTCGCGCCAGAGCGGCCAGCGCTTGGCGCCCCGGCAATCGCGCGATTCCCGCCGTGTTGCAGAAAAACCCGGTCTTTCACGGGTTTCTACGTATAATGAGGGGCTTTGTGGCTGGCATCGGCCGGTCGGGCGTGTGTCTGTTTCGTGAAGGGGCCGTGTCATGCAGAAGGTGCAGTCGGCGGATTCACAGGCCAACGCAGCCCGGGCGCAGGCGGATGACGGCACCCAAGCCAACACCCCGGTTCGCCCGTCGAATCTGGAAACTGAGGGCGGTGCAGAAGAATTCAAGCCGCTGAGCGCCGAGGAAGCGCAGGCCTTGATGGCGCGGCTCGATTCGGTGTCGCCCTGGCGGGTGCTGGCGGTGCAGGTGGTGGGTGGCAGCGTGGTGGCCGCGGTGGCGTGGTTGCTGACCGGCTCCAGGCCGGTGCTGTGGTCGGTGCTGTACGGTGCGCTGGCTGTGGTGCTGCCCAATGCGGTGCTCGCGCGCGGCATGACGCGCGGCACCCGAGGGAGTGATGCGCGAACACGGGCCATGGGCTCGGCCCTGGGCTTCTTCATCTGGGAGGGGGCCAAGGTGGCGCTGACGGTGGCGATGCTGTTTGCGGCGCCCCGTCTGGTGGAGGGTTTGAGTTGGCCGGCCCTGCTTGTTGGGCTGGTGCTGACGATGAAGATGATGTGGGTGGCCTGGGTGGCGCGCCCCAAGCGTGAAATTTGACGAAACGGATCGTAGACAGATGGCTGCTGAACAACACGGACCGACGGCTGGCGAATACATCGTCCACCACCTCACGCACCTGCAGAACAAGCCGATGCAAGGCGTCATCGACTTTTCTGTCTTCAACCTCGATTCCATCTTCTGGTCGGTGCTGCTCGGCGTGATCGGCACCTGGCTGCTGTGGAAGGCCGCGCGCTCGGCCACCTCGGGCGTGCCGGGCCGCTTCCAGGCGGCGGTGGAAATCCTCGTCGAAATGGTCGACAACCAGGCCAAGGGCATCATTCACAACGCCAACAGCCGAAAGCTCGTCGCCCCGCTGGCGCTCACCGTGTTCGTCTGGATCTTCCTGATGAACGCCATGGACTTGCTGCCGGTCGACCTCATCCCCCGCATCTGGGAATGGATCTACGGTGCCGCCGGCCACGACCCGCACCACGCCTACATGCGCGTCGTGCCCACGGCCGACCTCTCCACCACGCTGGGTCTGTCGGTCTCGGTGCTGCTGGTGTGCATCGCCTACAACATCAAGATCAAGGGCATGGGCGGCTGGGTGCACGAGCTGTTCACCGCCCCGTTCGGCGCGCATCCCCTGCTGTGGCCGGTGAACTTCCTGATGCAGATGATCGAATTCGCCGCCAAGACCGTCTCGCACGGCATGCGGTTGTTCGGCAACATGTACGCGGGCGAACTCGTCTTCATGCTCATCGCCCTCATGGGGGGCGCCGCGGCCATGTCGCTGTCGGGCATCCTGCTGCCCATCGGCCAGATCATCGCGGGTTCCATCTGGGCCATCTTCCACATCCTGATCATCACCTTGCAGGCCTTCATCTTCATGATGCTGACGCTGGTGTATGTCGGCCAGGCGCACGACGCGCACTGATCCATCGGTTTCGTTTTCCCTTCCCTTCAACTTTTCTTTTTCATCCACAGGAGCTTCACATGGAACACGTTCTCGGCTTTGTTGCACTCGCCGCTGGTCTGATCATCGGTCTGGGCGCCATCGGTGCTTGTATCGGCATCGGCATCATGGGCAGCAAGTACCTCGAGTCGGCCGCCCGCCAGCCTGAACTCATGAACGAACTGCAGACCAAGATGTTCCTGCTCGCCGGTCTGATCGACGCCGCCTTCCTGATCGGCGTCGGTATCGCGATGATGTTCGCCTTCGCCAACCCCTTCGTCCTGAAGTAATCGCGCCGCCCTCCACACACTGACTGAAAGGGTGTTGCCGTGAGCATCAATGCAACCCTGTTCGTTCAGGCCATCGTGTTTGCGATCCTGGTGTGGTTCACGATGAAGTTCGTGTGGCCCCCGATCGCCGTTGCCCTGGACGAACGTGCCAAGAAAATCGCGGAAGGGCTGGCTGCGGCCGATAAAGCGCGCTCCGAACTCGCGGCCGCCAACCAGCGCGTCGAAGCCGAGCTGGCGCAGTCGCGCAGCGAAGCCGCAGCGCGTCTGGCCGATGCCGAGCGCCGCGCGCAGCAGCTGATCGAGGAAGCCAAGGCGCGTGCCACCGAAGAGGGTGCCAAGATCGTCGCGGCGGCCAAGGTCGAGGCGGAGCAGCAGACCGTCAAGGCGCGTGAAGCCCTGCGTGAGCAGGTGGCCGCCCTGGCCGTTCGCGGCGCCGAGCAGATTCTGCGCAAGGAAGTGGATGCCGGCGTTCACGCCGATCTGCTCAACCGCCTGAAGACCGAGCTGTAAGAAGGACTGTCCATGGCCGAACTCGCCACCATTGCCCGTCCGTACGCCGAGGCGCTGTTCAAGGCGGCCGCGTCCGACCTCGATGGCGCGGCCGGCTGGCTCGACTCGCTCGCCGCCATCGCCGGCAACCCGCAGCTGTTGCAGTTCGCCGAGGATCCGAAGGTCACCGCCGCGCAGGTCTTCGATGTCGTGGCCGGTGTGGCCGGCCCGTCGCTGCCGGCGCAGGCGCAGAACTTCCTGCGCACCGTCATCGACAACGGCCGTCTGGCCGCGCTGCCCGAGATGGCCGCGCAGTTCCGCGCGCTGGTCAATGCCCGCCGCGGAACCTCCGACGCCGTGATCCAGAGCGCCTTCCCGATCGATGCGGCTGCCCTGGCCGACGTGGTGGCCAGCCTGGAGAAGCGCTTCGGCCGCAAGCTGCATGCGAAGGTCGAGGTCGATCCCTCGCTCATCGGTGGCATTCGCGTCGTCGTCGGCGACGAGGTGCTCGACACCTCCGTCCGGGCCCGTCTGGAACAAATGAAAGTCGCGCTGACGGCGTAAGCCCTCGGCCCATCAAAGAAAGAAGGAAAGAGTCATGCAACTCAATCCCGCTGAAATTTCCGAACTGATCAAGAGCCGCATCGAAGGGCTGGCCGCCAGCGCCGACATCCGCAACCAGGGCACCGTGGTCTCGGTGACCGACGGCATCGTGCGCATCCACGGCCTGTCCGACGTGATGCAGGGCGAAATGCTGGAATTCCCGGCCACCGCCGCGGGCGTGCCCACCTTCGGTCTGGCGCTCAACCTCGAGCGCGATTCCGTCGGCGCGGTGATTCTGGGCGAGTACGAGCACATCTCCGAAGGCGACACCGTCAAGTGCACGGGCCGCATTCTGGAAGTGCCCGTCGGCCCCGAGCTCATCGGCCGCGTGGTCAACGCCCTGGGTCAGCCCATCGACGGCAAGGGCCCGATCAATGCCAAGCTGACCGACGTGATCGAAAAGGTCGCCCCGGGCGTGATCGCACGGAAATCCGTGGACCAGCCGGTGCAGACCGGTCTGAAGTCCATCGACTCCATGGTGCCCGTCGGCCGCGGCCAGCGCGAGCTGATCATTGGTGACCGTCAGACCGGTAAGACGGCTGTCGCCATCGATGCGATCATCAACCAGAAGGGTCAGAACATGACCTGTATCTACGTCGCCATCGGCCAGAAGGCGTCGTCGATCAAGAACGTCGTGCGCGCCCTCGAACAAGCCGGCGCGATGGAATACACCATCGTCGTGGCGGCCTCGGCATCCGAGTCGGCGGCCATGCAGTATGTGGCGGCCTACTCCGGCTGCACCATGGGCGAGTACTTCCGTGACCGTGGCCAGGATGCGCTGATCGTCTACGACGACCTGTCCAAGCAGGCCGTGGCCTACCGCCAGGTCTCCCTGCTGCTGCGCCGCCCGCCGGGCCGCGAAGCCTTCCCGGGCGACGTGTTCTACCTCCACAGCCGCCTGCTCGAGCGTGCGGCCCGCGTGAACGCCGACTACGTCGAAGCCTTCACCAAGGGCGAAGTCAAGGGCAAGACCGGCTCGCTGACCGCGCTGCCCATCATCGAGACGCAGGCCGGCGACGTGTCCGCCTTCGTGCCGACCAACGTGATCTCCATCACCGACGGCCAGATCTTCCTGGAAACCAACCTCTTCAACGCCGGCATCCGCCCCGCCATCAACGCGGGTATCTCGGTGTCGCGCGTCGGTGGCGCCGCCCAGACCAAGCTGATCAAGTCACTCTCCGGCGGTATCCGGACCGACCTCGCGCAGTACCGTGAACTGGCTGCCTTCGCGCAGTTCGCTTCCGACCTCGACGAAGCCACCCGCAAGCAGCTCGACCGCGGCGCGCGCGTGACCGAACTGCTCAAGCAGCCGCAGTACAGCCCGCTGCCCATCTCGCTGATGGCCGCTTCGCTGTACGCGGTGAACAAGGGCTTCCTCGACGACGTGGACGTCAAGAAGGTGCTGCCCTTCGAGCACGGCCTGCATGCCTGGCTCAAGGACAAGCACGCCGCGCTGCTCGCCAAGCTCGAGGCTGACAAGGCCATGGACAAGGATGCCGAAGCCGAACTGAACGCGGCCATCGCGGCGTTCAAGAAGTCCTTCGCCTGAGCCCCGGTTCGCACAGGAGGCTCTCATGGCTGCAGGCAAGGAAATCCGGGGCAAGATCAAATCGGTGGAGAACACCAAGAAGATCACCAAGGCGATGGAGATGGTCGCCGCCTCCAAGATGCGCAAGGCGCAGGATCGCATGCGTGCGGCGCGGCCCTACAGCGAAAAGGTGCGCAACATCGCGGTCAACCTCGGGCAGGCCAACCCCGAGTACGTGCACCCGTTCATGAAGGCGCACGACGTGAAGGCCTCGGGCTTCATCGTCGTGACGACCGACAAGGGGTTGTGCGGCGGCATGAACACCAACGTGCTGCGCTCCGTGACCAACAAGCTGCGTGAAGTGCAGGCGGCGGGTCATCAGGTGCAGACGGTGGCCATCGGCAACAAGGGGCTGGGTTTCCTCAACCGCGTGGGCGCCAGGGTGGTGTCGCACGTGACCCAGCTCGGCGACACGCCGCACCTCGAGAAGCTCATCGGCCCGGTCAAGGTGCTGCTCGATGCCTATGCGAAGGGCGAACTCGCGGCGGTCTACCTCTGCTACACCCGCTTCATCAACACGATGAAGCAGGAGTCGGTGGTCGAGCAGCTGCTGCCGCTGTCCGCGCAAGCCTTGAGCGAGCAGGCCCGTGCCGCCGGCGGCGACCACGGCTGGGACTACATCTACGAGCCCGACGCGCAGTCCGTCATCGACGACCTGCTCGTGCGCTACGTCGAAGCCCTGGTGTACCAGGCCGTCGCCGAGAACATGGCGTCCGAGCAGTCGGCCCGCATGGTGGCCATGAAGGCCGCGACCGACAACGCCGGCAACGTGATCAGCGAACTCAAGCTCGTCTACAACAAGACGCGCCAGGCCGGCATCACCAAAGAGCTGTCGGAGATCGTCGCCGGCGCGGCGGCCGTCTGACCGCCCGCTTCGTCGCTGGAACCCACAGATTCATATTTTTGGAGCGAAACATGGCTCAGGTTGAAGGAAAAATCGTTCAGTGCATCGGCGCTGTGGTTGACGTGGAGTTCCCGCGCGACCAGATGCCCAAGATTTACGACGCACTGAAAATGGAAGGCTCTGCGCTGACCCTCGAGGTGCAGCAGCAGCTCGGTGACGGCGTGGTGCGCACCATTGCGCTGGGTTCGTCCGACGGTCTCCGCCGCGGCATGGTGGTGACCAACACCGAGAACCCCATCACGGTGCCCGTGGGCAAGGCCACGCTGGGCCGCATCATGGACGTGCTGGGCAACCCGATCGACGAGCGCGGCCCGGTCGCGTCCGACCTCACCGCCTCTATCCACCGCAAGGCGCCGTCGTACGACGAGCTCAGCCCCTCGCAGGAACTGCTGGAAACCGGCATCAAGGTGATCGACCTGGTCTGCCCGTTCGCCAAGGGCGGCAAGGTGGGTCTGTTCGGTGGCGCCGGCGTGGGCAAGACCGTGAACATGATGGAGCTCATCAACAACATCGCCAAGGCGCACTCGGGTCTGTCCGTGTTCGCTGGCGTGGGTGAGCGCACCCGTGAGGGCAACGACTTCTACCACGAGATGGCCGACTCCGGCGTGGTGAAGCTCGACAACCTGGCCGAGTCGAAGGTGGCCATGGTCTACGGCCAGATGAACGAGCCGCCGGGCAACCGTCTGCGCGTGGCCCTGACCGGTCTGACCATCGCCGAATCCTTCCGCGACGAAGGCCGTGACGTGCTGTTCTTCGTGGACAACATCTACCGTTACACCCTGGCTGGTACCGAAGTGTCCGCGCTGCTGGGCCGCATGCCGTCTGCCGTGGGCTACCAGCCGACGCTGGCCGAGGAAATGGGCCGTCTGCAGGAGCGCATCACCTCCACCAAGGTCGGCTCGATCACTTCCATCCAGGCCGTGTACGTGCCCGCGGACGACCTGACCGACCCCTCGCCGGCCACCACCTTCGCCCACCTGGACTCCACCGTGGTGCTCTCGCGTGACATCGCCGCGCTGGGTATCTACCCCGCCGTCGATCCGCTGGACTCCACCAGCCGCCAGCTCGACCCGCTGGTCGTGGGCCAGGAGCACTACGAAACCGCCCGCGCCGTGCAGGGCACGCTGCAGCGCTACAAGGAACTGCGCGACATCATCGCGATTCTGGGCATGGACGAACTCTCGCCCGAAGACAAGCTGGCCGTGGCCCGCGCGCGCAAGATCCAGCGTTTCCTGTCGCAGCCCTTCCACGTGGCCGAGGTGTTCACCGGCTCGCCCGGCAAGTACGTGTCGCTGTCCGAGACCATCCGGGGCTTCAAGATGATCGTCAACGGCGAGTGCGACCACCTGCCCGAGCAGGCCTTCTACATGGTCGGCACCATCGACGAGGCGTTCGAGAAGGCGAAGAAGGTCGCCTGATGCGAGGCGGGAGCCGCCCAGCGGCTCCGCCTGGCCTTGCGCACCTCAGTCCCTTGTCACAGGAGTCCTTATGAACACCATCCACGTCGACGTGGTGAGCGCCGAAGAGTCGATCTTCTCCGGCGAGGCCCGGTTCGTGGCCCTGCCCGGCGAAGCCGGCGAGCTGGGCATCTACCCGCGCCACACGCCGCTCATCACCCGCATCCGGCCGGGCTCGGTGCGCATCGAGATGGCCGACGGCGGTGAGGAGTTCGTCTTCGTCGCCGGCGGCATTCTCGAAGTGCAGCCCAACTGCGTCACCGTGCTGTCCGACACCGCCATTCGCGGCAAGGACCTCGACGAAGAGAAGGCCAACGCCGCGCGCCGCGAGGCCGAAGAGGCGATCAAGAACGCCAAGAGCGAGATCGACCTCGCGCGCGCCCAGTCGGAACTGGCCGTGCTGGCCGCCCAGATCGCCGCGCTGCGCAAGTACCGCCAGAAGAAGTAAGCGGTTCGAGCGGGCCCGGGCTCCGGGCGCAAACAACACAACGCCCCGTGCAGTCGCCTGCCGGGGCGTTTTGCCTGGCGGTCACAGGTCGGGTCGAGAACCTGCCGCGATGCCATAGGGCAACGCTGAACAAGTCCCTCGCGCGCCGCGCATCCTGGCGGCGGGCGGTTTGCTTCGTTGCAGATGCTCGCCATAGCCCCCGCGATGGCTGCGCTCTGCGCCTCGCACCCCATCCCGCGGCCAGGCGCGCGCCATCGCGGGGACTTATTCAGCGTCGCCTCAGGGCGCGACGAAGTGCCCGGATTTTCCGCCCAGCTTCTCGCGCAGCCGCACGTCCATGATGCGCATGCCGCGGTCCACGGCCTTGCACATGTCGTAAATCGTCAGCAGCGCCACCTGCACCGCAGTCAGTGCTTCCATTTCCACGCCGGTCGGGCCCACGGTTTCGGCCGTGGCCGTGCAGTGCACCGAGGCGCTCGCGGCCTCGGTGGCGGGGTGGAGTTCGAAATCGAGGGCCACGCGGGTGAGCGCGATCGGGTGGCACAGGGGAATCAGGTCGCTGGTTTTCTTGGCCGCCATGATGCCGGCCACCCGCGCGATGCCCAGCACATCACCCTTCTTCGCATGGCCGGAAGCGACCAGGGCGAAGGTTTCGGGCAGCATCTCGATGCGGCCGCTGGCCACGGCCACGCGCCGCGTGGCGGCCTTGGCGCCCACGTCGACCATGTGCGCCTGGCCTTCGCGGTCGAAATGGGTCAGCGGGGAAGCGGGGGAGGAGGCATCGGCCATGGGTGCAGCGGAAAAAGCGGCCGTGGCGGCGCGCATTTACAGAACGGTTACGGAGTTCGCGCATCATACGGGCATGTCCGATCTGCGCTTTCGGCTGCGTGCAGCCGGCCTTCATCTTGCCGCGAGTGCCGCCGTGGCGGCGGTCATCGCCGGCGTCGCGTTTGGCCTGTGGTTTCCCGCGCCCTACCGCCAGCTTTCCGACGCACTGCCATTGTTTCTGCTGATCGCCGGGGTGGATCTGGTGCTGGGGCCGTTCGTCACGGGGCTGATCTTCCGCGCGGCCAAGCCGGCGGCCGAGCGGCGCCGCGATGTGGGCGTGGTCGTGCTGCTGCAGCTGCTGGCGTTGGGCTATGGGGTGTGGGTGCTGCATCTGGCGCGGCCGGTGCACCTGGTGTTCGAGATCGACCGCTTCCGCGTGGTACACGCGGCCGACGTGCCCGAGGACCTGCTGGCGGCCGCGTCACCGCAATGGCGATCCTTGCCGCTGACAGGCCCGACGTTGATCGCGGCGCGGCCGTTTCGCTCGCCGACCGAATCGGCCGATGCGACGCTGGCGGCGCTGCAAGGCGTGGCCATCGGCGCGCGGCCCGACTTCTGGCAGGACTATGCCGCGGCCGTGCCGCGCGTGCTCGAACGCGCCACGCCGGTGAGCACGCTGTATGCGCGCTTCCCGAACCAGCGCGCGGCGATCGACGCGGCGGTCGGGCAGACCGGCCGCCGCGCCGACGACCTGCGCAGCCTGCCCCTGGTGTCGCGCGAGCACGCCTGGACGGTGCTGCTCGATGCGCGCAGCGCGCAGCCGCTGGCCTTCCTGCCTCTGGACTCGTTCTGAGAGGCGCACCGATAGCCGCCCAATGCCGCCCCAAGAGCCCCCTCTCAACGCCCCACGACGCCCCAGCCACCCCTCACGGCACGCCTCCATGAAAAAACCGCCGTTCCCCAGCGCCATCCGGTCGATCGTTGCTGCATGTTTTGTAGCATTGTGGGCGGTGCCGGCTTCGGTCGGGCATGCCCAGTTGCCGGCTCTTGGGGATGGCGCGGCGCTGAGCACCGGTGCCGAGCGTCAGATCGGCGAGCGCATCGCCCGCGAAATCTGCGCCGACCCCGACTACCTCGAGGACCCGGTGCTCGACGACTATGTGCGCGGCATCTGGACGCCGCTGCTCGGCGCGGCGCGCCGCCTGGGCGAACTGCCGGCCGAGCTCGACGAGCGCTTTGCCTGGCAGATCCTGCTCGTGCGCGACCGCGCCATCAACGCCTTCGCGCTGCCCGGCGGCTACCTCGGGCTCAACCTCGGGCTCATCGGCGCGGTGGCCAGCCGCGACGAACTCGCCTCGGTGCTGGCGCACGAGCTCAGCCACGTCACCCAGCGCCACATCGCCCGCATGCTCGACCGGCAGAACCAGCAGACCCCGCTGCTGCTGGGCGCGATGATCCTCGGCGCGATCGCCGCCAGCAAGAACCCCGACGCCGCCAACGCCGTGCTCGTGGGCGGGCAGGCGCTGGCCGCGCAGCAGCAGCTGAGCTTCTCGCGCGACATGGAGCGCGAGGCCGACCGCGTGGGCTTCAGCGTGATGACCGCGGCGGGCTTCTCGCCGCCGGCCTTCGTGAGCATGTTCGAAAAGCTGCAGCAGGCCTCGCGCCTGAACGACGACGGCAGCTACCCCTACCTGCGCAGCCATCCGCTGACCACCGAGCGCATTGCCGAAATGCGCGCCCGCGACCCGGACGATCCCAAACCGCCGCCGGCGCTCACCCCGGCCCATGCCATGGCCGCGGCCCGCGCGCGCGTGCTCGTCAGCCCTGGCGTGGACGCCTTGCGCGTGTGGGCGCGCGAACCCGAGCGCGCCGACTTCGCCCAGCAGCCGCTGGCCCAGCAGGCCGGCGCGCTCTATGCTGCGGCACTTGCACAACAGCGGCTGGGTGATGCGGCAGCGGCCCGGCGCACCGCGCAGCGGCTGGCCGAGCGCGTCTCCGGCGGCGATGCGGAAGCCCGGCGCCAGGCGCGCCTGCTGCAGGCCCAGCTCGCGCTCGCCGCAGGCGACGCAGCGGCCGCCGCCGCGCTGCTCACCCACCCAAACGCCATGCC
>OFTY01000427.1_pt1 | contig 30755 bp, 20 predicted proteins | sample 1775061 | NCBI WGS metagenome assembly OFTY01 (sample SAMN08195773, study PRJEB24354) | sludge metagenome | isolation source: sludge from phenol fed wastewater aerobic bioreactor B | place: India: Nagpur | collected 2016-09-16 | reverse complement strand
CTGCCCCAGCACACAGCAATGGAAGACCTCGGCAACGCTGGCATCCGCCACATGAGCACCTCTTACCTCTATGTGCGCAACAGCCAGGCAGACAGCCGTGTACGCATCACCGCCATTATACCGCTGGAAGACGAAACAAAATGGGAAGCCTATGTTCAAAAGACCTTCACGGCTGCAACAATCACTTCGGCTGGAGATAGGAAAGAGGCTAAACTGGTGAACGGTATGTATGCCGGATGGACGAAAGATGTACTGATTGTGATGAACCTGCTGGACAGAAGTGAACCAGAACTACTTCCGGTGGACACGATCAATCTTGAAGATATGTCTGCAGACGCGGATAGAGCAACCGTTATGCCACCGGCAGCCGCACCCCGGGAAGTAGATGAGGCAACGCTGGCGGCAGAAATGCAACAGGCTTTTTCGGTGGAAAAAACGAATACGTTGACCGATGACAAACGTTTTAAAAAGCTCGAATCGAAGGGCCACGACATGACGCTTTGGATCAACTATGAATCGCTGATGAATCAAAACGCAGCAAAAATGGGAATGCCGTCTGAGCTGGCGCTTTCCGGCACGCTCTGGGCAGGTTCTGCCTTTGCCGCAGGCTTTGATTTTGAAAAGGGCAAAATCACCGGCGATATGGAATACTATATTTCTGATGCGATAAAAGATATTGCCAAAAAATTCGGCGCCGCAAGGGTAAGTGCTGAGACAATGGAACGGTTGCCCGCACACGATCTGGACATGCTGCTGGCCTTTGGCATGTCGCCGGAGGGCACGCGAGCCATGCTGGAAAAACTGGGCGTACTAGGCTTTGTCAACCTAGCACTTGCTGATCAGGGTTTGACTACCGACGATATCCTTCAGGCTTTCGATGGTGAAATGGCCCTTGCTGTCAACGACTTCAGCGTTAGCTATAAAAATACGACCTATACCACCTCAGACTCCGCAACGGTCAACTATACAGGATCCTTCCCTTCCATGAATGTGCTCTATGCCATGAAAATTGGCAAGCGTGAAAAATTCGATAAACTGATGACATGGCTGGAAGGAAAATCACTGATTACCGCCAAAGGAAATAACGTGTATGCCGTCCTTAATGACTCTGTTTTTCTGGTAAAAGGAGATCAATACCTGGCCATCTCCAATCGTTTGGAAACCGCTCAGGGCTTTTTATCCGGCAGTTACAAAAAAGAGGCTAAGCCCGCAATAGTAGGCAATGAACTGAAGGGTCAGCCCTTAGGCTTCTTTGTTGACTTTCAGAAACTGCTCGGTGCGGTGCAACCTTCAGCGCTTACGGACAGCACGCAGATCAGGGCGCTTGCCGAAACCAAAAGACTGCTGAATAACATGACCGTGACGGGTGGCGCGTATGAATCGGATGCATTTCACTACCAGATGTCGGTAAACTTTATGAACCATGAAGAAAACAGCATCTTCCAGCTCATGAACTATGCCATGATGCTGAATCCGTCAACGCCGCAGCCTCGCCAACCCATCTGAGGAGATGGCTCTTAGCGCCTGAAAAGTTTGCTCTGAAAGACTAACTTCATTTTGTTTTCGGGCAAAAACGATTTTCTATGGCATTAAGCAGAATCTGGGCTGCATTCATTCTCATTGCTGTAACGGTAGCGGGCTTTCACTTCCTATCGGGTGATCAGGATATCTTCAGCAGAATGGTGACCGGCAAATCTGATGATGCTTACGATCCTGCGTACTACGTCCTTGCGGGCGATCCGCAGCAGGCGGGCATGGGCAACAAAGATGCTTTTCAAAAAAGATTGCAGGACTACGGACTTTTTGCCGCAGATAGTGTGCATCCGGCTCAGATCATTGTGGGCAGCCCCGACTCGTTTGCTTACTGGCGGTCGCGCTATCCGGCAGCTACTGTGTACAACTTTCGGCAGATAGAAAAAAGACTCGTAAAGAAAGCAGACGGCATTATTGAAACCTGTAAAGTAGCCGTAAATATTGCTATTGCTTTAGTCGGTATCATGGCCTTGTTTATGGGTTTTATGAGCATTGCAGAACGTGCTGGTGGCATCAGACTGCTTTCAAGGATCATTGGTCCGTTCTTTTCCCGACTGTTTCCCGACCTGCCACGAGGGCATCCGGCCATGGGGCATATGATGATGAATTTTTCCGCAAATCTGCTGGGTCTGGACAACGCTGCAACGCCGTTTGGCATCAAGGCTATGGAAAGCCTGCAGGAAGTAAACCCCAACAAAGACACGGCCTCCAACGCACAGATCATGTTTCTGTGTCTCCACGCCTCCGGGCTTACCCTCATTCCGGTCAGCATCATCGCCACGCGGTCGGCACTGCAGGCGGCCAACCCTACCGACATCTTTGTGCCCTGCATGATTGCTACGTTTATTGCCACCATGGCTGCCATGACAATCGTAGCTGCACGCCAGAAAATCAACCTGTTTCAGCCAGTTATTCTGGCTTGGGTGGGCGGACTTTCCGCGCTGATAGCGGCGCTGGTGCTCTACCTTCATACCCTAAGTGCCTCATCGGTACAGTCGTTCTCTTCGCTGCTGAGCAACTGCCTTATACTTGCCATCTTTGTGCTGATCATTGCCGGGGCACTCTATAAAAAAATAGACCTTTTCGATGCCTTCATATCCGGTGCCAAGGGTGGTTTCGAGACAGCCATACGCATCATACCCTACCTTGTGGGTATGCTGGTGGCCATCAGCATGCTTCGCACCAGTGGCAGCTTCGATGTGGTGATTCAGGGCATGAAAAACTTTTTCGCTGCTCTCGGTGCCGATACAAAGTTTGTGGACGGAATTCCTACGGCGCTCATTAAACCGCTGAGCGGCAGCGGTGCACGGGGAATGATGATCGACACCATGAAGACTTTCGGCCCCGACTCCTTTGCCGGCCGTCTATCCTGTGTATTGCAGGGCTCTTCAGACACTACCTTTTACGTGATTGCGGTGTACTTTGGTGCCGTGTCCGTAAAAAACACACGGTACGCCATTGGCTCCATGCTGCTTGCCGATCTCGTGGGTATCATCAGCTCGATCATTTTGACCTACTTATTTTTCTGACCGGCAAAAGATCCGGTTTTCTCAGGCTTTCCGCCGCATAGCATTCGTGCACAGAGAACCGATGCCAGCACCAATGGCGTGATCATATAATATCGGTAGGTAAGGGGCCCGATCATGTAAAAGCAAAAAATAGTAAGGTATAAGGCAGCGAGACCGAAATCAAACACGTCCATTTCGCGGCGCCAGCGCCGATATCCGGCTGCACCCGCAAAAAATATGAGCAACATGGCCGTGGCCTGCAGGGCGCGGGCTACAAAAACCTGATAAGTAAAGCTGCCTCTGAGCAAAGCATGAATATGGGGCGCAAAATATACACCGGTCTCGAAACTCCACGCGCCATACTCCCATTCATACTCCGCAGCACTGTTGTGATAAGCAAGACCTGTGAGAAAGATTGAAGGATCGCGCAGAAGAAAGGGAAGAATATACCCCACCAAAAGCATAACCAGTACGATCACCGCCGCCTGAGCGGTTTTCAAGAGACCCTTTGCCCACCATAGCGTGAGAAAAAACAAGGGGAGCCAGAAAATAAGCGTGTAGCGCGACAACAGACAGCAACCTATGGCGAGGGCCACCGGCACTAAGCGCCGGTGCCAGAGTGCAGCGCCAAGCAGCAGATAATATCCGGCTACAACCGTCTCCAGCGATACGGCAATCTCTCGCTCGCCCCATTGCACAAAGCCATAAAGAACAAACGGAGGCAACGAAATGGCCAGCATTCTGAAAAACAGGCCGGATCGTGTACTCCAAACCTTTGCACCGTACACACCATTCACGATAGCCAACACGGCAAGACCGCACCACCGAACATCTACATGAGCCAGCCGCGACAACGACACAGGCAGCCAATGCATTGGCATATAGACCGGAAAAGGCCTTGAGTGCGGCAGCACCATGGGTCGGTAGGGCATTTTCCCCTGCAAAAAGCTATCGTACTGAAATTCTAACTGCGGCAACACGTCCGAAAAATCTACAGGATGCGGTACGCTCCGAAACAATTGCCGACAAGCGGGGATACACAACGCCACGGCTGCTGCACCCATGAAAAAACCAACGACTGCATGCCTACGCGTCACTTTGCTTTCGGGCGGCACTCCATAGTGGACAAGATAGCTGAGGTAAAGGAAAAACAGATCTATAAAGGCAAGGAAGAGCAGCAAGGGAGAGATAAACTTCCCGAAATAAGCCGCCCCCTTCAGTGTGAGAAACACCTGAGCGAAAAACAGTGCAATGCCGCGAATCTTAAAAAGGGTGCCAGACATGAAACTCCTACAGTGATCGTTGACGCAACATAAAAAATAGCGGGCGTTAACCGGCGATATCCGTTGAAAAAAAATCCCGGCATTTGCTCGCCGGGACCTGTACAAAAAATTTCAGAGCGGTTTAGTGTGCTGTGGAATCAGCATCTTCTGCCGGGGCGGTTTCAGCGCCATTCTGTTCTGCGGGCTCTTCAGTTTCCGGAGTGGCATTCTCGTCTTCAGTAGAATCCATCTTGCTGTATTCTACCAGCCATTTATCATCCTTCTTAATCATGTTCAGCTTCTTCTCCTGTGCATCGTCAGACGTAGTGTAAGTGGCCACGGCTTTATCTCCATCTACCTTCACATCTTTTACATCTATTTTCACTTTCTTGGCGGCCTGCTTCACCGAATCGGGCATCATGGCAGAAAACTGAGCCATTAGATCTACCATTCGTTTTGTCTCCTCTGTAGAAACGCTTTTGGCATCCTCATAGTTGTAATGATACAAGCCGTTCAGAAACTTTTCTGCGGTGGCCTTTTCGGGATTTCTATTGCAGGAAGAAAGCGCTGCAAGCATGACAAAAACCGAAAGAGAGTAAAATAATATCCGCTTCATCTTATTTTTATTTATGAATATGGTCGGGCAAAGGTATTACTTATAATGAATGCGGCAAATGAACTGCGCCCGCGGATTGAGAAAGATATTATCGACAGAGACATAAGCATAGCCCATCTTCCGGGTGATGTTGAAAAAATCCTTTTGATGGACAGCCTCCGAAATCGCTTTATACACAAACTCGGCACAATATAACTTGTCGTCCGTTCGAAGATCGAAGTCGAGGTCGAAACTGCGGTGTTGCCGGTAATATTTCCGCGCTACTACGGCAATAGACTGACGTGCCGCACTATCTAACTGAAACCTTATAGCCCCGAAAATCAATACCCGCTCCGGGGCCAGCCAACGACGGGCCGGCTCGCGCACCACCGTTTGATGGGGATTATCTGCGCCGCCAATACTGTGGTACACCCAGGGCATCCCTCCTTCCACCGACACAATGCCACAGTGTGCAAAGGTTTTGTCGGTGGGATTGAGCTGCGCAAACATATAGCTGGTCATATCGGCTCCGGTACGAAGTACCACATCTCCGGTTTGTAACAGCGCAAGAGCCTGCCCGATTTTTTGTTGATTGTCAGGTTGGGCCGCGCGTGCTTGTCCTGAGCTAATTGCCAGACTATTGGCCGCCTCAGGCTTGTCTCGATAAACCCGGTAACCCAGCAGACCGGCAATCACCATCAGGAGCACGATCACACCGGCGATTCTTGAAGCTGCCATGCCACAAAGCTAAGCACAAGTAATTTTCGGGCGCTACCCAACGTTACCACAGCAAAGGGTATGTCTTAAAGGACACAAACATTAACTTTACAAAAACCGACCAATAAATGAAAAGACTCATTCTTGTCAGCGGACTATTGATGATGGCGGCAGCGCCGGTTGCCGCACAGCAGGCAGGCCGTACTGAAAAGACGGTGCAGGCAGCGCCGGAAAAGGCAAAGTTTGCATCTAAAATAAACGAATTCAGTGCCTATACTTCACGCCAGTCTGCAAAGCTTGCCGCGCAGGCGCTGAACGAATTGATTGATATGATACAGCAGAGCATGAGAGCAAGCGCCGAAAAAGCTGCTGCCGCCGGCACTGCCGACAAAGCTGGCTTCAATAAAATTCATCAGACTCAGGAAAAACTGTACATCAGCATCAAGGCTATGACCGGCGATGTAATGGGCAACAGCGCCGCACTGGTTGATAAGCTGCGTTCCTTTCAAAATACTTTGTAGCAGATCATGACGACAAAAAAAGGGGCACCGAAAGATGCCCTTTAATTTTTTGTATCGTGGTGTTAACGTACCAGCGTCACATCTCCTTTAAATAGCTCCACTTTACCATCGGGATACGCTACGCGGATAAGATAGTTGTACACGCCAGCTTCCTGCGGAATATTGTTGAACGTTCCGTCCCAGCCCTTCTTTATATCGGTGGTAGAAAATACTTCCTGTCCCCAGCGATTAAAAATGCGAAACTCCTGCAGTCGGTGAAAGCTCGAATTGGCAATACGGAATACATCGTTTCTTCCATCGCCGTTGGGTGAAAAAGCACTCGGAATAATTACCGGAATATCATCACGTACAAATACCGTAACTGAATCCGAATTTTTGCATTGGTTAGCATCAATCACTTTAATCGTGTAAGTAGTGGTTGTTTGTGGCGAGGCAATAGGGTTGGGTTCTGTGAAATAATTGAGTCCGGTGGTTGGCGTCCACAGGTAAATAATGCCTTCAGCGCCGGCATGCAGCTCAGTTTGTTGACCATAATAAATCGTCACATCATCGCCCGCATCCACTTGCGGCAACGGAAATACTATGATGGTTTGCCCCAGCGTATCGGCACAGTTGTACTGGTCGCTTATAGATACATAATAGGTAGTGGTTTGCTGCGGCGTAGCAATGGGATCAGGACAAGTAGTGCAGCTTAAGTCCTGCACCGGAAACCATGCATATTGCAGTCCGCCGGTAGCCGTAAGCTGTGCGGCATCACCAATACAGATTGCAGTATCAAATGGCTGTATCATTCCCGGATTGCGTACACTAAGAATGACGCTTGTTGTATCTCTCCGGTAACAATAATCTTGGTCGAGCATTCGCACATAATAGTCAGCGCTTTGATTGACAAACGCCAGTGTGGACGAAGCAGTAGTATCGGAAATGAAAGCCGCTGGCTGCCAGGCAAAGGATGTGGGCGTAAGCGGCTGCAGTGTTGTGTTTGCCGTAAGCTGCACATAGCCGGGATCGCAAAGCAAATCAGGATTTACAGAAGCAACAACTCCCTTGTCGGATACTTCCCAGGATAGGGTTCCCGCAATAGAGACATTGCAGGTATCAACAATAGAATTGCCATCGGTACCCACTTGCACACCGAGGGTGTAAGTACCTGCAACAACAATGGAACGGTCGAACGTAAGGTCTATCGTATCGGTCATGTTGACTGCGTTGCAACCGATGGGAACTGCATTGACAACATTGACGGTTGATGGTCCGCTGATGGTAAAATCGCTGCCATTGGCGGCAACCGTGGCGCAACTGATAGCCCGGTCCAAAATAACCCTTGCACGAATACAAGCCGGCGTATCGAGACGAACCATCTGCGGTGGATTGCCCGCAACCATAATAAACTGAATGGAATCATCGTAGCTCTGTTCATTGCCACAGTTGTCGAGCAAAGAATTGGCGTCGTTGCCCTGCTGCGCATGCAGCCAGTAAGTGCCCGGCGGCAAAGTGCCGGCAAACTGCACCACATAGTTGTTGGTAAACAAAGAGGTACCGGAGCAAGTAGCGCTCGATGCAGCCACTACATTGCTCACACCCGGAACATTGGGCGTAATGTAAAAATTAGAGCCGTTGGCATCTATGGAGTTACATTTTACCGGCTCCGACATGGATACATTGATCTGATTGCTAATGGTGCCACAATGAGAGCCTGCATAAGTGAATGTAGGACTTAAAGTATCAAATATTGATGCTGTTGATGCGGAAAAGTCGAGCGTATAACCAAACTGAGTGTTAGAAAAATTGTCAACCACTAAAATATAAGTTTGCCCGGCAATGGCATTGATCGCAGAGCTGTAACTTGGACCACCTGCACCATATGATGGCAAAGCCGCCGTTGTTGAAAGACCTGTTAGACCTCCTGGTAAACTTGCCCCGTTGGATGCGTAATTACATCTAGTTGGAGGATTATTCAAAGCGGCACAGCCAATTCCTGTTGCATCCCACACAGCGAAATCATAATCGTCGTTAGGATTATTAGGTGTGATATCGAACACAAGTGTTCCTGAAGACGAGATATTAATGATGTACCATACCGTGTTATTTTCACCACTTAGCAAACAGTCTTCATTCGCAGAATTCAACTCATCTGTAGGTCCATATCCTACATATGAATTAGCTTGTGTATAAACAGGCTGACAAACCGGAATTGCACCACTGCAATCCTGTTCCGGTAAATTCTGCGCCATGCTGTTTGCAGCAAAAAAAACAACAGCTATCAGCAGTGTACTGAGCTTTTTCATCATTCTATATAATCTTATTTTTCAAGACACGGGTTCTTGCAGTTTCAATTAGAGATTTTTCAGGAACAAGAATGCGAGACAGACCAAATTTACTATTTAAGGCTAAGATAACTGCCTCGTTCTTTCATTATTAGTATTTTCACCGCGGAAACGGCAGGCAGCTCACCGCCTGGCGACTTCATTCTCTGAACTAAAACCAAGATTGTGAAAGCCATCATACCCGTTGCTGGTGCCGGCACCAAACTCCGACCACTCACTTATACGCAACCCAAGGCTTTGATTCCCATAGCGGGCAAAACCATTCTGGGTGTTATCATAGATCAACTGCTCGATGCGGGCGTCACAGAATTTGTATTTGTTATCGGTTATCTCGGTGAAAAAATTCAACGGTACATAGCCAAGACTTATCCTCATCTTTCTTACACGTTGGTTACCCAAAACGATCGGCGCGGTACGGGTCATGCCATCTGGCTTACCCGCGATGCCGTGCAGGACGACGAAGTGTTGATCGTATTGGGCGATACCATTTTTGACTACAATGTAAAAGACCTGCTCAACAGCAATGTGTCGCTGATTGGGGTACGCAAAGTGGATGATCCGCGGAGCTTTGGCGTAGCAGAAATAGACAATAACGATAAAGTGCTGCGCATGGTGGAAAAACCCCTCATTCCAAAGTCGAACATGGCGATGGTAGGCGTTTATTACATCAAAGAAACAAAAGCCTTGTATGCTGCGCTCGACAAACATTTGTACAATCGCGTGGACGAAGACGGCGAATACCATCTTACCAATGCTTTGCAGCAGATGATAGAAGCCGGTATCGAATTCAAAGCCTTTAGGGTAAACAACTGGTTCGACTGTGGCAAAAAAGAAACGTTGCTCTCCACCAATGCCATTTTACTCAAACAAATGGATGAGGAGGGTGGACAAAGTGCACCTTATAAATTCGATAATACGGTGGTGATTCCTCCGGTCAATATTGCCGAAGGCTGCAATATCCGCAACTCCATTATCGGACCCAATGTATCTATTGGAGAGCACACGACGATCAACTCCTCCATCGTGAAAGATTCGATCATTGGCTCTTTTGCAGAACTGAATGAAGTGGTTTTACATTCTTCCATCATCGGCAACGATGCCTTTGTGCGCGGACTCAGTCAAAGCCTCAATATCGGCGACAATACTGAAATAGATTTAGGGTAATTTGACAATTAGCTAATTTGATAATTAGCCAATGAAAGCGAGATTTCTTATACACATTAGCACATTAGCACATCAGCAAATTAGCACATTAGCACATTAGCACATTAAAATATGCTTTTCCAGGGAAAATTTTCTGCTGACCAAAATAGTTTCGACAACCGCATCACACGCTTGTTTGGCATTGAATTGCCCATCATACAGGCGGGCATGATCTGGGCATCGGGCTGGAAGCTGGCATCGGCGGTGAGCAATGCCGGCGGACTCGGATTAATTGGCGCGGGCAGTATGTATCCGGAAGTGCTGCGCGAACACATCCAACAATGCAAGGGTGCGACACAAAAACCTTTTGGCGTAAATCTTCCTCTGCTCTACCCCGATATTGAGCAGCACGTGAAGGTAATTATTGAAGAAAAAGTTCCCATCGTATTTACCTCGGCGGGCAATCCGAAAACCTGGACCGCAACGCTAAAAGCGGAAGGCATAAAAGTGGTGCATGTGGTGAGCAGCGCAAAGTTTGCAAAGAAGAGCGAAGATGCCGGCGTAGATGCGGTAGTTGCCGAAGGTTTTGAAGCGGGCGGTCATAATGGTCGTGAAGAAACCACTACGCTTTGCCTGATACCTTCTGTAAGAAAGGCGATCTCCATTCCGCTGATTGCAGCAGGAGGCATTGCTACCGGTCGCGCTATGTTTGCGATAATGGCGCTGGGTGCCGAAGCCGTACAAATGGGCAGCCGCTTTGTGTGTAGCCCCGAGGCATCAAGCCATCAGAATTTTAAAGAAGCGGTAGTTGCCGCACAGGAAGGCGCTACGCAGCTCGCACTCAAAAAGCTTACCCCAGTGCGGCTGATCAAAAATCATTTTTACGAACAAGTGCAGCAGGCAGAAGATAGTTGTGCAACGGTCGATGAACTCACCGATCTACTGGGACGCGCCCGCGCAAAAAGAGGCATGTTTGAAGGCGACCTGAACGAGGGCGAACTGGAAATTGGGCAGGTGAGCAGCATGATTAGTGAAATAAAACCCGCTGCAGAAATAGTAGCAGAAGTATGGAATGAATTCAAGACAGCGGCAGAAAATCCCTTTGGCAGTTAAAAAAAATCCTGCCTTTATTGATTGTGCTACGTACCGGACTCGCCGGTTTCAAGCGCCTTGGGCAAAATGAGCAAAAACGGAAGGGCTTTGGTATAGTCCAGTTCTTGATATTCCAATCCTAGCAAACGGATAGAATGATAATATGCATCGTGTAGTTGGTAATAGGTTTTCTCCGATTGAAGCAGCCATGCTTTTTCGCCCAACTTCTCAGCCAGGAACCATTTTTCTATCAGTCTTGCAGTTCTTCCATTGCCATCTTCAAAAGGGTGAATCTTGACAAATACCAGATGCAGCAAAGAGGCGTAAAAAAATATTTCCTGAGTTGTTAAATCCGAATTTAGAAGCAGTTCAACGTCTGTATAAAATTTTTCCAGTTCCTGGTGCACTATGGCAGGAACGGCTGCTACATACTCAATTCGCCCCTCCGGTGTGGTCACATACATGTTTCCCACCCTCAGCGCTCCTTGTCTGCTTGTAGGAAGTAAATGCCCGCTCAATATTTTATGCGCGGCGGAAACGTTGACCGAATTCAACTTCGTTTTTTGCGAAAAAAGATAGGCATTGTATAAATCGTCCGTCTTCTGCGTATAATCCGGCAAAAAAGGTATTCCGAAGCGCTTATGCTTGATGTAGGAATCCAGCTCAATTTCCTCGCCTTCTATTCTGGATGAAAAAACAGCAGATACCGAAGTGTAAAAGCTGAAGCTATCAATTGTCAATTCGCTTTCCTGCAACTGTTGCATGCGCAGGAGAAAAGCCTCCGTCACCTGCTCGCAGTAAGCCCGGAAAAGCCCGGTGGGTAATATTTTAAATTGCTTTTTTATCATTTCGACGACATCACAAAATCATCTTGTTTTCTTTCTCACCCTTCCAGCAAAAAACCGTCATCACCAGAGGTTAGGTTGAGATCTACATGCTCCATACCTGCAATTCCTTCTATAGATCCCCGGATATGAGCGGCATTGAGCAATACTTTTTCCAATTGCTTTTCTCTCGCCTTCCAGAGTTTTTCCATCTGGTCGCGCTCTTTTTGTATGGAAATACGCATGGTCATAAATCCTTCGCGAATGGCTTTCCACTGTTCTGAAAACTCATTGCTGGTAAGATAGGTGTACAGCATCTGCATTTTATCGCCCTTATTTTCCTGGCTTTTAGCCGCGTTATACACTTTCATGATCAGATCGCGGAGGACGGTTGCCAGTGCCCTCACTTCTGCAAAACTGCAGATCCACACGCCGTCTTTCTCGCCAAAGCAATCCATGTCTTTGGGCATAGCCTGAGTAACAATCACCGCCACATCCGCACCCATAACACGGGCATCCGCCTTTAGTTTTTCGATCCAGTCGGCACTAAAATCTTTCGTGCGTTTGCTTTCGAAGATAATGCTGCCGCATTCCTGTCCGAAGTTGTTGCGCACTTTCTGTATGCAGTCGGCGCCACGAACACCTTTGCCCACTTCGCTCACCACATCAAAAGGAAAGCTGCTGCGCAACAGAGCTTCCAGTGCCAGTTCCTGCACTTCGCCCTGCAGTTGCATAGAGCCCTGCTGCGCTTTCTTGCGGGCTTCTTCCAGGGCTTTCTGTTGCTGCTCAAATTTCATTTCCCATTCCTTCTGCCTTAGCTGAAACTCACCCAACATCTGTTTTTCTTTTTCTTCAGTTTGCTTCTTCAGCTCTTCTGCAATACGAACCCGTTCTTCGCGCAACAGGCGCTGCTGCTGCAGTTCCATTTCCTGTTCCCGGCGCATCAGCATTTCCTCTTTCTTCAAAAAGGCAAGTTCTTTTTCACGGGCTATTCTCAACTGTTCTTCGCGTTCTTTGTTGGCGTCTTCAAGATGTTTCAGTTTGGTGTCATAGTCAAAGCTGAACTTTTTGCCAATTTCATCGCGCAGGTCGGTAGCCAGCTTCTGCCGCTCGGCTTCCATCTGCGCGCGAAAGGCTTTTTCCTGTTCTTGTTTTACCTGGCTTAGCTGTTGCTGATGCTGCGCCTCTTTTTGGGCATATTCTTCGTCCTTCTTTTTTTGCCATTCCACCATTTTATTGCGTAGCTCGCGCTGTACTTCTTCGCGCAGGGCGTCTGTAGGTTCAAACTGATGGTTGCAATTCGGACAGGTAATTTTTGTGGACATAACGGCAATCGTGTGCTGAAAAGGAAGTTACAAAGTTCAGGTTTACCGTTTAACGCCCGTGGTTATTATTTTTGAGCCGTTCATGCGCGGACTTACAGCCATTCTTTTTTTCCTTTTGCTTTATAACAGTGCCCTTGCACAAACGGAAAGCCGTGCGCAAAAGCTTTACAACAAGGCATTGCAGCAGGAAATGAAAAAAGAACATGAGGAAGCGCGCAACACAATGGAGCATGCCCTGGAAGAAGACCGCAACTTCGCCGATGCTTACAGCATATTGGGCAACTGGTATTTTCATGATCATCGCTTTTCAAAAGCGGTCGCAGTTTTCCGAAAAGCTTATACCACCACTCCTCGCGGCTATGCACTCTTTGCCTATCCGCTGGCGAAAAGCCTTATTGCGAACGGTGAACCTGCAGAAGCTTTGTCGGTGATCAACAATGCCGCCTCGAACGGTAAGGAATGGATGGCATTGAAAGAGCAAGCCTTTTTTGTGCAGCGGGAGATGAATCGCAAATGGAAAGACACCGTTACGAACATGGGCTTTGCCATCAATACCAGCGATGCAGAAATGTTTCCCTGGATCAGCACCGACGAAAAACAATTGTACCTCACACGGCGAAGAAATAATTCGGATGAGGACTTTTATGTAGCAGAAATGGATACCTGCGGCGAATGGTACTCCGCACGCAATATGGGCAGTCCACCTAATACCGCCGATCAGGAAGCGGCACAGATGATATCGGCAGATGGGCACTACTTGTTTTTTATGCGCTGCGAAAACAGAAGCCTCAATGGCTGGGCGCAGGGTGGCTGCGATCTTTATATGGCGTACACAGCCGACAGCAACTGGTCGGTACCGCAGAGTTTTGGCGCTACCATCAACACACCTGCCTACGAGGGAATGCCCTGTCTTTCGCCGGACAATCGCGAGCTATATTTTGTGAGCAACCGAGAGGGTGGATACGGCGGCATGGACATTTGGGTAAGCCGCTTTGAAAACGGGCTCTGGCAGGCGCCGCGCAATCTCGGACCCAACATCAATACCGCGGGCAATGAAACCTCTCCCTTTCTGCATATAGACAACAACACGTTGTACTTTTCAAGCGATGGCAGAACGGGTTTTGGTGGTGCCGATCTTTTCTTTTCGCAAAAGGTGACGGATAGCACCTGGGCGGTGGCGACCAATATGGGTATGCCAATCAATTCTGCAGCCGACGAGAGCAGTCTTTGTGTAAGCATTGACGGCAAGCATCTTTATTTTTCGTCCGACCGTGATAAAGCCACCGGCGATTTTGATATTTATAAAACGAATCTGCCCGAGCCATTGCAACCTGTGCCCGTGCAAGTCGTGAAAGGCTATACCTACGACAGTCTGAGTAGAGAAAGGCTGAACTATGCCAGCGTTTTTGTGCGCGATGCAGCCACAGGACAAGACATCTATCATTTCAACAGCAACCGCGGAGATGGCAGCTTTACGATGACGCTGATAGCCGGTAAAAAATATGCCTTGCATACAGACAGGGTTTCCTATCTCGACGGAGAAGATACGCTGGACCTCGCAAGCCTTCCGCCCGGTACAGAGATCCGGAAAAATATTGCACTGCTGCCTTCGGATTATATAGCGCCGGTTAATGATAGCCTCATTGCGACAATCTACTTTCCCATCAACAGTCAAAAGCTCAGCGACAGCGACAAGTACATCATCAGCACAGCGCTCGAGCCCTGGCTCGATCATGTTGGTGGATATGTTTTTTATGTAAATGGCTATACGGACAATTCAGGGACACCTATGATCAATGAAGAACTCTCTTATCTGCGTGCACATCTGGTTTCTTCTATGCTGCTGTACATGGGCATCAATGAAATGAACATCCACACCAAGGGCTGGGGCGAGGCAAACCCCATTACCGACAATGATAGCGAAGAAGGTAAAAACCGCAACCGCAGGGTAGAACTGATCATCCGGCGATAATCGCTAAAAATTAAATCGCACGCTGCCGAAGATGCCGAAGTAGCGATCGTTGCTCTCACCGGGTAAAAGATCGGGCGACACACGCCATACAAAGTCTAAACGAAACAACTGAAGTATGTTGGAGATACCCGTACCCAGTTCGATATAAGGTTTATCAGAAAGCGTACGGAACGGATACCCTTTGTCCAGATTCAGGTTTTTGTTGGCATCACTCAGACTTCCATACAACACCTTTGCCGTCCAGAACTGACGCATCTTTAGCTTTTTGAGATAAGGAATATAATTGAATACGCCACCGCCAATGTTGTGCTCAATATTTACCCCGGCATACTGATCGCTGATAAACTCGTAGCGGTTCATCATGTTAAACGCATACTTGTTGTAGTACAAAAATTCATTGCCCGGATGCACTTCAAGCAAGGGGTAAGGAAGTGTTCCAAAATACTTGCCGGCAAAGAGGTTGTAGTAAAGGCTTCCCAGAGGCGCAATCTTCACCTCATCGGATATGCTGAGCGACACCTTCTGGTATTCATAACCGCTGTTCCAAAAGTTTTTGATGCCCATACCATAACGAGCTTCTACAATAGGATATTTACTACCGAGACTTACGCGATAGTAGTTGCCTTCCAGAAAACGTTCTTTATACGCAAACCTTAGCCGCACCGCCACTTCGCTGTTGGCTATATGATCTGTAGGATCGCCTTGCCCGTCTGTAAAAATACCCGCATGCGGCAAAGGGGCATAGGGATCAAAATCGCGGTGAAGGAACATGAACATGTGGCTGAAACCACTGAAGTATTCTTTGTACCATTCCAGTCTGGCTTCGTCCACCATTGCCAGTTTCCAGGGTATGCCCGCTTTACGAAACCAGTTGGAAAAAAGATTGTCATTACTCACCGCATCATAATAACTGGTGCTGCGATCTATATCGTGAACGTAGGAGCCATAGAGATACATCCGCGGGTGGCGGTTGAGCAGCCAAAGCCCTGCCAGCTTGTACTTGAACTCTTCGTCTTTGGTACCATAAGCAGCGTAGCCATTCAGGTAAATGTCTTTGAACAATTTGGGCGTTGTACCCATTGAAAAACGAAAACGTTGTCCTTCCACGGGATTGCTGCTATACACGTTCCAGTAGGGACCCAATTCTATCGGACCAAATTCTTTCACACCCGTAGCAATAAATTTGATCATGTTCTTATACCGGATAAACAAGGGGAGACTCTCCAGCGTATCGATCATGTGGTAGATCGCTTTTTCATTCTTGCTCAGTGAATCATGACGTGCCGATTCCCAAAAAGCTTCGCTGGCGTGCCTTGCCGTATCTGCAACTATTACGTCTTCCTTATACTGCGGATTGTTGACCACTTCTTCTATTGAAGGATCATTGACTACAATATCTTCGTAGGATGTTGTTTTTCTGCCAATGAAACCCGGCAGTTTGGCGCCATAAGGCGCTGCAAAATCAGCAATGAATTTATCCTTTACACAAAACCAAAGTGAGTCTTTCACCGGCGCAAATTCCTGATACAGACTTACCCGGCTTACCCAGTTGATGTTAGCGTCTTTGGGCACTTCCATGCTGATGCGCTGCAAAGCATACACACTATCTACCACCCAAAAATCTCCATAGAAACAATTCTCCCCATTGCGCCGCGGCACAAACTGCACCAGCACTATATCGTGCCCATAAGCCTGCTGTGTGTCTTTGATCTTGTACTTGTAGTAAAACAAACCCTGATTGGAAATCGGGCTCACAAACTGCTTGTCGAAAACGGGAATGAAGTTGTCGTAGGAGTTGATGTTTTGGTACATGCTCCCCATAAACTTGGTGATGCTCTCATTCTTAAAACCTTTGATCTGGCTGGCATGGATAAATTCTCTTGCCTTTTTCGGATTGCGCTGAAAGTAATAGTCAGAAAGCGTTTCAGTGAGGTAGAAAGGCAGAAAGGGTGTTTGTTCGGAAGTAGAATCGAGATTGTTGTAAATGAAGCTGAACTTTTTCATGTACGGCACCGGCAATTTTTCAAACTGTTCTTTCGACAGCCGCTGCAGGTCCACTTCCAGTTTGTTATACACTTCGTATTTATAGTTCTCAGTGCGGTCAGGATTATTTTCGGGTTTGTGTTCAATGATCAGCTTGAGCAAGGTCACGGCGGGGTCTTCACCGGGATGAACCACAAATTCTTCCAGCACATTGTCGGCGCGCTCCAGCTCAATAAAAAAGCTGTAACTATTTTTTTGCCGATCGAGTTTGCGATTGACGGTATTGTAGCCAACTGCCTGTATGCGCAGCGTGTCTTTTGGCAGGTCAGGGATTTTGAGTAAAAAATTTCCGTCGAGGTCTGCCGCCGAGCCTATGCCTGTGCCCGCAAGAAAAACGGTGGCAAAGGGTACACCTTCACCCGTGTTTTTGTCTTTTACCACACCAGCTATTTCATATCCTTGCTTGCGTGTGGAAGCGGCAGTTTCTCTGCGCACAGTATCGGTAACAATTCTTTCTGCGGCAATGGTATCCCGCGCGGCGGAAGTATCCGCTACGACGGAAGTGTCCTGAGTTACTGAAATATCCTGAAAAACAGCGAGGGAGTCAATAAACGGCAACAAGGAATCGGCAGTAAGAACATTGGTGTCAGCTACCTGGGCGTTGGCGGCAAAGCTGCAGGCAAACATCGCGATCCAAAAGGCTATAATTCTTCTACGCTTCATAAGGGGCAAAACCAGATACAAGATATGGCAATAATCAGTGCTCTAAGGTACAATGCTTGTGATAGTGTAGCTAAGCATATATCGTTCCAAAAAACAAAGCGAAAAAATTGGGGGCTGTGTTCCGCCAATGGTGAAATGCTTTCTGCTATATTTACAGCTACATGGACTTGAAAAAATTCCGGAGAAGCGCAGCCCGCAGGAAGGGAAAACTTGAAGCTTTTTTGAAAAAACTCGACGACATCATCCCGGAAGACCTGCCGGTATTGGTGAAGGAAGCCGATGCAGCCATGTGGCAGGAAGTGCACTGTATGGAATGTGCGAATTGCTGCAAGACTATGACGCCAACCTTTCGGAAAGCCGACATTTTAAGAATTGCCGCGCACCTCAACATGACGCCGAAAGCCTTTGCCGACAAATGGTTGTATAAGGAGGAAGATACCGGCGATTGGGTAAACAAGGTTCAGCCCTGCCAATTTCTTATAGACAACAAATGCTCTATCTATGAAGTGCGTCCGAAAGACTGTGCCGAGTTTCCCCATCACAACAAAAAGCCATTCGATGCGTATAATGATACTTTTTCCAACAACCTCGATAAATGCCCGGCTACTTTCATCTTGGTAAGCAAGCTGATGCAAAAAGTGGAACGGGACTATGAATGGTAATGCAGCGATTGGGCTAGTCCTAAACGCATTTCCTTAACTTTGCCGCGTGCTGCAGGTTAAGGAAGAAAACACACCCACTACTACACTTGACAGATTGCTTGGCGAAGAAGCCCGCATCATCAGTCGCGCGCCTGTGCTCGTCAACCGCGTGATCCGTGCCGAATTTCTGCAACTCAATAACACGGCGCTTTTTCCGGATGATGGTGGTCGTCTCTTTCTCTACCCTATCGAAGATGGACAGTTTTGCCTGCATCTGCTCTACCTTACGGATCAGTCAGCAGGACAAACAGAAATTTGCTGGTTGCAATTCCTGCCAGAGTTTTTCAACATGTTTGAGGCTTCGGCGCTGATGGACAATACGCCCTTCCGTTTTGACCAGACTACCGAGCAACAATTCAATCTCTGCCAGCAAACCAAATCGCTGATCGTAGCACTACGAAACATTACTGCACTCACTCCCCTGCTGCAATCGCTGCAACTCAGTGAAACCGCTATCCATCTGCTGCGCCGCGCTATAGAAAATGTAACGCTGCCCTTCACAGTGTGTCCGGTACCCGCCTGCCGTTTTCTGGCTTACGAAAGTGAACGCGAAAAAATAATGGAGGCAAGGCGCATCGTGGAAGAAAGCATGGACAAGCCGCTCACCATCCGCGAGCTTTCGCGCAAAGTGGCGATGAATGAATGCTATCTGAAAAAAGGATTTAAAACCCTTACTGGAAAAACCATCAACGAATATCAGCAGGAGCTCCGCATCAGTAAGGCAAAAACCTTATTGCAGCAACAAGGACAAACCGTATCGGAGGTTGCCAGCACGCTCGGTTATAGCTCCATTTCGCATTTCAGCACCGCCTTTAAAAAAGCTACAGGCATGAAGCCCTGCGAGTTGCTGGGGTAAGCTTAATCAGCAACAAGCACTACCGATTCCTTGTATTGCTTTCTCAGTTCTTTAATGAGCTCATTATGCGCATCAAATTTCTCAGGTTCGAGCATCAGATTGTTGAACTCGAATTCTTTGACAAGTTGCACTTTGTTACCCTGATGGGCATATGAGATCTTGTACTTCCAGAGCCCTTCACAGCTTTTTTCTGAAGTGGGCGGCAGATAACTGAGATGGTAACCCTTCGGAATTTCCAGATTCACTACTTGGGTTGTCAGCTTTTTGTAGCTGGTCTCTACGGCAACTTTGCGCTCTTTCACATTCAGGTAGTTATCCTCATAGCTGCGTTGTAGATTCAGATTGATGTATAACTCCTTGCCCGATTGTTGTGCGTAATCAGGAATTTCAAAGTCGGCGGTGATCATCAAAGCCTTTCCGGTGCCCGGCAATATCCTGAAGTCGAATTTCTTTTGCAAGTATTTGTTAGAACCCCGGGCCAGCAGGCCTTTCACCGCTACATCCCGGTTCTTTTCGTTTTGATATTGCATCATATCCTCAATGTACCAGGCCGTGTATCCGCCAATGTTCAGGCGCAGATTTCCCTCCACATTTTTTCCGGAAATACGAATGTTGGTAGTATCAGAAAACCGGTTCATGTCCGGCTTCGTAATGGGTATAGGCACAATCTTATACTGATCTTTGGAAATGCCGAGCAGCGCCTCCTTACCCTGTAGCGAATAGGGTGCCAGCCCATAAGGCATGGTGGCATGTGTTGCATCGAGAAAAACATATTTTCCACCCGTTTCAATGGTGCAGATCATGTGATTGTCCGCAATCGGCAACGGAGTTTCTTCATAGTGATATGGAATGTCGCGGGTACCAATCCAGCTATGGTAGGCATGGAGACCCGCTTCGCGGCACATCGTCACCAGCAGGTTAGCCATGTCTTTGCAGTCGCCATATTTTTTTTCCAACACAGAGGTCGCATCGCGGGGTATAAAGCCACCCATGCCGTCTTCAAAAGCCACATAACGGATATTGCCCTGTACCCACTGATATATTTTCTCCGCCTTTTGCTCATCGTTTCCGGCGCCTGCGGTCAGCTCCGCCACCAGCTTCTTCAGGGGCGCCTGATCGATTTTGTTGACATTGGCAATAAAAGGATAATAAAAGCCATAGAGGTCCTTCAGCGTACCCATAAACGGCACTTCAGCTTTACCATTTTCGTAGCTCGCCAGGTAAACGATGAGGTGCGGAATGTAATAGGATGCGCTAGGCGCATCGTCGAAGAGTTTGTAAGCCGGTAGGTTTTCTGCCGTCCAGCGATAAATAGTTTCGTGTCTTTTTTCCTCTACCGTTTGCTTGATCAGGTCTGTGTTTTTACCCTTCAGTTGCCAGCCTATCTTCATTCCCTTCGGTACGCTCACTTCATAGACACATTGACTTACCGGTATATGCTCCTGGAAATAAAAAGGCGTGAGGAAATGGAGGTTGGTGAATTCTACATCATAACTGAGCTGCGTTTTTGCACCCTTTCCCAGGCCGGAATATGTGATCATGGTTTGATGATCGTCGTCGTAAAATATATTGGCAGAGGTAGATTTTACCGTTTTGAAGGCATCTACTTTCATCTTCCGGTAACGATCTCCATCGGGCACAAAGACAAGTCCCTCTATATCGTGTAGCTTGCGGAACGAATTGTGGTAAACATAGTCTGTATTGTATAAGCCGGATGCCTGGTCATCAATGAGCAATATTTCTTTCGAAATGGAAGAGTGTGCCTGAAGTTCTCCTTTTCGGCTGCTTAACTCAAGATGCTCCGACTTTCTCACAACTACGGCATGCTCGTCTTTATATTTTTCGGCCAGGCGACGATCTTCTTCCTGAGCAAATAATTGCAGCGAGTAAAAAAAGCCCGCAGCCAATAGCAGATATTTTTTCGAAAAAGGCTTCATAGGGAGCATATTATACCTCATGTATTTCTTTAAAAATAGCGCAAGCCAGGAAGAATATTGCAGCTTAGCGCAGAAATTTTCTTACTCCGGGAAGCTTTGAGAGATTTTCTCTTTCGCTTCGCAAAATAAAAGCGAGGAATAACAAAAAGCCCAGCGCACCTGCGGCAAGCCGAAGGGAAACAGGTGTCAGGTAGTGCGATAACCCTGTGAAGGCAAAAAACACGAGCATCATAGCCAGAAAAATCCCCCCGGCACTTCGAAGATCATAGGGTACGGCATATACTTTTTGCCCCCAGAGGTAAGAGATCACCATCATGCTGCCGTAGCAGACCAGCGTAGCCCAGGCACAGGCTACATAACCAAAGTAGGGAATGAAAATAAAATTGATGAGCAGGGTAATACCCGCCCCCACAAATGTGATGATGGCACCAGGCCGTGTAGAGCCGGAAATCTTGTACCAGATGGACAAATTGTAGTAGATACCGAGACAGATGTTGGCCAGCAACAATACAGGCACTACGCCAAGGCCCTGCCACATGGTCTTGTTCGGGATAAACCATTTCCATATATCCATAAAAAGTGTGACGGCCAAAAACATGGTGCACACGGTGAGCACAAAATATCGCATTACTCTGGCGTAGGTCTTCGGTGCATCTTCGCCTGCCGCCTGCTGAAAGAAAAACGGCTCGGCACCCAAGCGAAAAGCCTGAACGAAAAGCGTAATCAGAATAGATAGTTTATAGCATGCCGAATAAATTCCTACCATCACTTTTGCTTCTTCTTTACTGCCCACGGGCGCCAGCCAGTTGAGCATGATACGATCAAAGGTTTCATTGATCATCCCACCAAAGCCGGCAATCATGATGGGCAGCGAATACAGCATCATTTGTTTCCAAAGCTTCTTGTCCCAGGCAAGTTTGACCGACAAAAATTCCGGCAGCAACAGCAGCAAAGTAATACCCGACTGTATGAGGTTGGCAATGATGATATATCCGGCACCGAGCGAAGGATCATACCAGCCGGCAAGCATCGAATCGGGTTGCGAACGGGCAATGCCAGGCAGCACGGAATAGAAGAAAAAGGTGAAGCCAATGTTGATCAGAATGCCGGATAGGCGGATAAATGCATATTTCCTGGGCCGGCCGTTGTTGCGCAGCATAGCATAGGGCAGGGTGGTCAGCGTATCGAGCGCGATGATCCACGCAGCCCAGGTAATAAACTCAGGGTGACTTTGCAAGCGCAGGGCTTCGGCAAAATAATCGCGCCCCAGCAGCAGCACCGTTGTGAGGATGCTCGTGGTCATGATCAGGGAAAGGCTGCCGGTACTATACACTTTTGCCCGGTCGGATCCGTTGTTGTTGAATCGGAAATAGGTTGTCTCCATTCCGTAGGTGAAAACCACATTCAGAAAGGGTATGCAGGCATACACAAGGCTCATTTCGCCATAGTTTGCTGCGGTGAGTTTGCCAACGAGATAGGGTGTGAGCAGGTAATTGAGGAAGCGGGCAGCGATGGAACTTAATCCGTACCACATGGTCTGACCTGCGAGTTTCTTTAACGACACTTATTCGGCATTTTTTCCTGCGGATAAAACTACCTATTAAATCCATTGTATGACTTTTCCCACAAAAAAAGGAGGCTGCCTTTTTGGAGACAGCCTCGCTTCTGATGCTATTGGTCTTTGTTTTGTTTGGCCCGAAGCTTCCGCACACCATATAGGGCCGCAGCACCCACAAGCAAGCTCGCACCGCCGTCTATCGGCACTTCGCCGTCGGGTGCCGAACCACCGCCGCCGGGGAAACCGGGGCCTGCTGCGGCATAGAACGATAGGGTGAGCAGCGCTCCGAGGAGCAGGAAATATCTTTTCATAGTACTTCTGTAATCAGTTAATTATTTGATTAATGGTTGTGTTTGTCGAAATCCGTCGCCGGTCACTTCTACGATGTAGGCTCCACGCGGAAGCTGCTTCGTGTTGATACTGAGGTCTGCTCCGGAATGAGCAACCCGCACGAGTTGTACGCCAGAAGAGCTAATGATCCGGATATATCCATGGCCCACGTCTCCGGAAAAACTTACATGCAGTTCGTCGGATACCGGATTCGGATACATCCTGAATGCAGCAACCGGAGCGGTGTTAATTCCCAAAGCCAGCACGTGCGAATAGGCAGCACTTCCGTCGGGCCGTATGGCCTTTACACGGTAGAAGCGGGTCTTACCGGTCAGCTCCGTAGCATCGGTATAGTAGTATTGATTGTCGGCCTGCTCATTATGCGCAGCCATCGTCTCTATGCTTTGGAATACGGTGCCATCATCTGAAGACTGTACCGAATAGCGTGTGTAGTTGCCCGGTGTGGCAGGGTGCCAGTTGAGGTGCGCGCGGGCATCGTGGCTATAACCTGTAAGTACTACTTCTTCTCTTGCCAGCGGACTGTTGTTGTCGAAAAGCAGACGAAAACGGTTTTGTACATTTCCTGCTGCGGCTACGCTAAAAGCATACTGAGGGTTGACAGCCAGGTCCTGCATCGTATTTGTGAGATTATCCTGCAGATAAACCGTACCTGCAAGACTGATGTCGGTAAAGTCAAAACTGTAATTGCCCGCATTGGCTACATAGGCAAATACATCCACCGTATCGTGTGCATAACTTTCATATCGTTTTTGAATGGCCAGTTTATCAGCGCCTTTCATCGTAGCCACCCACACATCGCCTGCATTCAGTGTTTTTGCATCGAAAGCGGTCAATGCCGTATTCGCGCTCAGGCTGTCCCGGTCGAAAACCACCAGTGCATCATCCTGTTTCAACGTATCTCCCGCTTTGTAGATGTTGATACGGATTTTATCATTGCTGGTAGTCGTTTTGAACCCGCCCGACTGATACGTAGAAGACTTGTGGCTCTCACGGAAGGTAAGGCTGCCCGTGGTGGTGATATTTACAAAGAATCCCTGACCTGAAGCTATTAGCTCATGGTTCGTATATCCTGCAGCGGCTCCGGCATAATTAGTGCCGTCCCACGTCATATAGTTGCCGCTAATATTGGCCGGATCATAAAGCCAGTACATCTGTGAAATGTTGGCGCTGTTCTCGGCATAAAAACTATTGAAGTCTATTTCGCAGGGATAAGGATTTCCTAAAAACCAGTAGCCTGTATTGGTGGCATTTACGGTCACATTTCCCTTGGTGAGTGCTCCTGTTGCTTTTACTGTAGCATCATAGGTCGGCACCCCTCCGGTTTGTGAATTGGTGTATTGCAGCAACTGGCAGCCATAAGTATTGCGGTCACCGCGCACGTTTACATAGTATCCCACACCGGGTGCCAGATTGGTGCTGTTGGTGTTCGGTATCGCTACCCAGCTATTGTTGGCATAATAATAAAATGAATTGGCGTTGGTCTGCGTGGCATCAAAGCCATTGGTGTACGTGCCCGGTTGCATATTGGTTGCGTAGCTGTTGCAGGCTGTTCCACCGGTTCCCGGACCGGTAATATGAATATCCTGTTGCCAGCTTGTACTCAGCAAAGCATTTACCGGACAAGCCATGGAGCTCCATCTGCGTCCGGGCTTTGCGGGGACAAAGCGCTCAACCGTGAGGTTTGATCCATTGACAATTGCGCCTGTTATCCTTGCTATTCGTGCGGTATAAGCGGCCACCGATTTCAGGCGTACATTTTTGGCGCTCAGGTTCAGCACGCCGGCTGTTACCGACACGGTACCATGCACAATCATGGTGTCTGCGCCCTGAGTGATGGTTACCCCCGGGGCGTTTACCGTGAGGTTGCCGATGTTATTGTTACCACTGCCACTCGCAAAATAGTAGGTAGCGTTGTTGGTACCGCTAAATACCAGTGACGAGGTACTCGTGGACTTGAACGTTGGGGTACCCGTTATTGCGCCGCTGATTTTGAATTCGCTTCCGTTCAGATCTACATAGCTGTTACTGCCAAATACGATATTGCCTACCTCCACATCATTCTGTATCTGAGGTTGATGGGGCGGGCTGGCTACAATAGTAACGTTAGCACCAGGAGTAGGCACATCATTGCACTGCCAGTTGGAAGCGGTATTCCAGTTGCTGCTGGTGGTACCGTACCAGATGTATCCGCTCTTAATGGTCAGGGATACGGTTTGCGCAACATTGGCACATCCTGTACTGCCTGTTGCGGTAAGGGTCAACAATCTGCTGCCGGCAGAGATATCCGCCGCGCTGGGTGTATAGGCTGCCGTAGTCAGTGCGTCAGCGGTAGTGTTGTTGGAAAAACTTCCGGTACCATCGCTGGTACTCCAGGTCAGCGCGTCATAATTGCTGGCATCGGCACCAGGACCGAGGGTGATGGATACAGCACTGGCGCACATGGTGCGCGGCGATCCGGCGTCCACCACAGGAAGGATGCTGTTCGTAAAGCTATTGCTGCTTTGATTGAGTGTAGCGGCACAGGCTGGCGAGCTGGTCAGCGCCACTGTCGTGATGGTGAGCGTGTTATTGCTCCCCGCATTTCCCAGTAGTGGCAGTTGAAAGGTTCCTGTACCCGGGTTTCCCGCCGTGAACACCACCGGTGCACTTGTCACAGCAACCGAGTTATCTCCGGTTACATAATAATTGACGGTATAATTGCCGGAGGCGAGTGTCGTGCTGGAAATCGTAGCGGTGGCATTGGCATTGGAGCAGCCATTGCCTACCGAAATAGAAAAGTTACTGGCATCTGGTGCACCACTGTTTACCACCACCGGATAACTATTTGCATTCGATGCTGTAACCGTACAGCTATTTAAAGTCACCGACACAATCTTCAGCAAATTGCTGCCTACGTTATTGAGTGCCGCGGTGGAAAAGCTTCCGTTTCCGCCACTCACGGTCATGGTTGCCGTGCCGTTCGTAATCGTATTGGCCCCACTGACATCATAGGTTACGGTATAGGTTCCATTGGCAAGGGCAGTAGTGGCCACTACCACATTTGATGCCGAGCCTGAGCAGACATCGGTGGCATAGGTAATGCGCGTGTTGCTGCTGTCAATAGTGATGTTATTAGCCACTGTAGCAGTTACCGGCACCCGCGCGGAGGTACAGCCCCCGGAAGTGACGCTTACGAAATAGGTGGTAGAAGCCGAAACCGTAGGTGAATAGCTGTTGCCAGTTTGCAATACCGTGCCCGAGTTGTTGGTAGCATACCAGTTGATCGTTCCACCCGTGGCGGCAGCACCCAGTGTAACCGACCCGGGAGCACATACAACACCATTGGTGACACCCGTGATACTTTCTCCCGAGAGGGTAACTGCTGAGGCAGAAGACGTGTTGCTGTAACACCCGCTCAGGACTTGCACTTTATAGTAGGTAGTACCTGCTGTGCTCAGCGGAAAGCTATAGCTGCTGTATATAGCACCCGGTATGGCCGCATAAGTGCCGCCGGAGGTAGCACTGGACAACCACTGATAGCTATAGCTGCCTGTACCCCCGGTGGGTGATACAGAGAGTGAAGTTGTTCCCGTAGTTGCATTAAGGCAATTGGAAACTGTAGCCGTGGGATTCAGGGTTCCGCCCAGCGCCGATCCGGCTGCGGTGGTGATTGTAAATACTGAGCTTTTCGAGCTGTAGTTTGAGATGGATTCTGTTACCGTTGCCCGGTATTGCCGCCCTGAGGTAGCATTGGTAATAGAAAGTGCATCGGTGGCACTGCCTGAGTAGGTGCTGTTATCGCTTATTGCATACCAGGAGTTTCCATTGTCGGTTGATACTTCCCAGGAATAACTAAGGGTTCCGCCGGCTGCCGAAATCGCAGTTACCGCAAGGTAGGCATTACCGCCTGAGGCACAAATGACACTGCTGGTTGCAGTAGTATTTTGGGTTATAGACGGAGGCACATTGATCGCATTGGCATTGTAGGCAACAAATGCCACATCGCTGGTACCGGACGGAGTGATCTTAAACTGTTTGATCTGCGTATAGTTGGACGCCGTAATTCCAAAGTCAGACAGCCGGTAGGCAACCAGCCGGATGTTCCGGGTAGTCATAGAGCTGCTCACCGCCGATGGCTTTGCTGTACCCACAGGCACACCTGCGGGCACCGAAAACAGATCGAGGTACCATGTACCCAACGGCGGCACTTTACTCAGGTCCTGAGCTATAGAATTACCCACAGGATTGTTGCTCGCATCTACAAACTGGTAAATATCGATGGTACCGGAGGGCGGATCCGCAATCTGCGTCACCAGGATATCGGGTTCATTGTCCGTTATCTTACCCGGCACCACATTGTAAATATTAAATGAAGAGGTTGCCGTGGCGGGAAGGTTGGTGTACCCGGAGCCAAGATTCAGACCTCCAAGTCCGTCAGAAAGCACACTTTGAATCGTAAGATCTTTGATGGCAGGATGGGTGTATAAACCATTGTAGAGGTTTCCATCCATCTTTGCGCCGGTAGCAATAAAAAGGCTTGCGCCGGAGGTATTGCCCGACAGTATAGCGGGCAGCGCCTTCCAGTTGCCGGGGGTGTAACTCACCCCTCCATTGACAAGGGTATTGTCTTTTAACCCTGTAGAATAGGTAATGCCCCCGTAGGTGAAGGAAAGCAGATTGTGTGCACTATCCGGATAAACGGCATTGTTCACTGTAGTATTGGTATTCCAAAATCCTCCGTGATCGGTTACAATGCTGGTCACCGTAGGCAGCGACAGATAGTTTAGATTGCTTGATGCATTCACTGTGGCCGTCGAAACGCCCGACTTGGTGACAGACACCGGACCCGTTGAGGCGCCGGCCGCGATAACTGCGGTAATCTTTGTCGGCGATACCACACTGTAGGAAGCCGCCGCCACGCCACCCAGGCTCACCCCGGTGATGCTACTAAAGTTGGTGCCAGAAATCGTAATGGTCTCCCCCGCATAGCCCGCACTTGGTGAAAAACCGCTTACAGTGTGCTGCTGCGCCAACACCGGCAAGCCGGTTAGCATACAGCACAAAAGAATGACGGTTCCCAGCACGGAAATTTTCGGTCGTAGTGTCCAGGGCGATTTCCAAAAATCTTTCACAGATAGTTGTTGAATCATAAAAAGGCTTTTGATTAAAAAAATGCAAATAAATGCTAAAAGCCTTTACCATTCAGCTATCTATGAAGAAATAAATTACTATTAAAATAGAAATATTATCCACATTTAGGTGATTTACAGCGTCTTTAGAAATTATTTCCGGAATTCCAAGCGATTTTTTTCAACACTGATTGATTATCATGGCTTTCAGCGCATATTTTTTTCCACAGTAAGCCGCACCACTGCTGGAACTGTACCAGATCAAACTCGGAGTTCGGGCGGCGACCGCCACAACAAATCAGAAGCAAAGTTTTAGAGAAAGGAGGGCAGCCTACCAAAGGCTAAGGATTAAAGACACTGCGGCCGCTATGTTTGTTTAAGGAAAAAAACTCAATCAGGGCTTTGATCGTCTTCCCGTTTCAGCAAAAGGTACAAAGGCTGCCAGGCGGGTATTTCTTTGGCTATGATTTTAAGAATAGCGGCAAAGGGCACAAACAACACCATGCCCGCTACGCCCCAGATAATGCCCCCTGCAACAATAGCAATCAGGGTAGCCCAGGTACTGAGCTTAATTTGCTTACCTACCACCGCCGGAAAAATAATGTTGGCTTCGAGATATTGAACCAGGCTGAACACAGCAATAACACCCAGCGGATAAAGAAGAGAATCCTTAGTGATAAATGCCACGGTAATGGGCAGAAGCGCGCTTACCACGATACCCACATAGGGAATAATGGTCATGATGGCAGTAACCATTCCAAACAACACCGCGTGGCGGATGCCCAATGCCAGCAAACCTACACTATTGAGCACACCCACCAGCAGATATACCATAGCCATGCCTTTGATGAAGCCGGCATAGGTAGTGACGGTGTCTGCAAGCAGCAAGCGGGTCCTTGCGCTTCTCTCCCAGCCAAATACGGCCACGACAAAGGCGGCAAAAGACGCCCTGTGGTAGAGCAGCAAGGCGGCATGAACCGGAATGAGCAGCAACATTACAAGGGTGCTCATTGTACTCTGTAGCAAACTGTGCAGCACTACACCGAGTTTGTTGAACAGACTCAACGCAGACTGGTAGATCCAGCCATCCAGCATTTCTGTGGTGATACCCCATTCAGCATTCAGGTACTGTCGAAAAGATTGCAGCAGGGGTTTTGCTTTCTGGAGAATAGAGGGAATATCGTTGCGAAATTGCTGAAACTGAAAAATCAACAGGAGGGTCAGAGCCAAAAACAAACTGAACACCAGCACCAATCCGATGCTGATGGACAAATACCGGCTAAGGCCCCGTCGCTCAAGCCAGGAACAAAAGGGATAAAGGGCAAAGGCAATAAACAAACCAAAGGAAAGGGGTACAAAGAGCACGGCACCGAAATGAAGCAACAGAGATATGCACAGCAACAACAGTATGATCTGCAACAAACTTCCTCCGGCTGTCCTGGAATGCTCCATTGTCTTTGTTTTCTGTGGCAAATAGACGAAACAAAAGGGGTCAGGGAAATGATATTGCCCGTTGGGCTCCATGACCTTCATCAACATAAATTCTTCTCCGCCCGGGCCCTGATGTACCTTTAGTCTATGTTATCCGGACAATATCGAGGCTGCATGCTGGCGCTGTTGTTCCTGCTCGTGCACAGCATCTCTGCCCGTAGTCAGGTTTTTCTGTTGCCCACCCTGCATGCACTGCACCAGACCAACAGTGCTTATAGCTACGATAGCTTAAAGACCTGCCTGCACCGGCTGCAACCCGATCTTGTATTGGTAGAAATCAGAAACGAAGACATCAACGCCGATAGTAATTATCTGGCGGCAAACTATCCGCTTGAGATGCGCAGTGTACGCTACTGGCTCCCGGGGGTACGCGTTGAGGGTTTCGACTGGCTTGGGGCAGAGCTGGAAGGAAGAGCGATTCCCAAAGGCTACTGGCGCGATAGCTCGGTTGTAAAGCTGCTGCAAAGGAAATTATCCACCGATAGCAAGATGCAAAAGCGATTAGGCGCATGTTCGGTAATGGACAGTATCCGCTTTCAGCTTTTAATCAGCAATTCCTTGCGCATGATACTTCAGGGCAAAGATCATGAATGGGTTCGTGCGTATTACGATTGCATGGAAAAGGCCTTTGCCGGAACGGAATATGCCGTGCTTACTACCTTCTACAGGCGTCGCAATGAAAGAATGTTAGATCGTCTGAGCCTTGTACTTCGCAATAATATTGGAAAACGCGTAGTCATCCTTACCGGTGATGATCATTATCCATGGTTGTATCAAGGTCTGCTACAAGCGGGCTTTGATCTTCGCCAGCCTGTGCCCTGATCATGTTATCAATACAGGCCCGTATCCTGTTTCCGAAAGTCGGGGTGTCTTCGAAAAAGCTGTAGTTGTAGGGTGTCTTCTCTTAAAAATCTCATGTTCCTGAGCAGTTGCCAGCGCGCCAGTTCCTGTTGCCAGCGCAAACGCAAGGGCTTCTTTCGCAACACAGTTACATGCAATATTCCCTGCCCGGCCAATGCAGCGGCACACATAGGGCACGGCTCCCAACTGCTGATCAATTCCAGGCGCTGATGATCCAATTTTCTAAAAGAGTCCACACCAACCCTTGCCAGGAAGTTGTTGACGGCAACGATCTCTGCATGTGCCGCAATATTGCCTGTTGCCACCACCGCATTGAATCCGTCGGAGACCACCTGGCCATCGTATAGCAGAACCGCGGCGACAGGTA
>OFTY01000426.1_pt1 | contig 30788 bp, 28 predicted proteins | sample 1775061 | NCBI WGS metagenome assembly OFTY01 (sample SAMN08195773, study PRJEB24354) | sludge metagenome | isolation source: sludge from phenol fed wastewater aerobic bioreactor B | place: India: Nagpur | collected 2016-09-16 | reverse complement strand
CTTTCTGCCAACCAGATCAAAGGCTTCAACCTGTTTATGGGTAAGGCTGCCTGCGCTACTTGCCATAGCCTGCCCCTTTTTAACGGACTGGTGCCGCCATTGTATGATCTTACTGCGATGGAAGTGATTGGCACCACAGCCGATACGGTCTTTTCATCTCCCCGCCTGGATACCGACAGCGGCCGCTTTATCCATTACCCTATAGAATATTACCTGCGGTCGTTTAAAACACCCGGTTTAAGAAACGTTGCTGTTACAGCTCCTTATATGCACCATGGCAACTTCCCCGATCTGGCAGCCGTACTGGAATTTTACAACAGGGGTGGCGGTGAAGGACTGGGATTAAAAGTAGAACACCAGACATTATCTCCGCAACCTCTGAACCTGACCCCCGCAGAGATCAAATGCATCATCGATTTCTTGCAGGCCCTTACCGATCGTAAAACGCCCGTATAACACAGAAAGTTAACCCTTAGGAAAGCTGGTAAAAACTATTTTTGTTTTTACTGAAATAGTTGAGCTATGCAATTTCGTGCGTGCGACGGAGGGTTAATCATTTGGCTGCTATTGGTGGCTTCGGTACCATTGTGTGCACAGGACCTTAGCTACAGCAAATCGGGCCATCTATCATACCGGGAAGCTGCCAATCCCGCAAAGGCTAAAGCTGGCAAGTGGTCATCCCTGCAGCAGATAGTATATGTCAGTTTTGCCAGCAGCAACACCAGGTATGCCAAAGAACAGGTGCCGCAAGTTCCGATTCAATCTTCCTGGCAGGCCCATGCCTGGAAAGGAGAGAAAATACATACGCAGCTACTGGTTTGGACGAAGAAAAATTTGCCGGTTGTAAATATTCAGTTGAGCGACCTGAAGAGCAGCCGGGGAGCCGTGATCAGCGCCAGCAGTATCAAAGCCCGTTTTGTGCGCTATACCCTTGCCGATGGTTTTGTAGAAGGTTGTTCGCAGGAGTCATCCATGAAACACGATTCCTTATTAACTGAGGACCCTATCGATATTGTTGACGAGATAGCCGTTGCAGCCAATTCCGTTCAGCCCATCTGGCTGAGTATTGAAGTGCCTGCCGATGCTGCTGCCGGCATGTATACCGGTACCGTTACTGTACAGGCAGGTAAACCGGTGACTTTAAAGATCTCGCTACAGGTTTCCAGACATGTTTTGCCGCCTCCTGCCCAGTGGAAATATGATCTCGATATCTGGCAGTACCCTGCTCCCGTAGCGCGCATCCATGACGTCCCTTTGTGGAGCGATGAACATTTCCGCCTGATGCGCCAATACTTTACGTACCTCGCCAGTGCAGGTCAAAAAGTGATCACAGCCAATATCATCGAGCAGCCCTGGGGATTGGATCATGTGCATTTCGACGATCCATCCCTTATAAAATGGACAAAGAAAAAAGATGGTTCCTGGACCTATGATTTCAGCTTATTTGAAAAGTACGTTTCATTTTTGATGAACTGCGGTATCGACCAGCGCATCAATTGCTTTACGATGGTCACCTGGGACCTGGGGTTTATTTATTATGATGAAGCATCCGGTGGCATTAAAACCGACACCTTGCAGCCCGGCTCACAGGCATATGCACAATTCTGGGAACCGATGCTGATACAGTTCACGCAGTTCCTGAAAGCGAAAGGATGGTTCAATAAAACCTGTATTGCGATGGATGAACGCCCGGTAGAAAGCATGCAGGCTGTCATCTCGCTATTAAAGAAAGTAGACCCTGCCTGGAAGAACGCACTTTCCGGCGACACGTATCATCCGGAAATAACTGATGATGTGTATGATTACTCTCTCGCTTCCTATCTCCCTTTTGATAAAGAGATACTGAACAGAAGAAAAAAACAAGGGAAACCAACAACATTCTATACGGCTTGTGTGGAACCCTTTCCCAGTGGTTACACAGTGGCTCCTCCTGCCGAAAACGCTTTGATGGCCTGGTTTGCAGCCTCACGTGGATTGACCGGTTACCTTTTTTGGGCCTACAATACCTGGAATGCCAACCCGCTGGTAGATTCCCGCTGGAAAAGATATCCGGCAGGTACATTATTCCAATTCTATCCCGGGCCGCGTACTTCTATTCGCTTTGAAAAACTGGTAGAAGGTATACAGGACTTTGAAAAGATCAGGCTGCTAAGGGAGCAATTCACGCGCAATAACAATAAAGCTGCACTACAAATGATCAAAGAAATGCTGGCTGGCTTCACGATGGAAAAACTGAAAACAATACCTGCTTCAGTGATGCTGGATAAAGGAAAGAAAATGCTCGTCCGGTTAAGCGCTTTGTAATGTTATTAAAGTATACTTTATCAGTTGATTTTTGGATATCTGCTCATTTCGTTGCGTTTACTTTTGCACGTATTATACAACGATATGAAAGCTATTGTATTTTCCATTATTTTTTTCGCTGGCAAGGCAGTTGCCCAATCTACATCGATCGATACTGCCTACCATCCGGCCTGGTGGCTGGAAGGTACTACTGTCTATGAGCGCGACATGAACAAAGAAGCCATAGCGGAGATGAATACCATGGTAAGTGATGCAGCTTGCAAAGGATGGAATGGATTGGTTTATTGGGGCGCAAGCCGCAATGGCAGCAAAATGCATTATTACTATAAATCTCCCTACCTCGCTTCAAAACCCTGGGCCGTATTTGAAAGAGATGGATTGAGTCCCCTGATCAGGGCTGCGCACCAGCAGGGCCTGAAGGTGATGGTGAATATGGAAGGAGTAAATCCTTATCACTGGCAACAACATCATTGGACGGCCGCTTCTGTTCAGGCCGCGGCAACCGACCTGGCAAAAGCCGGTGTCGATGCAGTATTTGAAGAATGTTTTGAAGCCAGCGAAGAAGTGTTTCTTTCTCTTGCCCATACGTTGAAGAAAAACAATGTCAATTACCTGTCGGGTACCGACCCCATGTTGCTGCGCGAACCCGCTTTCACACGGCTGTGGCCCGAAACCGGCACCATCAATCTGTATAACTATTACCTGAAGCGTGATAAGTTATATGCTATTGCTACACTGGCGCAGCATGGTTCGCTGGGTTTAGGTTGGGCCAAATACTGGAACAAACCTACTTCCATGACCTCTCCGATAGACAGGGACTGGGGCATCGATAATGAGCATGCTTCTGGCGTGATCACTTATTTGTGTTTGATTCGGGCGCTACAGTTTCGCCTGGATAATTTTATCATCTTTGGCGGAAACAAAGCTTTTGATCCAAAGCATACAAATGAGTGGATAAAGAAATATGTGAACAAACAGGAAGCCCGTCCAACGTTGAATATTGTGGTGTTGCTTGGCAATGGTGCAGACAAGGCGGGGGCTGGTGAAGAAGCCTGGAACAGGCTATTCAATTCAGGCGATGCCATTACTTCCGGTGCATTCAACGGAGGCTACAACGTGGTGGTGAGCGATAAAGTAATACCTGCAGATGCCTGGTGGATCTATGCCCCCGGCGGTAAAGAGGCTGAACTACCCAAAGAAGTGGTTGATCTTTTTAAAACGGATAAAAAGGTCTTTCTACAATCGGGTGGTGAACTGCCAAGTGGTGAGGCTTTGAAGTCAGGCTGGAAAGCAGTTTATGAACAATGTGGTGTGAATGGGCTGCGGCCATTTCGGTATGCACCAGGCGCTGATGCGCCTGCCAGCCAATCCTTGCCGGAAGACCAGGAAATTGAAATTCCATATACCGGTTATTACAAAGGAAAGTATATGCGCTTTACAGGCACGGATGTACAGCGGGGACGTGACCTGCGCGCAGGCACGATCATTCCGCAGGAGGCTATTACCGGCCAGGTGCTAAGCACTCCCAATAATACTTATGGGCGTGGACCATATATCGTTGGCAAGAATAATAAATACCTTATTACCACTACTTCCCTGGGCTGGCAAACTGCCTGGCCCATTGCGGATCTTTTATCAGGGAGTGGGGTTGCGCCATCCTCAAATGTGTGGGGCATTGCCGGTAAAAATGTTACTGCCTTGCTGGCTATTGAAACAACTGAGCTGGAGCTCACGATCCCGGGATTGAAAGAGGGCGCCGCTATTCATGTGGAGATATGGGATAAGAAAAAGCAAAAAAAGAAAGATGAAAAACTGGTCTATACCGCACCCTTCAAACAGGTGCTCAGCGAGTATGATCTTATACTGATCGATAGCGTACCCTGATAACAATCATGTTTTTACAGTATTGAAAAACCTGCTCCTGTACTCCTTGGGTATTACCCCGGTAATCTTCTTAAAATGCCTGTAGAAATTGGAGATGTTGTCGAATCCGCTCTGGTAGCTGATCTCCGATATATTGTAATTGTCTTCCATCAGCATTTTGCAGGAGTGGCCAATACGGATCTCGGTAACAAAATCAGAGAATGTCTTTCTGGTGTGGTGTTTAAAGTACCGGGAAAAAGCCGGCACGCTCATATTTATTTTTGAAGCAATGTCATTGATGTAGATCTCATTGGTATAATTCTTCATGATAAACTGGAAAGCCATATTGATCTTTTCCGAATCACCACTGGTGTTGGCCGAGAAACCGGCAGACAACAATGGCTTGAGGTCATTGCTTTGCCCCAGTTTGATCAGAATGTCCAGCAGCGAAAGCAGGCGTTGCACCGGCGTTTCATCAAGCATCCGCAGTAAGCTTTCCGTAACCTCTTGTTTGGTAGGGCCTTGTATCTCTACAGCAAGTGCCAGGTTTTGCAACAGCTTTTGTACCTGTTTCATTTCAGGCGCATCGAAAAAATGGTTCCCCAGAAAATCACGCGTGAAGTGAATAAAAACTGATTTTGCCTTCAGCTTGCTGTTCTTGGCATAATAAGCTTCGCTATTGCGAAACAAGTGCGGTATGTTCGATCCGATAAGACACAGATCGCCATCTACAAAAGTGCTCACATTGTCTCCTATAAACCGTGTTCCGCTGCTTTGCGCGATCAATACCAGTTCAATTTCCTTGTGAAAATGCCATGGATTGCCAAAGTAATTGCAGTCTAATGTCTTGAACAGGAAGGAAGCATCACTGTCGAAAGATAATTTTTGGAGTTTGGGTTTCATACAATTTTTTAACTGACCAGGTAACGGATAAACGTATAAGAGGTAATTGAAATTTAACATCGGAATTCCCCATGATGTCTTTTCTTGCCGCCTTGTCCTACAGGTAGAACAGAGCGGCAATTTAAGACAGGTTCTCTCCTATCTGATATTTTTTTATTGTTAAAAAAGTATAAGAATTCAAGAGATAATGAGAGTTTTTCTTTTTGGCCGCCCATTAATTTTACTCACTTTCAAATTGAACTGATTACTTATGCTCTACATCAGCAGTAGCGCTCCACAGATCAATAAACAGGTCAGCCATAGTGTTGTAGTGCTTCCTTTGGGCGCTATTGAACAACATGGACCACACCTTGCTGTATCCACCGATACAGACCTGGTAACAGCCATCGCGCACGAAGCAGAAGCCCGTTGTAGAGAAGATATATTGCTTTGCCCCACACTGCCCGTTGGCTCCAGTCATCATCATCTTACACTGGGAGGTACGCTAAGCGTTTCACCGGCAGTTTATACTGACTTGTTAGTTGATCTCGTAAGCACTATGCTTGATAATGGCTTTCGCCGGATCATTTTATTAAATGGCCACGGGGGAAATGTTACACCCGCCCGCCAGGCTCTGGCGATCTTATCTGCTAAATATGATGGCACACTGAACCCGAATATCGCCATGGCCACTTATTGGGAGCTGGCCAGTGAATATTTTGCTGGTCATCAGCATATGGCCTCTCCGGCTTTGAGCCATGCCTGCGAATACGAAACAAGCATGATGCTTCACCTTTATCCCGAAAAAGTGTTTTCCGATAAGATGGAACGGGCAACAAGGCCCCCCAGTAACGGATATATTCCCTGGGAAGATGATGAGCCGTATAAAGGAGTAACCATGATCAAACAATCCCGCTACATCTCCGGCAATGGAAGCAGTGGTGAACCTCAGCTGGGGACAGCAGAAAAAGGAGCCTTTCTTTTCGAACACGCTGTTGAAGCGTTGGTACGCTTTGTTACTTCTTTTAAAAACTGGCCTTTTGCTACCGACCTCACCCAATCATTAGATCGATGATGACAAATAAGGAGCTGATCGGAACAGTAGGGCTTGGGCTCATGGGCTGTAGCATTGCTACCTGCCTGCTGGCATCGGGCCATGAAGTGATCACCCTGGTACAGGATATACAGCAGGCTGGTGAAGCCAGAAAACGCATAGAGTCATTTTTGTGGCAGATGCACGATGAAAGATTGGCAACAGCCTTACCCAAACAACTGCTTGCAAAATTTAAGATCACTGATGATATAAAAGACCTCGCTGCCTGCGAATTGGTCATGGAGTCGATTACTGAAAACATGGAGGCCAAAAAGCTGCTCTTTCAGCAATTGGAAGAAGTACTATCACCTGTTTCGATCATCGGCAGCAATACATCCGCCATTCCTGTAACCGTTTTACAGGATGGATTACGTTATCCTGAACGCCTGCTCGGTATACACTGGGGTGAACCTGCCCATGTGCTTCGTTTTCTCGAAGTGATCTGTGGCCGGCAATCAGCCCTGGTATATGCTGAAAAAATAATGACGCTGGCTACGGGCTGGGGCAAGGAACCTTCCCTGGTGAAAAAAGATGTACGTGGCTTTATTGCCAACAGGTTGATGTATGCCATGATGCGGGAGGCCTTCTTCCTCGTTGAAAATGGTTATGCTACCTATGAAGACATAGATCGCGCTTGTCGCAATGACCTTGGCTACTGGATCACCTTTGCCGGTCCTTTCCGTTTTATGGATATCACCGGCATTCCTGCCTACTTCGCAGTGATGCAGGATTTGTTTCCTGAACTGGATAACACGACCACCCCTCCCGGCTTTATCAGTGAGCTGGTGGCGAAAGGCGCCAAAGGCACCAGCAATGCAAAAGGATTTTATTCCTATACCAGCGAGTCTGCCCAACGGTGGGAACAATTGTTCAATGAATTTGCTTTGGATATCCGGAAGCTCTCGCTTAAATATCCACAAAACTGTGGAGACCTGACATGAACCCTGTAACCATTCAATCGATAACCGCCACTGAAGTGATCGTGCCTGCGAAGGCCGGTAGCCTCAATTCGGACAATGTGTTCGATAACGATATAGCCTTTGCAAAGAAATTCCTCACCGGCAATAGCTGGACAGATTTTGCCATACAGCCTAAATGGATACTGGAGCTGCGTTTGAAAAACGGTATAGTTGCCATAGGAGAAACTTATCGCAGTGTATCGGAAGCTTCTCTGTCTGAGGCGATCAACACCTTTGCAGGAAAAGACCTGCTGACACTAAACTGGAGAAGATTGCCGGTAGATGATCAACGTATCTATGAGGCTTTTGAAACGGCTGTCCTCGATGCGTTGGGCCAGCTCTTCCATATCCCGGTGCACCAGCTATTGGGAGGCGCTTACCGCAACAAGATTGAATGCCTCGGCTGGACGGGCCGTCGCACACCCGAAGACGCCGCCCAAAAAGCTTATGAAGCCATGCTGAAGGGACACAAAGCTTTTAAATTCAAATGTTCTGATGATGACCCGGTAAGATTGTGGACCGACGAGATCAAAAAGAAATGTGGTGATGGCATCAGAATCATTCTCGATCCCAATCAGCGATGGACAAACGTGGAGACCACCCTGCGTTTGATGGAGGGTGTAGATAAAGAGATCATGCTTGGCCTGGAAGACCCGATCCTGCATGCTGATGTGGAAGGTTTTCAATACTTAAAAAAACACCTTGGTATTCCTTTGTTCCGTCACATCTCTTTACCCTATACCCAGGATATTCGAGACATCATTACGTTTGTCCGTCATGATGCAGCAGATGGATACAATTTCAATGGCTCTGCCTACAACTCTTTGCTGCTGGCCGAAATAGCCCACCTTGAAGGAAAGCCATGCTGGCGTGGCTCTGAAGTTGATCTCGGCATACTGGAGGCGATGGCACTGCATATTGCCGCCGCTTCTGTCAATTGCACATTGCCCGCCGACCTGTTTGGTGAGCTGGTGCGGGAAGATGACCTGATCGAAATACCTCTTGTGTTGGAAAACGGTTCTATGCTGGTGCCACAAGGAGATGGCCTCGGTATAAAACTGGACAAAAAAGCGATGGCCATCTTTGCAACAGGCCGCACATTGGAGGTAAGTATATGAAGCAAGTCATTGTTTCCTGGTCGCTGCTCATCCTTTGCAACCTGATGTGGGCTTTGCAGTTTACCTGTATCAAGCTTACACAAAACCAGGTGGGCCCCTATGCCACTGTTTGGGGACCTATGTTGCTGGCTACCTTATTACTGTTGCCATTTGCTTTGCGTGATTTCAGAAAGACCGGCAAACATGTAAAAGATGTATTGGTATTTATTCAACTGGCTTTACTGGGTGCATTTCCCGCACAGGTATTGATGACCTGGGGCACGCAATACTCCCAGGCCAGCAATGCCGCCATTCTAACACTTGCTTTACCTGTTGTTACGGCTGTGTTTGCTTTTTTGCTGCTCAAAGAAAAAATGAATAAAACACGATGGCTGAGTTTTGGTATAGCCATTATTGGGGTGGTGATGTGTTCATTGGGTGATCTCCGGAAAATGAATTTTGGCGCTACCTATGCCATCGGCAACCTGCTGATATTTCTTTCCATCATCGGCAATGCCTATTACAATGTGGGTATTAAAAAAATAGCAGACCGGTACACTGAAATGGAAATGGTATTTTATACCTATGCAGTACTGATCCTGTTGCTTACACCGCTGGTTTTAATATATGAGCCAACTGTGTTTTCAGGTATTCCTTTCTTCACCCCTGACACCTGGGCCGGATTATTACTGCTGACCTTCTTCCATAACTTTTTATCCATGATCCTTTTTTTCCGGGCATTGAAAAACCTCGATGCAATACAGGTGGCTTTATCCAACTACCTGATCACTTTCATGGGATTGCCCATTGCAGTCATCTGGCTGGATGAACAACTGAATAGCTGGGCACTGACCGGCGGGTTGCTGGTGTTTTTCTCCACCTTGCTGATAACAATCCTTGATTACAGAAATGCAAATCAAAAACAATAACATGAGAAATAACCTTGAGCTGTGGGGCGTGGTGCCCATTATTCCAACGCCTTTTACTGCTGATGAAGAAATTGATGAACAGGCTTTACGCTCGCTCGTGGAGTTTGCAGTTGGCAATGGTCTCACTGGCGCTTGCCTGCCTGCTTATGCAAGCGAGTTCTATAAACTCACCGACGAGGAAAAGCTGAAAGTGGTGAAAATAGCTGTGGACCAATCCAAAGGACGGATGAAGATCGTAGCACAGTCGAATCATCCTGCGTTGAAGATCGCTTCGCGCCTGGCAAAAGCAAATGTAGACCAGGGCGCAGATGTCATTTCGCTGGCAGTACCACGTCTTTTTGGGCTGCCTGATGCTTCCATAAAAGAATACCTGTCCGGCTTCTTTAAGGCAGTTCCGAATACGCCTGTACTCGTGCAGGATTTCAATCCTGGCGGTATATCCATCAGCGTGGGCCTGATCAAAGAACTGATGGAGGAGCATCCAAACTTCAAATACCTGAAACTTGAAGAGCCTTTGTGCGGACCCAAGTTTGATGAGATCATCAAAGCTACCGGTGGGCGCATTGGCCTGATGGAAGGATGGGGCGGTTTATATATGCTCGAATTGATACCCCTGGGCATTGCTGGTGTAATGCCAGGATTGGGCGTTTCCGACATTCTTCAAAAAGTATTCGAGCTGCGTATGTCCAACTCCAATGATGAAGCTTTTCAACTATTTGAGAAGGTAATGCCACAGATATTTTTCTCTTTACAGAACATGGAGTTGTTCCATTATGTTGAAAAGGAATTGTTGATCGCCCGTGGCGTGATCACCGGCAGCCAGGTAAGAACTGCTTCCTATACACCTGACGAAGCGACTAAAAGGTTCATCAAAGAACTGAATGAAAGAGTAGTGGCCGCAGGAAAATAACAAGGCTTGTCTATGAAAATAAATGGTAAACATTCAAACCTTCATTCTTTGAAAGTTCAAACCGCGCAGGAGGCCAAAACTACTGCACGTTTCCACGGCCAGGTAGCTGTGGTCACTGGTGCAGCTTCCGGACTTGGCCTGGCTATTTCAAAACAGCTATTAATGGAAGGTGCTACAGTAGCGCTGCTGGATATTGACAAGGCAGGCCTTGAATCGGGGTTTGGCGATATCAAAGGAAAAAGCAGGCTTTTTCCGATCGACATTACCCAACATATTTTGGTGGTCGAGACAGTGCAGGCGATCATTGACGAGTTTGGCAGGATCGATATCCTGGTCAATTGTGCAGGCATTACCGGAAAAACCAATATACTAAGTCATAATGTGGATAGCAAAGATGTGTACCGGGTATTCGAGGTAAACTTCATGAGCAGCTTTCTACTGGCAAAGGCTGTTCTTCCATACATGTTACAAATGAATTACGGCCGTATATTGCACATCGCCTCCATTGCCGGCAAAGAAGGTAATGCGGGCATGTTGGCTTATTCTTCTTCCAAGGCTGCTGTTATCGGGATGACGAAGGTGCAAGGGAAAGAATATGCGGACACGGGAATAACAGTTAATGCCCTTGCGCCTGCCGTAATACGTACACCACTTGTAGATGCCATGCCTGAAGAACAGGTGCAGTATATGACAGATAAAATACCGATGAACCGTTGCGGCACATTGGAGGAGGCCATCAATATGGTAACCTATATCATATCAAGGGAAAATAGTTTTGTGACTGGCTTTACCTTTGATCTAAGTGGCGGGCGGGCTACTTATTGATCAAATAAGTATAACGCAATACTTCACAAGAAGGAGACGTGATACTGCCGATTATACCAATTCATGGTCTAATTATAGGAGAACCTGGCCACCAGATTTAAAAGGGCCGGTATTCCCGAAGGAAGTGAGCCATCATCGCAAAGATGGTATTGTCACGCCTCTATATGCACATCTTTCCTGAGAAGCGCCGGTGTATATAGTTCTACCGACGTTGGGGATTGGTTTGAATCCAAATCTTTTCTCCCGTTAAGCTGAATAAGATACATTAATGTTACGCCCGCTCTTGCCGGTGTACAGATACTATAGGCAATGCATAGTCATTTTCAACGAATATCATCCGGCTTTTGTGAACTATGTTCGTATTCTTTCTTAATCATCTCTTTCATCCATCATTTTCTTCACGATATCCAGTGTTGCAGCAATGAAGCCAGCCACAGAAATACTGAAAAGCCTATCACATCCTGGAAGGCTGTTTCAAAAGGACCGGCTGTGGTTGCGGGATCAAAGCCCATACGTTTTGACACTACAGGAATAATGGTGCCCATTAATCCGGCTGTAAGCATTGAGCAGGTTAACGCACCACCTATTACAATACCAAAAGGCAAATGTTTTGACCACACAGCACCAATGCTACCCAAAACCAACCCACATATCAACGCCATGATCAGTGAAGTGGCTCCTTCTTTGAGTAATGATGCCGAAACACTTCTTCGTGTTGTTTGTGTTGAATCCAGTGCACGTACAGTAATAGCAGCTGCCTGCAACCCTACATTACCTGAAATAGCAGAGATCACCGGCATAAACGAAGCCAGCAGGATTACTTTCTGCAACACGCTATCAAAATGAGAAATAACAATACCGGCCAGCAACTCGATGAGCATAGTACCCATTAACCACGGCACGCGCAACCTGGCTGCTTTTAGTGGCGTAAGTTTTTCCATGGTCTCTGCATCTGTACCTACCGCCTGTGCATACAAACGTCTTGTACGCGATACGATCACCTGCATGAGGTCGTCAGATGGAATAACACCGGCAAGGTATCCGTTTTTATCCAGTACCGGCAGTGTCATAAACTTGTATTTGGAAACAAGTGCGGCTGCATCGTCATCTGAAGCCATAGCCGACACCGAAATAATATCCTTTGCCATGATGTCGTCTACCAGTTGGTCAGGCTGGTTCATCAACAGATCTCTGATGGATACTACACCTACCAAACGATTTCCCGACAAACGCCCTGTATTAACTGGATCGTCTGCCACAATATACAGATCGTCCGGGATATCAATTGCCGGGTTGGTTTTACGTACCATATCCAAAGCTGCTGACACTGAAATACCGGTGGGTAATGATACAAATTGTGTGGTCATCAGTCTGCCGGCGCTTCCTTCAGGATACTGAAGCCGGCATTCCACATCGTTCACAGCCGAAGGATCAGCATTACTATCTTTTAAATACTGACGCACATATTTTTGGGGAGCTTCTGCTACAACTGCCGCTGCCTCCCGCGGTGGCAGGTTGGCAACAAGATCGGCCAGGTTGCCCGGCGGCAGTTTCCGGATCACTTCTTTAACCAATGCAGTATCCAGTTTTGACAGCACTTCTGTTACCTGCTGCTCATCTAACACATTGAATACCACTACTACCTGCTCAGGGGTCAGTTCTTCCAATGCCAGTGCAATGCTGGCAGAAGGCCTGTTCTGCAATATACTATGCAAATACTCTGCATCCGGCTGTGCTTCTTTTTCAAACTGTTGTGCTAACGCTTTTGCCAAATCTTTCCAATCTGGTTCGGCAATCATAACCTTGTTTATTTGTGATGAAAAAAACTGTATACACAATACTTGCTTACAATTCTTTATTTCTTTGTATGCAATAAAAAATCCATACCATGTTCCAAAAAACAAAAAGAGCTGTTTTGCAACAGCTCTTTCAGTATTCAGCACAGTAAAATGCTGATTATAGTTGTAACATCTTCTTATTCACTCCACAGTGATTTTACAGGATTGGCAACAGCTGTTTTGATAGCCTGGAAACTGACCATTATAACAGCGATCAGATCAGGATGGCAACGATCACCAGTTTTATAAAATCACCCGATAACATCTTTGCAATATTGCCCACAATACAGGCTTTCAAAATTCAAATTCTCACTATCCGGAATGCCTGGTTGCTTACCTTTAAAATTATAATGAATCATTTTGCCCACAGCAGTTTGTACATCATATCCCAGTTATTTCACAGCAACTTTGTTCTGCAAGTCGCAGGATATTGATAGCAGAAAAAATCTTATTCCTGGCAATATTGCGGAAGGCTGTGGTAGCCGATGTTTAACCGGCTGCAGTGATCCATTGGCGGATAATGCCGGTGAGTAGTTTTTCTTTAGACCTGATCTCTTCCATAGTAGTAAATGTTGCTACTGCCCGATCGTTGGCAGGCCATTTCAGCAACCCCGAAGCATCTTCAATCAACCTGGTCTTAGGTTGTTCTTTTACTTTAGCACCCCGGTGGAATACAAGCTGAATATTTTTAGGAGGCATTATTTTCATGGTAACCCGGTCTTCACCATTTATGCAAAAACTGGGTGCGTTCCATTTGATATGCTCGGTCAGTTTTTTGTCCGACTGTAAAATGATCTCCCGCAGGGTTTCGATCTCTTTTTTTAATGGATGTTCAAGCTCTTGCAGGAATGCGGCTACAGCCTGCGATCCGTCCGGTGCAGCAGATTTACCTTGTTTCATTGTTGTTATGTTTATTTACGGCACCGGAAACACCCGTTTATGCAAGCAATTCCTGTGCTTTTTTAGCAATCAGGTCTGCAATCTGTCCTTTAAACAGAGAGAGCATAAAGGGCAGTTCAGAACTTATTACTACCGATGTATCGTTTACTTCAATATTCCCGGCCAGGTCAAAACCCATAGCAGTAAAGCTGAATTGTCCGCTGGTATCTTCCCATTTTTCCTGCACATTGGAGATCTTGTCTTTCTGCTCTTCTTTTAATCCTTCCAGCAGTTTTTTAATACGTACAAGCGCTTCTTCACGAGATAACTGGTGCGGAATATTTACATTCAAACTAGCCATACAAAACAGATCTGGGTTTTCAATAGCTACAAAGATGCTTTATTTTTTTCGTTCAACCCAAAGGTGTCGGGAAATGCCGGTTGCCGGTTAGGGCGTGGTGGGTCGGCAGTAGTGAGTTGTGCATGGTGAGTACAGGCTACTGTTCTTGCCCGCCGCTTGTTTTACGCAAAGACAGCCAAGTTAAGCAAAGGCGCAATGACTTTCAGATTTTTTGAACCACAATGACACGGATACACAAAGGAGCACAAATAGAGGTATCAGGAATCAGGTTTTAGCTGTTAGCGGCGAATCCTTATCAACTTCCCGGCATTTTAACCACTTACTTCCTGAACTTTGTCGCTTGTTTCTTTTCAGACCTCAGACTTCCGACTTTATGCTTACTCTCTAAGAATCAAACAATATAGCCATCAAACCATCTTAGGGGCATTTTCAAACTCCCACATTTTCAAATTTTCACATTAATCCCTTACTCATCTCAGCCTCGCATCCATCTCCTGCTGTACCCGGCTGGTGAAAGCCTCTGTCCAGATACTCCAGTGATTGGCTGCGGGAATCAATTCAACAGTGACTGCGGCATTCACTTTTTGTGCTTTTTCTTTGAACAGCAATACGGCTTTATCAAGAAAGAAATTATCTTCTGCACCTGCATATACATGCACCTTGCCTGCCAGGTCTTTCTCCAGGCGTTTGTAATTATTCAGCAGGAACAATGCCATATCATACTGCTTCCATGCCTGTACTATCCGTGGATCAATGATACCGGTTTCCCGGTTGAAAAGCAATCGCGGACGACGATGTTCATCGGGCAATCCAAATTCAGCTTCAAAGGATTGCATCTGTCCGCCATCACCCAGGAAATTTTCAAACTGTGCAAAATCTTTTATAGAGGAAAGCGCTTTATCATTTACAATAAAGAATGACCGTACTACATTTTTCGCATCGTAATACATATTTGCATTCTTCTCATAGATATTTACGCCGGTAAAATTGCTGAAGTCAACAGGATCGGGTGATACCGCCCAACAGCCATTAAAGGCTTTTGGATAATTCAACTGAAGCCACAGTGCGCCATAGCCGCCGGAACTTTGCCCCATTATAAAATGTGTAGCCGGATCAGCACTTATCCTGTATTGTTCTGTAAGATAAGGTATCAGCTCTTCTACCAACGCCTTACCCCATGGGCCGTTTACGCGCGAATCAACAAAAGCATGTAACCCAAAAGGCGTTTGCGTTTCGGGATTCAGGTATACATAGATCTTATCTTTCCCGGTTCTGAAACCATAACGTTTTTCAGGTCCCCTGGTCAGCACATCGTAATGGGTGCCACCCCAACCCGGAATAACAAATACAACCGGGTATTGTGTCTGCTGACCGGCTGCATACCCGTGAGGCAGTACAACAGCTGTTTTGATAAAAATATCTTTTTTATGAAATACAGATAGCAGCCTGCTTTTCATCACTACCTGTTTTACCGAATCATTCTCCCTGAATAACCGTTCCGGGATCCTTCGCTCAAGATACAGGTGTGCCTCTCCCGCATTACCGGGTTTCACTTCTACCTGTACATCCCGCGAATACCAGTTGCCGGGGGTCATCGTATTATTCCTTTCAGCAGTATCAATATCCAGTATAGCTGCAAATTTGTAAGACCCTGCTGTAAGACGGTTAAGCTTTACCGGGAAAGCAGGTGTTGCAGAATCCAGCACCTGTACACTGCCAGCTTTCCAGTGTTTAACATCCATATAAAAAGTTGGAGCAGGATTAAAAGGATCGGGCTCCTGCACCGACTGTGACATATCTGTAGCAGAAAAAACGTACAGTCTTCCGGTTAATGGCTCACGCGCCGATGTATCGAGATGGACATATATTTTTAATGACTGTGCCCATACCGGAGTAAACCCGGTTAATAACAGCAACAGTATACAAACACGCATCATAATGTTTTTTTAATTACAGCAATAAATATGATTAACAGACAAAATTAAGATGGTTGCTGCGAATACCCGACCACACAATGATGTGGTATTTTCCGGTACCAACCATAACCCGTACAACCTATGACAGCTCTAATTTTATCTGTACAGAACGCCAGTTGCCAAGATTGGGTACCACGGTTTGTTCTGCGGAATTGAATACCGGTGTATACAATACTTTGGCAGCACCTGAGGCCTCTGCAGGTTTTACCCCCCCAAAGAGATAAGCAGTTGCATAAGGTCCTGTCGCACGCATTTTTAATGGTCTTCCATCTTTCAGCCTGGCAGCTATTGTATATACACCTACAGGCATATTGGTAACAGTAAAGCTTTGCGTACCCACCTTTTTATTGATGACAAAAGATTTTGTTTCATCCAACAGGCACTTACCTGCCGGAGTCAGGGTAAGTTCTATTTCAGCATTGTACGGCAGTTCCCCTGGTGTGGTATACATCTCAGACGGATCATGAACACTGTAGCTGAGATATAAAGCGCCACCGAAATAATTGGCTTCATCTTTCGGGTGCGGGATTACTTTCACTGCATCGGGTATGCCGTAAGAAAGTAATACAAAATTTTCCACGCTTCCGCTGGCAGCAGCGAAAGATTCCAGTTTGCCATCAGCAGGGTAAAGACTTACGGGAGCATACCCTTCACCATAACTAATGGTGTAGCCGGTAGCATAAAAATCAGCCGACCCTATCGGTACTTTTATCTCATAATACCCGTTGATATCAGTTTCAGTAGCTGCACTTGTATAATAGCCGCCATCCTGTGTTATTCTTACACCGATATAGGCCCCTTTCAAAGGCTTGCCGCTAAGGTCTGCCACATATCCTTTAACCATTCCAGACTGTTGTTTCAGTGCAGGATACAAAGGCATCCTGGGCATAGAATTGCCCATTACATTTACATAATCTTCTGCATTGCCAAGATTATAGAATGCCTGTCTGTTTACTACAGACAATGGCTGCTGTGCAGGCCATTTGCCATTTTCGCCGTCATCACTATTACCTTTTTGTTTGGAACAACCCGCCATAATGATCATTGTCCAAAGCAACCATTTCATTGTTAACATATGTTTCATAGTGTTACTCTTTATTAAAGATCTCAAAACTATGAGCACCTCTCCTGCATAAAAAGCAGCTTCGATATACAACTACCTATCGGCGACAAACAACATAAAATGAGTACGAAAAGCAACACGCTTTTTATTGTTATTGGACATTGTAATCATCCAGCACGCACCTATACTTCTGTCAGTAAATGATCACCCCCACTGGTTATAGCTGCCGAACAGTCGCATTTTATCGACCAACAGCATTAAAAAGAACGGATACAACAATTATTTCACTTTCAAAGGTGTTCGCTATATGTAATCAGTAATTGGGTAATGCCGGTGCCTGTTTGTATCTACCATGTTTTAAATATCTGTTGTACTGGCTGACTATTGCAGTAAATTAAAAATCAGAAACAATGACCAGGAAAAATAGTGTATACCGTGGCACCTCATTGAGTATGCTGATGATGGTATTGATAGCATGTTTGTCTACAGGATGCATAAAAGACGATACAGAAGGTGAAGACAAACCAGAAGTTAAAAAAAATTTCATACCTACCAAAGGACGTAAATATGAATACAAGATAGTGGAAGAAGATGGTTCCAGTTATACATTTAACAGGTGGATCGACGCCGAAAAAGACTCCTTATCTTACCACGTATTCAACCTGCATACAGAATTAAGTGCTTCTGGCATGACCATGTTACTGGACGACAAAATATTTGATGCAGGCGGAAAGACCTACACGGAGATCAAAGTGCCAGACGCCTGGTATCAATATATACAATTACTGAAAACAATGCCTGGCGTTACCGTGCAGGAAGCTTCCCTGAAAGGTTATCCGGCTTTTATGACCATGGAAAATACCGTTAAAGAAGGAAGCAAGCTGCAGGTATCCGGTCCGGAAGAACAGGTTCAGTACATACGCGCAACACAAAATGGGAAACAGCAGGAAGTAACACAAACCCTGGCAATAATACCAGGCGAATCAGTAGTGGAAACTATTAAAGTACCGGCTGGCACCTTTGTTTGCAATAAATACACTTATAGTATTTCAAAACAGATCAACACCAAAGTATCCGGACAAAGCAATCTTTCAACCGGTATTGAAACCATAACAATATGGATGGCACATGGAACAGGTATGGTAAAATCCGTTAATGACGGTGTACTGCTTACCGTAGTAATGCTGCCGGATGGTCCGAAGGCTATCAAAACGGCTACCAATAGCACCACTACACTGGAAAAAATTCATTAATTAACTATGTTACCGGATAGCCTGCCTCATAAAACTGTAACAGAACAGGCAGGCTATTTCTTTCCACAGCATATGCATATCATCAATAAAATAACAGGACAAGAGATCTATTTTGTAGCAACCGGCACCGACACCAAAGGTCAATCACTTGATATGCTGGCCACCTACCCCGCCTTTTCTCCGGAACCGCCTGAGCACTATCATCCCCACCAGGAAGAATTTTTTGGCGTATTGGAAGGCGAACTGACAGTCCGTTTAAACGGAGAGATCAACGTATACCGTGAAGGCGATATGGTACACATCAAAAAAGGTGTTCCCCACAGCATGTGGAATGCTGGTTTTGGTGTGACCCGTGTAAACTGGAAAGTATTTCCGGCAATGGATACTGCACATTTTCTTACCACGCTTACACAACTGGCCAATGAAGGGAAAACCAATACAAAAGGTATTCCCCCATTACCCGTTATGTTATTCCTGTTGAAAAAACATCATCATACATTCCGTCTTGTTAAACCGCCTGCATTCGTGTTGTGGTTAATGTCAATCATAATGCAACCTTTATTTTACCTGTGTGGCTATAAAAAACGCTTCAGTCAGCAACTGCGGGTTCCGGTAAAAATATTTCCCGTTAGCAATTAATATAATTCAGGTAATTTTTATACGCTTGTAACATTCAGCTTTGTAATGTCTGCCAATGGGCAGTTGCTTACCCAGCATTTCTACGGCATATGAATGATAACTTTCAATATGCCGAATAGAGATAATGAACGAACGGTGTATACGCATGAACAGATCTTCCGGCAACAGTTTTTCCAGTAAGCTGATCTTTTGTTTGGAGATCAGTACTTTATTTTTCAGTACCACTTTAATATAATCTTTCAGACTTTCGATCCAGTAAATATCTGATACGTTTACTTTTACCATTTTCCGTTCCACTTTCAGGTACAGGAAAACGTCGTTTTTCTGTGGAGTGGGTTGCTCAGCTATCCTGATCTTATGCAAACTGACCTTATACAATTCAAATACTTTATCCATGGCTTTCAGAAAACGATCAAATGGAATAGGCTTCAGCAGGTAATCCACTGCATTCAGGTCAAAACCCTCCAACGCATAGTCCTGGTAGGCGGTAGTAAAAATAACCCGGGGCGGATTTTTCAGGCTCCTGATAAGATCCGTCCCGATCAGTCCGGGCATTTTAATATCCAGGAAAACCAGGTCTGTTTTTGACTGCTGTAACAATTGAAATGCCTGTATGGCATTACTGCACTTGCCGGTGATCTCTATTTCCGGAAAATGCTCCACATACTTTTCAATTACCTCAATGGCATGAGGTTCATCGTCAATTATCAATGTTCTGATTTTCATAGACTATGTTTTCAGTTTGTTTAACAGACTGTAACACTACCGGCAATCCTTTCTGCGATGCAGTGTACACATGCCCTGTAAGGTCCAGTTCCAGTATAGCCACGTATACATCTTCTTCCTCTTCAAACAACTGCAATGAATGCTCATTGTGAAACAACAATTCCAGTCTTTTTTTTACATTCTTCAAACCGATATTTCCTAGATGCTTTTCGGCAAGCGGCGATTGTGTTGCCGGTTTACTGTTGGATATTTTAAAAGTAAGCTTGTGCTGTTTTATTTGCAGGTTTATATTGATCCAGGGCTCGTGAATGGTTTCGCTGGCACCATGTTTGAAAGCATTTTCTACCAGCGGCAACATCAATAAGGGAGGAATACTATAATGTTCCAGGTTACCAACGATACTGAAAGTAAGATCCAGTCTATCCTCATAACGGATCTTTTCCAATGCCACATAATTCTGCAATACTTCTACATCCCGTTTCAGCAATACACGTTCTGTATTGCACTCGTACGACATATAGCGCAGAATATTGGATAAACCCAGCACAATGGCAGGCGATTGCAGTGAACGCTGTAATGTAAGGGCATACAGGTTGTTGAGCGTATTGAATAGAAAATGCGGATGTATCTGCCCTTTAAGGAAGTTCAACTCCGATTGCAATACCACCTGTCTTTTTTCATACCATATCTTCAGCGATTTGAGACATATAGCCACCAGCACCAGCAGGTTACTTTGCTCCAGGGCATTTACAATATAAACCGGCTTCAGCAGTTGTGCCCGGAAGCTACCATCCAGTTTGTGCCATACAAAGGCTCCTCTTTTTTTAAGTTCTACGTTGTACAGAAAAGGATCAGCAAATAATATCTCTATTGTACGGAAACAAAACCAACTTATAAAAATACAAGCCAGTAAAACCGGTATCACCTGCAGGTATTTGCGCAAACGCAGATAATGAGGCATTACCCAATAAGCTACTACATAAAAGTAAAGGATATGTACCGGCATAAACATCAGTATTACCTGTAATCCTGTCATATAATCGGGCATACCAACGCCATAAATAACAGTCATACCCACTGTACAAATCAGCCAGAAAACAATATGCTGCCAAACTCTTTTATTCACCGGTGAATACCTTTTTAAATCTATAACACAAATATAGAAACGCCCTGCTACCTGCAACTGTTTGTCGATAAACAACAGATTTTGGTCGGCAAACTACCGGTTATACTTTCCAGACTTCAGACGATATAGACAAACGGCGCATCCCTGCTATCTGTTGTTGTAGAACATATAGCCGGATATGTTTATCGAACTGATTATTGTCATTCAGGAACAAGTGGTTATTTGCAGCCTTCCCGCAAAAAAGGGAGTAGTTATGAAATTACAAAAATTAACATGGAAGCGCAGAATGGCCTTTATCGCCATGATAATGCTGGCTGTGTCTTCCTGCAAAAAAAGCAGTTCCGGAGAATCCGGTGCACAGGTAGCGATAAAGGTAGAACATGGCGCTATTGCCGGTGAAATAGTACAGAAAACGATCGGTCCGGCCGGGGGCAGTATAGTAACAGATGATGGCCGTGTGAACATTACAGTACCAGCCGGTGCAGTCAGTACCAATACCGTATTCAGTATCCAACCGGTTATCAATACGCTCAGATCCGGCTCAGGCCTTTCTTACCGTTTACAGCCTGAAGGCGTTGATTTTGCCCAGGACCTGGAAGTATCTATTCATTATACAGACGAAGATATTAACGGTAGTAATGAAAACTTTCTTTTCCTGGCCTACCAGGATGCAGAAGGTTACTGGCACCGCGCAAGAAAAACAACGCTGGATAAAACCAATAAAATACTCAAAGTAAAAACAAAGCATTTCAGCGACTGGACGGTAGAACAATCACTACGTATTAATGTCAATGGAAAAAAGATATTGTCTGCAAACGAAGAAACGCTTGTAGAAGCGTATGGTGATTTGCTGGTAAAGCCCGAACTTACCGATGACAATGATGATCTGCTGGTATCCGACAACATGATAGACAACAAAAATATCAAAGAATGGAAAAGATTTTATGATGGAACAATTACTACTCTATATCCCAATACCGTCGTTGCAAAATATAAAGCGCCCGCAAAAATCACTACATCTTCAATAGTTACTGTAGAAGTAACACTTGTCGACCTGATCAATGCAGCATCGCCCAATGAAGCCGGTAACACCGGAATGGTAATTCTCCGTACAGAGCTAAACCTTGTTGGAGAAGAATATTTTGACTGGTCTATCAAAGGACAAAAGTTTACAGGGGGTACCTTCACTGCGGCAAGCGCCAATGGTATTACCACTGTAAGTACATACAATGGTAATAATACCTTGAGTATAATGCTGAAAGGAGCTTACGAAGGCTCTTATTCCTCTGCTGACATGAATAATGCCGGTAGCATGGCAGTAACCGTTACTCGTGATCAGGGGAAAGAAATTTACAACAACTCTTACAAACCCTGCGGCAGTGATAAAGCACAGTATCAAAATGGTAATCTCACGATTACAAAACTTGAACAGTCGGGGGGCTACATTGAAGGTAATATTTCGGCCAATCTTGTTTATTTTAAAGATTGCTCTACTACCAATGGTACTTTATTGGGTACTTTCCGCATCAAACGTAAATAAATACAACCAGGTTCTGCTATTGAAACACCTTGCCTTTGACAAAATGCCGTCTCTTCAGGCGGCATTTTTGTTTTATAAACAGAATTGCCATATTAACCCCAACATCAAAGCTGCTGGTTTTCGCATTATAGGATAGCGACAATCCTTTATAAGAAGTTACCCCCTAAATCATGATGTGTTTTAGGTGTGCTTGTTCCGCTATAAGTATTTTTTATTGCTGGCTTGATATCTTGACCATCGGGGTCTATATACTTTATTGGATTATTTACACAGTAAGAGTATGGAGATAACAAATAATATTTATCCGATAAAGGGTCTAACACTTGCCATCTACCCATTTGAGGGTCATACATTCTTGCACCGTAATCTAACAACTCTAAACCTGAACCATCGGAGAACTCTTGTCGTTGTTCTTCCTTAGCGTTGTATTTGATTTTATTGGGAGCAATGCTGGCGGCTTTGGAACTTATCCCACTCATAACTAATCCAAAGGATAATAATGCGTTTCCTCGGTAATGGGACCAGTGCGGTGTTGCACATTCAGGTTATCAAAGAACATCCGTCTCTGCAAAGCAGATCCGGACAGGCATCCTTACGCTCCGTTTCATTGCTCAGACCGATCAGAGACCGGATACATATAAAAAAACATCGGTGTCCTGAAGGAACACCCGCGCCAGTTGAAATACAGATATCCTAAAGAAATATTCATACTAATTGAAATCATTGCTTATTGAAAGAAAAAGGGAAAACTGTAATTATGCGAAATATTTCATCATATTTCTTAATTAATTTATTTGACTCTGGATAAAAAGTATTGTCATTTTCATCGCAATATCCTTGGATTCTTGGAAAATCAGAAACACAAGGCTTAAACTTGTGAACATAAAACAAATACGCTTTACCTTTTATAATTTTAAAATTTGCCTTATAATCATTGATATCCTTGAAACGATTGTACACATAGGCTACAATAATTGTGTCTATCACTTTATTATTATTCTGTATATCAATCAATCCAACTTTAAAGTGATGAACACCGTAATAGTATTTATAGCCCATATGTTCAATATTATTTCTTACAACAATAGAATCACAATCAATTACTTTTACTACTATACTAGTGTCGTTACCCATAATTCTTCTACTTTGCCCTTGTATATGGCTGACATAAAAGAAAAATAGGGTTGCAAAAATAAGTTTTTGAAAAAGCATATTATTTTGTTCTTTTTTGGATTGATGTTGATTTAATCTTGATAGTACTGTTCTCTGTCGAATTTTTTCCTATTGGATGACGATAACTTTCTTCTAACATATTTCCATATTGCCAAGTTCTTATCAATGAACTTCCTTCTTGCCTGTTGAATTGGCCTGGAATCGGTAAAGAGATTTCTGAACCATCAATATTCCTGTAAAACTCAGAAAGAACTTTCGCCTGAAATTGATTTGCGGCTAAATGTGCTGGGCCGTATTCTTCTGGTTCAGGAGCTTTTCTTTTTATAATCTTTTGATAGTCAACAATAGACCTCTCATAAAGCACATGTGCAATATTAGCAGAAACAATTGCGTCTCTATCAGGTCCGGAAATATCAAGAATATCCTGCAGATCAAAAGCCCCAGTACCAAACTCATCAATAAATACTGCATCGCTTGTTTCTTTTGTTCCTTTTGCTGGTCTATCTTTTGAAAGGAAATTCAGTGATACTTTTTTATCTTTAAGATTTCCATCCACTAAATTGTATACCAAGCTATTTAGCTCTTTACTAATAACTTTATCAGTATTTTCTTCCTTATTACCGTTTATTGAAACTTTGCCATCTTTATAAACATACGTATAGTTTGTAACACTACTTAATGTCCACAAAAATGCTACAATATCCTTCAAGTCTCCGGTCACTTGAATATCCATTCCATTAGGATCTATAACAACAAAAGGATTGTTTATTGCATAACAATAAGGAGTTACAGGAGTATATTTATCTGCTAGCGGATCTGCCACATGCCATCTTCCGATTTGTGCATCATACATCCTGGCACCGTAATCATACCAGTCAAGCCCACTGCCATCACTGAACTCCTTATCCTGCTTTTCCTTACCGTTGTACAGGTATTTGTTCTCCAGTTTACCAATGGCTTTAGAAGATATCCCCGCCATGGTGAGCCCAAAGGGATAATAATGCGTTTCCTCGGTAATGGGGCCGGTCCGGTGCTGCACACTCAGGTTATCAAAGAACTTCCGTCTCTGCTTTGCAGAGCCGGCCATACAGCCTTACTCCACGTTTCATTGATGATACCGGTCAGAGACCGGATGCATATAAAAAGACACGGGTGCCCTGAAGGAACACTCGCGCCAGAAAAGAGAGATTTACTCCATTGAGAGCATTAGCTTATTTGTAATAGTTATTAGTTGATCAACAGTTGAGGATTATTATTTTACATTTCCATCCCATTTTGTAGAATATATGACTCTGTATATTTTATTGTATCTTTTTATAAGTTTATTAGATTCAGGAATGAAATTTAGATATTCATCGCAAAAGCCTTGCAGCTTTGGAAAGTCTCCCTCGCAAGGTGAAAAAGCCCCAATGTCAAAAATGTAGTTTTTTCCTACCTTCAAATCGAACCCCCTGATATAGTTTTTAATTTCTGATCGCATATTATATACAATAGCAATAATTAAAGTATCCTTAATCAGACTGTCTACCAGGTCAATCATTTCAACCTTTAAATGATAAATACCGTAATAATACCTAATCCCTGCTCTTGAGCTATTAGGCTTTAGAAAAAAAGAATCGGTTTCTAATATCCGGCCTACTATTGTTGTATCTTTCTGAATAGATGAGTTGTATATTTTACCCTCCTGTGCAACAGCGGATTGTTTTATCCAAAATGAAAGAACGAGGAAGAGTATAATACTTTTCATGTTTATTTCTTTTTAACTGAAATATAATTCGTGACCTTTCGCTATCAGCAGCAACGTTCAGATATCAGTTTTACTTTACTTACACTTAAATATCCAGTAGCTGTGCGCTCAGGCTATTAAAGACTATACTGTTTCTTCTGCGATGCTGCTCAGGTTATTAAAGAACATCCGTCTTTGTAAAGCAGAGCCGGACAGGCATTCTTACGCTCCGTTTCATTGATAATACCGGTCAGAGACCGGATGCATATTAAAAAGCACGGGTGTCCTGAAGGAACACCCGCGACAGTTGAAATACTTACACCTAGTTTCATTATTTGTTGCAATTACGCACTACGCTAGGTTATAGCTGAACATTGCAGAAATATAGATTATTGTATTTTTAATGATTCAATAATACAATCAGACATAGAACGATCCTCAGCATTAACATTTCGATCAAAGAGCCAGAGTACAATTAATTTCTTGCCTTTATAAAAAAAAATTCTGCTTGCATAAAACTTATTGCTTGTTTGTTTAACTAAGTATTTAAGATAGCCTACCTCCAAGCCATTATTTTTTTTAACTGATTCCGTTAATAGCTTTTTATCATTTTGACCACTCTCGACTTCTTGCTTTTGCGACAATGCAATTCTATTTATATCAAATTGGTTATCAGCGTAATCACTATAGTCATCAACAAAGACAACAACATCTAGCAAACCATCAAGGGATTTTATTTTATAATTCAAAATCGTTCTACTACGACCGTATCGTGTTGTATCAACAATTTGATATGGTGGCATCTTAATACTAATTTTAACAGGCAGTAAATCCAAGTTCTTAAAATCTCTTCGACTACACTTTTGATTTTGGGAGTTGCAACTTATTAAAAGCACACTAAACACTGAAATAATTGTAATATTTTTCATTATTGTTCAGTTGATAAATTAGCTTTAGATGTATTGTTTCCAAACCGATGAATGTATGCTTTTTTTATGGACAGAGTGCTAGACCCATCAGGCGATTGAGTAGCAGCTTGTTGATTAATAGGAGATGTAATATAAGTTTGTAAAGTCTCTGGTCCAAATGAACCGGAGCTTATTCGTCTCACCATAACACCTCCATCGGTCATGACATTAGGTGTACCAGGAACGTAAACCCCTCTTCGATAATTACCTTGATCATCATATCCATTTTCTTCATTAGCATGTTGCAAATTAGCATTATGACCAGCACCATGATTGATGAGCAAAGCTGCACCTTCTGCAAATGTAGATTTCGTCTCCTTAGAAAAAGTAATAGTCGCTTCGGTTCCAATTGCTATAATATTATTACCATTTCCATTTCTTGGATTTTGACTATGTTCTGGATTAACACTAGCATCATTACTACCAAAGTTCGCAATTTTTAATTCTCCCGCAAATGCCGAGTTAAGACCTTCAATTGCTTTGACTACATTATCTCTTTTGCCAATTACCGCAACAGCGTCAGTCTTATCCAACTTGCCATAGGATGCCTTATCGAATTTCCCTTTAAATATTTTTACCTGAGTTTTTAGCCCCATTTCCTTAAAATTAGCTGATGCTTGTGTTGCTATCCGTTTTAACTCCTCTCTGCCTATACTATTATCAGCAGCATATATGTAGACAACATTATCTCTGCCATCGGGATCAACAAAAAGCATAGGGTTATTAAAAGCATACATATAAGGAGAAAGAGTGGGATACTTTTCAACAAGCGGATCTTCTACATGCCACCTACCAATCTGCGCATCATACATCCTGGCGCCATAGTCATACCACTCCAGCCCACTGCCATCACTGAACTCCTTATCCTGTTTCTCTTTACCGTTGTACAGGTATTTATTCTCCAGTTTACCGATGGCTTTACTTGATATCCCTGCCATGGTGAGCCCAAATGGATAATAATGTGTTTCCTCGGTAACAGGACCAGCCCCGTGTTGCACACTCAGATTATCAAAGAACATCCATCTCTGCAAAGCAGATCCGGACAGGCATCCTTACGCTCCGTTTTATTGATGATGCATATAAAAAGACACGGGTGCCCTGAAGGAACACCCGCGCCAGTTAAGTATTTATTCTCCAGCTTACCGATGGCCTTCGAAGATATCCCTGCCATCGTCAAGGCTGAACGGATAATAATTTTTATTTGTACTTTATTGTTTTAAACATTTGTAAAGCTTTTATATGATTTATACTGTCTAAATTTTTAGCATACAAAACAAAATTCTCGTCGTTTCTTAATTTATGTATATATAATCCTGTAAATCCATCACCGATAATTTTGGGCTGTATTATTTTAACAATGATACCGTTTATTGTATCATATATATAAAATTGTTTCGAAAATATACGTTCTTCCATATCTTTTTCTGGGGTTTCAGAAAAATGATAAAGAGTTGTATCTAATGTATATTTTGATCTGTTTAAAATTGAATCTTTTAAAGAATTTTTGAACACAGGAAATATTGGTTCAGATAAATCATTAGAATATAAACTAATGTCTCCATGAAAACTTATCCCATCCTTATTTTCTAGACTAAAAATATAACTATCAATCCCATCCTGTTTTTTGAAAGCAAACTCGTTTGGGATATCAATTGTCAAAATATTGTCAATAATTATTGTTCTTTTTCTTTCTTTATAAGTACATCCTAGAAATATCCAGAATAATATCAAGAAAGGTAGTTTGTTATTTTGCATGTTTACTTTTTATAAAATTTTGAAGTGCTTGCTTTCTGTCTTTTTTTTCTGTAAAAAAATCATATTGTCCACTTTTTTTATACATCCCTAAGACATTCCACAAACGCAATTTTTCTGAGGCTGTTAAAATATTGTCCCTTATATCCGACTTGCCTCTTCCTTCAATACCTTCAGACATAAGTCCTGTTGTAGAATGCCCAAGACCTAAAATATGTCCAAACTCATGCATAATAACATTTGATAATCCTTTTAAATCTAGGTTTTGATTAACAATTCCCATTTGATTATCTCTTTCTGCCATTCCAAATGCTCCTGGTATTTCATTTACTAGTTTAATTACAATACCACTTTTTTCATTTATAGCATCTTCAGAACTAACGGTACGTATATCTAATTGGAAGTTTACGGTAATATTTCCTCCTCCATTTACTACGGATGCTATTTCTCCACTAAAACTTTCAGCAATGGAATGAATCTCAGAAAGAAGAGTCCCGTTTAGCTTCTCATTTGATCCCACTAGTGTCAGTTTTGCTGAAACATTTGCAATCATTGTGTAAGTTCCATCTTTATTTTCCTTTCGCTGTATATCAACAACCATATCTCCAGGATTCATGCCATCGGGATCTATAAATCGAATAGGATTATCGTATGCATATGAATACGCGCTCCATTTTCTGCTACTATCCGCCAAGGGATCGATCACATGCCACCTCCCGATCTGCGCATCATACATCCTGGCACCATAATCATACAACTCCAGCCCACTACCATCACTGAACTCCCTATCCTGCTTTTCCTTACCGTTGTACAGGTATTTGTTCTCCAGTTTACCGATGGCTTTACTGGATATCCCCGCCATAGTGAGCCCAAAAGGATAGTAATGTGTTTCCTCGGTAATGGGACCAGCCCGGTGCTGTACACTCAGGTTATCAAAGACCACATCCGGCTCTGCAAAGCAGAGCCGGACAAGCATCCTTCCTATCCATTTCATTAATGATACCAGTCAGAGACCGGGTGCATATAGAAAACGCGAGTCCGCTTTGCAAGACTCGCGCTTAATTAAAAAATACAGGTCTATTTTTTGTCATCAGCTTTTCTTATCAATGCTTTCCCTCTTATTTCCTTTGGGATATCCTTATAAATAGGCACATTTATCATTTGCAAATATGTAATCCTACCACCTTCGTCATTTATGTCATAATAATCTTCCACTTTCAATCCGTTAATTCTGCAATATTCCATGCCCGTTCGCGCTACAAGGTCTAAACTTGCGGTGGTAAGAATTATTTGCTCTAAATGTTTTACCTGCTTATAATCACAGTTATCGCCCCTTTGCGTCAAATTATGTATGGGATACCATGGGCCTGTTTTAGATTCATCTTCCACAACTGTGTCGAAGGCCTGAGCCTGTTTAAAATCCGGAACAATATCATCATTGGGGGAATGCAAAATGCCTAATAATTTCCAGCCGGTATCCTTTCTTAGATTAGGCCATTTGTGCATGCTTCTTGGGCCGAATAGCCAGTCACAAGTTTTTAAATCATCTATAGCATTATCATCGGTATCCGAGAACTTGTCAAACACCTGAGCCAGCAATCCATGGAAGCCACTTAAATGTCTAAAGTCAAAGAATTTACAGAAAGCATATTTTTTTATTTCCGGTACATAAAACTGAAATACAGATCCCGTAAAAAAAATTTTCTTCTTCATCACTGAAATTTAAGCACTGTTTCCCAATTTGGAATATTTTGACTAAGCCACGCCCTGGCCTCAACCATATAAATCTCTTTTACCGTTGCCGGTATTTTATTGGCAATGTTAGCCGCACCAACTCCTCCGTTCAAGTCAATTACTAATTGTTCTACGCCGAGCGCAATTGCATTAGTTGGTATATTGTCTAACCCTGTTATTGCTTGCGCTTGTAATTTCCGTATTTCTGCTAAGGTATACCTTGAATTAAGACTGCCATCTACTGTTGTTGCTTTACCGATATAAGCGGCCCCATTTTTCTTTCCCATATAAACTGCAAACCGACCCTTGATCCAATTCTTAAGATTGAATACAGCCTTTACATTTAGACCTTTAAATCCGACAGGCGCGGTAAATACGAACTGATTCGGTGGTGGCGGTGCATTAGGCATTATATACCCCCGGTGGTCAACTGCATATCGAGATAGACTTCCCGGATATGCTTGCCAGGCTCGACGGCCTTCCCATATGTCCCAAAATTGAGACCGTGAAGTAAGCACCTGGCCATTTTCCGTATCTAATTGTTCATTGTTTTGTGGGGTAACCACTACTTCATCAAGTACCTTGGCATTGTCAAAAGGATTTGGCTTAGTTGAATCCGCAAACAAGCCAAGAGGATCATTTAATAAGACAGGGTTATTATTTGCAAAAGCATAAGGGCTATAGTCAACACCCAAAAACGACATCCCATCAATCTGATTAAACCGACCTATCTGTGGATCATACTTTCTAAATTCTGTTGAATATAGATCTAACCCACTACCATCACTAAATTCTTTATTCTCTAACTCAGAACCATCATTAAACTTATAACTATTCTCTAAGCTCCCTAACGCTTTGGAACTTATCCCTGCCATCGTCAACCCAAACGGATAATAATGTGTTTCCTCGGTAACGGGGCCGGTGCGGTGCTGCACACTCAGGTTATCAAAGAACACGTCCTTGCCTTCCGTTTCATTGCTCACATAAATATACAAAAATCCATTGCGCGGCATCGTAATGCCACTGGCGCCTAAGGCATTCAGTTGATCGGCAGCTCCTACGGCCACGGCATTGCTGCCATCGCCGCTTACATAGTTGAACTGCTCATCCAGCAACACCCAGTTCAGGTAGGCCTTCGGTTTACCACTCGCCGGTGCCGGGTTCTTGTCCGT